>Ga0307478_10002740_pt1 | contig 13582 bp, 9 predicted proteins | sample atmos_gasesECM4C_2_FD_203713 | JGI IMG/M metagenome (GOLD analysis project Ga0307478, IMG submission 203713) | Hardwood forest soil microbial communities from Morgan-Monroe State Forest, Indiana, United States - atmos_gasesECM4C_05 | ecosystem: Environmental > Terrestrial > Soil > Temperate...
AGAAACGGCGAAGAGAAGGCGAGGCACTCAGTTTACATGTTCTTAACAGGCCCATAGTGCGGCCCACTTGACACTATCCAAATAAAGGATAGAGTGTCTCCGTTCGTTCTTCTCCACGGAGGCACAATGTCACGCAAACTGGCTGCTCTAGCTCTAGCTCTAGGTATACTAGTATGTTCGATGGGTCTGAAGACGGTTCTTGGCGGCGGTAACGGCAGTAACACTGTAACGATTGCGAATGGTCCGGCGCCACCGCCGATTCCGCCGTCCAGGTAAGCTGGTCTAGGTCGAACGCGGACTCAAGTTCGCGGGCAAGAACCCGGACCGGGAAGGAAGAGATCAATGCCTGGTCCGCTAATGCTGGCGATGTGGTACGTAGGCATAGTCCTAGAGATCGCCTTCGTAGTGTGTTCGATTGCCCGTAGATCTTTCTTCCGCTACTTATTTCTTAACGCATATTTCCTGCTGGGGCTTGGCTCGGATGCGGGTCGCTATTTCTTTTTGAGCAGGTACGGCCAGGCTTCCGATGAGTACCGCTACGCCTACTTCTATACAGATGTTCTCCTTACCCTAGCCCTCTATGTAGCTTTGATTAGCCTTTATTCGAAGGTATTTGGCGAACTCGAACTCAGCAAATATGTGCGGTTTGGGGCGGTGGTGTTACTCCTCGGAACAGCGTTGTTTTCTTACGCTGTCGTGGTCCAGTCCGAGCAGAGATTAGCGACCACTTTCGCCTATGAGCTGTCGCAGAATCTTTATTTTGTCGGCCTGGTGCTTACCTATATCTTGTGGGGCGCCGTGCTGAAATTGCGCGAGACCCGAACGAGACTGGTGCAATTTATTCTTTCGCTGGGGTTTTATTTCAGCGCGCATGCGGCTAGCTATGCGCTGGGGAATCTCAGCAGTCGATATTGGGTTGTGCAGCACCTGCCGCCGGCCATGGGTTGCTTGCTGCCATTGGCGTGGGCGATCACGATGTGGCGCTATACGGAAGACTCCCGGCTGGAACCAGCGCGCTTGTTGGCGGTGGCGCGATGATGGCGGCTCTTATATTCGCGGTGTCCGTAGTGACGCTGCTGATGTTCTTTGTGTCTTACTGCCGGTCACTGACGGCAGCCTCATCGCGGTATGCACTGTCAAATGAAGTGCGCGATGTCACCGGGATTCATTCGCTCGCCTCGGGGCGCGACTTTACCCGGGTGATGCAGCTCCTGCAACTGTGTCCTGAACGGCCGGAGGATCGGCTGGGCCTGCGCTCGGTTGGGTACTACTTCGAGATCCTGAACCTGTTGCAGAAGACCTTGTCGCGCTTGACACCGTCGATCGAGTCCTGGACGGAACACGAACGGGCCGGCTGCGCCAATTTTGCGGTCGTGGCCTTGGACCGACGCATCGCCTTCAGCCGCGAAATTCTAGCCCAACAAGGTGAGCTCTAAGCCTTTCGTCAAGCTGACTTTTTCGCACGCCTCTGAATGCCCTTTTATTTGACATCTCCGTAAAAGTGGTATTCTAAACGAGTCTCCTCCTCACCGGAGTGGGAGCGTCCGCAGCGCAAAACGCACCGGTGAATACAATCTGCTCTCAGTGTGGCTCGGTGCTTGCTGCTGGCAAGCACGGGTGTTGTTTTTGTGATTCCACGGAAGTGCCTCCGTTGAAGGAAGTACCAAAGCACGAAGGCGTGAAGAGGAATCTCGCCGTGGACCCGTCTGTCGACAAGGAGTGGCGCGGCGAGCTCAATCAGCGTGTTCAGGCTTATCGGGCGAAGCGACGAAAGTTCAGGCCGAACGAGGCGCAGCATGCGTTGCCATTTGACGACCGCGCATCGCCTCCTAAAGCGAATGTAGCTATCGAGGTGGAGGAGCGAAACGCGCCTACTCGAGCCCCCGCCGACGATTTCGCATTCACGATCGCCATTGGGCGCCTTGGCAAGCAGGAAGAGCCAGCAGACCCGCGTCTGCTGATCGATGTTTCGGTTCCTCCGGAATCGGAAGGTCAGGCGCCTCAAGTGACCGCGGAACCTCTGCTGGCGGTTCAAACGGGATTGTTTCCAGTCGCATCTCTCGATGACCGCCGGCGGTCCTTGCTGGTGGATGCGGTTTGTTTAGCGTTTGCTTACGGCGGTTTTCTCGTTCTATTCGGCTCCCTGGGCGGACACTTCGCGCTCAACAAACTAAGCGCCGCTGTTTGCTTTTTCTCGTTCGCTTTCGTCTATTTGCAATACTTCGGCCTGTTTACCGTGTTCGGCGGCAGCACACCTGGGATGATGGTTTGCGGGCTGCAGGTGGCGAGTTTCAGCGGCGAGACTCCGACACCACGTCAGTATTTGCTGCGTGCGGTAGGGTACCTGCTGTCGGCTGGCACATGCTTTCTGGGCTTTCTGTGGGTGCTTTGGGACGAGGACGGCCTGACCTGGCACGACCGCCTTTCACGTACGTATCTAGCGAAAATTGAGACATTCGTAGAAAACGATATCTCTCATCCTGCGACTGCACGCTGAGAAGGGACTGGCACGCTGGGGAGGAAGTGACACTCGCCGGCCTGCCATTTTGTCGGGAGCAAAGCACGGGCGCCCTAGCCCGCGACAGAGGAGTCTGGGGACCAGGCAGAAAATGGGAATCGGGCTCAGGTACTGACAGGTTGTTTCTTCACAACCTTTTCATCCGAAGCGATCTTGCCGTCACGGATAAAAATGACACGATGCGCGTGTTGCGCGATATCCATTTCGTGAGTCACGAGGATGATGGTGTTTCCCTGGCGGTAAAGATTCTCGAACAGGCCCATGATCTCTTCGCCCGTTTTCGAGTCGAGATTACCGGTCGGCTCGTCGGCCAGCACGATTGAGGGGTCATTCACGAGGGCTCGGGCGATAGCCACGCGCTGGCGCTGTCCGCCGGAGAGTTCGTTGGGTTTGTGAGTCATGCGGTCGCCCAGATCCACGCGCTGAAGAGCAAGGGTGGCCTTCTGGACGCGTTCCTCGGCGGGCGTGCCGTTGTAAATCAAGGGTAGTTCGACGTTGTGAAGAGCAGTGGCGCGGGGGAGCAGGTTAAAGGTCTGGAAGACGAAGCCAATTTCCTTATTTCGGATGTAGGCCAGTTCATCATCATCGAGATCGCTCACCAATCGCCCGGCAAGCCAATAACGGCCGGAAGTGGGAGAGTCGAGGCAGCCGATCAGATTCATCAGAGTGGATTTGCCCGATCCCGAAGGCCCCATGATGGCCACATACTCGCCCTTGCGGATTTCCACATCCACGCCTTGCAAAGCGTGCACCTGCTCTGCGCCCATTTCATACGTTTTGATTAAGCCCTCCGTGCGGATCACGATTCCAGCATCCACCAGGTCCTGGCGGAAGGATTCAGAGGGTGTCGTCTCAGTGGGCATCATTTTCTCCGTGTGGTCGCTTGATTCTACTGCGTGTCTTCCGCCTTCTTGGGGGCGGAGTTATCCACCTTTACCGCAGCTTCAGGTTTTAGAGTGCGGAGAGCCTTGTAGCTGCCCACAACGATTTCGTCTCCATCCTGAATGCCTTTAGTGATTTCGATGTCGGTGACTCCGGAGATTCCGGTTTCGACCGGACGGAAGACCGCTTTCTTGCCGTTGACCACGAATACGCCCTGCACTTCGTCCTTCTTCGGATCTCCCGCCGCGGCGGGAGGGGGAGCAGCCAGCGTGACATTGCCCTTCTTCGCGTTCTTGGCAGCCTCTTCGAGATCCTTGCGCGACCTGACGGCCAGGGCCTGAATCGGGATGGCAATCACATTTTTCTTCTCAGCCGTCTTGATCTTTGCCGTGGTCGATAGACCCGGGCGGAGATTTTCCGGGGGATTCTCGAGCGTCACCACGACCTTAAAGTCTTTTGCTTCCTGGTTGCTTGTGGTGGTTTGCGTGGTCGCCAATCCAGAGCTCCGCAACACTGCCTGCGAACCGATCTCCGTAACTTTGCCCTTAAAGACTTTTCCCGGGACAGCATCAATGGTCACATCCGCTTCTTGACCGATCTTCACGTTCACGATGTCTGTTTCGTCCACTTTCACTTCCGATGTCACCACCGACATGTCCGAGAGCGTCATGAGAAAGCTTCCGTTCGCATTCTGGATGCCTGGCACAACGTATTCGCCCAAGCGTACGGGCAGGTAACTCACAATTCCGTTGATCGGCGATACGTAAGTGGTCTTGGACAAAATGTCCTTGGTGCGGACGAGCACGGCCTTGCTCTGGTCGAGCTGGGAACGCACCTGCTCGAGTTGGGCTTTCTGCGAGAGCATGCGGGCGCGGGAGGCTTCTACGGAGGCAACGGCGCCGTCATAGGAGGTCTTGCGCTGATCGAAATCCTGCTTGGCGATCAGCCCATCCTTATACAGGCCCTGCCCACGATCGTAATCCAGTTTGGCCTTCTCGAGGTTGGCTTGTTGCAAGGATAAATCCGATTGCGCCGCGCGGTAACTCGCTTCGGCGGCTTGTACGCCTGACTGATACGAATTAATGGTCGCTGCCTGAGCCTGGACGTCGGCATTGGCCTGAACGTTTTCCTGCAACAACAGTTTATTGCCTTTCTTGATGTGGTCGCCTTCTTTGACCACGATTTCGGTGATGCGCCCGAAGCCTTGCGCGGTGATGTTGGTGTAAGTCGTGGGCTTAACTTCACCCGACGCAGTGACCTGAGAAACGAGCGAATCCTGTTTTGCGACCTTGGCCGTCTGGACGGTCACCACACCCTTGTTTGCCTGGTTCACGCTGAACCATACGATCCCACCCACCACGGCTGCGCCGGCGAGACCAATGCCGACCTTATGCCACGTCTTCATGCTCTTCCTCTCACTTGTTTGCTGTCGACCACCTGCACAGGGACACTCGAATTTGCTATGCCGTTGCGCCTAATTTTAAATACGACCTTCTCGGGTCAAATGTTTCGCAGGAGAATCGAGCCAATTCAGAAAGCGCCGAGCGTTTCGGACAGCAAGCACTTCTTAGGTATCCTGCCGCGTGATGCAAATCCTAAAGCATTATTATTGTAGGTCTAACGCACAGGAAAGAAAAGAGTTGCAATCGCACATCCGACCACCCGTTCGACCGCCGCTACTTTCTGTGGTTTAGACGCAAGAAGCTGGCATTTGGTCGTCCAAAGGGGGTTTGAAAAACTGCGGTTTCTGGGGGCATTTCAAGGAAGGGAGGAATTGAGTCATCCCCGCAAAAAACGAAAGGGGAGCCCTCGCGAGCTCCCCCTTCGTGTTGGGGTGGTTGTGGTTAGAAAGTTACGCGGAAGCCGAACTGGAGTTGACGCATGCCGATCGGCGCACCTGGAGCGGCATCGGCTTCGATATCCGTAATCTGGCCGGCGCTGCCGCCGCAATCCACGCACGTGTTGCCGGGAGCGGGCAGGACCGGATGGTTGAAGAGGTTGTAAGCGTCAAAGCGGAATTGCGCAGTGACGCGCTCGGTGATGGTGAAGTTCTTCGACAACGCCATGTCATCGTAGAAGGCATGCGGACCTCGATAGGAGTCGAATCCGGCATTGCCGATTTGGCCGCAACCGGGAAGCGCGAACGGGCCGGAAACCGGGCGCGCGAATGAGCAGGAGTCGATTCCCGCATTCGCGGGAGAGAGTTGGTACGAGAGCGGGGCGACGGGCGTATACCAGAACGTACCAGCACTCGTCCGAGTAACTCCGGTATTAAGCTTTGCGGTGCTGGCCATATTGGGACGGCACGGACCAGCATCCGTGATCGTGTTGCACTCACCAATGCTGGGAGTGAAAGGAAGACCGGTGCCGTAGGTGAGAGTGTTACTGATCTGCCAGCCACCGACAAGCAGGTCCTTAGCACGGCCAGCGTCGCTCATGAACCTCTTGCCTTTTCCTATAGGCAACTGGTAGATAGCGTTGGCCACGAACACTTGATTGCGATTGTACGGGTTCGGACCCCAGGCGAACTTCTTGTTCACGGAGAAATAATTATTGTCGTAGGCATACGCGTGCGAGAAGGTGTAGTGCGCAAGGAACTGAAGTCCATGGGTGACACGCTGTTCAGCCTTAATTTGAAGCGCATTGTATTTGTTGTCGGAATCGTTGCCGTAGTAAGAGGTATCCACCGCACAGCATGCGGGCGTGGGATGTACTACACCCATCGCGTCCGTGTAAGTCTGTCCGGGATAAGTGAATGCGGGCACGCCGTTCAGGAAAAGGCGGCGGCGGTTCGATGCCGGTTGCGCTGCAGTAAATCCTGCCAACTTGCAGGTCACCGCCCCCGTGGTCGGGTCAGTCACGCAGACTACGGGGTTAGTTCCCGGGCCTACGGCAACTTCGTTGTTGTTGTAGGAGGGGCCTGTGCCGGCAAAAACGTGTGTCCCCTTGTTGCCGATGTAGCTGACGGTAAGGTTCAATGTTGATGTGAGCTGTCGCTGAACGGTCGCGTTCCACTGGTCAATGGTCGGAAGGCGCTGAACGGTTGGACGGGCAGCACCTTGTGTCGTGCCATCGATGCCGTCGACGGGCAAAGTGCCAGCGGGAGTAATGGCGCCCAAGATCGGCGCGAAGTTAAAGGGCTGTGGGCCCGTGGAAAGGTTGAAAATCGCGCTGCGATTGTTCGTTGCAGCGGGATTGAAGGTGCTGTCCGATAGATCCTGCCGCGCGAGAACCGGAAGATTCTGGGTGACAACGTGGCCGAAATTCGAGCCGAACACGCCGATGTCGAAACTGCGGCCGTAGCCCAGGCGAACGACGGTCTTCGGATCGAACTGATATGCGAAGCTGAGACGCGGAGCAAACGCCTTCAGCGTGTTGTTGATATTGCCATTCGAGCCGATAGGGCCGTAGCCGGCGACTCTAATCACGCCCTGCTCCAGGTTTGCAAAGCCACCATTGCCCTTGGCGTTTACGTATTCGGGGAAATAGATTTCCCAGCGGATACCGTAGGTCATCGTGAATTTTGAACTGACGCGCCAAGAATCCTGGCCATAGAAGAACCAGCGGTTCTGCCGTTCAGCCGCGTTAAGGCTGGTGCTGACGTAACGCTGGAAGGATGTGACGTCGCCAAGAAGGAACGTGCCCAACGGCAGACCGCCGGTTCCGTTGGTAGAAGTACCGCCAGCATCAAAAGCCAAGATACCGGCACGATTCTGGTCGCTAGGCACGCGAAGGTTCATCGCGTAGCGAATGTCGGCGCCGAACTTGATGGTATGGTTGCCTTGCATCCGCGTCCAGTTGTTTACGAACTGGAACTGCTGCTCGCTTTCAGTCAGCGGGCAGTTGCAGCGGGCCGGATTCAAGCCGTCACCGAAGGAAAACGGGTTCTGGTTATTACCCAAGACGCCGTTACTCGTGTTCCCGCCGTTACTCGTGAATTGAAAGGCAGAGAGCCCACCGGTCGCAGGCGGACCCTGAATGCCGGGGCCCGTGTTGAGCCCGGGAAACCCAAAGGCGGTCATAGGCGTAGCGGTCTGGTCGGGGTACGCGGTTTGGGGATTGTATTTGAAATACCCGAAGCGGAAGTCTGTAAGCCACCTGGTGCCGATGGATTTCGTGAAGCCGCTAGCCAAGCTATAGTTATGAACGTTGGAACTGCCAGCCAAACCGCCGGGGCCAAAGCCAAATCCTCCGAGAGGTCCGAGGCCGCCTGTGCCGGACAGCGAGAAGTAGTCAAGGCTGAAGCGCCCGAATATCTGGTAGTTGTGCGGAGCGCTGTAATCAATGCGCACGTCGAAAGAGTTTTGTTTAAACGGGCCCGACCCGCTAGCGACGTAGTTGTTGTTGACACCGCTCGCCGTTGGCGTCGGGAAGTCGGCCAGGACATTGCCGACGTTCTGGCCGATCCTGCCAATGGGAATCATGTTATTCGAGAAAGGCAGTCGGCCGGCACCCGTGAGTGGGTTGCTACCTGGAGTGGTGGGATCAAAGACCTGCCCACTGGGAAAGCCACCCACCGGAGCTCCGTAGGCGTTCAAGTATTCGCTCAGGTCGCAAAAGCCAGGAGTGGCGCTCGCGGCGTTTGTCGCGGGATTGCAGGTTTTGACCACCTCCGGGGTGGGGATAGTGTACAAGTTGGTGATGCCTTGCTGCTGGTTGGTTCCCTGGTAGTCGCCAAAAAAGAAGAGCTTGTCCTTGAGAATGGGGCCACCGATAGAACCGCCATACTGTTTCCAGGTTGCTGCGGGAAGTGGAACGCCAGGCTTGTTGGTGAACGGGTCGCGCGCTTGCTGAGCGCTATCGCGATAGTAGTAAAAGCCGCTGCCATGAAACTCGTTTGAGCCGGATTTGGTCTGCACTTTGATTACGCCGGCTATGGCCTTGCCGGATTCCGCGTCGTAATCCTGAAGAGCGATTTTGGTTTCGGCGATGGCGTCGAGGTTCGGATTCACCACGATGATGCCGAGGATGGGATCTTGGTTATCCGTACCGTCGAGTTCAAAGTTAGTGCCCGAGAAGTGCTGTCCATTAACCTGGATCTGACCGCCACCCTGGGGATTTTCGGTGGCAGCGTGGTTGAAACCGGGTAATTTCTGGGTGCCCGGCGAGAGCAATTCGAAACTGGTGAAGTTGCGGTTGAGGACCGGCAAATCCTCGACGTACTTCTGGCTGAACTGCACGTCCACATCGGCGCGATCCGTTATGAGCTGGGGTACTTCCCCGGTGACTTCGATTGATTGTGTAACGTCGCCGACCTGCAGTTGCGCGTCAACGTGTGCAGCTGTGTCAGCGCTTACTGGGACAGACGGGACGTCGTAGGCCTTGAACCCTGGGGCTTCGATCCGAATGCGGTACTGATCCGGGATTAAGTGCGTGACGGAGTAGTTTCCGCTTTCATTTGTGGTCGTGTCGTAGGCAAAGCTCTTGGTCACGGAAGTTACCGCGACCTTGGCCCCCACAACAGCCGCGCCCTGCGAGTCCGTGACAGTCCCGATAATGCTTCCAAAGACAGCCTGAGCGGAGGCTGTTGATGTGGATAGACCGAAAACGAAAAGACAGGCAAGCAACAGTGCTATAGACGAGCGCCTTCGCATTCCACTCCTCCTAAGAGACCGGACATTCTCGACGAACAACACCCCAACTGCAATCCAAACGGCCTGACCTCAGGGAGACCCGAAGCCAGATCGAGTGCACCAATTCAAGAAAAGTGAAAGAGGCTAAGAAAAGAGACACCACCACGGCAGCATTCCCGTCGCGACACGAAAGCCCCCAGCCTTCCCTTGCTCACTCGCCTCGAGCAGGCACCAAAGCAGTTCCTGAGAACGGGGAGAGGCAAACACGTTGCACCGGGAAACTCCCCCCGGAAAAGGAAATGGTCCTCGAGCGGAAAATGTGCTCGACACTATTCATCTTTTCGAAGATGGACACAAGTTTCCGCAGGTTTGATACGGTTACAAGAAATAAAGCGCAGGCTTGCAAGGAGATGGGCGAGTTGATAGGCTCCTGTTACATCGATGTAACCGGAGTAATCGTGCCTGAAAGGTCCCATTTGCAGGCTGCCGTGGGGAGGTTGGTCGCAAGCCACACGCTTCACGGTTCTGAGTCCTTGTGTAAACTCTTGCGCTATCTTGCAAGGAGGGCACAAGAGCAGCCCGGGGTGCAGGTTAAGGAATATCAGATAGCCACCGAGGTGTTTGGAAGGCAGGCGGACTTCGACCCGCAGCTGGACTCATTTGTCAGGGTTCAAGCGGGGCGGCTAAGGGCCAAGCTCTCTGAATATTACGGGTCAGAAGGCGCAACTGACCAACTGGTTGTGGAGCTGCCCAAGGGCAGCTATGCCCTCACACTTCATGAGCGAGCCGTCCTGGCTGGAGGGAATGGAGCGGGCGCCGATTCGGCGATAGCCCTCGGGAACGCGAGTGCCTCGGCAGGAAAGCAACCGCTCGTGCTGATTCTGGGCGCGGCGCTCATAGCGGCCCTTCTTTTTATCGCGTGGCTGGTGGCGAGCCGTAAAGATCCAAACGCCGTGCATCGCGATGCGGCCTCGGCGGCGCCGGCTCCCTTCCATGTGTTCTGGGAAGGATTCGCAAGGGAAGATCAGGAACCCTGGGTGATTTTCAGTAACGCGGCATTCGTGGGGCGCCCGGATACGGGAATGCGGTACTACGATGCGTCCAGGGATCACAACGCGCGAATCCTCGATCACTACACCGGAGTGGGAGAAGTGCTCGCGGTCCACAACCTGGATCTGGTATTCGGAGCGTTGCAGCGGTCGGTTCGGGTGAAGCGCGGGAGCCTGTTCTCGCTCGATGACGCGAAGAACAACGACCTCATTTTCATCGGGTCTCCTTCGGAGAACTTGACGCTTCTGGAGGTGCCGAGCACGACCGAGTTTGTATTCAAGCGGATCGAAAAAGTCATTCGAGCGGGCAACGTAGCAATCGCAAACGTTCACCCGCAAAGCAACGAACCCACGGAATTCCTTGCCAGCGCGTCGAACGTGCCTTTGACGGAAGACTACGCGGTGGTGGCCCTCGAAAAGGGGCTCAATCCGCAGCACTCGGAGCTGATTCTGGCTGGAACGACGACCTTGGGCACGCAAGCCGCGGTCGAATATGTGACCAGGGAAAACTACCTGAACGAATTACTGCAGCGGATGAACGTCAGCAGACCGAGCGAGTTGAAACCATTTGAGGCGGTCATCCGTGTGAAGGTCGCGCGCGGAGTGCCGGTGGAATCCTCGATGGTAGCGCTGCGCACGCCAAAATCTTAGGGTGTCCACGCCTCCTGTGAGACGAATAGAATCAGGGCCGTGGCGAAACTAGCTTTGGGTCCAGGGACGTTGCTTTTTCAAACTCCTGCCGGGCTTCTTCCTTCTTTCCTTGCTGCTGTAGTGCAAGTCCTAACTCAAAATGAGCGGGTGCGTAGTCCGGCGTGGCGGCCAAGGCCGCGCGGAATTGGGCGATGGCATTTTCCAGGTCACCTGTGGCGCGGAGCCGCCGACCAGAGTTCGTGGCGAAGACAGCGGCCTGCAGGTCGGTCTTGCGCTTGGCAAGTTCGGCACCGGCTCGGGATTCAACAGCAGCCGCCTGAGGATTGCCAAGTTGGCGAAGGATCGCGGCGAGCGTGGTATGAGCCCCAGCAAAATCCGGCTGCTGGCGGATCGCCTCACGGAGGGCGGCCTCAGCTTCCTCGAGTTTTCCTTGCTGCTTTAACACCGTGCCGAGCGTGTAGTAGGCCTCAGCATAGTCCGGTTTCGCTCGAATGGCGGCGTGCAATTCGACAGCGGCGTTCTCGAGGTCGCCCATTTGCCAAAGCGTGACCCCGAGGGTGTAAGGAGGATCAGGTTGCGACGGATCGAGCGACTCAGCCGTGCGGAGTTCAGCGACGGCCTCGGGCAATTTGTCTTGCAGCTTGAGGGCGAGACCCAGGTTGTAGTGAAGCGATTGATTTCGGGGATCACGTTCCAAGGCCGTTTGAAACTCTCCGACCGCGGCAGTGAAATCAGCTTTCTGAAGAAAGGCCGCGCCAAGATTGCCCTGATAGGAAACGTCGTTCGGACGCAACCGGAGGGCTTCGCGGAACGCTACAATGGCGCCATCGCCATCTCCGATCTGCAAAAGCGCCAGTCCCAAATTATTCTGCCCTTCGGGATCGGCAGGTGCGAGCCGGATAAACTCCCGGAATGCCGCGGCAGCTTCCTGGGGCTGGCCTGCGCGCTGCAATAGGAGCCCTAATTGATTCTGGGCCTGCGGTTGCGCCGGATTGAGACGCACAGAAGACTGAAGCGCGGAGATTGCCGCTCCGGAATCGCCCAGGTCTCGGCGTGTCAGACCGAGATAGTAAAAGGCGACGGCCGATTGAGGGTCGAGTTGTGTCGCGGACTCAAGCTGAACCGCGGCTTCCTCGAGTTCTTTCTGCTCAAAATAGATCACTCCTAAATGTAAATGCGATGTTGCGAAATCCGGTTTGAGTCTGATACTGGTCAAGAATTCCTTGATCGCTTCGGAAGAATTGTTTTCGGTGGCATCGAGCGAGCCAAGAGCATCGTGCAGGTCGTAGCGGTTCGGCGCAGCCTCGAGTGCCTTGTGAAGAGCGTCCTTCGAACCTGTGATATCACCGGAAACATCCAATGCGCGCGCGAGCGCAAATTGAGTGTCGGGAGACTTCGGCGCCAGGCGGACAGCCTCGCGCGCTTCCGCGAGCGCCGCCCGGGTGTCTCCTGCCTGAAGAAGCGCACTCGAGAAAGTGCTGTGAACCTCGGGGGAGTCGGGATTCAGGCGGACCGCCGCGCGCAAGTGCGGAAGAGCGGATTTGGTTTCGCCTTGCAAAAAGAGAATCGTTCCCAGGAGATTCTGGGCCTGAGCGTCATTTGGGTCGCGCTTAACGAGGGCCTCAAAGGCTTTCCGGGCTTTCGGCATGTCTCCACGTTTTAAGGCCGCGATGCCTTCGGCATAGACCGAGTCCGCCTTTGCGGGATTGGCAGCCTGCCGGGCACACTCCGCAACTGGTCGGAGCGCGAGTAAACTGCAAGACAGCAAAAGGCCGCGAGCCAAAAGCCAGTGAGGCAACAAAAGAAATCTGTTCGCGGACGTCAAACGGTGCGGCCTCCCCTCCCCAAATCGCACATAGAATTACATACTAGCATCGCCGATGCGGACAGGAGCCAGAGAGTCGGGGAAGCAAAAACAAGCGCCAGGCTGCCCTGCGATGTAGAGGAGCAGACTCGAACTGTTGCCCGATCGTCTTGCCTGAGGCGCGCGCTATGCTGGGTCAGCTTGAGAGTCGCCCTGATTTCTGTGCTTCGCGGTGAGCGCATCCATGCGGTAATTCACGGGATCTGATGAAGCTTACTGGCTCTGTGTCGAGAAGAGGCGATCGGCTTGACGCTCCGAAACGCCGCGAGTCCAATTCTCTCGTTGGCGTTCGATCCGGGCCGGTCTGGCGCGGAGCTAAGGGTGGGGGCAAAAAGCGCCGCGGTCGCGGCTACGAGCGGCGGGGAACACAAGCTTCGAATTTTCCTGGATGCCTCCGTTGCCGAGTGCATCGTCGATGACCGTCGAGCATTGACGGAGCGTTGCTACGCGGTGCCGAAAGGGCCGTTGCGACTGAACATTCTAGCGCAGGGACTCGATGCGATTACGAGCTCGCGGGTTTGGGAATCGAAGCCGATCTCGAAAGACCGCCTCACCTCTTGAAGACGTGCTATTGTGTCAGGCTTGCTTCAGAGGATAAGCAACACAAAACTCACGAGTGCGCTGCGAGAAGGAATTCCACGGAGGGAAGTCACCATGTCACCTGTGTTGCGCGTCTGCCGGATATTGCTTGTGCTGTTTCTTGCGGGCGGAATCCCCATCCTCCCGGCGGGCGGAGGCGAGTCGGAGCCGTCGGCTGCTCAAGCAGTTGCGAAGAGCGAGGGGCTGAAGCCGATCCTCAGCTATATCACCACAGGCTGGGACACGCTGACACGATCAATGAACGAATGTTCAACCATCGTGGATCCGAAGCTCGCCGGCAAATCCATACTGTACGTGCCGGCAGATTTTTCGATTACAGAAAAGCTGCATGCCCTGGAGACGCGCTGCAACATCGAGGTGAGACCGCTGCCAAAGGTCATCCACAAACTCGGCGAAATCGACACGAATACATTCAGTCCGCACGGGTTGCTGTACCTCGAATATC
>Ga0307478_10002742_pt1 | contig 13580 bp, 12 predicted proteins | sample atmos_gasesECM4C_2_FD_203713 | JGI IMG/M metagenome (GOLD analysis project Ga0307478, IMG submission 203713) | Hardwood forest soil microbial communities from Morgan-Monroe State Forest, Indiana, United States - atmos_gasesECM4C_05 | ecosystem: Environmental > Terrestrial > Soil > Temperate...
ACAAAGCGCCGCCGAGGCCCTGAACGTTGGAGCCTTCGATCTGGTTGCGGAGATTGTCGGGATTGACGATGGCGCCGCACTCGAAAGCGGAAACCACGCCGACGACGGTGACCTGCCGCGATTTGGAGTCGACTTCGACCTCGGCAAAAGTGGCCACGTTGCCGAGCTTCTCGTAACCGCCGCCCATGCCATACCCGTGATTGGGAACGGCCGGTCGCTTCGCCCATCCGAATTTGTCGGCTGCTGCCGTGAACACTGCGCGCAACCTTTCGTTCTTGAGATTCTTGAGGCGGAATTGCAGTGCATCCATCTTCAGGACGTGGGCGAGTTCATCCATGTGCGACTCGCGGGCAAAGTGATTGGCCGTCGCAGCCAGAGCGCGATAAGACCCCTGGCGGAGGGGAGAGCGCGTGGGATGGAACACGATGCGCTGGTTGGCTACCTCGTAATACGTGCGGATGCCGGCTGAGCCGGAGTTATAGTTGTGGAATTCCCACGTGGTGAGCGTTCCCTCGGAGCTGACGCCGCTGCTTACGTCGATGACTCCCGCGGGACGGAAGTAGGCCCAGGTGAATTCCTCTTCGCGCGTCCAGGTTACTTTCACCGGGCGCTTCGCTGTGCGGGCCAGGCGCGCCGCTTCGATCGCGGTTTCACCGGTGTGCTTGCCCCCGTAGGCCGATCCCGTGTCCGGCATAAGGACGCGGATATGGTCTTCGGGAATGCGGAACGCCTCAGCGAGTTCACCGCGAACGCCGAAGGGGCGCTGCGTTCCGGTCCACACCGTCAGGTGGTCGCCTTCCCACTTGGCCAGTGCGGCGCGCGGCTCCAGCGGAACATGGGCGATATAGGAAACGGTATAAGACGACTGCAGTCGATGCGCGGCTACCGCCTTATCGACATCGCCAATGTCGTAGCGGTCGCCATCCCCGGTGGGATCGTGTCCTTCGACCGGATTCTTTTTGAGGTAGTCGAACAGCTCCTTGTTGGAAGGCTGAGGTTCCGATTTCCAGTCGGCCTGAATCGAAGCGATGGCGGCCGATGCCTGGGCCGAGGTGGGCGCGGCTACACCCACGAAGTTTCCGTCCCGGACAGCGATGGCGCCCGTCGCTTCGACTTTTTCAAGGTTCACCGAAACTAACGTGGCTCCAAAGGAAGGCGGTCGCAGAACCTTGCCGTACCACATCTCGGGCAATTTCTGATCGAAGGGATAGCGATGCTGGCCGGTCACAAAATCGCGCCCATCGACCTTCGGTGTCGACTGACCCAGCGTGGTCCAACGTGTCGCGGGCACCAGGGGATCCTCGGCGGGCAAGCTTTGCGTTAACTGTTGTCCCTTTACCAGAGCGGCATAGTCGATGGACCGGTTGCTCTTCGGGTCGGTCACTTTGCCGTTGGCGGCGACGAGGTGCTGACGATCGGCGCGCCATTGCGCTGCGGCCATGTCGAGCAGCAGATCGCGGGCAGCAGCCGCCACTTTGCGCAGCTGCAGGTTCATGGTCGGCGTGGTGCGGCTTCCGAACGTGCCCATATCGAAAGGCGTCAGCTGGGTATCGCCCATGATCAAGTCAATTTTTTCGAGTGGGCAATGCAGTTCCTCAGCGACCGCCTGGGTCAACGAAGTGCGGATATTCTGGCCCACTTCGACCTTGCCGGTGTAGACCGTGATCCTTTCGCTTTCTCCGATGTGCAGCCACGCGTCGATCTGTTGCGGCAGCGATTCTCCGCGTCTTGGCCTGGCAGAACCAGATTCTTGCGTCCAAGCGATTGGTTTGATCACCGAGAGGAGCAGCACACCGGCGCCGAAGACCTTGAAGAAATCGCGGCGATCGAGATCGAACACGTAGGTCGGGATGGCTGCAAGCTCGTAACGTTCGGGCTCGATCTGGATTTCGAGCTTCGAAGTCTCGCTCATCGCGCCCTCTTTTCTTGCGCAGGTGCAGACGACGCTTTTGCGGCTTTTTGAATCGCCGCGATAATTCTCGAATAGGTTCCACAGCGGCAGACATTTCCGTCCATGAAGTTGACGATCTCGCCGGGCGTGGGACGAGGATTCCGACTGAGTAATGCAACTGCCGACATGATCATTCCCGAGGTGCAGTAGCCGCACTGCATCGCCCCTTCTTCGAGGAAAGCGGTTTGCACCGGGTGCAGACGGTCGCCGCTGGCGAGACCTTCAATCGTGGTGATCTTTCTTTCGCCGACCGTGCTTTCGCCGACCGCGGCCGCCTTGGTGATGCAGGAACGTTGCGACCGGCCATCGATGAGGACGGTGCAGGCGCCGCATTGCCCCTCGCCGCATCCGTACTTGGTTCCGGTCAGATCGAGATGCTCGCGCAATACGGTGAGAAGGCTGGTCTGGGGATCGGCCTCGACCGTCATCGGGCGCCCGTTAATCACAAGATGAATGGTAGCCACTGGAAACTCCCGAGGCAGGCAATCAGGCGAAGTCGCTAAGGGAATCATATATCCGCGGGGAGCCGACTAAAAGTCCAGGAGAACTGAGCCCGCTCGTTCGAACTGTGCCATACAGAACTTGTTCCCGATGGCTACCCCTCGACCCGGATGCCCTTTTGTTTTTGTCCGATGTATTCGTGGAGACAGTTTGCTTTGAAGCTGGCGGGCTTGGCAGGAGGCGTCGCAGGCCGCCCGCAGATAGCGACGAGAGAAGGGAGGCTTGATGAATCACCCAGCACTGGTAATTGGCATCGTGGTGGCGGCGCTGATTTTGATCGCAGTTGCCGCCTACGCGTACAGCCGGCAGCGTCGGACACAAACGCTGCGGTCGCGCTTTGGACCGGAATACGACCGCGTGGTTGGCGAAGAAAAAAGCGTACGCCGCGCCGAGGGTGTACTGGAGTTTCGCGAGAAGAAACGCAAGACGCTTCCGATTCGGGAGCTCTCGCGTGCGGATCAGGTTGCGTTTGAACAGCGTTGGCATGGAGTGCAGAGCCGGTTCGTGGACGATCCGTCGGGAGCGGTGCTGCTCGCGGATGCGCTGGTCAGCGAAGTCATGGTGGCGCGCGGGTACCCGGTCGCGGATTTCGAGCAGCGGGCTGAAATCGTTTCGGTGGATCACCCGGTGGTGGTGCAAAACTACCGCACGGCCCACGAAATCGCCTTGCGCCAGAAGCAAGGCCGGGCGACTACTGAAGACCTGCGCAAGGCCATGGTGCACTACCGCACCTTATTCGACGAACTTTTACGAAGTGCAACACTCGAAAGAAAGGAGGCACGTGGATGACACTGCCACTGCGAAAAGAGAAACCGGAGGGCTCGCCCAGGACGGCCATGGACACGAGTTCCAGAGAAATGCAGGAAACCGATACCAGAGAAGTGCAGGAAACCGTTGTTGGAGCGGAGCGGGAACGGCCCCGATTACTGCGGCCTGATCCGGAGACCGCCACACTGGAAACGGAGCCGGGTTCCGACGTCGAGGTTCCCGCCGCCCAAAGGACGAAGGAAATGGCGGCACAAGCGGCGACGGAGTCTGCTGGCGAGAATACGCCTTTGTTTCCCAGCAATGAATTGCAGGATTTCCAGGGCCGCTGGGATCGGATTCAAACTGCATTCGTAGATCAGCCGCGGCAAGCGGTTCGTGATGCGGATTCTTTGGTGTCCGATGCAGTGGAGCGGCTGGCGGACACATTTGCCGCGGAGCGGTCGAAGCTAGAGAAACAGTGGGACGGCGGCGACAACGTTTCGACCGAAGACCTGCGAGTAGCGTTGCGGCGTTACCGGTCGTTCTTTCAGCGAATGCTTTCAGTCTGAGAATTGCAGAAGCGATGAAGGCGGTGGGGCGACTCAAAGAGTCGCCCCTGGTTTTTTGTGCGCATATCCGATGATCTATGACCCGGTTTTTCTTGCTTTCCGGGCTCGGAGGGCGCCTCTCAAGCAACTGGTCCAAAAGCGTGAGACAGTCTGCTTGGGTTGCGATTAGTCCCCTTGCGTTCCGGTGGACATCCCCGTGACGGCCGCACGGCCGCGAGTGGCTCGGGCGGCGAGACCCTCGATGCTGCTTTTGGCCTCCATGGCCTTATCGCGCAAATTGGCGCGGGTCTCTTCGCCCGACGCGGGTGCGAACAACATGGCCACTGCGATCCCGACGCCGACGCCGGCGAGGAGACTTGTGGTCCGGGCCAACCAGTCGCTGTTGCGCTGCAACCCGCTGCGGGCGGCGGCAAGTTGATCAGCTGTTTCCTCGTATTTCTGCTTGACGGCGTCGCCGATGTCGTTGGCGCGCTCCTTGATCTCATCCTGTACGGTCGCCCAGGTCCTGGCGTCAGTGACAATCAGGCCCAGTTTCATGGCGAGGCGCGCCCAGTCTTTTGGTGTGTTTCGTCTTCCGAACCGCATGCTCGTTCCCTCCCATAACGGGTTTACACTCGGCTGGCTAGCGACAGCAATCCGTAAACCTGTGTAGTTGCGGCACAGGATTTGCCTATGCGGAACGAGCGCCCGTGGCCCCAGGAACGCAGCCAAAGTTGCGGCGGGCCCAATAAGGGCGCGGTTTCGTCGTTTCAAAGGCCCCGTATCAAAGACGCCTCGGCTGGCGGAGCTGGGGTAAGGTGCCGACTCGCTCTGCAACGAGGCGCAAATTTAAATTGTCGATGGCAGGGTTTCGATTGATAATCGCGCCTTTGTTTCCATCCCAACCTTCTACACGGTGAATCGATTGAGAAACCGCCGATACCTTGTGAACGCCTGCGTTATTACTGTCCTGTTTTTGCCAGTGTCGCTGCTGGCTAGCGACACGCTTTTGATTCACGGTCATATTTATACCGGGAATCGAAATGCTCCATGGGCGCAGGCCTTGGCCATTACCGGAACGCGGATCGAGGTTGTGGGAAGTGACCAGGAAATTGTGAAGCGCCAACAGCCGAATACCCGCGTAATCGATCTGCACGGACAGACGGTGATACCGGGCATTTCGGATTCGCACACCCACATGTGGTTCGGCGCGATGGAACTGCACGGCTTCAACCTTTCGACGCCGGAGGCGAGCCTTACACCGGATAACGCGGCTGCGATTGTCGAGAAGATTAAGGCGTTCGCGGCGAGTCATCCCAACGATAAGATTCTGTTTGGCCGAGCCGACTTTGGTACTGTGCCGCCGGCGGTGCCGACGCATGAGCTTCTCGATCGCGCGGTGTCGGATCGTCCGGTCATCATTCACAACACCAGCGAACACGCACTCTGGGTGAATGCAAAAGCGCTGGCCTTCGCTGGAATCACCGACGAACCTGTAGCTGATCCCGCGGAGGAACGCAACGTGATTCGCGATGCCAGTGGCCACCCGAGCGGCCTGGTCCTTGAGGCGGCCATGGAACTGGTGGAACGCGCCGTGTTCGGAGCGTTATCGCGCGATGAGAAGCTTGCGCTGCTACGCGATGCGTCGCATTACCTGAACCGATTTGGGATTACCAGCGTCGTGAACGCCACGGGCAGCCTGCCCGAAATCGAGTTGTACGCGGCGCTGCGCGACCACGGCGACCTGACCGTGCGTACTCGCAATTCGTTCGGCGCCGTTGCGGTGAACCATCATCTGACTCCGGAGTTCCTGGCCGACCTCGAGAAAGCCCGCACGCAATATCACGACGACTGGGTTTCGGCCAATCTGGTGAAGTTTTTCACTGATGGCGGGAGTGGGATGATTCCCCCGCTTACCTACGAGCCGGCAGAATACAAGAAGCTGGTTCTGGAACTCGATAAGCGTGGCTACCAGGTGATGACTCACGCGCTGCGTGGCGATTCGGCGCACCTGGTTTTAGACACTTACGAAGCAGCGGAAAAGGCGAACGGGTCGCGCGATCGCCGCTTCCGCATGGAGCACGCGGAAATCTTTCCGCTCGAAGACTTGCCTCGCTTCGCGAAGCTCGGAATTGTGGTCAGCACGCAACCGTCATTCTGCTGCAGCGACATTGGGTCTAATTTTGATCCGCAGGACAAGACGCCAACAGATCGCTGGCGCAGTCTGGAACAGAGCGGCGCGATGTTTGCTTTTGGCAGCGATTGGCCGTGCACCTGGCCTCCCGATCCGTTTGCCGGAATGCAGCAGGTGGTGCTGCGGACCGTTTGGCACTCGGCGGCGGCGAGTGCGATGGTGGGCGGCGTGTTCGACGGTGCGGGCCAGGGCGGCACGGTTCCAACCTTGTCGGCCTACGTGCCGGAGGAGAGCATCACGGTCGAGCAGGCAGTGAATGCCTACACCATTGGGTCGGCGTACGCGAGGTTCTCCGAAGACAAGCTCGGGACGCTCGAAGTCGGCAAAGAGGCCGACCTCGCCGTGCTTTCGCAGGACATCTTTTCTGTCGCGCCGCAGGAACTGGCAAAGACTCACGTGGTGATGACCATGGTCGGCGGCAAGATCGTGTTTACCGAGAAGCCGTGAATATATGGGAAAGATGGCGAACAGCAGTGGGGACGCCGGCAGACTAGAGCCTGAAAAGACGTGCCCTTCCCCACGACGATGAGCGAGGGCAAGACGCCCTCCCACCCCGCCCTCGCGACAGCCGGCGGGACGCCGGCGCTACGATCGTTTCCGCGTTACTCTCGACAATGAAGAAGATCGAGGAGAGAATCCATGGCTCGTGCCTCTGCTTTGCCAGCATCGGATATTCTCCAGGCGATGCTCGAGACCTACCTGGTCAACGACCGGATGAACCAGCTCATTCTCGAGCATCTCGATCCCCGCGCCTGGCGGGCCAAGCCTCCGGGAGGTAAGGCGCGGACCATCGCTGCGATATTCGCCCATATGCACAATGTCCGCCGCAAGTGGCTCCGGCTCTCCGCGCCGCATTTGAGGCTGCCCGCGGAACTCGATCGCAGCCGCTGCACACAAAGGCAGGCGCGCACGGCGTTGGCGGTGAGCGCAACACGGTGTGGCAAGATGCTGGCCGATGCGATCGCAAATCCAGCGGGCCGCAAGTTCGTTCGTGACGGCTGGGCCAGGCCATGGGTTCCGGGCGTGGCCATGGTGGCTTACATGATTTCGCACGACGCCCATCATCGTGGGCAGGTTGGCCTGCTGGCCCACCAGCTCGGGTATCCGCTACGGGAGGGCTACGGTATCTGGAATTGGGAGAAGCTGTGGAAGCAATGCGGGTTCACGCACCCGGGCTAAGAGCCTGTTGGCACTGGCGGCTCAGCGCGGTCGGCTCCAAAGTTTGTGCTGTGTTGGTCGCCCAAAATCAGGCGATGGAAGCCATTATGAGCCGGGCTGGTGAACTAGCCAGAAACCGTGGAGCTGCGAGCGGCCGTCTCAATGATGGCGGGTTGTGGTGTAGCGAAATAACGACGTTGAAAATGGAAGGCGACGTTTACAAGCCCGATCATGACTGGTACCTCGACCAATGGGCCTATAACCGTGGCAAATGCAGCTCCCGAATCGATACCGAATACAGAGACAGCTACAGCAATGGCTAGCTCGAAATTGTTCGAGGCAGCTGTAAACGAAAGGGTGGTGGTTTTGGAGTAGTCCGCCCCCAACTTCTTCCCCATGTAGAAAGAAACCAGAAACATTAGGAGAAAGTACAGCAGCAAGGGAACTGCGATCCGTAACACGTCCAGGGGCAGGCGGACGATGTACTCGCCCTTCAGCGAGAACATGACCACAATCGTTGACAACAGGGCAACAAGCGTCAGCGGACTTACGCGAGGTACAAAGCATCGTTCGTACCACTCTCGCCCCCTGACGCGAATCAGGCTCGTCCGAGTTAGGTAGCCTGCGAGGCATGGAATCCCCAGGTAGACGAACACACTTTTCGCGATCTCCGCTATCGAAACGTCCACAGCAGCCCCGCGAAGGCCGAATTTGGAGGGAAGGACGGTGATGAATATCCACGCATACAGGGAATAGAAAAAGACCTGAAAAAGCGAGTTGAAGGCGACCAGGCCCGCAGCATATTCCGTGTCGCCTTTCGCCAACTCATTCCACACGATGACCATCGCAATGCATCGCGCCAGGCCGATCAAAATCACGCCAGCCATGTATTCCGGGTATGCCCGCAAAAACAAAATCGCCAGCACGAACATCAAGATCGGTCCCACCACCCAGTTCTGAACGAGAGATAGCCCGAGTACCTTTTTGTTGCGGAAGACTTCCGGCAACTCCTCGTATTTCACCTTCGTGAACGGCGGGTACATCATGACGATCAGGCCGACGGCAATCGGAATTGAGGTTGTACCAATGCTGAAGCGATTCAGAAAGGGCACCACTCCCGGAACAAGGAATCCAAGGCCGATGCCAACTGCCATTGCCAAAAAGATCCAGGCGGTCAAGTACCGATCGAGAAATTTCAGCCGGCTAGTTGTATTCATCGAAGATCGTGTACTCAGGTGTTCTGAGCGATTGCGGATGTAGACTTCGCGATGTTGTCGAGTTCTCGCTGCAGCGCCAGGTTATCGAGAGCCGCGAACGGAAGACAGAGAAAGAGGCTGATTCGCCGATCCAACAGAAAGTAGGCATCCCGGAATGCTTTCTGTACTTCCTCGTGCGTGCCCTTGACCGCCGCCGGATCGGGAACGCCCCAGTGGGCGGTCATCGGCTGTCCCGGCCATAGCGGACAAATCTCGCTGGCGGCGTTGTCACAGACGGTGAAAACGAAATCGAGCTTCGGCGCGTCCGGTTTCGAGAATTCGTCCCAACTCTTGCTTCTAAAGCCCCTCGTCGGAATGTGAGCGACTTCAAGCTGGTGCAGGGCCTCCGGTCGCACTTTCCCCGAGGGATGGCTCCCGGCGCTGTAAGCCGTGAACTGTGGCCGGCCTTTGAAGTTCATGATTCCTTCGGCCATGATCGACCGAGCCGAGTTGCCCGTGCACAGAAACAGAACGTTGTAGTGGTTCTTCACGCTACTCACCATCAGTTGCAACACGTCGGAGCGCAGCACGACTGTTTCGTGAGCGGCTTCACGGCCCTGACGAACGCACTCATGATCTTGCCATCCACTTGGGGCGCGATCACGTCAACGTCAATGTTCTGGCCCGCTAGAAATTCGCGGGCGTCATCCACGTTGTAAACGCGGGTTGTTTCAAGGTCTATCTGCTCAAATCCTGCGGCGGCGAGTTTGGTGCGGTAGTCGTTCTCTTCTAATGATCCCGCTATGCAGCCAACCCAGAGCAGAAGGCTTTTCCGAACCTCCGGCAGCATTTCGCCGCGAGTGACCACGTCCGACACAGCGAACCGCCCACCCGGCTTGAGCACGCGGAAGGCTTCCCGCAGAACCGCGTCTTTATCCGAGGAGAGATTGATAACGCAGTTGGAAATGATCACGTCAACGGAGTTGTCGGGTAGTGGTATGTGTTCAATCTCACCCTTCAAGAACTCCACGTTTGTGATGCCTGACTTGCGCTTGTTCTCTTCGGCCAGCGCGAGCATTTCGTCCGTCATATCCAGCCCGTAGGCTTTTCCGGTCGGACCTACTCGTTTCGCTGAGAGTAGAACGTCAATTCCACCGCCCGACCCAAGGTCCAGCACCGTTTCGCCCAGATTGAGCTTCGCCAGCGCGGTCGGATTTCCGCACCCCAGGGACGCTTTGAGCGCCTCCTCGGGAACTTGCCCTGCCTGCTCGCGGTCGTACAGGTTCGAGGTAATCGGGTCGACACATCCACAATTGGCGGTTGCTCCGCAGCAGGAACTGCCTCCGCTTGTCGCCCGAAGCGCCGCTTCTCCATACTTCTGCCTGACCGTCGACTTGATGTCTGTGCTGTTCATGGAAGTCTCCTAACAACAGAGTTGAACGACCTGCTCAGGTTTCACCGCTTTGTTGCGCGTACAGCATTCCGCGTACAGGAACCCAAGCAATTGTCGAAGCGTTTCGGTGTTTGCGGTGTAACGCAAGAATGTACTCTCTCGCTTCACCCGAACCAGTCCCTCGCTCTTCAGCTTCTCGAGATGATGGGACAAGGTTGAATTGGGAATGTCGAGCTCTTGCTGGATCTCGCTCACGACCAGACCATCCGGATGTGCGGAGAGTAGGAGTTGCATGATACGCAGCCGTGCTTCAGTTCCCATCGCGGAGAACATGTCGGCAAATTTCGTGACCTGGTCGTCGGATCGGGCGGTCCCGTTTGGCATATTTCTATATTTGCAGAAATATAAAATGAAGTCAAATTTGCAAAGAATGCGAACGTCTAAGGCCGGGTTACATTCGAAACGCGCAGGTAGATAAAAGACAGGAAATCAGCATGGAGGAGAACCGAAAGGGAAAACATGGTAGGCCCGAATGGACTCGAACCATCGACCTCTTCCGTGTCAAGGAAGCGCTCTAACCAGACTGAGCTACGGGCCTACAAGAGGTGCAGTTAGTGTAGCAAACTTCGGCGGGGAACCACTGCAGCCGTGGCGGACTACTCCTCGTCGAGCGACTCCGCTTCGATCCCGATGTTTGTCTCGCCTGCGGCTTTTTTCTCGTGGTACTTCTTCACCCAGGCGGCGAAGCTCTTGCCGGCGGCGGTATCTTTGCCGGAGAAAGCCAACGCGGCAATTTCGCTATACGCGATTTGAATCTTTTCCCGGCTGTTCTTGGGGATCATGCGGAGCTTGCAGTCGGCCAGCGTGGCGCCGTCGTTGCGCCGGTCGAAGATGTAGCCTTCGATCTTGTCGCCGTTTCTCAGTGTGATGGTGAGGTCCCCGCGATAGTCGAAGGCCTTTTCAAGAGCGGTGCGGATTTCGGCCTCGCTGGCCAGAGGCGGGATCCAGCCTTCAAGGTTCTCGTGGGCGAAGCCAAGCTTCTCGTCGTCCGCAGGAAGAGGATTGGAGTTCATATCGCGGGGTGACGGTTAGGCGTCGGGGCCGGCGCCGATCTGCACCAGCGGGCCTGTACTTTTCCGCGGCGTCATCGGCGTGTCGTCGTCGACATCGGGATCGGGATACTTGTCGAATAGTGTAGCCCGCACCGTGGCTGCGAATCCGCTCAGCGAGCCGAACGTGTCATTCACGGCGCTGGCTTCATAGCCGCTGTGCACCATGCAGTTCGCGCACTTCGGATTGCCGCTCTCGGTGCCGTACTGTTCCCACTTCGTGTCGCGGAGCAATTCGTCGAACGTATCGGCGTAGCCGTCGGAGAGCAGGTAGCAGGGTTTCTGCCAGCCGAAGATGTTGTAGGTCGGCATGCCCCAGGGCGTGCAACGGTATTCGCGCCGGCCCATGAGGTACTCCAGGAACAGCGGGCTCATGTTGAAGCGCCATGTCTTGCGGCGATTGCTCAGGATCGGGCGGAACAGACGGCGGGTCTTTTTCTTGCTGAGGAAGTGGTCCTGATCGGGCGCCTTGTCGTAGGTGTAGCCCGGCGACAACATCATGCCTTCGACGCCCAGGTCCATCATCTCGTCGAAGAACTGGCGCACGCTTTTCGGGTCGGCGCCATCGAACAGAGTCGTGTTGGTGGTCAGGCGGAAGCCGCGCTTCAACGCTTCGCGAATGCCTTCGACCGCCTTGTCGTACGTGCCTTCGCGGCATACGGCGAAATCATGATGCTCGCGCAGGCCGTCCATGTGCACGACAAAGGAGAAATACTTGCTGGGCTTGAACTCATCGATCTTCTCTTTGAGCAGCAGGCCGTTGGTGCAGAGGTAGACGTATTTCTTGCGCGCGACCAGGCCCTCGACGATCTGCGCGATCTGCGGATGCATCAGCGGCTCGCCGCCCGGAATGCTGACCATGGGCGCGCCGCATTCGTCCACCGCTTTGAAGCATTCTTCCGGGGTAAGGTCGGTTTTCAGAATATGCGCGGGATACTGGATCTTGCCGCATCCGGCACAGGCGAGGTTGCAGCGCAGCAGTGGCTCGAGCATCAGCACTACGGGGTACTGCTTCCGCCCCTTGAGCTTCTGCCCGATGACGTAGCTCGCCACCGTCCACATCTGCGAAACGGGAACGCCCATGCTCTGCGATTATCCTTTCTGAATGAACGACTTAGCCGAAACCGACCCCGAGGCCAAAGCTATTGGATGACAGCGGATGCTCCTATGATACCGAATAACGTGCGGCGCGGAAAGTAACCTTCGCGGGGCCGTGCGGCCGCGGAGTGGGTACCTACCACGGAGTCACGGAGACACGGAGAAAACCTTAGGCAACGCATCCACCACAGAGGACACAGAGACACAGAGAAAAAAACCTCTACCCCGGCTTGGTGATCGCTCCTTCTGATGCCGACTGGACCGGGGCCGAGCGGCCGCAGAGTAAGTACCTACCACGGAGTCACGGAGACACGGAGAAACCCTTTTTCTAGGTTTTTTCTCTGTGACCTCTGTGTCCTCTGTGGTGAATGCATTGCTTACCGCGGCTTGGTGATCGCTCCTTCTGATGCCGACTGGACCAGCGCCGCATACTTCGCGAAGACCCCGCTCGGATACCTCGGTTTTGCCGGCTTGCGTTCCGCCAGACGATGTTTCAAGGTCGCGTCGTTCAGTTCGACTTCCAGCTTGCGCTGGTTTACGTCGATGTGAACGGTGTCGCCTTCGTGCAGGGCCGCGATCGGACCGCCGAGGGCAGCTTCGGGCGAAACGTGGCCGATCATGAGGCCGCGGGTAGCGCCGCTGAAGCGGCCGTCGGTAAGGAGAGCGACCGAGTCCCCCAGGCCTTCGCCCACGATGGCAGCCGTGACGCCCAGCATTTCGCGCATGCCAGGGCCGCCTTTCGGCCCTTCGTTGCGGATGACGACCACGTCGCCTGCCTTGATTTGCTTGGCAGTTACCGCGGTCATCGCGTCTTCCTCGGATTCGAAAACCCGCGCAGGGCCGCGATGCGTCAGCCGCTCGTGCCCGCTGATCTTCACCACGCAACCTTCAGGAGCAAGGTTGCCGTGCAGGATGACCAGTCCTCCCGTTTTTTTGAGTGGCTGATCGAGGGGCGCAATTACCGGCTGGCCGGGAGTTTCGACGGCAGCATTGGCTTCGTCGGCAAAGGACTTTCCGGTGATCGTCAGCGCAGCTCCGTGGGCTAATTTGGCGTCGAGAAGACGCTTCGCAATGACAGGGATGCCTCCGGCTTTGTCCACGTCCGCGGCCACGTACTTTCCGGCAGGTTTTAGGTTCGCCAACAGCGGAGTGCGCTCGCTGACCTTCTGGAAGTCGTCGATCAGAAGCGACACGCCGATTTCGCGGGCAATCGCGAGCAGGTGCAGGACAGCGTTCGTCGAGCCGCCCGTGCAGGCTACGCCAGCAATGGCATTTTCGAAGGCTGAACGGGTCAGGATATCCTTCGGTGTGATGCCTTTCCTTAGCGCATTCAGGACAATTTCGCCGCAACGGAAAGCGACGTCGTCCTTGCGCGGATCCATGGCGGGCACGCCGTTGAAGCCCATAGGCGAGAGGCCGATCAACTCCATCACCGTCGACATAGTGTTGGCGGTGTACTGACCGCCACAGGCGCCGGCGCCGGGGCAAGCGACGTTTTCGAGTTCGAGCAGGTCAGCATCGCTCATTTTGCCGGCCGCGTTAGCGCCCACCGCTTCAAACACATCCTGAATCGTGACGTCTTTGCCGCGGTAAACGCCGGGCGCGATCGTTCCGCCATAGAGCACCATGCCGGGCAGGTTCATGCGAGCGAGGGCCATGGCCCCCGCGGGGATCGTCTTGTCGCA
>Ga0307478_10002743_pt1 | contig 13577 bp, 12 predicted proteins | sample atmos_gasesECM4C_2_FD_203713 | JGI IMG/M metagenome (GOLD analysis project Ga0307478, IMG submission 203713) | Hardwood forest soil microbial communities from Morgan-Monroe State Forest, Indiana, United States - atmos_gasesECM4C_05 | ecosystem: Environmental > Terrestrial > Soil > Temperate...
CACCACGCGAAAAGATAGTCGCCAGGGGACATGGCGTAAGACACGCTCACGGTTCGGTACCGAGTGCCACTGGCCCCTCCGTATACCGACGTCGCCGTCGTCGCGCTGCCGCTTGTCCACGAAAAAGCCTGCGATCCGGAGCTCGCCAAGCTCGCGGTGCTCGCACTAAACGTATAAATAGCGTGACTGATGGTAACCGCTCCGGATGAATTGGTGGACCCTTCAAAGTCCGCGAGCACCACGAGCTGCGTGGCGGCCAGGTTCATCGGGAACGAGATCTTCTGGAACGAGAGCGAGGCCTGAGAGATGCGGAAGTTCGTGTTGAAGTCCGCCTGCTGACTGAAGCACGTGATCGACAGGCCCTCGCCAGGCTGCACCGAGGCGGTGATGACCGAGCCGTTCAGGCCGAAAGAGACGTTATTCGAATTGGAGAACGTGACGGCCGAAAGGTTGTTGCTCGTCGTGCCTGCAGAGAAGTTGATACTCCCCTGCGTCGAAGCGACGGTGACACTTGCCGTGATCGTCGAGCCGTTCAACCCGAAAGAGACGTTGTTCGAATTGGAGAATGTGACGGCGGAGAGATTGTTGCTCGTCGTTCCCGCGGAAACGTTGATCGCGGTGAGAGACGTCGCGATGGAAGCCGTGATCGTCGAGCCGTTCAGGCCGAAAGAGACGTTATTCGAATTGGAGAACGTGACGGCGGAGAGGTTGTTGCTCGTCGTGCCTGCAGAGAAATTGACGCTCCCCTGCGCCGTGGCAAAAGAAGCACTCGCCGTGATCGTCGAACCATTCAAACCAAAGGAGACATTATTCGAATTGGAAAATGTGAAAGCCGAGCCGAGGTTGGACGTCGTACCGGCTGAAAGGTTGATGCTTCCTTGCGTCGACGCCACCGTGACGGTCGCCGTGATCGTCGAGCCGTTCAGCCCGAAGGAGACGTTGTTCGAATTGGAAAGCGTGAACGCGGAGAGGTTGTTCGAAGTCGTCCCCGCGGAGACGTTGATCGCCGTGAGCGACGTCGCCACCGAAGCCGTCATCGTCGAGCCGTTCAGCCCAAACGAGATTCCATTCGAGTCCGAAAAAGTGATCGCCGAGAGGTTGTTGCTCGTCGTTCCGGCGGAGAAGTTGATACTCCCCTGCGCTGTCGTGAAAGAAGCGCTCGCCGTGATCGTCGATCCGTTTAGTCCGAAAGAGACGTTATTCGAATTGGAGAACGTGACGGCCGAGAGGTTGTTGCTCGTCGTCCCCGCGGAGAAGTTGACGCTCCCCTGCGTCGACGCCACCGTGACGGTCGCCGTGATGTTCGAGCCGTCGAAACCGAAAGAAACGTTGTTCGAGTCCGCGTACGTCCACGCCGAGACGTTGCTCGAGGTCGTTCCCGCCGAGATGTTCACGACCGCCGAGGCTGTCACGCGGCTTGAACCGCTCATCCCGAACGTGACGTTGTTCGAGTTCGCAAAAAGGACCGTGCCGCTCGTCGCGGTCTGCGTTCCCGCCGCGATAGCTCCCGGCGCGATGCTCTGCGAAAAGCTCGCACTCGCCGTGACAGTGCTCCCGTTCAGCCCGAACGAGACGTTGTTCGAATTCGAGAGCGTGAAAGCCGAGAGGTTGTTGCTCGTCGTCCCCGCCGAGAGGTTGATCGCCGTGAGGCTCGTCGCGATGGACGCCGTCAAGGTCGACGCGTTGAGCCCGAAGCTCACGCCGTTCCCGTCGGCAAAGGTGAACGCCGAGGCCTGATTCGACGTCGTCCCAGCGGAGAGGTTGATCCCGGCGTTCCCCGTCACGATCGCGGAGGCCGTGACCGTGCTCCCCGCCATGCCGAAGGAGACCGTCGGGGAATTCGAGAAAACAACCGTTCCGCTCGAGACGCTGTTGCCCGCCGCGGAAATCGCGAGCGCGGCCGACACCACTCCCGTGTCGACCAAGTACCTGCCCGAGGCGTTGTAGACGCGAAACCCGTTGCCGTCGGTGTTGTACTGGAGCTCGTAGCCAGGCTGGAGCGTGATCGCGAAGAGCGAGATCGCTGTCGCGCCGTCCGTGGTCTGGACCTTCACCGGACACGGCGTCCCGCTCGTGTTTCGGACGGAGATGAACTTGACGTTGCGCTGCAGTCCGGCCGCGGGGGACGGAACGATCGTGACCGTCGTGGCGGTCGTGACGACCGTGGGGGTGGACCCTGGAATGACCGGAGGCGGGCTCCCCGTGCCGATGTCAACCCACGACGTCGTCACCTCGATGGAGGTGACCGGAGCTCCCGTGACGAGGAGAATCGACCACGTGCTCGCGGGAAGGCTGAGCATCAGGCGTTCCCTTCGAGGATGCGTCCCGTGTCGTCGTACAGGCGAAACCCGTCCGAGTCGGTGTTGTACTGCAGCGTGTAATTCGAGAGCAGGTTGACCGAATAGACCTCGATGAAGGTGATTCCGTCGAGCGTCTGTTGCACCGTGACCTGGCAGGCCACGCCGCTGTTCAGCATCGAGAGAAACTTGACGTTCCGATCCGTGCCGGCCGACGGCGGCGTAACCGTGACCGTGCTGCCCGGCGCCGTGATGAGCGTGTTCTTCGCGCCCTGCGAAATCGTTCGCGCGAGGATGCTGAGGTCGTCGAACGACGCGTGGACCTCGAGAGAGGTCGCTCCCGCCCCCGTCTCGACGAGAATCCTAGAGGCGGTCGTCGGAAGGTTCAGCACGAGCCGAGTCTATCCCACTTCTACGCCTTCCGGCCCCCGTCCGAAAGCTCCGCCCCAGCAAGGGCACGGAGACGATCGGAGCTGCTTACGGCAGCCGCGTGGGCTCGGACAATGTCCATCGACGGCCGAGATTTCGTGTCCGGAAGACGCGGCAGCGTCGCAGGTTCGCTCGGCGTCACGTTCGTCTCCCCCGCCGGCTCCGCTTCTGCGCCACACCGCGAGCTCGCTTGACGCGCCCGAGGACCTCTTCGGCCTTGTTCTCGACTCGCTCGAGGGCGTCATCGGCCGCAGCGGCAATGGAGTTGGTGAGCACCTCGGACAGCTGCCTCGTGAAGCTCGAGACAGCCGACCGAAGCACGTTCTCGACGGCCGGCGGAAGCTTAGTGGCTCGAGGCAAGGTGCAGTCCCGCGCGCTTGGCGCGCTCCTCGAGCTTGAGGTTCTCCGTCGACTGGATGACCACCTTCCACTGCGCGTGGTTGTGGAAAGCCGTGACCGCGATCCACAGCGCCCCCGGCGGGACTTCGATGGTGTCGGTGAGCCACGGATACGTCAGGACCGAGATGATGGGCCTGGGCCCCTTAGGGCCCTCCGTAATCCCCATCGGAAGCGAGGTTTTCTGCAGCGAAAGAAGGGTCTGGCCCTTCTTCCGCCCACAGAACCACTCACCGTTGGTCAAAACCGCCCACCACTCGCTCAGGTCCAGATCGTCCATGGGCCGGAACGTACCCCTCTACGGGGTCGAGCTCAACCCGGAACGATGATCGCGAAGTTGAACGTCGAAACGTCCCCGGTCTCGGTCGCCAGCGTCGCGTCTCGCGTGCTCGTCACGATGAAGCTCGTGTTGGGCGTGATGGTGACGAGAGGCTCTGCGATGGCTGTCGAAGCGTGCAGGTTCACGCGCGAGAGCGCGACGATGGCGTTCGCCGGAAGAACAGCCGCGGGAACCGCTGGGCTGACCCCGGCTACGAGAGTGAGCGTCCCCGTCTGAAGGATGAGGCCTGCGGTTCCAGCTCCGGAGAGTCCCGCCGCCCTCTGCTCCGCATCGTTGGCAACCGTCCGAGCTTGTCTGTCCTGCTTCATGATCGTCTTCTCCGTTGTTGCTAGGTGCCTGAGGTCACCCCGGCACAGTGATCAGAGTTCCGTTCGTACCTGCGGCGCCTGCCGTGCCGCCACCGATGCCCGCGCCGCCCGCGCCACCCACGAACGACGTCGTGCCTGCGAAGCCGGTCTCGTTGCCCACCGTCAAAATTCCGAGACCGCCGCCGCCGCCTCCGCCGCCGCCCGCAGTCCCGAGAGGAGCCGCGCCACCGGGTCCGCCATTCGCGGAGAGCGTCCCGGTGCCGTCCAGCACGCGACACGAGATGATGACGGTCCCGCCTCCGCCGCCTCCACCGCCCGAGTTGCTGTTGCCGACCTGCCCGTGACCACCACCCGATCCGCCTCCCGTACCACCAAGCACCGAAATGGGAGACGAAACGACACCGCCGACAGGGGACAGACCGATGAACGCCCCGAGCGTCGCTTGCGGCGCCACGCGCACGTCACCGAAAGATGCCGCGAGGACGTGCTGCGTACCTCCGACACCACCGACACCGATGCCGCCAGTGCCACCCTGGCCACCCACGCCTGAGTCGTTTCCTCCGCCGATCGTGGCATTGCTACCCGGCGTCCCGTTCAGGTCGCCTGAACCAATCGTCGCCACGATGCCGTCGGCGCCGTCGGTCCCGCCGAACACGGTGCCGCCGGGCGCCCCCGAGCCGTGTGTGAGACCCGCCGCCGCTCCACCTGAGTTGTCGATCGTGCCGTTCAGGTGGATCGTGTCGGCGTAGATCCGGAAGCCGTTCGTCTTGACCGTCGTGCCCACCCCTACGGTGAGCGTGTTGTAGAACATGTCACGGGCGAGCGTGAGCGTGCCGATGACATTGATGTTGCCGTCGGACTTGTCTCCGTAGTAAGCGCGCGGCCCTGCAGCAGCTGCCGGAATTGCTGACCACGTGATGTTGCCTGCACCGTCAGCAGTCGCGACAAACCCTGCTGTCGCCGCAAGGCCGGTAAGAAGTCTCGAGTTGAGACCCAGCAAAGGCGAAATCAGTATTGGCGCCGGTGCCCCGTCGAGAAGATCAACGACGGGAATTCCGAGCGAGTCACAGGTGTAAGACGTCCCGGCACCCTTCAAAACAAGCGTATTCGACCACGACGTCCCTTGTGAACGCACCGTCACCGTATTGCCCGCAGTGGAATCGATCGTCACGGTCGTTGGAGTGAAACTCGTGCTTGCAAGAGGCGTCCACGACGCCGACTGAGCTGCAGTCGATAAGACGCTCAACGTTGAATCGAAAATCAAACCGTGATTGGTGAAATCAGCAGCCGTGATGACGATGGTCCCGACGACTTCTGTTTCGAAAGACGTAAAGACCTCGCCACCTGTCGCCGGGTCTCCAGTGACAACGAGGTTTCCGCTTACAGTGGTTCCGACAAGGGTAACCAAACCCGTATTCGTACCAGTGAAGTCGATTGCGATGTTGCCTGTAGAAAACTCTCCGATAGCAGAGGATGGATCGGCCCCAGCGGTCGTCCACGACGGATCGAGAGATATGTCGCCCGTGAACGTAAAGTCGCCCGAAGAATCCTGAGGCATGAGAGAAACGAACGGCGGCAGTACAGGACTCTCTGCGGAGTAGTCTCCCGGTCCCACCCAAACCAAAACACCTTGCGTAGGCGACGCAACCGTTTTGGCGACAGCGAGACCCTTCCCGATAGTTAGGTACGGAGCCTCATCCGTACCTGTTCCCGTCGTGTCATTTCCGCCCTTGTTGACCCAGATGATGAAATCCGAGGACGGGATAGGTCCGGATCCGCCTGTTGATTGCGGCTCATAGAGAGCAATCTGCGCAAGCGCAAGAGTCGTGGCCTGAATGCTTCTCACGACTGGCTCTTTCTCTCATTGACCAAGTAGAGAATACCTCCGATTCCGAGCCCCGCAGCAATGAGCCCGACCACCATCATCCCCGTGTTCGACGTCGACGCGGGCGCCGCCGGGGGAGCCACGGTCGCTTGCATGGGCGCGGACCCGGTCGAGCTCGGCAAAGGCGGAAGCGGAGATCCCGCCGCCGGAGGCGAATCCCAATTCTGGGTCGCAGGTCCCGACGTCGGGGGCGTGTAGGTGATGTCCCCGATCGTGGTCGTGCCGTCCGGGTTCGTCGTCGAAAAAGCCGACGGCGGCGATGCCAGGGGGTCCTGGCCGACGCCCACAGGGCCGAGCGGGCCCTCACCGGCGAGCAGGTGCGGCTGCGTGCTTCCGTAATTGGGATTGTGCGGACAACGCACTTCGTGCTGCGGGCCGTAGTTCCACTCGAGGATTCCGCAGAAGCAATCCGAGTCGATGTACTGGCACGCCGGATGATGCGTGCGCTTGCACCCGCACCCGGCGAGTCCGACCGACGACGTGTGCGCCGGATCGTCGGGGTGAATCTCGCCGGGGTAGCGGTCCCAGAGGTAATTCTGGCCGACACCAGTCACGCCGTCGTCGCAGCGATTGACCTGCACCTGTCCCCCGTCGAGGTGAAAGGAGAAGATCCCCGAGATGGAGGCGAACCGGTAGTAGTGCGTCTCTCCGGGCTTGAGCGTCGTCTTGAGTGCGGCGGCTTTCGCTGCGACACGAGGATCGCGCTCGAGCATTTGGTTGGGTGCCGTCGACGCGTACGCCGTCCACGAGCAGGCTTCGACTTCGGCCGCGGTCACACCCCCGAAGAAGAGAGCTCCCCCACCGCCACCGCCCCCGTGCCCGTGACCATGCCCGCCGTGCCCGGGATGCCCGTGCCCGCCGTGTCCCGGATGCCCATGTCCGGGATGACCGTGCGGCACCGCATGCTGCGCGTGGCCGCCGCCACCGTGCCTCTGACCCATCCCAGTCATGTGACTACCTCCGTCGACGCGCGGCCGACCGGTGACCGGAGAAACTGCTTCTTCGACTGCCTCCCGTCTTGTGTTCGTGGGCGTAGTACGCGACGCCCGCGATGCCCAGAACGAGCACGCCCGCGCCGATCAGGAGGGACGTGTTGCTCCCGCTCGTGAGCGACGAGAGTGCGTTGGACAAGGACGACCCGACCGACGACGCCGAGGTCCCGCTCCCGCTCGAGGCCGGGCCGAGAGAGCCTCCGCCGCTCGTCCCGCCCGAGCCCAACGGATCGCCCGAGTACGTCGGGTCCGAACCGTCGGGGCCCAGAAGCGAGCTCGTCGACGTTCCCCCCTCGGCGCCTCCCGAGAAGAGTGTGTTTCCCTGGTCCGTGGACGCAGACGCGGCGCCACCGAGGGGATCCTGTCCGAGTCCGCGAGCCGCGCGGAGCATCGTCTGATCGAATGCGTTTTCCATGATGGTCATCCTTGTTTGCTGCGGATCGCGTACGCGAGTCCGAAACCTGCTGCGGCCGAAAGAAATGCGACGGTGAGTGGAAATGCCCAACTTGAAACGACAGCAACAGGGACCGAAGTCGTCGTGATGGGCGCTCCGGTCTGGCCGAAGCCGACTGGAAAACTGGTGCTTCCTGGAACCGAAATGGGAGCCTTCGGCTTCGAGCAGCCGTCGCAAGGTCCGCCTTGCTTGCAGCTCGCGCAGCAGCCCTTGCCGACGCCTTGCGCGCTCCCGCTCCCACCAACTTGCGCGCTTCCGCCAGCTTGCGCACTCTTGCTCGGGCACGAGCCCTCGCACGTTTTGCCTTGCGCGCAGCTCGTGCAACACGCGCCGTGCCCTACACCGAGGATGGGCTCGTGATCCTCATCGTGAAGATCACGCGGATGGACATGAAAGCGCTGCGGCTGCGCCCCGAGGCCCCTCAAGAGCACCTGCGAAAACGCGTAGTCCGTCATCGACCGCCTCCGATTTTGCCGCTTCGCCAGAGACGCGCGATCCGATCTATGGCTCGTTCCGAGTCCGTGATCGCCTGACGAGGAACCTGCCCGAGACCTTCAGAAAGGGTCGGGGCCTTGTGTGTGCTCGCGTAGCCCGGGCCCGGTCCGCCCGGCGACCGCGTGTCACGCCACGCGCGCGAGATTCTCGCGATGATGCCCGTGCTCTTCTCGACGACGTCTTTGGGGAGCTCCCCGAGAGACTGCGTCACGTGAGGCGGAGACTGCGGGCGCTTGACGGGCTGCGCCGCCTTGGCCGCCTTGTACTCGGACGTGTCCTCTGCGCTGCGACGCATGGTGTTGTCGCCGACCTCGGTCGTGTCGCGCGTGATGCGATCCGCGTCGCCCGGACGTCGGTACGTCTTCGGTGCGCCTGTCGGCGCCTGCTCCTCCATCTCGAAGATGAGCGCGCCCGCGATTCGAAAGTACGTCGAGCCAGGGTAGTTCTGGAGAAACGCGTCCTCCGGCAAAGCGCCGCTGGTCGTCGTGAACTGACCGGGCTCCGCCGTCGAGGCGTCTGCAATCCACGCCGAGCCGTTCCAGACGTACTCCTGACCTGCGTTGAGCGTGATGGACCCGCCCGTGAAGTTCGTGGAAGGGATGATGGTCGCGCCAATCGTCGCAGGGATGATCGTCACGTTCCCGGCGCCACTTCCGTTATCGAAGTAGAGCTCTCCGACGGTGCCGACTCCACCGCTCGTCGTGACGACATACCAGTGCTCATTGGCGCTGTTGCCAGGCAACGCGATATTGCCGTTGATCTGCTGCGAAACCGGAATAGGCGGGCTGTCGCCAATCGGCGGCGCGGGCGTGCGCGTCGCCGGGTTCGTCTGCTGGATGCTCGCGAAGAACGCGATGTTGCACGGACCTTCGAAAGGGATGTCCAGCTCGACGGGCTGACTCCACCGACGGCAACGAAGATCGAAAAACCGGCCGAGCTCCGGGACGAGCACGTTGCCGGGGAAAAGCCCGCCGTACGGGGGCGTGACCACGCCTCCCGCGACCGACTCGAAGAGCTGGGCCGGGGTCTCACTCCACTCGAACGCGAAGCCGTCGGCGTTGAGTAGATTCGGCTTCCAGTGCGGGCTCGGAGGAACGCGACGGATGCCCCAGAGAACGTTGCCGTCGATGAACTTCCACGTCGGCGTCTCGATGGGCCGCTCGAGAGGGTAGAACGCGGCGCCGCCCGGTGCGGTCACGGGGATGTTCACGCCCATCGTGAGGTACTGCCGGAAGCCGACGAGGCGCCCACGCTGCCCCGCGTTGAACTGCTTCTGGCAGAGCATGATGAGCTGACGCTCGGTTGGAGTGTCCGCGGACGCGTTCGCGCCGACGAAGAGCCCAAGGTCGTAGGGGCTCCCGTTCGGATCGGAGCCTACGAGCTGGAGATTCGGGTTGAACCCGATCGTCGCGATTTCCAGGCGTCCCCTGCGCATCAGGCCGCCTCCTGTGCTAGAAATGGTGCTGCCCGCGACGTTCGAGCGTCCGGGCAGCAGGCCCGCCTTAGAGGAGGCAGACGATGCGCAGTATCAGTCATTTCCGGGGGGAGCGCTAGATGGGCGCGCTTCACAACCCCGAGCAGCGCTGGTTCACCATCTACGTCCACACGTGCGATGCCGACAACGGGAAGCGGTACGTGGGGCAGGTCGTCCACTCCCTCCAGGACATCGAGCGGGGCTACCCCAACGTCGCCGAGCGAGCCGTGGGAAGGCGCTGGAAACAGGAATGCCGAGAGAACACCGTTCTCGGTCGAGCCATTCGAAAATTCGGTGCCGCGAGTTTTCGAAGAGAGATCGTAGTGACTGTCCTCGGTTTGGCAGCGGCCAACATCGCTGAAAACGAATGGGCCGCCAAACTCAACAGCTACGAACCCAGCGGGTACAACAGAAGAAAAGCCGGATTGCAAGGTTACAAGCTCTCGTTCGAAGAGCGCAGTGAACTTTGCAAACTCGGATGGGCCGCAGTCCCGAAAGAAGAGAAACAACGCTTTATCCGAAAGGCGCTTGAGACACTCGGTCCGGAAGGTCTCAGTCTTCGAGCTTTTCGAAGAGCCGCAGGAATGGGCCACGAGAAATTGCGTGCGGCAATTCTCAAAGGACACAGGACTAGGGGATCTGAAGGTTGGCGCATCGCCATGGAAAAACGAAGTCAAACAATGGACTTCAGCGCTGCATCCAAAAAGGCGATGATCACTCTCGGTCAAGAAGGCAGGAATCGACGAGCTCGAAAAATAGTCGAGTCCATCGGGCCCGATGGAATTCGAGAGCGGGCTTATAAAACCGGCATGACCAAGATTCTCCAGAGCCTTCGACGTGCTCTGGAGACTCGCAATCTTGCGGAGCTGCGTCGCCTGCTCTCGCTCGGGTTCTCTGTCTCGATGAGGTTGCCGTCGCACTGAGTGCCTCCCGCCCCGTGGGTCAGGGGCACTCCACCGCCGGGGGAACCCAAAATCCGAGTTCGCGAAGCTTGCAGGCTGCAACGTCCACACTGATGGAATCGACTGTGTGGTCCAAAAATTGCCACCCATTGAACGTGAGGGTGACATCGTACGGCGGCGCGTTGGGCTCACTTGCAGGGAACGCCTGGGTGAGCATGAACTCGACCAGGATGTTCTGCTGCTTGAAAAGCGGCCACCCGGATGCCCACCGCGAGGCCATGAGGTTCACGAAGTTGTTGAGCGGGGTGAAATTCGGGGAGACGATGTATCTCGGACCCGAATGCACCGTGCACTTGACGGAGATGCCGGGCGCTTGCCGCAGCTGCGCGTCGTACAAGGTCTTGAAGATCTGTCCGGAAAAAACGTTCGGCTGCTGAAGATCGTACTGGAGGTTGTCGATCCACGTCCGCTGAGCGATCGTGGTATCGAGCGCAGCCTCGATCGGTTGCTGGTTGAGCGCGGCGCTCGAGAACGATCCGCTCGCGTTGATGGAGATCGGAATGCGCGGGATGCCGAGGATGATCCCGTACGCCGCGATCGGATCCATGATCGCGAGATCCTGAATGTATTGCGGCTTCGGTTCCATCTTCTCAATCTCCTCGGTTCCAGGTGGGCGATGCAGCGGTCCGGCCCCCTAGAAAAAGGCCGGACCGCCACCTTGCCCGACGGATCAGGACATCGCGTTCTGAGCGGTCGCGACGAGCCCCGAGGGAACGAGCTTGTTCAGGATGTACTGCTTCCAGGGTCCCCAGACCTCGAAGCCTTTGATCAGGATCGCCATCTGGAGCGCGCCACCCTTGAGGAGGACGCGATCCGTGTTGACCGCCTGCTCGACGATCACGGTGGTCGGGTTCAACGAGTCCGAGAACGTGAGCTCCGGGATCGTGGCGGCCGTCGTTCCACCGAGGGTCGACGAGACCGACTCGAGCGTGTGCGTTCCACCACCCGTCGCGGGCTCAGCAGCCGCGATGTAGTTCTGGAACTGCGTCTGGTGGTAGTCGTCCTGCGCGCGCAGGAGCATCCCGACCGGGATGCCGCGCTCGAGGAGGACCGGCTTGAACAGCTTCCGGAAGGGCATGCAGCAGCCCGTCCGACCCTGCACGCCGAGACCGCCGTAGGTCACGTCGATCGTGTCGTACGCGCGCGTCGGGTGGAAGATACCTCCCGTCGTCGTCACGGCGCCGATGCGCTGCGAGTTGATCGGCAGGAAGACGCCGGGGTCGCCGAGCGCCGCGAGACGGTCGTTCACGCGCTTGACGTAGCGCTGGAACGCCTGCTGGCTGCTGCCCGCGCCGACGAGGTCCGCGTACGCACCGAAGTACGCCACGTCCGCCGCCAGCTCGTTGATCAGCAGGTACCGCTGCTGCATGATCCACTGGAACTGGTAGGCGTTGAGCATGTGCCAGAGCGCGTTCTGCGCGCAGACACCCCACTCGAGCTCGGCCGGCGTCATCGTGGCGCCGCCCGGCAGACCGAGACCCGCCACGTCGCCGACCGTGAAGGCGTCAGGCGAGTTCGGCAACAAGCCGGACACGAGACCCGAAACCGGCGACACGTAGTTGCCGATCTGCGTGCCGTTCTGCGGCTCGGCGAACGCGTGGACGCCGAAGCCGATCACGAGCATGTCGACCTGGAGGAGGCCGTTGATCACGAACGAGCTGTCGACGTTCGTGACGCCCGGTACGGCCTTCGGGTTCTGGAGGATGTCGATCTCGTCACCGAACGTCCCCTCGATGTTGGTGTTCGCGACCGGCAAATCGACCGTCCAGGTGACGTACTCGATCACGGGCACCTGCGTGAAACCGCAGGTCATGACCGATTCGACGACCAGGTCGGTCGGGTTGGCGCCGAGGCCGATGAACCGGCCGGGGTTGTCCTTCTTCGAGGCTGCAATGGAATTCATGGTCGACTCCTGGCGCCGCAGGGATACCCATACGCCGCCTGATTTTGTTGGGGACTAGATCGATGCTTCGAGAATCACTCCTCCGGGAAAGTGCCGTACATGCCCATCTTCTTGGGCACGCTTCCCAGTCCGTTGGCCGCCATCGTGTGCGCCCCGGCGATGCCGCCGTAGGTCGGTGAGCACGGTGCGCACTCCGGGCCCGCCGTGGGCCGGTTCGGGCCGACGGGAGTTCCGGGGGGCGGCGTCGGAATGACGTCGCCCGTGTTCGTCAGGATGCCCGGCGGGAACATTGGCTGACGGATCGGCTGCGCTTGCGTGGGGATGGAACCTCCGCCGCCGATAGCGAGCGGAGGCTCGGTTCCGCCGGGACCGCCCGACGGAATCTGCGCAGTCGACGGAGGCTGCGGCATCGGCCCGGTCAGGGGCAACGAAGTCGGCAGCGCGACGCTCGAGACGGGCACCTGGGCCATGCCCTGGGGCGCTCGCATGAGCGGGGGTCGCCCGACGCCTCGCGGCAAGCCGGCCATGCCGGTTGCGGCGGTGGTCGCCGGAGCCGTCGTGGTCGTGCTCGTCGAAGTCGTCGAACCGCCGGCTGCGGTGACCGCCGCCTGCGCTTCGATCTCGGCCAAGTACAGCTGTTGGCCGAGCGGGTTGCTCGAGAGCATCGAGGCCATCGCGCTCTTGAACAGACCTCCGAAGAGGGCGAAGCCCGCGCCGAGCATCATTCCCTGCAGAGCCGCGCGGCCCCACGGGGAATCGACGAACGCCGAAGCGATGCCCGGAACGGCAGCGACACCGAACTGAGCCGCAATGGTGGTCCACGACGGAAACGCGGTCGTGGCGACGTCGTTCGGCACCGTCTGTCCGGCGGGGATGCTGTTGGCAGCAGCGCCGGAGGCGACGGCCGCAGTCGACAGGTACCGACCGACGAAGTCGGCCAGACCGTAGCCTGCGATGCCCGTGATGCCGACGAGAACGAGCTCGCCCGCGGAGAGCGGGTTCGAGAGCACGTACCCGCCGGAGTACGACTGGGTCGTTCCTCCCTCGGGCAATCGGTGGGACTTCGGGGTCCGACGCGAGTAGCGCTTGCCGCCGTAGCGGTAACCGCCCCGACGCGCGTGGTGCTTCCGACCGCTGCGGGCGTGCGAGCGACGCTTGCGCGTGCGGCGCGGACGCAGACGATCGAGCCTGCGCGCGGCGCGCGACCGGATGCGGTGCGTCTTGCCCTTGCGCATGGAGCGAGCGGCCGACCGACGCGCGCGGCGCCGACGTGCGCCGAGGCGCGCAGCCTTCGCGTGCCGACGCGGTTGTCCCGGCCAGTCACGGACGCGCGACCGGCGGCGACGCCTGCGCGTCGGAGCCTTGGCCGCGACCGCGTGCCGACGACGACGCCGACGGGGAGCCGCTGCGGCGACGTGACGACGGCGACGACGCCGACGCGGGGCCTTGGCAGCGACCGCGGGGGCCTTCGCCCGGCGACGGCGTCGACGGATGGGGGCCGCTGCAGCGGCGGCATGTCGACGACGGCGGCGGCGCGGAGCTTGCGCAGTAGCCGCAGCCCGCGCTCGCGAACGTCGGCGACGAGATGCTTCGCCTCCCTTCACGAACTGCCCAGTGGTGGTGGAACGCTTACGGCGACGAG
>Ga0307478_10002744_pt1 | contig 13575 bp, 13 predicted proteins | sample atmos_gasesECM4C_2_FD_203713 | JGI IMG/M metagenome (GOLD analysis project Ga0307478, IMG submission 203713) | Hardwood forest soil microbial communities from Morgan-Monroe State Forest, Indiana, United States - atmos_gasesECM4C_05 | ecosystem: Environmental > Terrestrial > Soil > Temperate...
ATGCCCGGAAGCACCCGCGACACGCGTCCCTTGTAGATGTTGCTGATCAGCCCACGGCGGCTGGCGCGCTCGAGAAACACCTCCTGCAGCACGCCGTTCTCGACAACCGCGGCGCGCGCCTCATGAATGCTGGCATTGACCAGGATTTCAGTGCTCATCGTGCATGTCCGCGGCTCGCTCCCAGCGGAACGAGTCCGGCGCTGCTCAAGAGCTCGGCCGTTTCGAAGAGCGGCAGTCCCATCACGCCGGAATAGCTGCCGCGCAGATCCGCTATGAAAATGGCCCCCAGGCCCTGAATCGCGTAGGCGCCCGCCTTGTCGCTCGGCTCTCCGGTTGCCCAATAGGCCCGCGCTTCGCCGGCAGTGATTCCGCGAAAGGTAACTTCACTGCGGCTTGTTCTCGATTGAAGGCCGTCAACGGTGCGCAGTGCGACGGCGGTCAACACCTCATGAGTGCGGCCGGAGAGCTGCCCCAGCATGCCTTCGGCATCCTGGCCGTCAGCCGGCTTGCCGAGTATCCTTCCATCCAGAACCACCGCCGTGTCGGCCGCCAATACGGGGACGTGGTTACCGTCGCGGCTCCTGTTCCACCCAGCTTCGGCCTTGGCGGCCGCGAGACGCAGGACATAGGCCGCAGCCGTTTCGCCCGATCGAACCGCTTCGTCGACCACGGTCCCTACGACGCGGAACGACACGCCGATTTGTTGCAGTAATTCGCGCCGCCGGGGCGACCCCGAGGCCAGGTAGACGAAGTCTAAGGACATGTAGCCAGGATACCGTAGCTTAAGCGCGGTGATAGGGGTGGCCGGCAAGCATACTCATGGCGCGGTACAGCTGTTCGGCCACCAAAACCCTGACCAGCGCGTGCGGCAGAGTCAGCGGCGACAAGGACCAGCTCTGATCGGCCCGTTCGAGGCATAGCGGCGACAGACCGTCGGGACCGCCGACCAGAAAGGCAAGGGAGCGGCCATCCCTCATGCGCTCGGAGAGCCACGCGCTCAGTTGCTCGGTGCTCATGGTCTTGGCGGCGATTTCGAGCGCCACGACATAATCGTCCTTCCCCAGTGCGGCGAGCATGTCGGCCCCTTCCCTTTGTATCGCACGCTGGGGGTTCTCACCGGCACGGCGCGTCGCGACCGGAATCTCGTGCAACTCCAATGTGAGAGGTGAGCGCAATCGCTTCTGGTATTCGCGAAATCCGCCATTGACCCAATCGGGCAGACGGGTACCGGCGGCGATCAACCGGCATTTCATAGCGTCGGCGCGCCAACTAGGCGCGCGCGGCGCGCTGCGTCGCCGTTATATCCCAGAGCTTCTCGAGTCCGTAGAACTCGCGCACGCGCGGCAGCATGACGTGCACGATCATCTCGCTCAAATCGATGAGCACCCAGTCGCTGTCTTGCTGTCCCTCGACGCCGTGCGGGCGGAATCCCGCCTCCTTGGTCCTTTCGACCACGCGCTGCGCAACGGAGCGCACGTGCCGATCGGAGGTTCCACTCGCGATCACCATGAAGTCCGCAATGTCGGTAAGCCCGCGCACGTCCAGCACCCTGACTTCCAAGGCCTTCATGTCGGCCAGAGCATCGATTACCACCGTTTTGAGCGAGGGTTTCGTCTTGGTAACTTTGCGATTGTCGGCGGCTTTGAGTCTGCTGGCAGCCTTGGGCTTGCCGGCCGCCTGAGGATTGACGACCGCTGCGCTGCGGTCCTTTATTTTACTTTTCGTGGTCTTTTTTTTGACTGGCACTACGTTGTCCGTGGTTTGGAATAACAATGGGTATCCAGGATGAGTTTACGCACTGCGTCCGGCATGAGGAAGCGTGGATCGCGGCCCATGCCGATCAGCTGACGTACTTCGGTGGACGAAATCTCCAGTTGAGTCACCGCGTGAATATAGATGCAGCCCGCCCGCGACTCGTGCAAATCGCCGATGCGCCCGGTGCCGCGATCGACCAACAGCTCGCCGAGCGGCCCCATCCCGGGCGCCCGCCAGCCCGGACGATGGGCGACCACCAAGTGAGCCAGCTGCAGCAGCTCACGCCATTGATACCATTTCGGCAGGCTCAAGAAGGCATCCATGCCCACGATCAGACACAGGCTTCGGTCCGGATACTCGTGCCGCAGTTCGGCCAGGGTCTCGACCGAATAGGACGGACCCTCTTTGCGCACCTCGCGATCGTCAACGACGAAACCAGGCTGACCGGCGGTGGCCAGCTGCACCATCTGCAGCCGCAGTTGCGCGTCGGCGAGGGGCTGATCGCGGTGCGGCGGGCTGCCGGCCGGAAGAAACCGTATTTCCTTCAATCGCAGCGCCTGTTGCAGCTCGAACGCAGTGCGCAAGTGCGCGTAGTGAATCGGATCGAAGGTTCCGCCGAAAATACCCATGGGGTTCATACGGATACCCTGCCTGAATCCGTCGTTGCTTGCAAAGCGCCCGCAAGACCGCCGGTGAGGGCGGTCAGCGCGCTCCACGCATCGCCCGTCGCGAGGCCCTTGATCACCCGGTCGGTGTGGCTTGCCTGCATCAGCAGGCGGCCCAGCGGTAGCGTCTTGAGCCGCGACAAGGCGCGTGGAGAGGGCGTTGCCGCCAGGTTCCAGGCGCTTCCCCGAGCGCTGGACCGCAGCCGGTCGCGTTCCCGCGCCTGCCACAGTCCGCGCAGCTCCCGCACCAGCGCCCAAAGAATCAGCGTCGGTTCCACTCCTTCGCTCTTGAGGCCGAGAAGCACGCGCAGGGCGCGTGCCGCCTCGCCGGCGGCGGCCGCCTCCGCGAGCTGAAACACGTCGTAGCGAGCGCTGTCGCCGACCGAGCGCAATACCAGATCGGCGCTGATGGGCTTGCCGTCGGCGAGCAAGCTCAGCTTCTCGAGCTCCTGTTTCGCGGCAAGCAGATTACCCTCCACGCGATCGACGATCAGCTGTGCCGCGGCCGGCTCTATATCCACCTGTAACCGCTTGGCGCGCGCATGCAGCCAGGATGGCAACGCTGCAGTCTCCACCGGCCAAACGGGCACCCATACGCCGTGCTTCTCGACGGCCCTCACCCAGGGGGCTTCGCTCGCCTTCTTGTCGAGCTTGTCGGTAACGACCAGGCACACCACATCGGGCGGCGGCTGCGCCGCCAATTCCGCCAGCTGCTGCGCGCCCTTGTCCGGCTTTCCGGTCGGCATCCGCAGCTCGAACAGGCGCCGCTCGGCGAACAGCGACAGCGATTGGCTCGCATGCTTGAGCTCATCCCAGGCGAAACTGCGATCGATGAAAAACACCGTGCGGTCCGCATATCCGGCCGCCCTCGCGGCGGCGCGAACGGCGTCCGCAGCCTCGCCGACCAGCAGCGGCTCATCGCCGGACACCAGGTATATGCCCGCCAGATTCCGAGCCAGGGATGCGGGAAGTTGATCGGCGCTTAGACGCAATTAGAACGCCTCAGATAAGGACAGCGACGATTATCGCAATCTACCATCATCAACGCTCGAAAATAGCCAAACGCAAGCTCAACCGCCGTCAGTGACACGGGCGCGCGCGGCCTGGTACTCCCGCACCATCCCATTGACCAGCGCTTCAACCGTCTTGACGTCGTGAATGCCGCTGACGCTCTGACCGGCGCTCCAGATATCCCGCCACGCCTTGAGTTCCGTGTTGCCGCCGGTGCCGAAATTCATTTTTGTCTTGTCGGCCTCGGGAAGCTTGTCGGGGTCGAGGCCTGCGTGCACGACGCTGCCGCGCAGGTAGTTGCCGGCGACGCCGCTGAACAACGAGGTGTAGACGATGTCCTCACCGCGGCTGTCGATGAGCATTTGCTTGTACTCTGCCGTGGCGTTGCTCTCCTCCGTGGCGATGAATCGCGTCCCGAGATAGGCAAGATCCGCGCCCAGCGCCTGCGCGGCCAATACGTCGGCGCCCGTGCTCATGGCGCCCGACAGGATGATGGTTCCGGCATAGATCTCGCGAATCTGTTTGACCAAGGCGAATGGGCTCAGCACGCCGGCGTGGCCACCTGCGCCGGCGCACACGGCGATGATGCCGTCGACCTTCTGTGCCGCAGCCTTTTCGGCGTGGCGCAGGTTGATGACGTCGTGAAACACGACGCCGCCGTAGCCATGCACGGCGGCGACCACTTCGGCCGGGGGCCGAAGGCTGGTGATGATGATGGGCACGCGGTGCTTCACGCACAGCGCGACATCATGCTCCAGGCGATCGTTGCTGCTATGCACGATCTGATTCACTGCGAACGGCGCCACCTTGGCGTGCGGGTTCGCGCGGCTGTAAGCCGCCAACTCGCCGGTAATCTCTGCAAGCCAGTCATCGAGCTGTGCCGCCGGCCGCGCATTCAACGCCGGGAATGCGCCGACGATGCCGGCCTTGCATTGCGCCAGCACGAGGCGCGGGGTGGATACGATGAACATCGGCGCCCCGATGACGGGTAGGCGCAGGCGGCCTTGCAGAATCTCAGGAATGGGCATGTGCGGCTCCCCACCGGGCTTGGGATCATTGACGACTCTCTGCCATTATGGCGTAGTCGCGTTGCGCTGCACACGGAGACGTGAACCCCGCTTCGCCCGTATCCTTGAAGTACCCTTACCATCGGAACCCCCATGCAATTTGACACTCTGCTATTCGAGCGGCGAGACGGCATCGCCTACGTCACGCTCAACCGGCCGGACAGATTGAATGCCCTGAATCGGGCTCTGATCACGGATTTGCGCGCGGCGGCGGCTGCCATCGACGCCGATCAGGAGATACGCGCGACGGTGCTCACCGCTTCCGGCCGAGCCTTTTGTTCCGGCGCGGATCTCGTGGGCAACGATCTCTTGGGCGATCCGCAGCGCAGCCTCGGCGAAAATATCGGCGCCAGCCTGCGGGAACATTTCAACCCGATGGTCGACGCGTGGTATCAATTGCGGGTGCCGGTCGTGGTCGCGGTCAACGGCGTCGCCGCGGGTGCCGGAGTGAGTCTCGCACTGGTCGGCGACATCGTATTGGCGGCGCGCTCCGCCACGTTTCTGCAGCTGTTCGCACCCAAGCTCGGCCTCATGCCCGACCTCGGCAGCACCTTTCATCTGCCGCGCCTGGTGGGGACGGCGCGCGCGAAGGGCTTGGCCTTGCTGGGCGACGCATTGACGGCCTCGGACGCGGCCAACTGGGGACTCATCTGGGCATGCGTGGACGATTCAGCGCTGCAGTCGCAGGCGGAGTCCACCGCCCGCCGGTTCGCCGTCGGTCCCACCCAGGCGTTTCAACGCATCAAGGCGGTATTCAACGTGGAGCCGCCGCGCACCCTGACCGAACAACTGGCGTTCGAGGCGGTTGCCCAGGCCGGGCTTGGCGACACTCAGGATTTTGCAGAGGGCGTGCAGGCGTTTCGTGGCAAGCGGGCGCCGATTTTCACGGGCAAATAGGGAGCAGCGATGAAGCAATTGATATTGACCATTGCGGCAATGGTCGCCGCGGCGCCCGCTGCGGTTCTGGCCGAACAGCCGCCCATCATCGACCGCGACCTTTTCTTCGGGGAAATCGCGATCGCGGGCGCGCAGATCTCGCCCGACGGCCGCTTCATCTCGTTTCTCAAGCCATACAAAGGCACACGCAACATTTGGGTTAAAGGGGCGGATGAACCATTCAGCGCGGCCCGTCCCGTCAGCGCCGAAGCGGCGCGGCCCATCCGCAGCTATTTCTGGAGTCACGATTCGAAGTACATCCTGTACGCCCAGGATTCCGGCGGCGATGAGAATTTCAATATCTACGCCATCGACCCGACGCTGGCGGCGGACTCCAAGACCGGCGTGCCGCCGACGCGGCCGCTCACCAACTTGAAGGGCGTGCGCACCGAAATCTTCTCGGTGCCGAGAGCCAAGCCGGACATACTTTACATCGGTCTGAACGACCGCGATCCGCGCTGGCATGACCTCTACGAGCTGCGCATATCGACCGGCGAGAAGACTCTGCTGCGCAAGAACACCGAGAACATTGCCGGATGGGAGTTCGATCACGACGGCGTCTTGCGGCTGGCGGAACGCACGAACTCCGCAGGCGACACGGAAATCCTGCGGGTCGATGCCGACGGCTTCAAGCAGATTTATAGCTGCACCGTGCTCGAGACCTGCGGCGTCCATGGCTTCGATGCAACCAACGAACGGGTGTACCTGGTCACCAACAGGGGACCATTGGATCTCGTCGAACTGGATCTGCTGAACCCAGCGACGGGTGACGCCGTCAAGGTCGAGAGCGATCCGGAAAAGCGGGTCGACATCGTCAATGCCAAGCTGTCGGAGCTCGACCACCGCATTCTGTTCACCGACTACGAGGACGACACGGTTCGGCGCTACTTCAAGGACAAGACATTCGAGAAGGACTATCGCTGGCTGCAGTCGAAGCTTACGGGCCGGCAGATCGCCTTCGGCGCAACTTCGAATGACGAAAATCTATGGATCGTCAGCGCCTACGGCGACACCGAACCCGGCGTGACCTACGTTTGGAACCGCCAGTCGAAGCTCCTGGCGCTGCAGTATCGCATTCGCGACGAGCTGCCGCGCGACGCGCTGGCGCAGCGCAAGCCGTACCACTACCGATCGTCGGACGGACTCGATATACCGGCGTACCTGACGCTGCCGAAGGGTCTGCCGGCCAAGAACCTGCCGTTGATCGTGCATCCGCACGGCGGTCCCTGGGCGCGCGACTCTTTCGGCTATGACACCTATGCCCAGTTCCTATCCAACCGCGGCTACGCGGTGTTGCAGCCCAACTTCCGCGGCTCCACGAGTTACGGCAAGAAATTCCTCAACGCCGGAAACGGTGAATGGGGCCGCAAAATGCAGGATGATTTGACGTGGGGCGTGAAGGCCCTGGTAGCCGCGGGCATCGCCGACCCCGGGCGCGTCGGCATTTCGGGCGGCTCGTACGGCGGCTACGCCACGCTCGCCGGCGTGGCGTTTACGCCGAATGTGTACGCGGCAGCCGTCGCCATCGTCGCACCCTCCAACCTCATCACATTGCTCGACGCGATTCCGCCGTACTGGGAAGCCGGGCGCAAGCAGATGTATACGCGCATGGCCGACCCTACGACTCCGGCAGGCAAGGCCTTGCTCGTCGCCGAGTCCCCGTTGACTCAGGCGAAGTCGATCGTGACTCCGCTGCTGGTGGTGCAAGGCAAGAACGATCCGCGGGTCAACATCCGCGAAAGCGATCAAATCGTCGCCGCGGTACGCGACAACGGTAAACCCGTCGAGTACTTGGTTGCGCCGGATGAAGGCCATGGTTTTGCCCGACCCATCAATAATTTGGCGATGGTCACCGCGATGGAACGATTTTTCGCGCAATACCTGGGCGGCCGCAACCAAAAAGAAGTTACCCCGGATGTCGCGGCCAAGCTCAAGGACATCACCGTCGATCCAAAGACCGTCAGCGGCGCGGTAACCTTGAAGGGGGCCTTGGCACCGCCGGGAGACTAAGTGGCGGCGTCATCGACGCTGGAATAGTCGAGCGCGGCCTCAGGCAGGGAGGGGAAGTGGGCGCGCATCAATGCGTCGCGGCTGGCCTCCTTCAAGCGCGCGACGCGCATCTCAACCTTGAGCGTGGCGAGCCAAGCCGCGAACTCTCCCAGACATTCCAGCGCCGTACCGTCGAGATCGGGCGATTCTTCGAGACTGAAAACTACCAGCCGTACCTCCGTTTGTTGCAATACGCGCTGCCGCGCCATCGCGAGCAGCGGCTCCGCATTTGCGAAGAACATCGGCTCTTCGGGCCGCAGCACCAGAATGCCCGGCGTGCACACCGCCTCCGGGAAGCGCCCGACGCTGACGAAATCGTGAGCACCCATGCGGCCGAGAACGGAAAGGCGCGGGCTGGACAATGAATGCAGCAGCATCGCGAGGCTGAAGGCGATTGCCGCCAGAAGGCCGTCGAGCATGCCGAACAGGATGACAGCCGCCACCGCGGTCAGCGTGACCAGCCGATCTCGTTGCCAGCGAAAGTACGGCCGGAAGACGGCCACGCGCAGCGACTTGCTGACGGCGTGGATGACGATCGCGGCCAAGACCGGATCGGGTATCCGCTCGATCCACGGCAGAAACAGCAGCACCAGCGCTAAAACCGTCGCTGCCGCGTACAGGCCGGCGGCGCGCGATCGGGCGCCGGCCGCTTCATTGGCCGACGTGCCCGAATACCCGGCACCGACCGGCGTTCCTTGAAATGCTCCCGACACGACGTTCGCAACGCCGAGCGCGATCAAATCGCGATTCGGCTGTACCGAGTCGTTGTGTTTCAAAGCGAAAGTACGGATCGAACTGTAGGATTCAGCGTACAGAATGAACATGAGCGCGAGCGCGAACTCCGCCAGCGGCAGCCACCGCCCTCCCGCGGGCGTCGCGAGCGACGGCAGTTGCAAGGCTAGATGGATGGGGCCGGTCAGGACCACGCCGCGGGAGCTCAGCCACGGCGCCGCGGCAATTCCGGCAACGATCACCACCAGCACGCCCGGGACGTGCCGGACGCGCTCCAGCGCGAACAGGCCCACCAGAGCACATGCGCCGACCGCGAGTGTCGTCGGCTGCCAGGCGCCGACGTTGCGAAGTATCTCGGCCAGCAGAGCCAAGAAGTCCGTGCTGTGCACGTGCATGCCGACGATGTGCGGCCACTGTTTCACTGCGATGACCAGAGCCAGCCCGAATGAAAAACCGCGCAGCACCGGCCGTGCAATCAGGTTCGACATCCCACCCAGCCGTGCGCAGCCGGCGAGCAAAAAGGCAATCCCGGTCGCGCAGACCAGAATCGACGCAAATGCGAGATGTTGGCCGGCCGCATCGGAGCCCAGCGCCGCTGTCGCCGCCGCGAATACCGCGGCAGACGACGACGTGGCGGTAACGATGGCATAGCGGCTGCGGCCGATGAGGGCATAGCAGATGAGCCCGGCGAACAGTCCGATCACGCCCGCCTGCGGCGGCAAGTTGGCCAATCCCGAATAGGCTACCGCTTCGGGCAACAGGAGCCCGGCGAGCGACAGTCCGGCCAGGGCGTCCGCCGGATTGATTGCAGGGATCTTCTTCATTGGTCAGACGATGGGCCGCACCAACCAGGCAGAAAGTCCGCCTCGCCACTCTTTGCAAGCTTCAACGCTCGAACCAGAGCGTCGGAGAAATTGTCATCGACGTGCTTGCGCTTGATCCGGCGACGCAGAAAGTCCGCCCACAAGAATTCACTGAACGGCGTCGTGTCCTTGGCGAAACCGCCGCTCTGGCGCAGTTCGCCCGCCAAACTGCGAAACGGATCGTCCACCAGACCCGTGATCCGCTTCGGCACATCCACATAACCGCGCCGGCGGCCGTGCTCATCGAAGGGATGCAGCCAACCGCGGTTGTCCAGGAACACCCAAAAAGCATCGCGCGGCAAGCGGCGCAGGTCGGCCACCACGGTGGTCGCGATACACTCGACGCCTTCCTGGTGCAGGGCCAACGTCAAGTGATGATGATCGATGACGTAGTAATCGTCCTTGGGGCCCCAAATGACGGGAATCAGGTGTTTGCCGAGAAAATCGGCTTTCTTCCGGTCCGGGTGATCGCGCCAACTCTTGCGCTTGGCCTTCACCTCGCGCATTCCGACCGTGATCTGCGTGGGCCTGAGGGCCTCGATCGGCACCGGATGAATTCGGGGTTCTCTGGGTAATGTCATGTCGGTTGCTCCTGACTGCGCGTCATCGATTCGTACGGAATGATAACGGGCGCAGACTGTGGGCGCATGTGCTCGCCCGGCCCTTTTTGACAACGAAACGAGTTCGGCCCGATACTATCTCGTGGGGTGACGCGACGGCCCGGCCGGCGCTCTGATCGCATAATAGATACCAGCACGGAAGCGATTGTCTTCTTCAAATTAATAAAGTCGCGACGGCACGCCGTCCGCCGATGTGGGATCGATTCGTTTCGCTGGGAGAAAGCCAATGGGGATATCTAGGAATAGCCTCGCCTGTGCGGGCGCTGCTGCAATGATCGGGTCGTTGCGCGTGCTGGCGGCCGACGTTGCGGCGCCATCCACCGAACTGGAGACGATCACCGTCACCGCCGAGAAGCGTTCGGAGAGTGAGCAGAGCGTGCCGCTCTCCATGACCACGTTCAGCGCCGTGGCACTGCAGGAAAAGCAAATCAACACCTTCTTCGATTATGCGACGAAGGTGCCTAATTTGGCTTTCGCGCCCACCGGCGACGGCGTCGGGACCGCGCGCACGGTCTCGATCCGCGGCATCTCCGGCGACAACGTGACGAGCTTTTATATCGACGACACACCGTTGCCGGATTCGATCGATCCGCGGGTCCTGGACCTCGACCACATCGAGGTGCTGCGCGGGCCGCAGGGCACCTTGTATGGCGCGCGCTCGATGGGCGGCTTGGTGCGCCTCGTGACCAAGGAGCCGAACCTGACCACCTCCGACGGATCCGTGCACGCCGGAGTCTCCTCCAGCGCGCGCACCAACCAGCCGAACTGGACCGCCGACGGCGTGTTCAATGTGCCGATCGTCGAGGATCGGGTTGCGCTGCGCCTGAGCTTTTTCTCCGATGATGAAGCAGGCTACTTCAAGCGCAGCTTCTGCACCGATCCGGCAGCCGCCATGGCGCTCACCTGTACCCCACTGTCGACCAGCGGCATCACCACGGCGAACAATGTGGGGGCGCTCGACACCTACGGCGGCGCGGCCGCCCTCACCTTCAAAGTGACCGACACGCTGACCATCACGCCGCGCATCATGCAGCAGCGCGCCGACTACAATGGCTTCCCGCTGGCGGACTATCGCTCGATGCCGGGCAATGGCTTCGGCTACCCCGTCCCGTCGCCGTCGCCACCCGTCCCGCTGCCGAGCCCGCTATATCCGAGCAGCTTCACCCAAGCACGAACGTTCAATGTGCCGGAAGGCGGCTACGATTCCTGGGCGCTGTATTCGATCGCGCTCAATTGGAAAACGGGCTTCGGTGAACTCGTGTCCTCGACTGCCTATTTCACCCGTAAGGTGGACGAAACCGAGGATGAGAGCGACTTCGTGTACGCGGGTATTACTTCGAACTTCGGCGGCTCGCCGCAGCCGAGTTCCATCGAGGAAATCAAGGATTACCAGCGCCTCGTCGAGGAAGTGCGCTTTGCGTCGGATCTGAAAGGGCCCGTTCAATTCGTCGTCGGCGGCTTTTACTCTGATTTCCACGGCCGTTTGCCGTTGGCCGCCTACTATCCGCCGGCGACCGCGCCGGGGTTCGATGCCGCCCTGACCGGCGGTACCGCTGAGGTCACCCCTGGCTACCCAAACTTGATCTTCGCGCAGGACTTTCATACGGATATCAAAGAGCCGGCGGCCTTCGGTGAAGTGTCTTTTCAGCCCATCGACCCCCTCAAGCTGACAGCCGGTCTGCGGTGGTACCAGGTGAAGGACTCGGCATCCGGGTATGAGCTGGGCGCGGCCACCGGCGGCGGACCCGCCATCGTCAGTCCACCGTTCACGACCACCGAACATGGGGTCAATCCCAAATTCGAGGCGGACTACCACATCACGCCCGACGACATGATTTACGTCAATGCCGCCAAGGGCTTCCGGCCGGGCGGACTGGTGCCCATCGTACCGCCGGGCCAACCCGGAACGGGGACGGATTGCGTCGCGGCGCTCCAAAAAGCAGACCCCAACATTACCATCGCACAAACGCGAAGTTTTCAGTCCGATTCGCTATGGAGCTACGAGCTCGGCACCAAGACCTCGTGGCTCGATCACCGCTTGACCTTCGATGCGGCGGGTTTCTACATCAAGTGGAAGAACATCCAGCAGGAAATCTTCCTCTCCTGCGGCTTCCAATACGTCGCGAATGCCGGGGCGGCGGTAAGCAAGGGCGGTGAGATGGAACTGCGCGCAAAACCGACTGAACCGCTCGAAGTATCACTCGGCGTGGGCTATCAAAATGCCAAGATCACCGAGTCGAGCGCTGCGTCGCCGCAGCAAGTCGGCTCTCCCGTGTTCCAGGTACCGGACTGGACCGCGAATGGCGCGGCTTCGTACACGACGCAGTTGACCAGCGACTGGAAGCTGCTGAGCGGCGCCGATTACTCCTATGTCGGCCGCAGCTTCAGCGGCACTAACGACCCTGCCGAACCGCGATTGCGCGGCTCGTACCGGCTCATCAACGCGAGCTTTGCGTTCTCTCACGACAAGTTCCAGGTAGCTCTAGTCGGCAAGAACCTCGCCAACGAAGTCGCCGTCCTCGGTGACAACCGGTCGATTGCGGCAGAGATCAATGGACGCCCGCGATTGTTCGTGAATCAGCCCCGCACCGTCGGCGTGGAATTCCGGCAATCGTTCTAAATACGCATGCGACAATGCGAATCAGCTCCCCAGCATTACCTCATGCAGTCTTCCAAGGATTAATGACACTCACTCCCATGGCTTCAAACGGCTGCGTATCGCGGGTGGCCACGGTGAGACCTTTGGCCGCAGCGATGCCGGCGATGTAGCTGGCAGCCGTGCCGATGCCCTGCCCCGCGGCGCGTGCACGAGCGCGCAATTCAGCACAAATTTCTGCCGCCTCCATGTCGAACGGCAGGATGCGCGATTCGAACAACGGCAGAATACGCTCATCGAAGCTCGCGCGAAGGCTCTCCTTCCTTTTTCCGCCCGGCAAGGCCGCAATCCCGTAGCGCAGCTCGGTCACACTGATGGTCGATAGATAGAGCGTTTCGACCACCTGTGCATCAATCCACGCCACCACAGCCGGGTCAGCGTTGGGCTTTAGGGGTTCGGAGACGACGTTCGTGTCGAGGATAATCACTCAAAGCTCACCGGTTCGATGGGCGTTCGATCGCGTTCGATCGCGAGATCGACGCCGCCACACTCGCGGCCGATTTGAGCCAACAATGAGCCTAGCTTGACGCGCCCCTCGTTCTTCACTGCAGCTTCGAGGATCAGTCGGATTTCCGCCTCCGTGCTGTGTCCATGTTGGGCGGCCCGCACGCGAAGCGCGCGGTGAACCTCCACCGGTATGTTGCGGATAGTCACGGCCGTAGTTGATTTCAAGTCTGTCATAGTGACATCAATGATATCGTTCAACTAGTTCGATATCAACACTTGGTCTCTTAAGGATAGGGTAAGCTCCTCCGACCTATCCCCAAGTCCTGGCCCAAGGGGAGAACCACGGATGGTGTTGAAGCAGACACAACTCGCGCGAATCCGGGGCTATGCCCTGATCTTCTCTGTGTTGCTGAACGTGTCTCTACTGCCCGCCAAGGCATCACCAACGGCGGCTCAAAGCCTTTCGTGTGAGTCGCACCAACTGGCATCGCTTGATTTAGAAATTCCGGACGGCGGCGCTGTGCTGGTGCCTGTTACCGTCAACCGAGCGCGCCTGTACATGTACCTGGAGATTGCCAGCCCGGCGACTGAAGTGTCCGAGCAAGCCGTAGTGCGATTCGCTCTCCACCGAACTGACATCGGCAAGGGTCTTGATATTACCTTCGGGGACAAACGCGTCGAGCAATACGCGACGATGAGTTTTCAACTCGGAGATATCACGTATTCTCAAGAACCCCTTCTTATCGACCCTCATTCCACATCGGCGAGGCGCTA
>Ga0307478_10002747_pt1 | contig 13570 bp, 16 predicted proteins | sample atmos_gasesECM4C_2_FD_203713 | JGI IMG/M metagenome (GOLD analysis project Ga0307478, IMG submission 203713) | Hardwood forest soil microbial communities from Morgan-Monroe State Forest, Indiana, United States - atmos_gasesECM4C_05 | ecosystem: Environmental > Terrestrial > Soil > Temperate...
AGGCGGAATTGAAAACTCTGCATGGTGCGTCAGGCCAGCGCGATTGCCAGCGCATTCAGCCGGGCCACCGTCTCCTCGCGCGGCACGCGGACTTGAGCATCCTGCCGCAGAAAATCCACCAGGCCATTACGCACGCGAATACTGGCGTCGAGACGCGGATTGGTTCCCGCGACATACGCTCCCAGTTGGATCAGATCTTCGGCCTGCTGGTAAGTGGCCAGAGCCTCGCGAACTTTACGCGCCGACTCCTGCTGCTCCCGGCTGGCGACGCGCGAGGTCAGCCGGCTAACCGATTGCAGAATGTCGATCGCCGGATAGTGTCCCGCATCCCCGAGCCGGCGCGACAGCACGATATGACCGTCCAGGATGCCGCGTACCGCATCACAAATCGGTTCGTTGAAATCGTCGCCTTCCACCAGCACCGTGAAGAACCCCGTGATGGAGCCATGCGGAAAATTCCCCGCACGCTCGAAAACCTTGGGCAACAGGTGAAACACCGAAGGGGTGTAGCCTTTCTGGCTGGGCGGCTCGCCCGCCGCCAGTCCGATTTCGCGTTGCGCCATGGCCAGGCGCGTGACCGAATCGAGGACCAGGAGCACGCTGGCTCCCTGATCGCGGAAATACTCGGCCACTGCCAGCGCCACAAAGCAGGCGCGTACCCGCAACGGCGCGGGGCGGTCCGAGGTGGCGGCCACCACCACGGCGCGACGCCGCGCCTCCTCGCCCATCTCCTGTTCGAGAAATGCACGCACCTCGCGGTTGCGCTCGCCAATCATCCCGATCACAGTCACATCGGCCGAGTGATTGCGCGCCATGGAGGCCAGCAGCGTGCTTTTCCCCACGCCGCTGCCGCCGAAAATGCCCACCCTCTGGCCTTTGCCGACGGGCAGCAGGCTGTCGATCGCGCGGATACCGGTTTCAAGCGGCTGCGTAATGTGCTCGCGCGCGAGCGGGCTCGGGGGAGTGCGGTAGAGATCGTACCAGTCGGTGGCGGCGATGGGCGGACCCTCGTCCATGGGCTGGCCGAATCCGTCCAGAACCCTTCCCAGCAGCGCCTTCCCCACCCCTACGCGAGCATCGCTGCTGCGCGCGACGATGGGATCTCCCAGCCGCAATCCGCCGGTCTCCTCGAGCGGCATGGAAAGCAGGTTGCCGTCGCGAAATCCGATCACCTGCGTGCGCACCGGCCGCCCGTCCGATCCCCGGATCTCACAAAAATCACCAATGCCCGCCGCCGGGCCGAGGGACTCAATCAGCAGACCAACCAACCCGACGACAACCCCGGAACGCCGCAGAGGGTCGAGCGCGGAAACGCGCGCTAGATACGGCTCCAGATCGATGCGATCGGCACTCACCGGGCGCTCCGGAAGCGGTCCGTCAGGCCGCGCTCGATCTCGGCCAGTTGGGACTCGGCGGAGGCGTCCAGATTTCCGCGGGATGTCTCGAATACCGCGCTGCCGGGCGCTAGGGCTCTATCGCCTACCACATCGACGGCGCAGCGGCCCGCGGCTTCCAGATACCCGCGCACCGCAGCCTCTAGTTCGGGATGAACGCGCAGCCGCACCTTCTCTTCGGCCGGCAGTTGCCCGAGCGCTGCCTTGACCAGGCCGGTAATGGCTTGCGGATCGATGGTCAGCTCGCGCCGTACCACGCGACGCGCAATGGCCACCGCCAGGCGGACCAGATCCTCTTCGGCCTGCTCCCGCAGGCGCGGCCGGAGCTTCACCAATTCCTCGACGGTGTGCGCCAGCCGCTCAAGCATCGGGCGGGTTTCTGCCAGTGCCTTTCCACGGCCGGCGCTTTCCCCCTCGAGGAAAGCGGCCTGGCGGGCTTCGGCCAGCGCTCGTTCGCTCACCCGATTCTCTTCATGGGGCGGCGCGCCGACGGCCCGCGACGGGCGCGCTCCCTGCTCTGCGGCGGCTGCCGGCGATTCTCCAGCCGCCGGCCAGACGATCGGCTGCCCTTCCGGCGATTGCCGGCGGACGGTGGCCCTAACTGACATATTGCTCGCCTCCAGCCGCGCCCTTCAGACTCACCACGCCTTCGGCCTCGAGCTGACGGATCACGGCGATGATCTGTTGCTGCGCCGACTCGACGTCTTTGATCTTGATGGGCCCAAGCGAATCCATGTCTTCGCGCATCATATCGGCGCCGCGCTGCGACATGGCCTTCAGAAAGTGGTCCTTCAATTGGTCGCTCGTCCCCTTCAGAGCCATGGTCAACTGCTTGCGGTCAACCTTTCCCAATAGTTCCTTCATACCGTTCGGATCGATCATGAGGATGTCCTCGAACACGAACATAAGGTGGCGGATGGTCTCCGCCAGGTTCCCATCCTGCTGCTCGATGTTCTCCAGGATTTCCTTGTTGGTCATGGAATCCAGACGGTTGAATAACTCCGCGACCGCGCGCACACCGCCGTATGATTCGCGGCTGAACTCCCCCAGCGCCTTCAGTTTCTGCCCGATCACCGCGGCGATCTTGTGAACGATCTCGGGCGAGATCTGATCCAGGTTCGCCATGCGCATGGCCACATCGGCTCGCAGATTCGAAGGCAGGGAAACTAATAGCGCCGCCGCTTGCGGCGTGTCCAGATGCGACAGAACCAGGGCGATGGTCTGGGGATGCTCGCTGTGGACGAACTTGGCCAGCTGCTGAGGATCCGCCTTCTGCAATGCATCCAGGCTGACCGCCTCGGCGCCCAACGCCTTTACCAGCCGGTCCACCAGCCTCTTGGCCGTTTCCGGCCCGAAGGCGTTCATGAGCATGCTGCGCGCATAGTCCAGGCCGCCTTTGACGGCGAAGTCGCGCGCCATGCTCATCTGGTAGAACTCTTCCGCGACCGCTTCCACTTGCTCGGAGGTGATGGTGTTGATGCGCGCCACTTCGCGGCTGACCGTCTGGACCTCGTCCTCCGACAAGTGGCGGATAATGTCGGCGCTGGCATGGTCGCCGAGCGACACCAGCAGGATCGCAGCTTTGCGAAGGCCAGTCATTTCCGCGTTCGCGTCAGCGATTACCGGCATGTGCTCCCTCCATTCACTGATCAGTACTCCTTCTGCCGCGGAATTTCTCCCACCCAGGTCCGCAGAACATGTGCTCCAATACTGCCGTCCTTCTTGCTAAGCTCCTTGGCTTGCTTCAGGAGCACCTCGGTCTTCTTGGTGGTGACTTTCGGCAGCTTGATGGAGCTGAGGGCTTCTTGCTCCATTCTGTGCTCCAGTTGGGCCTGTTCCGCGAGACGTGTTTGAATCTGATCGTCGAGCGAAGCGCTGATGGCCGCTGCGTCGGCCGACCCTAGAGCGGGAGCCGTAGTGGCCTGAGGCCTGCGCTTGCGGCTTCGCAGCCACAAGAATATCGCCAGACCAGCGATCAGGACCGCGCCGCCGATGGCTCCGGCGGCAATTTTAGGATCGTGCAGCATTTCCAACCAGCGAGGTATGGGAGCCCGCGCGGGAGCCGGCGGCGCGGTGGACGGCTCCCCCGCCTCCTCGCCCTCCGGATGCAGCGTCGATTCAAATGGCAGGGCTTCCACCGTGAGCTGATCGCCGCGGTCGGGCGTTAGGCCCGCGACGCCCGCAACGAGGTCGCGAATGGCTTTCAGGGTCTCGGGAGCGGGTGGGACCAGCACGCGCTTGCGTTGCTGCCCCGTGCCTTCCCAGCGTACTTCTTGATCCACCAGTACGGCGAGCGACATGCGCTTTACAATGCCCTGTGGCACGCGCGTACGGCGCACGGTGCGCGTCGTTTCGTAGGCGACGTTTTCAGTCCGCCGGGAAACCCGGGCCAGCATGGTGCCCGGCCGCGAAGTGGGCCGAGGCAGGTTGGACGCCGTGCCGGGAACGCCGGAGGCGCCAGTGCCCCCGCTGATGTCTTCGGTTTTTTGCGAACTGACCATCACCGATCGCGTCGGGTCGAAGATCTCCTCGCTCTGCTCCACGCTCGAAAAATCGCACTCGACCGACACCCCCACGCGGAACTTGTCCGCTCCCACGAGCGGCTCGAGCGTCGCATTGATCTTGTTCATCAGGTCGCGCTCCACGCTTTGCCGGAAGTCCAGGAAACCCTCGGAAGCCTCGGCGCCGTCTCCGGGCTGGGCTTTGCGCGGGCGGCTGAGCAGATTGCCGCGCATATCCACCACCGAGACGGCGTCGGGCGCGAGGCCCTCGACGGCGCTCGCTACCAGGTAACTGATGGCGGTTACGTTTCCCGCGGCCAGATGCGCTCCCGGTTTGAGCCGCACCAGCACGCTGGCCTTCGCCGGCTGCCGCTCCTCGGTGTAGATGGAATCCTTGGGAAAGGTGAGATGTACGCGTGCCTGTTCGACTTCGCCGAGGCACATCACCGAGCGCTCCAGCTCGCCCTCCAGCGCGCGATGGTAGTTGATGTGTTCGGTAAACTCGGTGGCGCCCAGGTTGTTCTTATCGAACAGCTCGAAGCCAATGCGTCCGCTCTTGGGCAGGCCGGCCGCCGCCAGGGCCAAACGCGACTCGGCCGCCTTGGCCGCGGGGACCAGCACCGTCGCACCGTTTTCCCCCAGCCGGTAGTCTACTCCCGACTGCTTCAGTTTCTCGACCACCGCGGCAGCGTCTTCGGCGGCGAGCGACGTGTACAGAGGCCGGAAATCGCTCTCCCTCCGCCAGTGGGAAAGCGACATCACCGCGGCCACGACTATGGCGGCGGCCAGGAGAATCGCTACCTGCTGCCGCCCGCTGAGACTCTGCACCAGCTTCTTGAGTTGATCCATTGAAAGTGCGCTTCAGGCCGTATCAAACCTGCATGCGCATAATCTCCTGATAAGCTGAAACAACCTTGTTGCGCACCTGCAGAAAAAGATCGAACGACAGGGTAGCTCGTTGCGCCGCCAATATCGTCGTGTGCAGATCTCCGCCTTCCCCCGCCAAAAACCTCTCGGTCGCCTGCGAACTCGCGTTCTGGCTACTTGTGACGCCCTGGATGGCGCTCTCCATCACACCGTGAAAGGTGCCCTCGGGTGTACTGGTGCTGTCGAGTGCGATCGGCTCTGGAGCGATCGGCTCGGGAGCAATCGCCGGCGCCTGGGAAATGAGTGTAAGGGGAAAGGACATGGGTTTAGTGGAATAGATCAATCGAGTGCTGGATCATATCTTTGACCGCCGCGACCGCCGCCACATTCGCTTCATAACCGCGGGCCGCGCCCATCAGGTCGACCATGTCTTCAGCGGGGTTGATCCGCGGGAACGCCACATAGCCCTCGGCGTCGGCATCGGGATGCCCCGGCTGGTAGCGCCGCTCGGGCTCGCGATTGTCGACCGTAATGTCGGCAACCCCGACGCCTGCCAACCCGCCGCCGGCCCCATCGCCGGTCTGCGCCTCGAAAACCGATGCAAACGGCGAGACACCGTAGTCGGTAGCGAACACCGCGTCTTTGCGCCGGTAAGGCCCGCCCTCAGGCGTGCGCGTGGTCTCGGCGTTGGCCAGGTTTTCAGTGAGTAACTCGGCGCGCGTGCGCTGGGCCGACATTCCCGATGCGCTAACCGACAAAGCGTCAAACAGGCTCACGAACCACTTCCTTCCTGAATGGCAGACCGCAAAGTCTGGATCTCAGAACGCATCAGCTCGGTGGCAACCTGGAAGCGCAAAGCGTTCTCCGCGAGCAAGCGGGACTCCCGGTCCATGCTCACGTTATTGCCATCGTTCTTGATCTTGAGTCCCGGCGCTTCGATCACCGCCGGCGGTTCGTTGCCGATGGCGCTTTGGAATTCCTGCTGGAAATCGATATCCCGTGTCTTGTATCCGGGGGTGTCGGCGTTCGCAATATTCGAAGCGACGAGCTTCTGGCGAACGCTCAGCAGGTCCATGTAGTGCTCTATGTGGGAGGCAAGGCCGTCCAGCATCGGTACTCCTGACATAGCATGCGGATGCCCACGCTGCAGAGCGTTGACGCGAAACAAGTTAGCCGATTCGAGAGAGCGGCACGAATTTGCCGCCGCCAAGTTTGCGCCGCTCGCGGGTGTGGCGGCCGGCATACCCGCGCCTGGGAATCAGAGGCGGGCTTGCCGTTGCTCCACTGCGGGCTGCTCGAGCGACTGGTCCCCAGCCGCCTCTGCCACCTGGTTCACATACGTGAGAGCCTGGCGCACTAGTTCGGCCGGCAGAGGGTCGGGGTGCCGTAACAACTTGACTAACAGCCGCATCCATTCCAATTCCTGGGGATTGAGCCCGATCATGTAGCACTGGCCTTGTGGTAACTGTTTCACGCTCAGATGCCTCCGTCAGTCTTTTCGGCGTGTGGCGGGTTTCGTTTAAATAAAGTTATTGGCATGGCCGATCTGTTCCGCACGCCCGCGGCCCAGATCGGGTAGACGCTGCGCACGCTGCCGGGATCCTGCCCAAGTGGTTACTGGCCGTGGTTGCGCAGAAGTCCCAAGGCAGGCCCTGTGTCGCGTCGCCCGCCGGCGCTGTTGCCCTGAGCATTTCCTCAAACCGCGCCGTCTTGCGGCCGATATGCGGTTGTGGAGGCAGAATGATGATGCAGCGCGGTCGGCAGACGTACCTCACCGAAAGGATCCTTTCGGCAGATCCTTTGGAACTGGTGGGGCTACTCTACGGGGGGGCCATCGAGTCGGTGGAACGGGCGCGCACGGGCTTGTCCGGCGGGGATATTGCGGCCCGTGCCAGAGCGGTTTCAAAGGCGGTGGAAATTCTGTCCCAGCTCGCATGGTCGCTCGATCATAGACCCGCTCCCGAATTGAGCGGTAGACTGGCGGCGCTCTACGATTACATGCAGCGCCGCTTGTTGGAAGGCAATTTCCGGCAGAGGGACAAGCCGCTTGCCGAAGTGCTGGGTCTGCTTCGGACGCTGGCCGCGGCATGGCAGAGTGTATCTCCCGTATCAGCACCGGCAAACGCGGCGACCGCCTGGACTCCGGCGGCGAGCCACGGCGGGCCCGAGCTGGCGCTTCAAGGGTGGAGCTTCTGAACCGTCGCTGGAGCACCTTCTGGCGCGCTCGCTCCCTTTAATCCGCGTACCACCATGTGAGCGAGGCCCAGGCCGCCTTGATGTGCCAACGCCTGGGCCAGCTGATCCTCCGCCAATTCCACAGTCTGCGCCCCGGCATCGTCGTTGTCGGTGCCGGTCCATCCGCCGTCATCGGATTCGTGCATCGATTTCAACATCTGGCCGATCATGAGAGCCTCGAACTGCTGGGCGGCGCCGGCGATCCGCTGGGGATCCTCGGCCGGGGTTGGCGCGGTTGCGGAAGCGGCGGTCAGCACCCCGCTCGCCGCGGTAATTGACGGCATCAGATCACCTCCAGGTCGCCTTCGAGCGCGCCTGCGGCGTGCAGGCTCTGCAGAATCGCAATGACATCGCGCGCGGTGGCCCCGATGGCCGTCAGAGCGCGCACCAGCTCCTCTACCGTTGCCCCTTGCTTCAGGACCACATTGCGCGCCTTTTCCTGCTTGACGTCCACGGTCGTCTCCGGCACCACCTGCGTGGTTCCGGTCGAAAGCGGCCCTGGCTGCGAGACGGCGAATGTGGTCTGAATCTCGACCGTCAGGTTGCCCTGTAGAATGGCCACCGGGGCGATGCGCACGTCCTTGCCCAGTACGATCGTTCCGGTGCGCTCGTTCACCACCACGCGCGCCACGCGATCGACCGAAACAACCAGGGTTTCCATCTCCGCCACAAAATCGGTCGAGCGCGCCACGAATTCGGCGGGCAACGTAACCGTCACCAGGCCGGCGTTCTCGGCATGCGCCACCGGCGCCTGACTGGACGCGAACCGGGTGTTTACCGCCTTGGCAATGCGCGACGCGGTAATGAAGTCGGCCTCGCGCAATTGCAGCTTGATAGGAGTCTGAGGCGGTCTCGACGGTGCTACCCGTTCGACGATGGCTCCGTTCGGCGCCAGGCCCACCGTAGGGTGATTGACGGTCTGCATGGTTCCGCCCTTGCCAGCCACAAATCCTCCCGTTACGACGGGGCCTTGCGCGATGGCATAGGTTTGTCCATCCAGACCTTTGAGGGCGGTCAGCAACAGCAGCCCCCCCTGCAAAGTCCGTGCATCACCCACCGAGGAAGCGGTGACGTCGATGCGTGCGCCGGGCTGGGCGAAAGCGGGCAAATTGGCGGTGACCATGACTGCGGCCGTGTTCTTTACCTGAATGGCCGTCGGATCGACGACCACTCCCATGCGCTGCAGCAAATTGGCCAGACTCTGCGTGGAAAACACCGTCTGCTGGCGGTCGCCGGTTCCCGCGAGACCCACCACCAGTCCGTATCCGATCAATTGGTTTTCCCGCACTCCCTCGAGAGTGACCAGGTCCTTGAGCCGCGTACCCGCGGTTACTTCTTCCGCCGGCCGCAGTGGCGCCGCCAGGCTGCATAACAGCACAACAGTTCGGAAACAGAGGGCCCTCATAAAGGAAGCAAACCCATTAGCAAGCGATAAAGGATGAACGGCCGCCGGATGGCGTCGCCCACCACGCCTTTGCCGTTCAGTTGGATTTCCATCTGTCCCAGATGATCGCTGCGCACCACATTGGCCGCGGATAGATCTGTGGGCCGCACCACACCGCGCACGATGATGGCCTGTCGCTCGGAATTGACTGCAATGTCTTTGGACCCCTCGACCACCAGGTAGCCGTTGGGCAGAACGTGGGTGACGCGCGCGGTGAGCGTGGTCGTGAAGGTGATGTCGCGACTGGTGGTCCCGGTTCCGTTGATGGCGGTCGTTCCCGACAGGCTGGCCAGGTTGGCCAGGGCGCCAGTCGACTTCGTAAGGCCTCCCAGGGCATTGATCGAGCTCGATGCCGTCGAAGTGCGGCCGGTCTTCGTAGCGCCGGTCGTTGTAGCTGACGCCGCTTCGGCCACCAGGATCGTAACTACTTCGTTCACCTGGCTCGCACGGAGCTCGCTCGTCAGACTCGCTAACGGAGCCCCAGGCGACCAAAGCGAACCGGGGGAAGCATCGTTCGCGCCGGAACCTGTGGCGCCCATGGCTTCCGAGATGTAACGGTCGAGAGGGCTGGGTTCGGGGGGCTTGGGCTTCTTCTTGTCCGATGTTCCGGCGTACAAGACCAACGCGAGGCTGGCAGCCAATGTGAGTAGTTTCCGAAACACTTTATTTCTCTCCCTGCGGCTCGCACCGCTCTGCGTACCGGACTACGATCGCCACCTGCCCCGCGCCTTCGACGCGCGCGGGAAAGGTCTTTCCATTCGTCGGATTCCGCACCGGAATCAGATCTCCCCGGCGGCCGTCGGCCCCGGCGACTCCGTCCAGCACCAGGCGCGCCCGGCCGCTGGTTACCCGCACCGTAACCGGGTCCCCGCTGTGAATCTCCGGAGGGGTCTCGAGCTGATTCAACAAGACCGGGGCGCCGGCAGGAACCTCGCGGCGCGGCCTACAGCCGACGACTTCGGCCAGTGTGCGCGCCGGCTGCGGGCCGAACGGAGACAGCACGGCCGTCGCGACCTGTAACTGTCCGGACTGAATCGGCCGGCTGGCAGGCAACGTTTCGCGGGCGGTCACTTGCGGCGCGGGCACGGCGATCCGTGCGCGTACCCAAATCGAGAATCGCCCGCGGTCGCCGTATTTCACGAGACCCTTCCACAGAACCGCGGATTCCGGCCCGCTTCCTTCCGCGAGCACCGCTGCGCGCGGGAATTCAATTTGGCCCCTGGGGACGGGAAAGCGGCTCCAGTCGAGGATCTCAATGTGCGCTTCCGGATTCCCTACTGCGGCCATAAGCGCAGCCACTAACGTATCGGTCGCGAGCGGGGCCGTGGGGCGCTCCACGCACACGTCGGACAACCCGCCCGGCTCGACTCCCAGGCGAGTGGCCAGTCGGCCCAGTTCCGCCGCATGGAAGACCCGCCGCACACCTGGCGCAGGCGTGTAGCCCATTTCGGTGTCCGGCGGTACTGCGGCGAATGCCGGCACCGCCGACGCCAGGTCCCGCGCCCGAATACGGTCGCCATCCACCGCCACGCAGGCCATTGCCATCCACAACCCCAGGGCGATATTCATTGCGTGAGGTTGTTGATATCTTGGTACATCTCGTCTGCGGCTTTGATCACCTTCGAGTTGGCTTCATACGAACGCTGCGCCACGATCATATTGATGAACTCGGTGACCACGCTGACATTAGACTGCTCGGTGTATCCCTGGAGCACCGTGCCCAATCCTTCCGGCCCGCCGGGATTGGCGAGGGTTACATCGCCCGAGGCGTCGGTCGGCTGATAGAGATTGCCGCCGAGGGCGTTCAAGCCGCCGGGATTGGGAAATAGCCCGAGCTGAATCTGTCCGGCCAGCTGCGATGCGGTGGTGCCTTGGGTTGTGAAGCTGACCGTTCCGTCGGCGGCGATCGCGATGTTCTGCGCGTTCGCCGGTATCGTAATGCCCGGCTGGATTGGGTTGCCGTCGTTGGTCACGATATTACCGTTCTTGTCCAGATGGAACGAGCCGTCCCGGGTGTAGGCCAAACTGCCCGAGGGCTGCTGGATCTGGAAGAAACCGTTGCCCTGAATCGCCAGATCCAGAGGGTTCTGCGTCTGTACCAGGCTGCCCTGCGTGAAGATTACTTCGTTCGACGACTGGCGCGTTCCCAAGCCCACTTGCAGCCCGGTCGGCACGATCGTCTGCTGTCCGGCGGCGGCGCCGGGCTGAGTGGTGTTCTGGTAAAGCAGATCCTGGAACTGCGCCTGCCGGCTCTTGTAGCCGTTGGTGTTGGAGTTCGCCAGGTTGTTGGCGATGTTGTCCAGGTTGGACTGCTGCGCGTTCATGCCGCTCGCGGCGCTGTATAAAGCCCTGATCATAGATTTTTGAAATACCTCCTGCTTCTCGTTAGATTTTGGCTACCTGCTCAACGGCCTGGCGGTTCATTTCATCTCCCAGGCTGGCGGCCTTCTTGAGCATTTCGAACTGCCGCATCACACTTACCAGACGCCCCGCGCCTTCGGCGCTCGAAGCATTGGAATTTTCGAGCATTCCTGGGCGTAGCTCGACGCCACTGGCCGCCACCGGCTGCACGCTCGTGTCGGTTAGCTGAAAGTAGCTATGCCCTTGTTTGGAGAGCACCGCGGGGTTGGAGAAATCCGCGATCGCCAGTTGCCCAACTTCGGTTCCGTCCTGACTCACCGTGCCATCGGGTGCAATTTCAGTGGGCCTCGACGGATCCACCGTGAGGTTGCCACCACCGACCTTCTGTAAAGGATACCCATCGGCGCCCACCATCTGTCCTGCCGCCGAAATGCGGAAGCTGCCATTGCGGGTGTAAAGCGGACCATTGGGCCCGGCGACGGTGAAGAAGCCTTTGCCCGTGAACGCCACATCAAGAGGGCTGCCCGTCGATCGCAATTCTCCCTGCGAAAAATCCGTCCACGGTTTTCCGATCACGGGCAGCGTGTCGGCGTCCGGTGTGGAGCCGGCTGCCTCGGGTGCTACATACAAGCTATAGAACTCCCGGTCGACCTTGTATCCCCCAGCCGATTCGTTGGCCAGATTGTTGGCCAACATGTCGAGCGAGTCCATACGTGCCCGCAAGCCGCTGGCGGCCGAGATGGTAATTGGATCCATAGCAACTCCCGCTCAAGTGTAAGCAACTCTCGCGCCGAAACCCGCCGCACGATAAGTTCTAATAGGTCACGCCGCCGGGCCGATGAGAGAACTAGAGCGAGGCGCCAAGATCCTGTCGATCCACGGTGAGCGGCAACTTTTTGCCGCGAACCACCCTCAGCTAACCAATTGAAAAAAGGGTCACACCCTTTTGGCTTTCGATCTGCATCTGTCTTCCGCGTGAACGTCTCGGCGCCTTGCTCGCATCTTCTTCCGCTGGCCCCCGAAACGGCGGCGCCTTCAGCTCCGGCCGGGGCGCTGGCTGCCCGGGGTGGCGCGCAGCCTTTCCGCGGACCACGGCAAGCCCCGGCCGTGCCCCAAAAAACACCTTCGCGGAATGCATTGGACCAAGCGGCGCCGTCCCCCAACCCGGCCGCCAGCTCGCGGCAGGATGCCCCTTCATCGGCTCTCTTGGTAGCGGATCCCACTTTCCACGCTGTCTCCGATCCGAAGCCAGACTCGCCGGATGATTTCTCAAAAATGTTGAGCGACCTCCAGGCCTCGCCGGAGGCGGCCACCAATCGGGGCAACCAGGCACTAACTTTGCGCGCCGCGGCCCAGCAGGAACCGAATGAGCTGTTGCCCGCCAGCGCCGCAAAGTCTCAGAAACCCGTGAATCCAGGTACGGGAACACGCCCGCTTATCTTTCCATCATTGGGCGATGCTTTGGCGCGGGCCGCTTTCGGCTCGTCCGCCACACCGCCGGAACCAGGCCGCTTCCCCAACCACGAACCTGCCGATCAAAAACTGCCGCCCGCCGATCCGGGCGTGCCCCAACCTGCAGTAAACGCGGCCACTGCGCCCGCCGGGTCTCCACAAGCCCCTGTGCCGGTGGCAGAAGACCCCAAGCCAGTTCCCGATTCCCCGGTATCCGCGGGCTTGGAGACGTTGCTGGAGTCCAAGCTTCAGAGCCTATCGGATGCGGCTCACGCTGGCCCCCCGTTGCCGGAGATCGCGTTTGGGGCGAGGCTCATCGCACGCTCCGGTGCCGATGGAGCGGCCCGACCGGTAGTGCCGGCCCCCGGACTTTCCAGCGACGGCGACGCCACGGTGCCGGCAGTCTCCGCCGCGGCGGATGCAAGCTCCGGGCAATCCGGCGAGGAAGCCCGTTCGGCGTCGCGAACAGAACATCCGGTCTTACCTGCGACACCCTCGCAACCTGCCGATGGGCAACCTGTTCAGGCGCCAGGCGCGGCTCTTTCTGTGGCGTCCACGGCGCAACCGGCAGACACGCGGTCCACCACCACTGCCACCACGAGAAACTCCGAGACCGGTTCGACCGCAGCCCAGAGTGGCCAGGGCCCGGCATCCCCCGACATGCCGACGACGGGCGCCGCGCGCGACATCGCGCTGCGGCTTTCCGCCGACGACAACTCCGCTGTAGAAGTCCGTCTGAGCGAGCATGCGGGCGAGGTGCGCGTCGTCGTACGCTCCGCCGACCCGCAGATGGCCGAGTCCGTGCGTGCGCAGCTGCCGGAATTGATGGACAAGCTGGGCGCGCGCGGTTTTGAAACCGAGATCTGGCGGCCGCAACAATCTTCCGCCACCGAACGGGGCGGTTCCGAGTCGAACCCGCAATCCGGATCGCGCGATGGCGGTCGGGATGCGCAACAAGAACGAAGCGGCCGGGACGGACGGCAATCTGGCGAGGAGCCGCAACCCAAATGGATGGAAGAACTGGCCACCAGCTTTCATCCGCCTAAACCAAGCAATAGGAGCAACATTCTATGAATATCGCGAGCACTCATTCGAACAACAACGTCCTTTCTTCTGCCTTGCAGAATGCCACAACCCCAACTAACGGGACCGGGCAGGCCACCGGTAGCACGTCCGGGTCAGCCTCCAGTTCAGGCGCGAGTAACATTTCAAACCTGGCCAACGAAGGAACCTTTCTCAATCTGTTGGTCGCGCAGCTGGAAAATCAGGATCCCATGAATCCGACCGACGGCACCCAGTTTGTCACCCAGCTCGCG
>Ga0307478_10002748_pt1 | contig 13564 bp, 13 predicted proteins | sample atmos_gasesECM4C_2_FD_203713 | JGI IMG/M metagenome (GOLD analysis project Ga0307478, IMG submission 203713) | Hardwood forest soil microbial communities from Morgan-Monroe State Forest, Indiana, United States - atmos_gasesECM4C_05 | ecosystem: Environmental > Terrestrial > Soil > Temperate...
TCCCTAAGTCGTGTGTATCTGCCTGGTTCCTGGGTGCCGTTCTTCCTGGTGTCGTGCGGGTGCAAGCCACTGCTTCATCATCGGCGACCAGAGATGCTCCTAAAACCGCTGGTTGGGCTGCGGCCGAAAAAAGCGTCACCAAGCTCGAGCAGGATTGGTTCCAAACTCAGCTGGCCCATGACTGGGACAAAATGCGGCAATTCCTCGGCGACGATTTTCAGCTGATCGAATCGAATGGAACTCTCGGCGATCGCGACTCCATGATCGCCGGTTACAAGGAAGAGGCTCCCTCGGTCGTCACCGCCGCCATGAGCCTGCTCGTTTCCCACGCTGTTGCCAACGACTGTGTCGTTGCCACAGGCCTCGACGACACCTCCCTGAGGGCAAAAGATGGCCCCGTCACCCATCGCTACGAGCGCTTCACGGATGTCTGGGTACTTCCGAACGGCCAGTGGATCTGTGTTGCCGAGCAACTCACACTCGCTCACCCGTGACCGCTGACCTTGCGCTTTGCCTGCTCTTGTGTGCTAGCATTCGCTCTGAGCATTCCTCATGCCCGTGGCCTACATCCCGGTCCTTATTTTCGCTTTGATCGTTCTTTCCTTTCCGGTTCTCGCCCTTCTGCTCTTTAAATTGATCCGCCCGGAATCTCGCGTTGGAGCAGCCAAATTCCAGCCCTATGAGTGTGGCATTCCGCCGGAAAGCAACGCCCGCGGCCGTTACTCCGCACGCTTTTACATCGTGGCCATGCTTTTCGTCATTTTCGACGTCGAGACCCTCTTTCTCTTTCCCTGGGCGATTCTTTATCGCTCGTGGGTCGCCGCGCACATGGGAGCTTTTGCCCTTATCTCCATGTTCGTTTTTCTGGGGATTCTTCTCGTTGGCTACGTTTGGCTCTACAAAAAGGGCGCGTTCGATTGGGCTTGACTCGCTCCGTTCCTCCGACCTCTAACCTCAAAACTCCGCCTTTCGTCTGTGCCGCCGCTCATTGACTGCCTTCACCGCCTATGTTAGAACCGCACTGAGCGATCGTACTAGCTGCGAGATCGCCGATGAGTGTCCGCCTGGCAGAGTGGCTTGCGTGCTCGCTCCTTCCTTTCGCGCAGCCTTTTTTCGCGGCCATTCTGAGTGCTGTTGATTCACGGCACGCTTGCCGCTACTCTGCAGGTATAGTTAGCGCAGCTCATTGGTCCCAGGGTCCATGCCAGACGAGTCCAAGGCACCCCAATCGCCCGAAGGTTCGAAACCAGAGGCTCCCGGCGCCTCGCCTGCGCCCACGGCTCCTGGCGCAGCCAAGCCCGCTCCACCTCCGCCGAAAGCCCCGCCTCCGCTCCCGATTCCGCTGAATAATGATCTGAGCGCGCGTTACCGCGAGCGCTTTGGTGCCGCTATCCTCGATGCCCTTGAGGACCGCAGACAGCCTTACCTCGTCATTGATTCCTTGCAACTCTCCGACATCGCCCGCTATTCGCGCGATGAAGAGAAGTTCGATCTGCTCGAAGACTTCACTGCGGTGGATTGGCCGCGCCGTGAAAAGCGCTTCGATCTGATTGCCATTCTTTATTCTTTCCCGCATAACACGCGCCTGCGCTTGAAAATTCCCGTCACGGAAGGTGAGCGCCCCGCAAGCCTGACCGAGATTTGGCCAACGGCTAATTGGCTCGAGCGCGAAATTTTCGATATGTTCGGCATCGTTTTTGCCGGTCACCCGGATCTGAAGCGCATCCTGCTTCCCGACGAGTGGCAGGGCCATCCGCTCCGCAAGGATTACGACATTCTCCGGCAAGACACCGCCTGGGTTCGAGAGAATCTCGGGATTGAAAGCGGGCAGTAGGGTTTTCGAACGTGGGAAACACTTTGCGAGACGACGCGACACAAAACAACAGCACGCTTCTCGGCGCCGACGAACTTGTCGTCAACATGGGCCCGCAGCATCCCTCTACCCACGGCGTGCTGCGCGTAAAGCTGAAACTTGATGGAGAACGCGTTCGCGGCGCTGAGTGCGTCATTGGCTATCTCCACCGCGGCGTCGAAAAAATCGCCGAGCACCGCACCTACCAGCAGTTTGCTCCTTATGTCGATCGCATGGATTATGTCGCTGCGGTCAGCAATGGCCTGGGCTATTGCGAGGCTGTCGAAAAACTTCTCAATGCCGAAGCGCCGCCACGCGCCAGGGTCATTCGCACCATCCTTACGGAACTGCAGCGCATTGCCAGCCACCTGGTTTGGCTCGGCACTCATGCATTGGACATCGGCGCTCTCACCCCGCTCTTCTACTGCTTCCGCGAGCGCGAAGAAATCCTCAAAATCTTCGAAAAGTATTGTGGCGCGCGCCTCACCACGCACGCTTTCCGCATTGGCGGTTTGCAGTACGAGGCATACGATGGATTCGAGAAGGACGTCGAGCGCTTCTGCAAGGATTTCGAGCGCCGCATCCAGGACTACGTCGATCTCCTGACCGGCAACAGTATCTGGATTGGCCGCACGCGCAACGTCGGCGTGCTCAGTGCCGCCGAGTGCATCGCTCTCGGCGCCTCCGGTCCCCTTCTTCGCGCTAGCGGCGTGAAGTGGGACCTGCGCAAGGCTCAGCCCTACGCGGCCTACGACCAGTATCAGTTCGAAATTCCCGTCGGCGCCAACGGCGACACTTACGACCGGTACATGGTTCGCATGGAAGAGATGCGCCAGTCCCGCCTGATCTGCCTGCAAGCCATCGAAAGAATTCCCGAGGGACCGATCCTCGGCAAGGTAGGCAAAGTCCTCAAGCCTGCCGCCGGCGAGATCTATCACTCCATCGAGGCCCCCAAGGGTATCCTCGGCTACTACATCGTCAGCGATGGCACCACGCAGCCCTATCGCGTGCGCATTCGCCCCCCTTCCTTCGTCAATCTTCAAGCCCTCGACAAAATGGTCCGTGGACATCTCGTCGCCGACGTAGTCGCCATCATCGGCACCCTCGACATCGTTCTCGGGGAGGTCGACCGCTAGCTGATGAGTCCCACGGTCCAAGCCATTCTCGCTTTCCTCCAGGCCTGGTGGGTGGAAATCGTCTGCGGTGTTGTCATCGTTGCCGTCGTTCCCTTGATTGCGGGCTACGTGGTTCTCGTCGAGCGCAAGCTCATGGCCGACATGCAAGCGCGTCTCGGCCCCATGCGAGTCGGCCCCCATGGCCTGCTCCAGCCTATCGCCGACGCGGTCAAGCTCCTCATCAAGGAAGACATCATCCCCGATAACGCCGATAAATTGATTTTCTGGCTCGCTCCGGTCATCTCCATGGTCGCAGCCATGACCTCCATGGGCGCCATCGCTTTTGGCCCCACCTTCCAGGTTGCTCGGGACATCAACGTCGGCATCCTCTTCGTTATCGGCGTTAGTTCGCTTGGCCTTCTTGGCATCATCCTTGGTGGTTGGGCCTCCAACAGTCACTACTCCATTCTCGGGGCCATCCGCAGCACGGCTCAGCTCGTCAGTTACGAAACCGCTGCGGGGTTCGCCATTGTCAGCGCCTTATTGCTGGCCGGCACTCTCAAAATCCGTGCCATCGTCGATGCCCAGCAACAATCCGGCGTCTGGTTCATCTTTCTCGCTCCCATCGCCTTCTTCATCTATCTCGTTGCATCTATCGCCGAAACCAATCGCGCTCCCTTCGATCTTCCGGAAGCCGAATCCGAGCTCGTCGCGGGCTACATGACTGAATACAGCGGCTTCCGCTGGGCTCTCTATTTCCTCGGTGAGTACGCCAACATGATCGTTGTCGGCTCTGTTGCCACCACCCTCTTCCTCGGTGGCTGGCTCCGGCCTTTTCCAAGCGTGCACTGGCTGGATTGGCTCGATACCCTGCCGCCCCTCATGATCGCCGTCGTCGGCGTGTATTGCGTTTACAGGGCAGGGAAGCAGCCCGCCCGCGTTCAGACTTGGTTCATGTGGGCCGTGGCGCTCGCCTGCTTTGCCCTCGCGCTGATTTTTGCGGTTCCGCTTTTTGTCGCGCCCTTGAAGTTCGTTCAGCCCGGCCTTCATGGCGCTTTCTGGTTCCTCTTGAAAGTATCCGGGTACATCTACCTCTTCATGTGGCTGCGCTTCACCTTGCCGCGCTATCGGTTTGATCAGCTCATGCATCTCGGTTGGTACATCTTGATCCCGCTCGCGATCGTGAACGTTCTGTCGGTTGGCGTCGCCATGATTTTCGAGTCGGAGTTCGGTTGGAACCGATGGCTTGCCCTCGTCTTGACCACTCTGTTCACGCTGGCTATCGCCATGCTTCTTGTGAATCTCTACGATAAACGCAGGACCGCTGACTCATCCTCCGCGGCCGTGGCTACGGATCGCTATGCTGGATAGCGTCATCTTTTATTTCTTCGCCGGTGTGGCCGTTCTCAGCGCTGCTCTGATGGTGACCCGTCGGAACGCCGTACACAGCGCTGTTCTTCTCGCTACCGCGCTGCTTGCCACGGCCGGCATCTTCCTTCAGCTTCGCGCCGAGTTCCTGTTCATCGCGCAGATCATCCTCTATGTTGGCGGCATCATGGTGCTTTTCATTTTCGTCATCATGCTTGTGCGTCTGGACGTTGCCCTTCACCAGATCCGCTTTCGCTTCCAGAAGTGGGTGGCCCTGGCTGTGGCTCTCGCTCTCGGCGGCGAAATCACGGCTGTCCTCCTGTTGGCGCGCCGCCTGCCGGGGCAAGGTCTTCTTATTCAGGCGCCGGCCTCCGCGGACAAGCTGCCGCCCAACTCCGAAGAGCTCGCTCGAAGTTTGTTCAGCTCCTATTTGTTGCCGTTCGAAATTTCGAGCGTCCTTCTGCTGGTGGCGATGGTCGGTGCTGTGGTAATGGCCAAGAAAAGGACGGACGACCAATGATGTCCCCTGCGCATTACTTGTTCCTTAGTTTGGCGCTTTTCCTGATTGGTTCCATCGGCGTGATCACCCGCCGCAACGTTATCGTCGTGCTGATGTCCATCGAACTCATCCTGAATGCCGTGAACATAAACCTCGTCGCGTTTTCGCGCATTTTCGGCGATGTGGCCGGACAGGTCTTCGCTCTCTTCATCATTGCCGATGCCGCCGCCGAAGCTGCCGTGGGGCTCGGCATCATCATCGCCTTTTTCCGCAACCGCGAAACCGTTCTTGCGGACGAAATGGATCTCCTGAAATGGTGACCGCTTCTATCCCGAACTTGTCATCCCAAGCCTGCCTCCGCAGGCAGACGGCGCGAGGAGCACACCGCCCATGACGCCCTCCGGCTACTTCCTCGCTCATCTCTGGCTGATCCCGCTCTTTCCGCTCATCACTGCGGCGCTCATGCTGTTGATCGGCCGCTTGCTTCCCAAAGCCGCGGTCAGCTCTCTCTGTGTAGGAAGCGTTTTCCTTTCCTTCGTCCATGCAGCCGGGGCCGTTCTTGAATTGCTCGCCCTGCCTTCTGGCAATCGTGTTTTCCAGCAGGTCTTATTCGAATGGATCACTCCGGGCGTCATGCCCACTGCCGTCGGCCTCACCTCTTTCGTCGCCGACTGGGGCTATCTCCTCGACCCGCTCTCTGCCGTGATGGTTCTCGTCGTCACTGGCGTGGGCTTCCTCATTCATGTCTATTCCATCGGCTACATGGGCCATGAAGGTGGCTACTACCGCTTCTTCGGGTATCTCAACCTCTTCATGTTCTCCATGCTCACCCTCGTCCTCGCCAACAATCTCCTTCTGCTCTTCGTTGGCTGGGAAGGTGTTGGTCTCTGCAGCTATTTGCTGATCGGCTTCTACTTCCTGAAGAAATCAGCCTCGGACGCAGGCAAAAAAGCGTTCATCGTGAATCGCGTCGGCGACACGGGCTTCCTTCTTGGCATTTTCTTGATCGCCACGACCTTCGGCACGATTCGTTTCACCTCACAGGGCCTGGGCGATCCCGTCGCCTTCTCGGGTATTCTGCAAGCGCTCGGCGCGATGGTTCATCAAGACCCCTCCCTTTATGGCGCTCCTGTCTTCACTGCCATCGCACTTCTGCTGTTTCTTGGCGCAACGGGCAAGTCCGCGCAGTTGCCGTTGTATGTTTGGTTGCCCGACGCCATGGAGGGTCCGACCCCGGTCAGCGCGCTGATCCACGCCGCGACGATGGTGACTGCCGGGGTGTACATGGTCGCGCGCATGAACGCCGTCTATCAGCTTGCGCCCTTCGCCATGGACGTCGTCGCCACTGTCGGCGCTCTCACCGCCATTTACGCTGCCACGATTGCCCTGGTCCAGACTGACATCAAGAAAGTTCTCGCCTATTCCACCATCAGCCAGTTGGGCTACATGTTCCTTGCCCTCGGCGTCGGTGCCTTCGCCGCGGGTATTTTCCATCTGATGACCCACGCCTTCTTCAAGGCCCTGCTCTTCCTCGGCGCCGGCAGCGTCATACATTCACTTTCTGGTGAACAGGACCTTCGCAAAATGGGCGGCCTCTGGAACACCGTGCCCGCGACGTCCCGGCCGTTTCTCATTGCCACACTGGCCATTGCGGGCATGCCCCCTCTCGCCGGGTTCTTCAGCAAGGACGAAATCCTTGGCCGCGCCTTCGGGCGCGCCGCCATGGTCGATCGTTACCTCGCGCTTTGGATTGTCGGCCTGATCACCGCCGGTCTCACCGCCTTCTACATGTTCCGCCTGCTCTTTCTGGCTTTCTTCGGCCTGTCGCGGGTCTCTCCCGAGGCCGAGCACCACATTCACGAATCTCCCAAGACCATGACCATTCCTCTCATGATCCTGGCCGCGCTCTCCATCGTCGGCGGCTGGTTTGCCCTTCCTGCTCTCTGGGGTGAAGAGAGTTCCTTCGAAAAATTTCTTGAGCCCGTACTTAGCGGCGTCATTCCCGAAACCGCGGCCGTCAAATTCGCTCATCACACCTTGCTCACCGAATATTTCCTCATGGCGGCTTCCGTCAGCATCGCTATCCTGGGGTTTGGGCTGGCCTACAATCTTTACCTGAAGCACCCGCAACTTCATTCCAAAGTTTCCGCGGCCTGGCCCCGCCTCCACAATCTTCTGATTCACAAGTATTACGTCGACGAAATCTACGATGCTCTCTTCGTCAATCGCATCAAGGATCTCAGCACCGCTTTCGCTCTTTTCGACGCCAAAGTCATTGACGGCCTCGGAGTCGACGGCTCCGCCTGGCTGACTCGTTTGCTTTCCCGGATTTCCATGTGGTGGGACAAGTGGGTTGTCGACGGCCTTGTCAACTTTGTCGGCAAGTTCACCCAGTTCCTCAGCCATCCCATTCGAATGTTCCAGACTGGCCTGTTTTCTTCTTATGCGATGTGGATCCTGATCGGGTTGGCCATTTTGCTCGGCTACTACAGCCACCACATGGAGGTTTTAGTGCGCAATTTGCGCTGAAAGGCCATTCGCATGGAGCTTTTCTCTCATCATCTGCTCAGCGTGATCCTCTTCACGCCGACCCTCGGCGCGCTGGTGCTCTTGTTCCTGCCGCGCAGCTCGCCGGCTCTCCACCGCGTCGCCGGCAATCTCTTCGGAATTCTCGGTTTCGTTGTTTCGATTCCGCTTGTGCGTCATTTCCCCGTGGGCTATGAACGCTACACTTTTATCGAATCCTCCGACTGGATTCCCTCCATCGGCGCGAAATACACCCTCGGAATCGACGGCATCAGCTTTCTCCTCATCATGCTCACCACCTTCCTCGGCATGCTCGCCATTCTTTCTTCCTGGTCGGCCATCCAAAACCGCACCAAGGAGTATTACATTCTCCTTCTCCTTCTTCAGACCGGCATGCTCGGCGTCTTCATGGCCCTGGACTTCTTTCTCTTTTATGTTTTCTGGGAAGTCATGCTCGTTCCCATGTACTTCCTCATCGGCGTCTGGGGCAGCGAGCGCCGCCTCTATGCCGCTATCAAATTCTTCATGTATACCCTGGCCGGCTCTGTCCTCATGCTCCTCGGCATCCTGGCTCTGTACTTCGACGCTGCCAAAATTACCGGCGTGCAGACCTTCGACATCCCCACTCTTCTCGCTGCTGCTCAACAATTTCCCGACTCGCTCAAAGTTTGGCTGTTCTGGGCCTTCTTCTTTGCCTTCGCCATTAAGGTTCCCATGTTCCCGTTCCATACCTGGCTCCCGGATGCCCACACCGAAGCGCCCACAGCAGGCTCCGTCATCCTCGCGGGCGTCCTCCTGAAGATGGGCACCTACGGTTTCATCCGCTTTTCCCTGCCTCTTCTTCCCGCCGACCCGGCGCTCCGCGCCAAAATCATCCACATCCTCATCTTTCTCTCGCTCGTGAGCATCATCTATGGCGCCGTCGTCTGCCTCATGCAGAAAGACATGAAGCGCCTCATTGCCTACAGTTCCGTTAGTCACCTCGGTTTCTGTACCCTCGGCATTTTTGCGCTTACGCCTCAGGGTCTCGCTGGCAGCGTCCTCCAGCAGATCAATCACGGTATCTCGACCGGCGCGCTCTTCTTGATCGTCGGCGTTCTCTATGAGCGTCGCCACACGCGCCTGATTAGGGAGTTCGGCGGTCTTGCTACCCCGATGCCCAATTACGCGGCGATCTATCTCATCATCACGCTGAGTTCCCTCGGAATGCCCCTCCTTAACGGCTTCATCGGGGAATTCACCATCCTGCAGGGTGCTTTCGTGGTCAGCAAAGCTTGGGCGGCTTGGGGCACCCTCGGCATCGTCCTCGGCGCTGCGTATCTCTTATGGCTTTATCAACGCGTGATGTTTGGTCCCGTCACGCATGACGTGAACAAGGCACTCCCCGATCTGAACCTTCGCGAGTACGCCGTTCTTCTTCCCCTCGTTCTGATGGCCTTCTGGATCGGTATCTATCCGAAGCCGTTTTTCGCTTACATCACCAATCCGGTCGAAAAAATCGTCCACCAGGTGAATCCCGACTTCTACAAGTCCGCTGGCGGCCAGTCAGCGGCGTTGCCCAAGCAGTTACCCGCTGGTCAAGCGGCATCCGTTCCGCCGGCGCCTGGCCCCGTCACCCTCAAGGTCAAATAGGATCCACTGATGCAACATACCTTTCTATATTCCATCCTCGACTATCTGCACGGCGACGGCCTTGTGGTCCTGCCCGAGATGGAACTCCTGCTCTTCGCGCTCGGCATCCTGATTTTCGACTTTCTCCTGGAGAAGAAAGAGAAATACTGGAACGCTATCCTCGCACTTTTAGGTGTCGCTGCCAGTGCTTTCGGCTTGTTCATGCAGGCCCGGCGCTATGACGCACTGCGCCTGGACCCGGCGAGCTCGGGCGATTTGAGCGGCTTCCACAGCACTGTCGTCGTCGACGGCTTCTTTCTCGTTTTCGCCGCCATCTTCCTCGCCGCCACCGCTCTCGTCATCCTTCTCTCGGTTCGCTACCTCGACATCGAACGCGAGCAGGAAGGCGAATACTACGCCCTTCTCCTCCTCGCCTGCATCGGCATGATGTTCATGGCCTCCGGCAACGACCTTATCGTCCTTTTCCTCGGACTTGAGACCATGGCCCTCAGCTTTTACGTCATGACCGGCTTCCTCCGCTCCAACAAACGTTCCAACGAAGCGGCCATGAAGTATCTTCTGCTCGGCGCATTCAGTACTGGCATCCTCGCTTATGGCTTTTCACTGCTTTACGGCGCGAGCGCTTCGGCGGTCGCTTTTGGTGGCGGCCCTTCCACAAATCTTGCCCGTGTCGGCCAGGCGCTCGAATGGCGCCTCCGCCATAGCCTCGCCAACAGCGATGTCGATTGGCTCGTTGTCCTAGCCTTCGTTACCGTCGCGGCGGGCATGTTCTTTAAGGTTGCTGCCGTGCCGTTTCACCAGTGGGCGCCGGACGTTTACGAGGGCGCGCCTACACCCATTACCGCCTACGTTAGCGTCGCTTCGAAGACCGCCAGCTTCGCCATGTTTATCCGGCTCATCTATACCGTCTTCGGCGACTGGCAAGCCACTTGGCTCTATCTCATCGCAGGCGTGGCCGTCGCCTCACTTACCTGGGGAAACCTGGCCGCCCTCACGCAAACCAACATCAAGCGGCTTCTCGCCTATTCCTCGATCTCCCATGTCGGCTACATCCTTCTCGGCCTTGTCGCTGGCAACGCCACCGGCCTTACAGGCATGGTCTACTACCTGATCGCTTACGCCGCCATGACCATCGGCGCTTTTGCCGTGGTCATCGTCCTCCGTCAGCGCGGCCTGGTCGGTGATGAACTCAAGGACCTCGATGGCCTCTACCAGCGCAGTCCAGCCGCCGCTGTCTTGCTGCTCATCTTCATGCTCTCCCTTGCCGGCATCCCTCCCACCGCCGGCTTCATGGGCAAATATTTCATCTTCCTCGCCCTGATCGAGAGCCATCATCCCGTGCTTGCTGTTTTCGCCGCTCTCTATATTGTTCCCGCTTTGTACTATTACTTCCGCGTTGTGGTTCATGCCTGGCTGCGCAAGCCGGGCGAGGAAATGCCCGTTCCCCACATGAGCAGTGCTCAGGCTGTTGCTCTTGGCGTCGCTGTGTTTGTGTCTCTCGCTGCCGGGTTGTATCCTGAGCCGTTCACGCGGCTGGCTCGCTATGCCTTCGGACAGTAACGACTCTCGCGACAAAAACCTCACCCCGGCCGAGAAACAGGCTGCGGGCTTCTCTCGTCAATTCGCCGTCGCTATGGAACTGCCGTTCATCCTCGTCTCCGGCGTCATCGTCGGAGGACTCATCGGCTTCTTTTTCGACCGCTGGCTCCACACAGCTCCTTATCTGATGCTCGTGCTTGGTTTCCTCGGCTTCTTTGGCGGGTTGCGCGACGTTCTTCGCCGCACCGCGAAACAATGACCATGGCTGCTTCTGTCGTCGCCTCGCAATATCTCCAATATGAATCCAGGATTTCCTATCTCACCCTTATTCTCGGTGCTCTCGCCGCTCTTCCCGTTGCCTATTTTCGCGGCTGGCATTGGGGTCTCGGCATTCTTATCGGCTCCGCTCTCGCCTGGCTTAATTTCCGCTGGCTCAAACAGGGTCTCGACGCCTTCACCGAAGCCGCCACCGCGCAGTCCAATAAGACAGATGTCAAGGTGCCTGTCCTCACCTATTTCAAAGCCCTTTTTCGCTATGGGTTGATAGCACTCGCCGTGTATGTTATTTTCAAATATCTGAACGTTCCCGTTCTAAGCATGATTTTAGGCCTGTGTGCCTTGGGAGCGGCCACCATCGTGGTTAGCGTGCACAGTATTGTGTATCCTCAGGAATAACGAATGGAAGAACACATCAGTCAACTGACCCGCTGGGTCAATCATCTGTTTGGGCCCATCGCCCTCCGGCTCCTCCACTCCCTGCATATTCAGCCCGCGGATTACGACTACCCCGTTCCCGAGTATGTCGTCATGTCCCTCGTCGTTCTCGTCACTGGCACTGTGTTGGCTCTGCTTCTTCGCTCCCGCCTTTCCGTCGAACGTCCCGGTGGTTTTCAGCAAGTCGCGGAAATGTTGCTCACCAACCCTCTGGGATTCGGCATAAAAGATCTGCTCGAGGAAAATGCCGGACACGAGGGCGACAAGTTCATCGCTTTTACCGGTACGATTTCGATCTTTATTCTGCTGTCAAACCTTCTCAGTGTTTTTCCGGCGTTTTCCGCTCCCACGAGCAATGCGGTTGTGCCCCTTGCCTGCGCCATACTCACCTTCCTCTACTTCAACTGGCAGGGCATCCGCCATCATGGCCCGGTCCATTACCTGCTGACCTTTGCCGGCTCCCCGAAGCATCCGGGCGACTGGTTGCTCGCTCTTCTCCTTTTTCCCGTCGAGATTATTTCCACCCTGGCCCGTCTTCTCTCGCTCACGGTCCGCCTCTGGGCCAATATCTTTGCCAGCGACCTCATCTACATGATCTTTCTCAGCTTGCTGGTCGGTCCGTTCGAATGGGCTTGGTCGAAGAGCCCCATCCTTGGCATTGTCCTGGGCATTTTTCCGGTGCTGATACCGATTGCATTCATTGCGCTGCATATCTTTGTCTCGGTCATTCAGGCGTACATTTTCACCGTGCTCCCGTCGATTTACCTCGGACTCGCTGTCGCCGAGGAGCACTAGCTTTTCCGGCCGTGTTTTCGCCGGCGGATTCTCGATCTCGGTTGTGCCGTTCAGCGTGAGACCGGTTTCGATCACGTAGATCCGGGAACCACCCACTGGCGGTAATTTCTCTGGAGGTACTTATGAAGAAAGCGGTCATGTTGTTGGCGGCACTCGTAGCTGTTACAGTCCTTGCGCCGGCTGCATTTGCTCAGGAAGGAGCAGCGAGGGGACATCTTGCCATCGCGGCGGGCTTTGGTATGGCTCTTGCCGCCTTCGGAGCGGCTCTCGGCCAGGGCCGCGTCGCTTCAGCGGCCTGTGAAGGCATGGCGCGTAATCCCGGAGCCGCCGGCGCCATCCGCGCTGCCATGATCCTCGGTTTGGTCTTTATTGAGACCTTAGCCCTTTTTACTCTCGCGATCATCATGTTGAAGGTCTAACGGCCAACGATTCGAAATCTCAAAAGCCCGCCCCGGTATTTTCCGGGACGGGCTTTTTCTTTTCCACAGCCGAACCGCTCCGTTCCTCAGCGACACCGTATCCCCGCTAGGGTATTCACCCGAACGCGATTTGAAGAACCATCCGGATGTTATTTTTCTGTCCACATCCGTAGTCTCCTGCCAAGTTGATCCTCGGGCCCTTGGCCATGACGTTCTTGTCCTGACGTTCATGTGCCTCTGAAGCTGCACGCAACCAATTTCTCGAGCGGAGACCAGCACATGACAAAAACGCACGCGCCTTCTTGTGAGACCAGTTCTGGCTTTGGAAGCATTCTCGGGGACTCCCTCACAAGGGTGGCTATTTCTGCAAAAACTCTCGAACGCCTGTCGGTCCTTAGCCTTCGCCTGCTAGCGCTTCTTACTATCTCGCTGGCCATAATTACCACTCAAGCCTCTGCAACTACCGATGAAAAGCACTTCTTCTGGGCGCCGGGACAGGCACCCGGCCCCGGCTCGGTGTCGAACGATCTCATTTATCACGGCGGCAGTGCCGGGCCGGGAGCCATCGGCGTCGAGAACAAGCCCGGCATCTATCTGATCTTCTGGGGACCCGATTGGGCCAACGGTTTCACCACCACGGATGTGAACGGAAGGCAGTTCTCCAGCCAGCAATTGCAGAACTATGTGATCTCCTTCTTGACCAATCTCGGCGGCACGTCCTGGGCGGCCATCCAGACCGAATACTGCAACAATGTCCCCGCCGGCACCACCAGTTGCGCCCGCGTCAGCGGCGGCGCTTACGTCACCAATCCACGCAAACAACTCAAGGGCGTGTGGACCGACACGACATCGGTGCCCAGCGACATCATCGCCCTCGGCTTGGCTGAAAACGTGGCTGATGATCCGCTCGCCACCGAAGCGGTCCGCGCCTCCGCTCACTTCAATTACGATCCGCAGGCGACCTACATCATCCTCACGCCCGCGACCTCAATTGCCACCGGACAGCCAGTCTATTGCGGCTACCACACGCAGACGAATAGCGTCGATGGTGTTGGGAACCCGTATCGGCTCCAGTATGCCTTCATTCCGTTCCTCAATATGAACT
>Ga0307478_10002749_pt1 | contig 13557 bp, 13 predicted proteins | sample atmos_gasesECM4C_2_FD_203713 | JGI IMG/M metagenome (GOLD analysis project Ga0307478, IMG submission 203713) | Hardwood forest soil microbial communities from Morgan-Monroe State Forest, Indiana, United States - atmos_gasesECM4C_05 | ecosystem: Environmental > Terrestrial > Soil > Temperate...
CTCGTCTGGGTTGGCAAATAGTCCGATGGGACATCGGCTCCGCCGATTGTGTACTGACCTCTAATTCGATGGTTGAGGAGAGCTGAGGACTACGGCCTTTAACCAGCGGGAGGATCAGTGGATCGAGATCGCCACCGTCAACCAGTCTCAAAAACCAGGGGAAAAAGTGTAACCCATGTCTCCGGAACGTTCTGTTACCTATGTCTCAGGCCGCACACGCACGTGCAGCGACCCACGTAGCAGCGCAGATGGTCCCGGTACCTGCCATTCTACCTAGGCAGCGTGATTACATACGCCGCGGGGTTCTCGGTTTCTCGTTCACGGGTGTGCTGCCGAAATCTCGCGGTACTTTCTTAATGCTTCCCGGACCAATTCCTTCTGCGCCGCCGCTTCGTACGCCTGCGACAGTGTGTAATATCCGCGCCCATCCGGGTCCAGAGCGGCCGCTGCCTTCAGGTGTGGGATGGCCCGCAGTGGCTGTCCGGCGCACGTGTACGCTCGGCCAAGCGATGCGTGCGCCTGCAGCTGGGCCGGCACCCGGCAGCCCGGTGCGGGTGAGTTCGTATCATCCGAGCCAGAACACATCGACGGGAAGCTGAATGAGAAGATGCCGGGCATGGCTTCGGCGGCTTGGTGTATACTCCCGCGCATGGAAAAACTCGCGGTGGTGCTTCTTCTTCTCCCGGCTCTACTGTGGGGGGCGGATGGTAAGAAAGTATTTCGCGAGCGGTGCGCAGGGTGTCATGGGCGCGATGCTCGAGGAAGCGGGAAGGGGCCGGGGCTCGCGGGAAGTCCGCGGCTGAGCGGGCAATCGGTTGAGCAGTTGCGCGAGGTTGTGCGGCAGGGGTTTCCGAACTCGGGGATGCCGCCGTTCGATCTGCCGCCCGAGGAGTTGGATGCTGTCGCCAGTTACGTGCGGAGTTTGAACGCCGGTGTGACCGTCGGGCCGCCGGCCGGGAAACGGTTGACGTGGGGCCAACCCGAGCCGGGGGACTGGCTCACTTACAACGGGAAGTTGAGCGCGAACCGGTATAGCGAGTTGAAACAGATCCACGCGGGGAATGCCGGCGGGCTGCGTCTGCAGTGGATCTTTCCGATACCTAACTTCGGGTTGGAAGTGACGCCGCTCGAAGCGGGCGGAGTGATGTACGTCACGGGGCCGAACCAGGTGTTTGCGATTGATGCTTTAACGGGGAACCAGATTTGGAAATACTCGCGGCCGCAGACAATCGGACTGGATGGCGATGCTTCGCTCGGAACGAATCGCGGGGTCGCGATCCGCGATGACAAGGTGTTCTATGTGACGGACAACGCGCACCTGCTGGCGCTGGACCGCGCAACGGGTGAACTGTCGTGGGAGAAGACGATGCCCGAGGAGCCGCAGCATTACGGGGGAACGATGGCTCCCCTTGTGGTTAGAGACACGGTGATTGCGGGGGTTTCGGGGGCGGACGAGGGGATCCGTGGATTCATCGCCTGCTATCAGGCAGGGACCGGGGAGTTGCTTTGGCGCCGCTGGACGGTGCCGCGGAAGGGCGAACGGGGATCGGAGACGTGGCAGGGGAGCGAGCCGCTGCGGGGAGGCGGATCGACCTGGCTAACGGGCTCCTATGACGAAGCAACGGAGACGCTGTACTGGCCGACGGGGAATCCTTTTCCGGATGGCGACGATTCTGACCGCGGCGGCGACAATTTGTTCACCAACTGCATTCTGGCATTGGATCCCCATACGGGCCAGCTGAAATGGCATTACCAGTTCACGCCGCACGACCTGAGCGATCGCGACGCCACGGAGCCGCCGGTGCTGGTGGATGTGGAGTATGGCGGGAAGCCGCGGAAGTTACTGCTGCATACGGACCGGAATGGTTTCTTCTATGTACTCGACCGCATCAACGGAGAGCTGCTACTCGCGAAGCCGTTCCTGCGAAGAGTGGATTGGGCAGCGGGGATCGGGGCGGACGGACGGCCTCAGGTGACAAATCCGAAGGGATGTCCGGATGACGCGGCGAACTGGAGCTCGGCGGCATTCAGCCCGGCGACCCGGCTGTTCTACTTCTTGGCGCTCGAGGAATGCACGGGGAGCCCGGAAGGTTATCCGGACCAGACGGGTCAGCGGTTCCTGCGGGCGCTCGATATCGAGACCGGCAAGGTCGTCTGGGAAGTGCCGCAACCGGGGGCGGCGAAGGCGAAGACGTGGTCGGGGGTGTTGGCGACGGCGGGCGGCGTAGTTTTCTATGGGAAGCCGAACGGGGGATTCGAGGCGGTGGATGAGCGGGATGGAAAAATGCTGTGGCGATTTGAGACGAATGTGCGGATGAAGGCGTCGCCCATGACGTTCGAGGTGAAGGGGAAGCAATACGTAGCCGTCGCGGCGGGACCGAACATCTTGTGCTTTGGGTTGTCACGATAACCAGCCGCTGCGGTTTATAATTATCTCCACCGCTAAATAGAGAACACAAAGCAGAATATGACTCGAAGACAACTGGGCAAACTCGCGGCCGGCGCCGCTCTGTTGCAGAAGTCCGCAAGTGCGGCAACTGAATACACTGGCGCGCTCGACGGACTGGAATCCAAGATTGACCCCGCATCCTTCGATCCAGTCGTCTTCACGCGCATGCTGTACGCATCGGCGCCGCTCAAAATGACCTTTCGCGCGCAAAACCGCAAGCAGGCTGAAATATGGCAAAGACAGCTGCGCGACAAGGTCAAGGAGCTCGTCGGCGGTTTCCCGCCTACGCATGGTGCGCTGAACGCTCAGACCCTGGAAGTTCGCGATTTTTCCGGGTACCGCCGCGAGAAATTCATATTCGAAAGCCGTCCGGGTCTGGCTGTCCTCGGGTACCTGCTCACGCCGGCCGGCGCCAAGGCGCCTTATCGCACCATGATCTGTGTTCCGGGCCACGGGCGAGGCGTCGAGGATATCGTGGGGATCGACGATCAGGGCCGTGATCGCACCACCAAAGACGGCTATCAGCATGACTTCGCCATTCAGGTCGCGGAGCAAGGTCTGGCAGCCGTCGCGATCGAACCCATGGCCTTTGGCTGCCGGCGCGGGACGCAGGCTAAGAAGGAAGGCCTGGGCCACAGTTCCTGCCAGCCGGTAGCCGGTGCGGCTCTGCTGCTGGGCCAGACCATGATCGGCTGGCGCGTGTTCGATGTCATGCGCACCATTGACTGGATCGAAACCCGCCAGGAGCTGGATGCCTCGCGCGTCGGCTGTATGGGAATTTCCGGCGGCGGTACCTGCACGACGTTTTCGGCGGCTCTCGAGCCCCGCATCAAGGCCGCCATGATCAGCGGCTACCTGAACACCTTCCGCGATAGCATCTTCAGCCTTTCGCACTGCATCGACAACTACGTTCCCGGCGTCTTGAACTGGGCCGAGATGTACGATATCGCCGGGCTGATCGCCCCGCGCCTGCTCTTCGCCGAGTCTGGGACGAAGGACGATATTTTCCCCATCGAAGCCAGCCGCGCCAGCTTTGCGCGCGTCAAGAAGGTCTACGAAATGCTGGGCGCCGCCGAAAACTGCCAGCACGAAGTCTTCGAGGGCGAGCACAGTTTTCATGGCGTCAAGGGCATTCCATTTCTGGCCGAACACCTTTAGCTCAAGTTATGCGAATTGAAAATCACGCCGGCAGTTACTGGTTTCTGAAGGGCATCAGCCCGTATTCCGCCGGTGTCGCCGCCCGGCCTGGCTTCGAGATCGTGCATGTGCGCTTCAGGGAATTGCTCCCGCTCGAACGCGGTTTCGCCGCCATCGAAAGCTACCTGAAGTCCCAGGGCCGCCCTCGACAGGCGTTGTGCGCGGTGGAGTTGCGATCCCCGCGGGCGTTCACATTTCAGGGATTTCAGATTTTCAACCAACACTACGTGGACATTCTGGAACGCTGGGGCCTTCTGCTCGAGGGCGCAAATCCCGTCGCGCGCACCAACGTCGCACCCCAACTCTTAGCGCCCGCCGAACCTTCGGTGTATGGTTTCTCGGTCACGGTTGCCGCGGAAAACGCGCCAGCCTCCTTTATAATTGCCGGCTCGGGTGAGCTACCCGAAGGTTCTCTCGATCCCCACGATGTAATCCGTCGCGGCGAAACCTCTACCGCAGCGCTGCAGGAGAAAGCGCGATTTGTGATGGGCTTGATGTCCGCCCGCCTCGCCGGCCTGGACGTAACCTGGAAGCAGGTGACGTCAGCCCAGGTATACACCGTCCACGACATCCATCCGTTCCTGGAGCGTGACATCCTGAGCGCCATGCGAGAAGCCGCGTCTTTCGGCATCCACTGGCACTATGCGCGGCCGCCCATCGAAAGCATTGAATACGAAATGGACCTCCGCGGCTGCGGGCGCGAAGCGATACTGGAAATATCCTGAACCAACGGAGATATGGAACGGAAATTTCCCGGGGGAAAACTCTTGACGCTCACGGTGGGTGACATCACCCGCGTGCCCGCCGATGCCATTGTGAACGCCGCCAACTCCGCGCTCGCGGGCGGAGGTGGTGTAGACGGCGCTATCCATCGCGTGGGCGGCCCGTCCATCATGCGGGAACTTTATCAGATTCGCACGAAAGGTGGCGGCTGCCCGACTGGCAGCGCCGTCGTGACTACTGCCGGCTTGCTGCCTGCTCGCTACGTGTTTCACGCCGTGGGTCCCGTCTATCGCGATGGGAAACGCGGGGAGCCGGAGTTGCTGGCGTCTTGTTATCGAACATGCCTCGCACTCGCTGCGGAACGGGAGATCGCAACCATCAGTTTCCCTTCGATCAGCACCGGCGCGTACGGCTATCCTATCCAAGATGCCGCCTGCATCGCACTCGGGGAAGTTGCTCTACACTTGCAGAAGGAAAGTAGCAAACTGCGCGAAGCGAAGTTCGTCCTCTTCAGCCAGGCGGACTTCAAGGTGTACGCCAACTGTCTGGAAGTCGAGCCGTGAAACGATATCCTCGGAGAAGCACTAATGCTTTCGACAGATTCCGTTCTCTTGGGCTTCTTGCTGATGGTGGCCGCAGTGCTCTGTCAGCGACGGACAAACAGATAGATAGTTCCGCAGCGTGTGCAATTTTTGGCGGATTGGTTTCGAGCCGTGACGTCGGCTATCCCGCGTTCTTCCGTGCCACCAGCACTCGCGAGGGATAGAAGGTTTGGCGCACCAAGGCATCTCCTTCGATGGAAAAATCGCTCGCCTCTACCAGTTCGGGAACCCGCTCTTCCACTTGCCGGCCCCAATAGGCGGGCGCGACTTTGCCGGCCACGCGATAGATGGCGTTGAACGCCGGCGTCTTCTGGCCAATGAGCACCAGTACGAGTTGGCCTCCCCGTCGCAGCACGCGATGGAACTCCCCAATGGTTCGAACAATATCTTCGCCCGAGAGCAGTTCCAGCATGTAGCAGCAGAATAAAGCGTCAAAGGCGGAGTCGCGGAAAGGCATGTGCCGCGCGTCCACGGCATGGCACTGCGTCTTCGACGAGGGGAACTCGCGCTGTACGCGGCGCTGTGTGCGCCACGCCATGTTGGGGGAAAGATCCACCCCCAGGGTCGAGCCGGCGCGGTTCGTGCGCACCAGCCGCCGGAACATTTCGCCCGAGCCTGTCGCCACTTCCAGTACGCGCATGCCGTCCGCAAGCTGGCAGATCTCGAGCGCCCGCCGATGCGCCCGCGAATGAAATAACTGTGTAGGGATTCCGTATACCGGTGCCAGGCGGTCATAAACGCGGCGCGTGCGCTCCGCCAGCGTGGCCGGCAAGCCGTTCATCGGCCACGTGGCAATCGTATATTCAAGCTTATTCAAGAACTCGTCCTCTCTCGGCAATCTACGAAACCGCCGCCCACTCGGTTTGGAGTTCGGGAACTTCGATCTCGATGCGCGTGCCTTTTCCGCTATGGCTGTCGATCCACATCCGGTAATCGGCGCCGAACAGCACTTTCAAGCGCTCGTTTACGTTGCTCACGCCGATTCCTTTCTCCAGGAGCTTGGCCAGCTCGGCCTCGGGAATCCCAACACCGTCGTCTTCCACCACCAAGTGCAGCCTTCCGTCTTTGCGGTGCGTCTTCAGCCAAATGGTCCCACCTTCAATCTTGCTGCTGAGACCGTGCTTGATGCAATTCTCAATCAGCGGCTGCAGCAGCATACTGGGAACCAGCATATCCAGACTCTCCGCCGCCACATCCTTCTCAAAGCGCAACTTTTCGCCAAAACGGGCGACTTCGATGGCCAAGTAGTCCTCGATGAATTCCAACTCGTCACGCAGCGAACTGTAGTTTTCGTGCTTGCGCAGCAGGCGCCGCAGGATGCGGGAGAGCTTCAACACCATCAGCCGCGCCTGATGCGGGTCGGTGCGGATCAGTGAAGACACCGAGTTCAGCGTGTTGAACAGAAAGTGCGGGTTGATCTGGCTGGTGAGCGCTTCGAGGCGCGCCTGCATCAACAGCCGCTGCTGTTCTTCCAACTTGTTCTCATTCCGAGTGCTATTCCAGATCTTCAGCGGCAGGCCAACGGCGAACAGGGTCGTGGCGTACAGGGCGACATACAGCCAGACATTCGGATGAGGTCCAAGGGGATGAAGCGCGAAGACTTTTGTGGGCCCGAGCATTTGCCGCAGGAATTCGGCAGTTAGAATTACCGCAAGAAATAACAGGTGAAACACGCCGCGCCGGTAATTCCGCTGCTTGAAGTAGCGATAAACGTTCAAGTCGAAAAATGGAGAGAAGCGCCAGATGTCCTCGGTATCGGTTGCTACGTCGCGCAACAGGCCGCCCAGAACGCCGACGAGCCCGAACAACGGCATGGTCAGGGGTTCGTGGTGGAACATGGCCGGAACGGCGATCAAGATTCCGGACAGCAGACCGCTAACATAACCGCCCAGGATTCCGGCCAGCAACGTGCCTTCGAGTCCCAGATCCACGGCCGTATAGGACCTCGTGAGAACGCGCGTCAAAACACCGGTGGCGAATACAACCCAGAACCAGAGAGCGAGCTGCAGCCGTTGATTGAGCGTCCGGCTTTCGCGCAATAACATGCGCTGCACTTTGTTGGGACGCACGAGAATGCTGGCCAGCGATGCTACTACACCGAGCTTGACCAGCAGCGTGAGAAGGAGCGGTTCCACTCGCAGCCATTATAATAAAAGGAATCTGACCAATAGCCACGACAAAATGCCCGTGACACCGGCGTTTCGGCTCGAGAAGGTCGCCGAGGCCACTTTTCCAACGCGTTGGGGACAGTTCCGCATTTTTGGATTTGCGGGGCATTACGCGGAACGTGTCGAGGAAGCCGTGGTGTTAAAGATGGGTGAACTGAAGGGCAACCCAGCACCTTTGGTCCGCATTCATTCCCAATGCCTGACGGGCGACGTGTTTCACAGCCTTCGCTGCGATTGCCGCGCTCAGCTCGAACTATCGCTGGCGCGCATCGCCGAAGAAGGGCGTGGCCTGCTGATTTATGAACATCAGGAAGGCCGCGGCATCGGCCTGCTGAATAAGCTCCGCGCCTATGAATTGCAGGATAACGGGGCCGACACCGTGGAAGCGAATGAACGGCTTGGCTTTGATGCCGACTTACGCAACTACGAGCTGCCCGGCGCCATTCTGCGTTATTTCGGCCTGACCAGGGTGCGCCTGCTGTCCAACAACCCGGAAAAAGTAGAAGCCGTCGAGCGCGCCGGTGTCCAGGTTGTGGAGCGCATCCCCTGCCTGGCCGACCCTGTGGACTCGTCCGAGGCCTACCTTCGTACCAAGAAGGATAAGATGGGCCACCTGATCGACGGCCTTTAAGTTTCGCCTACTGTTCGCCACAAAAACAACATCTTGTGGTACTGCACGCCCTCGCTAGCTTTGGTAGTACCCTGATAACTCGCTAACAGCAAAAGATTTCCTAAAAATTACTCTTGAAAATACAGGTTTTGTCTGACACAATCGGTTGTGGCCGGAAATGGCCGAAAATGGACTATAGATGGCCAGCGACGATCAAAGCCGGGAAACAAAGCCAGTCGAGCCACCTCGCGGGATGTACGACTGCCGTCTCGACGACAAAGGCCGTCTCAAGCTGCCGGCGCAGTTCCAGCACTTCATTAATTCGCTTACGGAGAAGGGGCTCTTCGTGACTAGTCTGGATCGGCGCATAGCCCAAATATACCCGATTACGGTGTGGCGGGAGAACGAAAAATTCTTTGAGAGTTTTCGGGATAACCCGCAGGTGGCGCAGGATGTCGCATTCAACGCGAATGATCTGGGTGCGGACGCGGAGATGGATTCGCAAGGGCGGGTGTTGTTCAACACGGCGCTTAGGGAGCAGTTGGATCTGGAAGGCCAGCAGCTCCATCTGTACGCCTATCGGGGGCACGTCAAAGTGCTGACGCACGCCCTCTACGAAGAGCGGCGGCAGCGGGCGTCCAAGGCCGCCACGGAAAGTGTGGATCTACTCGAGCGGGCGGGACTGAAGTGATGCCGTATGCATTATCCGGTGCTCCGCGCCGAGATGCTCGAGTACTTGGTGATTCGCCCCGATGGGATCTATCTCGACGCCACGGCCGGTTTAGGCGGGCACACGCGAGCCATCGCCGAACGGCTGACCACTGGATTCGTGATTGCGAACGACCGGGACAGAGAATCGCTGGAGTTTGCGCGCGCCAACACGCTGGAGTTCGCGAATCGCGTGCGCTTTCATCAGGGAACGTTTTCGGAATTACAAGATGCGGTTCGGAAGCAAGGAATCGAACGAGTGAACGGCCTGGTGACGGATCTTGGCGTGAGCCGCTATCAGTTGACCGAATCGCACAGAGGTTTCTCGATCTTGACCGATGGCCCGCTCGATATGCGCATGGATCAAAGCCAGCGCATGACGGCCGGAGATTTGGTCAATTCTGCCGCCGAAAAGGCAATCGCCGATTGGATCTACCAACTCGGCGAAGAAAGGAGGGCGCGGAGGATAGCCAGAGCAATCGTTCGGGCGCGGCCCATACGGAGCACCCTGCACCTGGCCGGTGTAGTGGAGCGGGCCGTGCCCCGGACGGGCCACCTGCACCCCGCCACGCGCACCTTTATGGCGCTGCGGATGGTGGTAAACGACGAGCAGGGTGAGCTCGACCGGTTTCTGGAGTTGGCGCCCGGCCTGGTCGCGGCCGGAGGCAGGGTTGTGGTGATCTCCTTCATGTCTCTGGAAGACAGGAAGGTGAAGGAGAAGTTTCGAAGCTGGGGACGGGAAGGACGCGCGGAGGTGCTCACGAAGCGCCCGGTGGCGCCTTCTCAAGAAGAAACTCAAGAGAATCCGGCGTCGCGCAGCGCCAAGCTACGGGCCGTCGAGATGCGGTAACGAGGAAAAGCTACAAGCCATGGCAACACTGGCGGCAAACTTCAGGAAAGACGAGTCGGTGATCTATAGCGAGGACGCATTCGCGGCTCCGGCGAGGCGGGCGACCGCCCGGCCCGCGGATCGATTTCGATTGCGCGCTTTGCCGAACGAAGACGTGTATTTCTCCGCAAAGCGAATTGATAACTCGCGCATTCTGAAGCAGAGGGATCCACGCGCGGCTCGGGAATGCTGGTCGGCGATCGGCGCTTTCGCTGTGCTGGCTGTTTTGCTGGCGGGGGCGCTCGCGCCCACGGTCTGGGGAACGTTTGCCGGCTACCAGTTGCAAGCTCTGAAACAGGAGCATCAGCGGCTGATCGATGAGCGCAGCACACTGGAAGTTCAAGAAGCGGCGCTGACCAGCCCGGTACGCCTTGAGAAACTAGCCAAGGCGCAGAAGCTGCTCGAGCCCCGGCCCGGGCAGGTGATCCATCTGGATCCGCATGCGGACGGCTCTATGGCCATGAATCTCACCAAGTAGGCCGGGCATGCTGCCTGTCCAAGGGCTGACCAGCAGAACGGTACTGACGGACAGGCAGGAACGCCTGGCCTACACCAGGCGCCTGACCTGGCTGGCCGGCGGAGTGCTGGTTTGGGCCGGGCTTATCTTCGCCAAGATCGTTTCCCTGCAAGTCATCCATCATAAGGATTACGCGCGGGCGGCGCGGCAGCAGCAGGAGCTCAAGGTCGAGATTCCGGCGCCGCGCGGGCCGATTTTCGACCGCACGGGCCAGCCGCTAGCTATGAGTATTCCGACGGAGTCGGTCTCTGTAAACCCTTTACGGGTGCCGGACATCGGCATCGCGTCACAGATTCTGGCGCGCATTTTGAATCTGGACGCCGGGGAACTGCGCGATCGTATGCGCCGCGCCAATGAGCACCATAGCGGTTTCCTGTGGGTCAAGCGCAAGATCGCGGCCACTGAGGCGGAGGAGCTTCGGAGCTTGCATCTGGATTGGATCGATTTCCAGACCGAAAGTCAGCGGCACTATCCCAACGGCGAGCTGGCGGCGCACGTGCTTGGATCGGTGGATCACGACGAGAAAGGCAACGCGGGACTCGAGATGAGCCTGGACCCCGAACTGCGCGGCCGCGCGGGGCAGGAAGTGATGCTGACCGACGTTAAGCGCCGCGGCATTGAAGCGCAACTTTCCGCGCGTCCCCATGCCGGCCTACCACTCACGCTTACTATCGATTCCCGTATTCAGTTCGCCGCCGAGCGGGAGCTGGCAAAGGGCGTGGCTCTGCACCACGCGCGTACCGGCAGCGTCGTCGTGATGAATCCGTACAACGGAGAGATTCTGGCGCTGGCCAATTATCCGACCTTCGATCCGAATGTGGCGCCAAAGCCCAGCGAGGATCCATTCCACCGGTTCGACCTCGCGATTTCGGTGCCGTTCGAGCCGGGCTCGGTGTTCAAGGTAGTGACGCTCTCGGCGGCGCTCGAAACCACCGACCTCCGCCCCGATTCGCCTATCAACTGCAACAACGGCGTACTGCGGCTGCCGGGCCGCGTCATTCACGAGGCCCACCGTGGATTCGGCGTGATTCCGATGCACGAGGTGCTGGAGAGATCGAGCAATATCGGCGCGATTCAAATCGGTTTTCGAGTGGGCGCCCAAAATATGTATGCGTATGCGCGGCGCTTCGGCTTCGGAGGATCCACGGGCGTGGGCCTACCGGCGGAATCCAGCGGTTTGATTCGACGCCTCAACCGGTGGCGCACGACGTCCCTGGCCTCCATCTCCATGGGCCACGAAGTGAGCACGACCTCCATCCAGCTGGCGCGCGCATGCGCGGCGATTGCGAATGGCGGGCTACTGATCAAGCCAAAGCTGATTCTCAAACAGGGTGAGAGCTTGACGCCGGCCGAGGCGCCTACACGCATTCTCAGGCCGCAGACGGCCATCACCATGCGCCAGATGATGGAGGGCGTGGTGATCAGCCCGCACGGAACGGCTCACAGGCACGTGCGTCTGGCAGGCTATACCGCCGGCGGCAAGACGGGAACGGCGCAAATCTTCGATGTCAAGACGCATCACTACACACATTTGTACAACGCGTCCTTTATGGGGTTTGCACCGGTGACGAACCCGGCATTCATCATCGTGGTTACGCTGAATGGAACCACTGGCAATGGGGGAATGGGCGGCGCCGTGGCTGGTCCTGTGTTTCAGGCTATTGCCACGGAGGCGCTGCGAGTGCTCGACGTGCCGAGAGATCTTCCGGACACAGAGGCAGAGCCGGAGCCCGAGGAAGTTGCGCCGGCCGATGATGCGAATGATCTCGCCATTGCCGATCTCGGTTCGCCCGAGCCGAACGTAATGGAAGAATTGGCGATGCAGAATGCGACAGCGGCGGCGGAGACGGGTCCCAAGGTTCCGAACTTCCGCGGAAAGACGATGCGTGCTGTTGCCGAGGAAGCGGCCTCGATGGGATTACCGGTATCGCTGGATGGCAGCGGTATCGCGCGCGCGCAGGCGCCGCCGGCTGGCAGCGCGCTACATGAGGGGGAGAGGGTACGCGTGCAGTTTGCGCGTTGAAGCTGGGCTAGTCTGGATTTAGAAGGGCGCCACCAATGAACCTCGCAGAGGTGCTAGCGGGAGTGCGGCTGAAGAAGCCGCTTGGGGCGGAGCTTGCTCAAGAAATGGTGGAGGGCCTGGCTTACGATTCCCGGCGCGTCGAGAAGGGCTCGCTGTTTTTCGCTTTCGCCGGCGTCCGTGCCGACGGAAGAAGTTTCGCGGAACAGGCAGTGAAGACCGGTGCGATCGCTGTTGTGAGCGAGTTGCCGGCGCCTGCTGGTTTCCACGGCGCCTGGATCGAGGTGGAGCACGGGCGCCATGCTTTGGCGCTCACGGCACGAAACTTCTTCGGCCGTCCGGACGAACGGGTGGCCCTGACGGGCATTACGGGAACGAATGGAAAGACGACTACCTCTTATCTGGTGGATTCCATTCTGCGGGCCGCGGGAAAGATCACGGCCCTTGTCGGCACCATTGAATATCATCTGGGAGACCGGGTTTTGCCCGCGGTCAACACGACGCCGGAATCGCTGGAGCTCTATCGGCTTTTGGCTGAACTGGAACAAATGGGCGGGACATACGCCACCATGGAAGCATCGTCGCACGCATTGGCGCTCGGCAGAATTTACGGGATGCACTTTCATACCGCCGTGTTCACCAACCTCACGCGCGATCATTTGGATTTTCACCAAACCATGGAGAATTACGCCGCCGCGAAACAAATGCTGTTCACCGGAGCGGGGGCGCCGGCACCGCCATTCGCGGTAATCAATCGCGATGATGAATACGGAGCGAACATGGCGGCCGCCGATACGAACGTGCTGTGGTACGGGTTGGGCAAAGACGCCAGCGTGCGGGCACGGCACATCTCTTCGAGCTTCGAGGGCTTGCGATTCGAGGTTCAGGCCGAGGGCAAGCACTTCGCCGTTCAGTCGCCTTTGATTGGGCGCATCAATGTCTACAACATTCTGGCGGCGTGCGGTACAGGGCTGAGCTATGGTTTGCCGGCCGAAATTATCACGCGCGGGATTGCCGATTGCCGCGCGGTTCCCGGCAGGTTCGAGCGGGTGGACGAGGGGCAGCCGTTCGTGGTGGTGGTGGACTATGCCCACACTGACGACGCTTTGCGCAACGTAATTTCGATGGCGCGGAGCCTGCAACCGAAACGCGTCGTGACTTTATTCGGGTGCGGCGGCGACCGGGACCGCACCAAGCGTCCGATTATGGGCCAGGTGGCCGCGGAGTTGAGCGACCTGGTGGTGCTGACGAGCGACAATCCTCGCTCGGAAGATCCTCTCGATATCATGAACGATGTGCTTGTCGGAATCCGCCGGAAAGACACGCCGTGTCTGGTGGAACCCGATCGGGCGGCTGCCATTCGACGGGCGATCGAGGAGGCGCGGCCGGGCGACATTCTCATTCTGGCGGGAAAGGGGCACGAGACTTATCAGATTGTGAAAGAGCGTACCATTCCGTTCGATGACCGCGAAGTGGCCCGGGAAGTGCTTCGAGGCTTCGGGTACCGGCGGCGCCCGGACGTTTCCGGATGATTCTGGAATGGGATGACGTAGCGCAGGCCATCGGGACGGTGGCGGCCAGCGCTCCCGGGCAGAAGATTTCGGGATGGAGTATCGATTCGCGCACGATTGCGCCGGGCGACTTATTCTTTGCGCTGCGCGGGCCGCAAAATGA
>Ga0307478_10002750_pt1 | contig 13556 bp, 5 predicted proteins | sample atmos_gasesECM4C_2_FD_203713 | JGI IMG/M metagenome (GOLD analysis project Ga0307478, IMG submission 203713) | Hardwood forest soil microbial communities from Morgan-Monroe State Forest, Indiana, United States - atmos_gasesECM4C_05 | ecosystem: Environmental > Terrestrial > Soil > Temperate...
AGCAGCGACACCGCGTACTCCGGGTCGTCGTACTGGGACAGGATCACCACGCCGGTGCCGGGGAACAGGGACCGTACCTCCTTGGCGGCGTCGATCCCCTCCCGCCGGAACGACGGCGGCATCCGCACGTCGGTGACCAGCACCTGCGGCTCGCTGGTGGCGCAGCCGGATACCACCCCGTCGTAGTCGGCAGCCACCCCGACCACGCGCAGGTCGGCGTTGCGCTCGATGAGCGCCTTGACTCCCTCGCGGACGATCAGGTTGTCGTCCGCGAGGAACACGTCGATTGCGCGGTTCGTCTGCCCTGATGTACCGGGCACCGCGGGATTCCGCTCCACGTTGCCAGTTTTCCCACGGAACACCCGCCGGGCGCCAGTGTGCGGACTACCCCAAAACGCGGTGGTGGTAGGCACACCAACCCGCGCGCGGCACCCCCCTACCGGCCGCCCGAGATCGCCTCTACGCTGCGCGTATGTTCGCTGTCGCGCTGCTCGTCGCGCACAAGCTGCGCGCCGGCTGGCGCGGCTGGACCGGCCTCGCGGTCATCGTCGCTATCGCGGGCGGCGCCGTGCTCGCCGCCGCGGCGGGCGCGAGCCGCACGAACTCCGCCTACCCGCGGTTCCTCGCGCAGTCCAACGCCTCTGATGTGCTCATCGCGCCCGTCAACTCCGGCGACCTCGCCTACGACATGGCGGTCGGCACGCTGCCAGGCGCCGCCGCCGCCGCCCCGATCGCGGGCATCAACGCTGTCCCGGTGAACGCCAGGGGCGTCCCGGACAACGGTGCTGTCACGACCGCCCCACTTGATGGCAGCTACGGCCGCACGATGGACATCCCCAAGATGCTGTCCGGCCGCCTGCCCAGCCAGGAAGCTCCGCATGAGATAGCCGTCGATCAGATCGGCGCACAGCAGTTGCACTTGCATGTCGGCTCCGTGCTGCGGATGGGGGCGATGGACAGCGCGAACCACACCCGCCTGCTCACCGAGCACGTCGTCGGCGTGTTCGTGCGCCGCGGTTCGGTGGTCCCCGTCAACTACCTCGACCAGGTGCCGCAGATCATGGGCAGCCTGGCGCTGTCCCGCGAGCTCGGTCCGGGCTACGTGGGGTTCGACGGCACGTACCTGAAGCTGAAGCCGGGCACCTCCGTCGCGGCCTTCACCGCGGCCGCGCAGCAACTCGCGAAGCACTACCCGGGGACCGGCAAGCAGGTCTTCATCGCCGACCAGGCGACGCAGGCGGCCACGGCCGAGCGGGCGATTCGCCCGCAGGCGGTGGCCCTCGCGCTGTTCGCTCTCGCGCTGGCGCTCACCACGCTGCTCATCATCGGCCAGGCGACGGCTCGCACGGTGCAGGGCGCCGCCCAGGACAACGGCACGCTGGCGGCCCTCGGCATGACCCGCCGCCAGCTGTTCGCCGCGAGCATGGCGGAGACGGCCGCGGCCACGGTCGCCGGGGCGCTCGCCGCGGTCGCGATCGCGATCGCGGTGTCCCCGCTCACCCCGATCGGCCCCGCCCGGCTGGCGGAGCCTAACCCCGGCGTCAGCGTGAACGCCGGCGTGCTCGCCGCCGGGGCGGCCGCGATCGTGGTGCTGCTCGCGGCCCGGGTCGCGGTGACGGCGTGGCGGCTGGCCGGCGCGCGTCCCGCCGCGGACGTCGCGGAGCCGTCGCGGCGCCGCCCCCTGCTCGCCGAACGGTTGTCGCTGGCCGGCGTGCCGCTCACCGTCGCCACCGGCGTCCGGTTCGCACTCGACCCGGGAACGGGCCGCGCCAGCGTCCCGGTGCGCAGCGCCATGCTCGGCCTCGCGGTCGCGGTAGCCGCGGTCGCGGGCGCGGCCACATTCGGCGCGAACCTGCTTCGCCTGGTCAGCACACCGAGCCTGTACGGGCAGGCCTGGGACATCTCCTACGACGGGCAGTTCGACACCATCACGCCGAAGCAGTTCAGCCAGCTCACCGCCCACGTGCCCGGCATCACCGACGTGACGTTCGGCACGCACGGCGCGGTCACCATCGGCACGACCGTCATCCCGGCGATCGGCCTGGCGCCGGGAACCGGCCCGACGATGTCCTCCACCGTGCTCGACGGCCGCCCGCCGGCTACGAGCGGCGAGATCGCGCTCGGTGCCTCGGTACTGCGCGACCTCGGGCTGCGGGTCGGCCAGACCGTGACGGTCGCCACGCCGTCTGGCGCCCGCCCGATGCTGATCACCGGCAGCGCGGTGTTCCCCTACTTCGGCCAGGGCGGCTTCACGCCCACCGACGCCGGACAGGGCGCCGAGACGACCGCGGCCGTGCTGCAGCCGCTGTCGGCCGCCACCAATGCCCCCAGCGGCTACAACTTCGCCTTGGTCAGCTTCGCCCCTGGGCCGGGAAAGCAGGCGCACCTGGCCGCGTTCGAGCGGGCATGGCAGCCGGTCTGCGCCAGCATCCAGCAGACCACCTGCCTGATCACCGACCAGCGGCCGAACACGGTCAACAACTACGCCGCCATCGACGCCACGCCCGAGATCCTGGCCGGCGTCCTGGCGGTGCTCGGCCTGACGGTGCTCGCCCAGTTCCTCCTCGCCTCCGCCCGGCGCAGGCGCCGCGACTTCGCGCTGCTGAAGGTGCTCGGCATGTTCCGCCGGGAGCTGAGCGCGGTCGCGTTCTGGCAGGTCGCCACCGTCACCGCGGTAGCGCTCGTGGTCGGCGTGCCGCTCGGCATCGCCGGCGGCCGGTGGGCCTGGCAGCTGTTCGCTGACCAGGCCGGCCTGCCGCCCGACTCGATCACGCCGCTGCCGGTGCTGTGGATGATCCCGGCGACCCTGCTCGTCGCCGCCCTCGTCGCTTTGCCCCCGGCCAGGTCCGTAGCAAGGGTTCCCGCAGCCGCCACCCTCCGTTCCGAATTATCCAGAACGGCCGCGGCCGTCTCCCGACCGCCCACCACACTCCCCGTACGTGGTCGATGCGACATCCAGCACACTCTTTGGTGGTCGATGTCACATCGAGCACGTTCGCGGCGCGGCGCGGACAGGAAGCGGGTCCGGGCGGGGGCTACTCCGTCCGCAGGACGAGGGCGGGGCGCAGGCGGGCGGCGGTCCAGCCGGGCCAGGCGGCGATGAGGTTCGCGATCAGCAACGTGACCGGGATGGCGAGCAGCACCGCGGTGAGCGGGACGGTCGCGTCGGCTGGGGCGCCGGCCGCGTTGGCGAAGTAGGCCCAGGCCCAGCGGCCGGCGAGAATGCCGAGCGGCAGCCCGATCAGCAGCGCGACGACGGCGAAGGCGCTGGCCTCCCAGGCGACCACGCCGAGGACCTGGGACCTTTCGAAACCGAGGGTCTTGAGCAGGGCGAGGTCCCTGCGCCGTCGGCGGACCCCGGTGAGCAGCACGTGCGCGAGGGTGCCGACGGCGAAGACGATGAGCACGGCGGCGAGCACCAGCGGGGTGTCCCTGACGCTGGCGTAGTCCTTGATGTCGGTCGGCCGCTGGTCGGCGACCATCGCGCAGGAGCCCGGCGGGCAGCTCGCCTTGGTTATCGAGGCGATCAGCGTGGCCGCGGCGGCGGCCGCGTGGGTGCCCGGCCGGTAGCGGAGCAGGAAGAAGTTGTAGCAGGTGGCCTTGGTGTGGCACAGCGTGGTCGCGCTCGGCACCGACAGGACCGACAGCACCGAGGCCGTCGTCACCGCCCCGGTGCCGAGGCCAGTGGGCGTGAACGAGCCGCGGGCGAACGCGGGCAGCACAGTCACGCCGACAATGCGCATGTCGCGATGGACGGTGGGGATGCCGGGCGCGATCTGCTCGACGGTGACCGGGATGGTCTGGCCAACACGCGCGTGGATGGCGCGCATCGTCTGAGCCCCGAGGGCGATTTCGTCAGGCGCGGCGGGTGCCCGGCCTGCCAGCATCGTCAGGTAGCCGCCGCCTGGCGGCTCGTCAAGCCCGATCGCAGGCACGACCTGGTCGGCGATCATAAGCTGGCCGTAGTTGCCCGACGCGAACCCGGTCACCGCGGGCTCGGCCGCTATCACCCGCGCGCCGAGCGCGCCGGGCACACCGCCGAACTCCACGTCAAGCTGGGCGTCCCAGTTCTGCCCGTAGCTGTGCGGAGTGGAGATCAGCGCGACGAGGCTGGCGCCGAAGACGGCGGCGGCGGTCAGCGCGGTGACCGCGATGACGCAGCCGGCCAGGGCGGTGCGCACCGGGACCGCGGTACGGCCGTGGCCCGGCTCGAACGCCATCGCGACGCCGACGCCGCCGGTCACGGAGCCCGCCCGGGTGAGCGCGGCACCGATCCGCGACCGGCGCGCTGGCTGGGCGGGCTCGGCGACGCCAAGCGGGCCGCCAGCCGCTTGCGCCGCCCGCCAGGCGGCGCCGGCCAGTAGCGCGAGCGGCAGCAGCGCGATCGCGGCGAAGCCCGGCGCCAGGATGGCGAGGTTGACCTCGACGCCCGGGTGCGGCTCGGCCAGCCGGGCCGGGCCGACCGGCATCAGCGGGGACGCCGCGATAGCGACGGCGACGGCGATGACCCCGCCGGCCAGGGTGACGATGGCGAGCCGGGCCAACGACAGCCCGACCAGGCTGCCGCGCGTCGCCCCGATCGCCCGAAGCACCGGGAACTCCGCCGAGTCCAGGGCGAGTTGCCTGCTGAGCAGCTGGCCGACGACGGCGAGCGCGATGAGGCCGGCGAGCGCCGCGAATGCGGCGAGGGCGATCGCCTGCGGGCGAATGGCCTGCTGGGTCGCGGCCACCTGGGCGGCCTGGCTGATGGTCAGGATCTGGCCGCTGCTGTCCGGATACCGCTTCCCCAGCGCGGTGGCGGCGCGCGAGAGGCTGTCGACGGTCGCGCCTGGCCGCAGCCGGATCTGCGCCTCGTTGCCATAGCTCATCGCGCTGGCCGCGCCGGGCACAGGGAACGAGCTGACCAGCGCCGTCGGCTCGATGTTGCCGCTGCCGCTGCCGCCGCCGATCGGCACGATCTGGTCGTCGAAGACGACAACCGCCGTCACCCGGAAGGCCATCGGGACCCGCTTGGTGAAGTCAGGGCTGCCGGTCTTCGGGTCATTCGGCACGCCGACCAAGCGGAGCGTGCCGCCGGGGCCGACGTGCTCGAGGGCGGCGAGCTGCGGGTCGATCATCGCCTGGCCTGGGGTGTCCGGGTCGTACGGCCGGCCCCGCAGCACCTTCACCTTGTCGGTGGCGATGCCGACGCCGTGATTGGGGCTCGACATGGCGGTCACCTGGGTGTTGTCCGCGTGCCTGGCCGTCGGCAGCACGACCTGGTACAGCACCGCGGTGGACAGCTGGGCGACCTGCGGCAGCTTAGCCAGCGCCGCGTAGTAGTCGGCGGGGAAGCCGTTGGCCGCGGGGAGGAGGTCCACCTGGGTTGCGTTCGCCCAGCTCAGCAGTCGCGGGTACGCGGTGTCCGTGCGTCGCGCGCCCGCGGCGGCGGTCAGCACCACGCCGCCGATGAGGCCGAGCAGCAGGGCGAGGCTGAGCAGCGCCCGCCAGCGTTGCCTGAGGTCGGCGCGCAGCTCGAGCCAGACGGTTGCCATGGGTTCCGGTCACTCCGTTCGCAGCACGATCGCGGGCCGCAGCCGGGCGGCTTCCCAGCCAGGCGCCGCGGCGATGAGGTTGGCGGCCAGCAGGGTGGCGGGGATGGCGAGCAGTACCGTGGCGAGCGGCACGGTGGCCGTCGTGGAGACGCCGGCGGCGTTGGCGAAGACGGCCCAGGCCCAGCGGCCGGCCACGACGCCGACCGGCAGACCGACGAGCAGCGCGACGGCGGCGAAGGCGCTGGCCTCCCAGGCGACCGTGCCGAGCACCTGCCGCCTGGTGAAGCCGAGGGTCTTGAGCAGCGCCAGGTCGCGGCGGCGGCGGCGCACGCCGGTGAGCAGCACGTGGGCCAGGGTGCCGATGGCGAGCACCGCGAGCACGACGGCGAGGGCGAGCGGGGTGTCCCTGATGCTCGCGTAGTTCTTGATGTCGCCGGGCCGCTGGTCGGCGACGGCCGGCACGATGCAGGAGCCGACCGGGCAGCCGCTCTGCTGTAGGGCCGCGGTGATCTTGGCGGCATCGCCGGTCAGGTCGGCGCCGGGCCGGTACCTGAGCAGGAAGAAGTTGTAGCAGGTCGCGCTGGGCGTGCATCCCAGGTTCGCCGTCACGCTTTGGGACAGGACTCCTCTGGACAGCACGGCGGCCGGCAGCACCGCCCCGGTGCCCAGGCCGGTGGGGGTGAAGGTGCCCCGGCTGAACGCGGGCAGGACCGCTACACCCACGATGCGCATGAGGTGCGCGGGGCCAGGGCCGCCGGTGAGGTCCTGGTTGATGGTGACGTGGATGGTCTGCCCGAGGCGAGCGCCGATCGCGCGCAGCGTTTGGGCGCCGAGCGCGATCTCGTCCTGGGCGGCCGGCGCGCGGCCCGCAAGCACCGTGAGATAACCGCTGCCGCGCACCTGGTCGAGGCCGATCGCGGGCACGATCTGGCCGTCGATGGTCAGCTGGCCGTAGTTGCCCGCCGCGTACCCGGTGACCCCCGGAATGGTCTTCACCCCCTGGGCTATCTGGGCGAGGGGAGTGCTGCCGAAGTTCAGGTCGACCTCCTGGACCCAGTTCTGCCCGTAGTCGTGCGGCGTGCTGACCAGGCCGACGAGGCTGGCGCCGAAGACGGCGGCGGCCGCGAGCGCGGCGACCGCGATGGCGCTGCCGGCCAGGGCGCTGCGCACCGGGACCGCGGTCCGGCCGTGGCCGGGCTCGAACGCCATTGCGGCCCCGGCGCCGCCGGTCACGGACCCGGCGTGGGTCAGCGCCGCAGCTATTCGCGACGGCCGTGCCTGCCTGGCGACGGGCTCCGCCACACCCAGCGGGCTCTGTGCCTGGCGGGCCGCCCGCCAGGCGGGCGGGAGCAGCACGGCGAGCGGGAGCAGCGCGATGGCCGCGAAGCCGGCGCCGAGGATCGCGAGGTTGACCTCCACGCCAGGGTCCGGCTCCGCCAGCCGGGCGGGCCCGATCGGCATCAGCGGGGACGCGGCGACGGCGACGGCGACGGCGACGATGGCACCGGTCACCGTCACGATCGCCAGCCGGGCCATCGACAGGGTGACCAGCGCCGCCCGGTTCACCCCGAGCGCCCGCAGGATGGGGAACTCGGCCGCGTCAAGCGCGAGTTGCCTGGCCAGCAGCTGTCCAATGACAGCCAGCGCGATCAGGCCGGCGAGCCCGGCGAAGACGGCGAGCGCGATAGCCTCCGGCCTTATGGCGCGCTCGGTGGCGTTGATCTGGTCCGACAGGTTGATAGTGATGATGTTCCCGCCGGTACCCGGATGCTTGGAGGTGCCCGCGTACCGTTTGGCGAGCGCCGCCGCAGCACTGATGAACGCGGTCTGCGACGCGCCCGGCTGGAGCCGGATCGAGGCTTCGTCTCCGTCGGAGAGCGAGCTGGCTACGGTCGGCGCAGCGACCGGCCAGCTGATCAGGGCGGTCGGCATGGTGGCGCTGCTGCCGGTAGGCACGATCTCGTTGTCGAACATCACGATCGCGGTCACCCGGTAGGTTAGCGTGACGGCCTGGTTGTATTCGGGTTTGCCCGCCGGGGTGCTCGGCACCGCGTAGAGGCGCAGCGTGCCGCCTGGCGCTAGGTGCTCGAGGCTGGCTAGCCGCTGGTCAACCATGGCCTGCCCGGGTGCCCTCGTGTTGTACAGCCGGCCCGCGAGGACCTTGACCCGGTCGACGCTGACACCGGCGGCCCCGTCGGGACTCGAGCCGACGTTGACGTCGGTCTGGTCGCGCGGCGACAGCACGGCGGTGTACAACTGGGCGGTTGCCATCGCCGCGATATGCGGCAGCCGGGCCAGCGCCGTGTAGTACCCGTTGAACCCAGTGCCCTCGGGCGCGATCTCGAGCTGCGTCGCGTTGGCCCACTGCAGCAGCCGCGGGTACGCGGTGTCGGTGCGCCGCGCCCCGGCGGCGGCGGTCAGCACCACGCCGCCGATGAGCCCGAGCAGCAGCGCGAGGCTGAGCAGCGCGGGCCATCTCCGCCGCATGTCAGCGCGCAGCGCCAGCCACACCGTGGTCATAGCCAGCATTCCACCGGTCGGCGCCGCCGCCGGCAATGAGGGCGCCATCCCGGCGAAAGTGGTACTGCCCTCACTCCGTGCGCAGCACCGTGGCGGGGCGCAGCCGGGCGGCGGTCCAGCCGGGCCACGCGGCGATGACGTTCGCGAGCAGCAAGGTGGCCGGGATGGCGAGCAGCACGAGCGGCACGTTGACCGTGGCCTGGCTGGCGATCCCGGTGGCGTCGGCGAACAGCGCCCAGGCCACCCGGCCAGCGATCACGCCCAGCGGGATCCCGACGACCAGCGCGGCGGCGGCCAGCGCGCTGGCCTCCCAGGCGACCGTGCGCAGCACCTCCCAGCGGGTGAACCCGAGGGTCTTGAGCACTGCCAGGTCGCGCCGTCGGCGTCGTACCCCGGTGGGCAGCACGTGGGCGAGGGTGCCGACGGCGAGCACGCCGAGCACCGCGGCGAGCACGAGCGGGGTGTCCCTGATGGCGGCGTAGTTCTTGATGTCCCCTGGCCGCTGGTCGGCGGTCACCGTGCATGCGCCGTACGGGCACCCTGCCTTGGCGCTGGCGGCGAGCAGTTGCGTCCTCGCGGTGGCCGTGTCGGTGCCGGGCTGGTAGCGGAACAGGAAGAGGCTGTAGCAGGGGTTGCGTCCCGTAGTGCAGCCGGGAAGGCCCGTCGGGTTGGCGACGGACAGCAGCGCTGGCGACACCACCGCGCCGTTCCCGAGGTCGGTGTCGCTGCTGAGCCCGGACTGGCCAAAGTCGGGCAGCACGACTGTGCCGGTGACGCGCAGCACCCGCATGGTGGCCGGTCCGGGGTCGCCCGTCGCCCAGACCACCCGCGCCCGCACGGTCTGGCCGATCCGCACGCCAAGCGCACGCATGGTCTGCGCGCCGAGGGCGATCTCGCCGGCGTTAGCCGGCGCCTGGCCGGCCAGCATCGTCAGGTAGCCGTCGCCGCGGACCGGATCGACACCGATCGCGGGCACCTGCTTCCCGCTGATGCTGAGCCGGCCGATGTCGCCGAGCGCGTACCCGTTGACGCCGGACGTGGCGGACGCGAAGCTCGCCGCGTAGGACGGGGGCACCGAAGAGAACCCCAGATTCAGTTCCTGTTCCCAGTTCTGCCCGTACCGCTGCGGGGTGCTGACCAGACCGACGAGGCTGGTGCCGAAGACGGCGGCGGCGACCACCGCGGCGACCGCGATCGCCGTGCCGGCCAGCGCGCTGCGCACCGGCACCGCGGCTCGGCCGTGCCCAGGCTCGAACGCCATCCGGGTGCCGATGCCGCCGGTGACCGTACCGGCCCGGGTGAGCGCGGCCGCCAGCCAGGACGGCCGCGCCGCCGGGGGGACGACCGGCGATGCCGCCGGGGCGGCGGAACCGCGCTCCTGGCGTACCGCCCGGATGGCCGGAGCGGCGAGCACTAGGAGCGGCGCCACGGCGATGGCGGCGAAGCCGGCCCCGAGGACCAGCGGGTCGAGGCTGATCCCCGGCTGCGGCTCGGCCAGCCGGGCGGCCCCGATCGGCATCAGCGGCGACGCCGCGACCGCGATACCTACGGCGACGATTCCGCCGGTCACGGTGACCAGCGCGAGCCGCGCGGCCGCGAGCGCGAACAGGCCGCCGCGCGTCATGCCGAGCGCGCTCAGCACCCCGTACCCGGCCGCGTCCAGCGTTATCTGGCGGGCGAGCAGCTGGCCGATGACCGCCAGCGCGATGAGCCCGGTCAGCACGGCGAACAGCGCGAGCGCGGCACCGAGCGGCCTGATGGCCCGCTCGGTGCCGGCTACGGCGGCGGAGCCGTCGGTCAACTGGACGCCGTTGTCCCGCTGGACGGCCGGATACCGGCTGGCCAGCGCCTGGGCAGCGGCAGTGAACGCGGCCGGGTCCACGCCGGCCCGCAGCCGCACATTCGCTTGCTCCAGGTAGTCGATCGAGCCGGCGGAACCGTACGGGCGGGCGGCCAGCGCGGTGCGGCTGAACCCGGGGCTGAGCAGGATCCGCGGCTCGCTGCTGGTGCCCGAGATGGGGACCACCTGGTCGTCGAACATCCCGACGGCCGCCACCCGGAAGGTCAGCGGGACCTGCAGCTTGGCGGGGTTCATCTCCCCATTGCTGGTGAGATACGGAACGGCGACCAGGTGCAGCGTGTCTCCGGGCGCCAGGTGCTCCATGGCGGCGACCTGCGGGTCGATCACGGCCTCGCCAGCCGCGCCGGAGACGAACATCCGGCCTCGCAGTATTTTGATCCGGTCGATGGCCGTGCCGTACGTCCCGTTGGCGCTCGCGAGCACCTGCACCTGGTCGTTGGGAAGGCCGCCTTTAACGGGGAGCGCGATGTTGTACTGCATGGCGGTCGCCACCGCCGCGACCTGCGGTAGCTTGGCCAGCGCCGTGAAGTACGCCGGGTCGAGCCCCCCGAGCAGGCCGGTCTCCTGGCTGGCCCCGGCCCAGGTCAGCAGCCGCGGGTAGGCGGTGTCGGTGCGCCGCGCGCCTGCCGCCGCGGTGAGCACCACGCCGCCGATCAGCCCGAGCAGCAGCGCGAGGCTGACCAGCGCCCGCCATCTGCGCCGCATGCCCGCGCGCAGCGCGAACCAGACCGGTGCCATGGTCAGCATTCCATCGGCCGGCCCGCTCCCGGGCAATGGGGGAGGTATCCCGCGGTGAGTGGTGCTGGCCGCACCGTTGGCGATCTGAGGAAGGCAAGCTGCCTCCCTCCCAGGCCGGCTGTCAGCCGGGGGATACTGCGGGGCATGCGGGGTGCGGACGTCTTCGGAGTCGCGTGGTACCGGTTCCGGTGCACGTGGGGTGAACGCTGGCCCGGGTACCTCGCGCTCGTGCTCCTGCTCGGCCTGCTCGGCGGCCTGGCGATGGGCTCGATGGCTGCCGCCCGCCGTACCCAGGCCGCGTTCCCCGCCTACCTGGCGAGCACCAACCCGTCCGATCTGACGGTGCTGACCGGTCTGTACGGGGTGGTCGGCAGCAAGGGCTACGACCCGGCTACCATCGCGAAGATCGCCGCGCTGCCCGGCGTCCGGCGCGTGTCCAGCTACGAAGGGCTGAACGTCGCCGTGCTCGGCTCCGGGCAGAACCAGCAGGAGGAGGCGGGCAGCCAGGGCCTGAACGGCAGCCTGGACGGCGAGTACTTCAAAACTGACCGGGTGACCGTCGTCCAGGGCCGGATGGCTGACCCCGGCAAGACCGACGAGGCGGTGATCGACGCGCAGGGCACCCCGTCGCCGGTGCACGTCGGCTCCGTGGCCCCGCTGGGCTTCTTCACGAACGCGCAGGTGCAGGCGGGCAGGCCAGCCAAGCCGTACCTGACGGAAATGATGAAGGTGGTTGGCAAGGTCGTCTACAGCTCGGAAGAGACCCAGGACGACGCCGATGTCCAGCGCGACGGCGGCGCGCTGTTCACCCCGGCGCTGACCCGGCTGCTCGCCCAGTGCTGCGCCGACTTCACCGAGACCTCCGTGCAGCTCGCCCCGGGAACCAGCGTGGCCGCCGCCGAAGCAAGTATCCAGCAGGTGCTGCCGAAGGGGTTCCCCATCGAGTTCTACGTCACGTCGCTCACCGCGGCGAAGGCGCAGCGGGCCATCGAGCCGACGTCGATCGCGCTGGCGGTCTTCGGCGGCATCGCGGCGGTGGCCGCGCTGCTCATCGCGGGTCAGGTGATCGGCAGGCAGCTCCGCCTCGGTGCCGGCGACCTCGGGACGCTGCGCGCGCTCGGTGCGGGCCCGGCCGTGACGACCGGCGACGGGCTGCCCGGGATTGTCGGCGCCATCGCGGCCGGGACGCTGCTGGCCTGCGCGGTCGCCGTCGGCTTGTCGCCGCTCGCGCCGCTCGGCTCGATACGTGCCGTCTACCCCTACCCGGGCATCGCGTTCGACTGGACCATCCTCGGCGCCGGCTTCGCCCTGTTCACCTGCCTGCTGGCCGCGACCGCCGTGGTGATCGCCTACCGGCGGGCACCGCACCGCGCCCTCGCCCGCGGCGTGCCGTCCCGTGCCACCGGGTCGGCCGTGGTGCGCGCCGCCTGGGCGGCCGGCCTGCCGGCGCCGGCGGCCGAGGGCGTCCGGCTGGCTCTCGACCCGCGCGCGGAACGCGGCAGGGCGCCGGTCAGGTCGGCCATCCTCGGTACCGTCCTTGCCACCGTGGTGCTGCTGGCGACGGTGACGTTCGGCGCGAGCCTGACCACGCTCGTCTCGCACCCGGCGCTGTACGGCTGGAACTGGACCTACGCGCTGAGCTCAGGGGTCATTACCGTCAACCACAACCAGACGACGGCCGTCCTCGACCACGACCCGGAGGTCGCGGCGTGGACGGGCGTCTGGTTCGGCACCGCGCGGATCGACGGCGTGACCGTCCCTGTCCTCGGCACGGACACGAACGCGCCGGTCGCGCCCCCGCTGCTGTCCGGCCACGGCCTGCAGGGACAAGGGCAAATGGTGCTCGGCGCGATGACTCTCGCGCAGCTGCACAAGAACGTCGGCGACGTGGTCACGGTCACCGACGGGGGACCACACCCGTTCTCCGCGCGGATCGTCGGCACCGCTACCCTGCCCTCGATGGGCGTCGCGGCCACCCTGCACACCGAGATGGGCACCGGCGCCGTGCTGCCGTACCAGGACATTCCTGGCGCTGCCGGGAACGAGCCCAACAACATCCTGGTCACCCTGCGCCCCGGCGCCAACCTCGCCGCGCAGCAGAAGGTTCTCCAGACCATCGTCCCGGCCAACGTAGGCGGCGTGGTGCTGCCCGTGCAGCGCCCGGCGGAGATCGCCGACTACCAGTCGATGGGCACCGCGCCCGTGATCCTGGCCGGCGCCCTCGCGCTCGGCGCGCTCAGCTCGCTGCTGCTGACGCTGATGTCCTCGGTCCGCCGTCGCCGCAGGGACCTCGCGCTGCTCAAGACCCTCGGGTTCACCCGGCGCCAGCTGTCCGCCACCGTGGCGTGGCAGTCCACCGCCGCGATCACGGTCGGCGCCATCGTGGGCGTCCCGCTGGGCATCGGGCTCGGCCGCGCGCTGTGGGATCTGTTCGCCGGGCAGATCAGCGTCGTGCCGCAGCCGACGGTCCCGGCGCTGACCGTCGTGCTCATCGTGGTCGGCGCGCTGGTCACCGCCAACCTGGTGGCCCTGCTGCCCGGCTGGATGGCGGGCCGCACCCCCGCGGCCGCGCTGCTGCGCGCCGAGTTACGCCATCACTGGCATGCCGCCCACAGTCCTGTGCGGCGGGCTACTGATCTTCGTACAGTTCGGTCAGGTCGGCCGCGCCGGACTCGGCGCTGAAGGCTTCCTGAACGACCGGGTCGTCGCTGGTGCCGAGCACGCGCCAGTCCTCGTCAGGCTCGAGGATCTTCTCGGCGCCGCGGATCGAGCGGAAGTCCAGGCCGGCGCCGAGGGCGGGCGGTTCCTTGCCGTCGGCCAGGCCCTTGGCCGCGGAGATGAGGAGGTGCCGCATCCGGCTGATGGCCTTGTCGGTGGAGCCGAGCTGCTCCTGGGTGCGGTCG
>Ga0307478_10002752_pt1 | contig 13547 bp, 7 predicted proteins | sample atmos_gasesECM4C_2_FD_203713 | JGI IMG/M metagenome (GOLD analysis project Ga0307478, IMG submission 203713) | Hardwood forest soil microbial communities from Morgan-Monroe State Forest, Indiana, United States - atmos_gasesECM4C_05 | ecosystem: Environmental > Terrestrial > Soil > Temperate...
GATTGGGTGCTGCATATTTCGCGCGAAAGCCATAAGGCCGGCATGCTGAAATCGTATAAGTTCGAATCCAGAACCATTCTCCAGCAGGAAGTGGAGGTCAGCGCCCAGAAGGTGCCGTTCCAGGTAACGCAGCCCACGGGCGATACCCTGTCTCTTCATTCGCCCGCGCGTTACGCCGTGAAGCTCACGCGCGAAACCCACGCGACGCGCTCCGTGCTCTATCTCTGGACTGCGGACATAGCGACCGAATCGCAGGGTTATCGTGTGATCGGCACCGGTGAGAAGGGCGTGTTCCAAATTCCGCCCAACTTGGCCCGCTACTACCCGGCTGTTTTCCACGTTCGCCTGTTCGGCATGAACGCCGTCGGCAAGGTGTACTCCGTGGATCGTACCTACCAGCTCACCCAGTGAAACCGGTCATTCTGGCGCTCGACACCACACACGAATTCGGCAGCATCGCGTGGCTGGAAGGCGGGGAAGTGGCCGAAGAATTGCTGCTCCATTCGCCCGATGGCTTCGGCCACGTTCTGTTTGGCCAACTGGAACGCCTGCTCGAGCGCCGCGGATGCAAAGTGGATGAGGTCGCTTGCTTTGCGGCGGCTTCTGGCCCCGGCTCCTTCACCGGCATTCGCGTGGGTCTGGCGTGCGTAAAGGGACTCGCGGAAGCGCTGGGCCGGAAAGTAGTAGCGGTTTCGAATCTGGAAGCGCTGGCGCGTTTCGGCTCTCTACCGCGGCGTGCCGTCGTCCTCGACGCACGTCGTGGGGAAATCTATGGCGCGCTATATGGTGCAGAGGGAGAAGTGCTGCGCGAGCCTGTAGTGTCGCGGTTCCCGGCGTGGGTCGAGACCCTGCCCGCAGGCGAAATCGAGTTCATCTCCACGGATTTTTCGCCTTTCCAGGCAGCGCTCCAAGGTACACGCTTCGAAAATTTTAAAATCACCACAGCGCCCCGTGCGCTCGCCGCAGCCGTGGGCCGCATCGCGCATGAGCGGTTCCTGGCTTCGCTCGCCCGCGATCCCGCTGAGATCGATGCCGACTATGTCCGCCGCTCGGATGCCGAGCTGTTCTGGAAGGACAATTAGGGTAGCGCGCTCGTGCGCCACATTGGTTACTTTCGGCGCTTTGCCCGCCTCGAACTTGGAGACGTTGGATGGTGGAACGGCGCTCCGGTGGCCGGCCGCGATGTTCGGCGGCTAGGCCAGCCAACTATGGTTTTCCCTTCGGAGTCCGGGTCGCCCGCTGCTGTTGAACTTGCAGCTTCTGCTGCTGACTTGCGTGCCTTTGTGCCAATTGTTGCGTCTGTTGCTGGTGCTTTTGCTCGACCTGCTGCTGCTTCGCTTGATTGGCCTTGCCTCGTGCCAGTTGCTGGTGCTCCTTCTGCTGGTTCTGCTGGAGCTTCTGCCGCTCCTGCTCTTGACTCGCATGTAGCTTTTCCTGCTGTTGCTGGTATTTCTTGTCTAGCTTCGCATTCCCTGTGCTGGCAGGAGCGGGACGTGCGGCAGGCGGAAGGTCGTTAGGATGGAATGCGGTGGCGGGGCGTGGAGCAGCGTTGTTGGCTCGCTCTGGAGCGGCTGTGCGAGCGGTCGGCGGACGATACGATTTCGCGGCCGCTTTGGCTTTGATCACGCCGTGTCCGTTGAACTCCCCAGGCCTCGACGTGCCGGCAACTGCCGGCTTGCCATGATTCACCGACTCGTAGAGTTGGCGGTTAGTACTTGCTGCCTGAGTATGTTGAGTTTGTACGGCTGTAGCCGGAATGTGTCTCTCATGCGCGGCCGCCTCTTCCTCTGCGGTTGGGTGAGCACTAATTCCGCCCGCGCCTCCGTTGTAACTTACGCTGTTCACCCGCATGGTATTGACGACCACGGTCTTGCTGTAGACGTTCCTCACGTTCCTAACATTGTTCACGGATCGGTTATAGTAGAAGGCTCCGTTATTCCAATATCCGCCCTCATAGCCGACGCCAACGTAGCCGAACCCATAGTTGATGCCGCCGTAGAATCCGATATGGGGACCCCAGTAGCCCTCATGAAAAACAAAGACTCCATCGCCCCAGCCCCAGTAGCCGGGGGTCCAGAGGAAACCAGGCTCGGGTATCAATACCCACGTGCCGGGCACCCAAAAGTATCCGTCGTCAGCGTAAGCCCAGTATCCGGGCGTCCAAATGTAGCCGTCACCTGGACAAAGCGGCTGCTCGTATACGGGGAGCGGCGGCGGAGCGATTCCGATCGAGAGGATGATCCCCGCAGATGACGTGGCTGGTATAGCCAGCATCATCAGGGCAAACATCAGAACGCGAAGAGAAGAAGGGATGCGCATGGTGTTTCCTTTGTTCCGTGATGTCGTTTGTGATGCCCGGTTACCGTTGCGAATGCGGGCCGAGTGGGTAAAGAAGGCCATTTTCTTGGCACGCTTCTCCTCACGATAGCGTCCGACAGACTCAGTGTTGCGGTGTGCAAGGCACCATCACTCACTCGACGTGAGCAAGTCATGGTCCAAATTCACCCTCTTTAACTACTCAATGTGTTCATGCACACAAGTCGTTACACACAACCTAGCTGTCATTTGCCGATATCGTTAGACTTATGCTGATCATGCGCCGGCATGGTGACCTCGAACAGATAATATGGTTTAGATTGGCTTCGCAGGCGAACGTCGGCGCCATATTCCAATACAGCGTGAAGCAGCCAAGCATTCGTATATTCTCCGGTACTCACGCACATCAGGAAATTCGGATGCTGCGAAACAAAATCACGGAAACTCAGAACCTGGAGAGAAAGGGCGTGACTCATAGTCAGGAGATTCAGGTCACCGCCACCAAACCCGCCGTAGCGGCGAGCCATGATTTCATCTGCGGGGTAATAAACTCTGGGCCGGACGGCGTCTGAGGCGTAGTGTTGAAATTTCATGAAAAACAATTCGGGAACGGCTGCGATCGGTAGGCTCGAACGCTCGAGTTCACGGCTCCAACTTGCCGTATGCAGCGTCGTACCTAGCGGTTTCGACCATCCCCCGTTGTCCCGCATCATTGCCCGTAGCTCGGTTGTGCGTTGGACAAAGAAACCCACTAGGAATATAAGTGTCAATGCGCATCCAATGTGCCGGCTTCCTTGAAAGTATTGGCAGAAGAAAAATGCCATGAGTATAGCCCCACCAGCAGTGCAAGCAAGCACGTAGCGCGCAAAGAACGCACCTATGAATCCGGAAACCGGCATAATGTAGAGCGGTAGGAGAAAGAACGCGCCGGCCAACACCCATTCTGGTAGAGGAAGCATAAGTTGGCTGGTTGGCATAGCCCGAAACATTCTCCGCGCAGCTAACAAACAAACCATTGATGCTGCAAGGATGAGTGCTTTCGGGATGTTTAGTGTAGCGCGATAAGATTCTAAGAACGTATCCAGATTCGTCAGGGGCGTGACATGGCCGCGATATATGGCCGCTGCATTCCGGATCGCCGGTAGGAAGATCAACAAGATGCTCGGCGACAAAGCAACTGCTGCCCAGACAGCCCAATCGACGCATTTGCGTATATATGTTCGAGTGAGTTCCGCGACTGCAAATGGAACGCAAAGAAACACGCCATAATAATGCGAACAGATAGTGCCGGCGAGACCCGCAAATAGGCCCACGACGGCCAATGGGCGGGTTCTACCTTCTGCTGCTGCCTGCCATGACACCAGTGCGAGCCCAGTGAACGCTAGAACCAGGGCGTAACAGCGAATTTCTGTCGCGTAGTAAAACGTTGGCGTTAGAGCCGGAAAGATCATTGCCATCGCGGCGTATCCGGTGGGGCACCGCCGTGCGACAAATATAAAGAGGAAGATACAGAAAGCTAAGTAGGCGGCGGAAAATGGCAGGCGATCGACAACAGGCCCGTCTCCGAATAAGTGCATTGTGCCGCGGACCAACAGGGACGCGGTGGGTGTGTGCACGTCCAGCCCATCCCAAAAGAAGTCTACCAGAGCCCTCACGGTCGGTAATTTTGCGGGGTAGTAGGTCGCCAACTCGTCAAACCACATCAGTTTCACAGCCGATGTCAATCCGCAGATCGCAAGGAACAATATGGAATAACACGCGACGAATACCGTTTTGTGTTTTTCGATTGCGCCAGCAAATCCGTCAACAAAGGGCTCAAAAATCGAGATGGTTCTTTGCATCAACAACATGGGCAAACTATAGATGTAGCAAATTCGCCCGCCATGCCGTACTCCGGAACGGCGGAATTCTCTTCTCCCCCATGCTCTGTCATCCCCACTAAGCCCGCTCGCAGGATTTGCAGCTCTGTGCCCTGTCGCGGCCGCCAGACGGATCGACGCTTGGTAGTCATGGGGCGACGCTACACGAACAATATTTCGAAAGCACCCCTAGACTAAATTTGATTTCGTGATACACTCAAGCACATTAACCTGAACTCGGCATCGTCGCCGAGGTCGCAGACGCGCCACAATGTAGGGGCCTTCGCTCATCGCGCCCGCGCCAGTCTACCCCTAACAAAAGTTAACAGTTAGTATTTGGCAGGAACGAATCGGGTCTGACTTTAAGGAGTCTGGAAACTCGGGCTCCGGGCTCGCTAGAATCGTCCTGCATCGCAACTTCTATCGAATATGTGCCCAAGGGGGAGAAATGTTGGGTCACGGCGCACTCTTGAGCTTGGTACCGGCCATCAAAACGCGGAAATGGATAAGGCAATCTGGGCTGTTGTTTGCCTTGATTCCAAGCCTTTTCGCGCAGAGTTCGCCATGCGACCTGAACGGCGATGGTGTAGTGAACGTCGCGGATGTCCAAATTGCTGTAAATGAAGTGTTGGGGCTGTCCGCATGCACAATGAACCTGGACGGCACTGGAGCGTGCGACGTAGCCGATGTACAGCGTGTGATCACTGCCGCTTTGGGTGGCGCTTGCGTCGTTACTCCTCCCACTACATCGACCACAATCACTCTACCCATCGAGGTGATGGGATCTAACGGCGTCACTGCACCCGTTTCCTTCAGCATCCCTGCCGCTTCAGCGCCGCTTCTGAGCGGGGCGCAAACCCTCTCGCTGCAAATCCATGGACTGAAATACCAGACGCAGGCCAGTTTGCGGGTGAACAGCTCGGCCTGGATTCCCATCAACAGTTCCACCGTGACCTTGCAGGGGTTGGGCGGCGCGTACGGCGGCATCGGAGGCGGGTTTCATACTCTCTCCATGACCCTGAGTCTGCCGGCCGGCACCGTTGGCGCGGGCAATAATACGGTGACATTCATGTTTAATGGCACCGACGGAGTAACTAGTGGATTCCGAGTGCTGGCCCTGAACGTTGTCGGTTCCGATGGAAGTTCGCTATTGCCCTCTTCTACGTTCGTTTGGGACGATCCCGATAACTGGCAACCGCCCTCGACCTTGTCGTCCGATATTGCCGCGGGCGAAACGCTGTACACCACGGCGGCCTTGACTGTTCCCACGTCGTCCGGCGGGACCGCGGCAATCCGAGCGCATTGCTCCGACTGCCACACGCAAGACGGCCGGGACCTGAAGTATTTTAATTACTCGAATAACTCGATCCAGATACGATCCAAGTTCCATGGTTTGACGGCTCAGCAGGGGAATCAAATTGCCAGCTACATCCGCTCGCTCAACGTTCCCAATCCAGGCCGCCCGTGGAATCCGCCGTATCAGCCGGGAGCCGGTCTGGATGCTCAGCCCGTGGCCAACTGGGCCGCTGGCGCCGGATTAGCTGCCGTCCTCGATAGTGATGCTGCCATGCAACCTTTCCTCATGCCGGGCGGCAGCACCGCAGGGTGGGCGGCGAGTCAGTATCTCAACACGCGCCAGGTCCCTCTTGCCATGCAACTGCCGGATTGGAACTCCTGGCTGCCGGCGGTTCATCCCATGGATGCGTTTGGCTCCAGTTTCACCAGCAGCGGTATGTACAACGATTATTTGAAACTCCGCTCTGAACTCCAGCCGAATAACTCGGCGGCTTATAACAGCGCTCTGAGCGACTTCGGCCAGTGGTTTGTCGACACGGATACTGACTTCTTGGGTTCCTTGGAAAACAACGCCGACTGGGATGCCAACAATCTGCGCACGACGGTGTACTCCGCAGCGCTTTGGCGGCTGGTTAAGTTCTTTGAGTTAAACCAGGAATTCGGATTGGAAGCCATGCCCCAGGTTCCGTTCGGATCCAAAGCCAATGTGCGCGGCTGGTTTGGCAACGCACCCTTCAATACGTCGCCCAACATGTTGCACATTCCGGCGGGAACGGGTCTCGGTAATGGATCGGCGGTGGTCAAGAGCTACCTGTCGTTGATCTGGTATCAATTGCAAGCTGTCCTGAACGATGGCCAGGGGAAGGAAGTGGGTTCTTCTCCTATTGACTTTCCGTACGTATTTGGCTTCGTTCAAGACCTGTCGCAGAAGTCTAACAATTCGCCGGAGGCCATGGTGGTGTTCATGTGGTATGTGAAATCCCTGCAAGAGGAAACACTGACTGGCGTGGGGCCCCAGCAGGGTAGTTTTGGCTGGCAACCCATGTACACGATTCCGTCCTTCCTGGTTTACGGAAACATGCAACCTCTGTGGCCCGCTGGTTCCAGCGCGACCGAAGCCGCCTTCTTGCAAGGCTATCTGGCAGCTTGGTTCACTCAGGTTGCAAGCTACACGCCGCAACAGTACTACGCGGGCGGATGGGCGAATGCAAGCGATAACCCGGCCACGCTGAACGTCGAGACTACGTTTGGGGGAGCTCTCTGGTACATGCTTCCCAGACTGCGCTACTACGGAGTGAATGCCGCGCTTACCCAGCAGGTGGGTAACTGGGCCGCTACTGTCTGGCCCCACGGCAACTGGGCTCTTAATAACTCGGCCACCTGCAACGCCGGAGCCGGTCAGTGCACTTCGGATTAGGAGCGACTACTCGAATCTCCGGGAAATCGGCCAAAGCCTATACCATCAAAAACTCCAACGGCTTTCCGTTGTTGCCGATCTTTACTGGGCGGCCGATGTTGCTGACGTATTCCTTATCGGGATCGATGCCGAGCTTCTTGTAGAGCGTCGCGACCACGTCGGCAACCTGGACGGGATTGTCTTTCACGAACCCGCCCTTCTCGTCGGTGGATCCGTAGACGCGGCCGCCGGTGATGCCGCCCCCAGCCATGGCCAGGGGAAATGCCGCGGGCCAGTGGTCACGTCCGCCATTGGCGTTGATTTCGGGAGTACGGCCGAATTCTCCCGTGACAATCACAATAGTGGAGTCAAGCATGCCGCGTTGATGCAGATCTTCCAACAGCGCCGAGTAAGCACGGTCGAGCTCGGGCAGGAACGTGTTGCCGAGGAGCGGGAAGATGTCCTTGTGGTGATCGTAGGCGTTGAAGCCGCGCGAAACGGTCACAAAGCGCACACCGGCTTCCACCAGGCGTCTGGCCAGCAGGACGCCCTGGCCGAGCGATGTGCGGCCGTAGCGGTCGCGGACTGTCTCCGGTTCATTCTCAATTTGAAACGCCTTCTTGGCCTGGGCCGAGTGCATGAGAGTGAAGGCGGTCTGGTAATAAGAGTCCATGCTCTCAGTGATGCCGCTGGTGTCCAGGCGGCGGAACTCGTCATCCACCATAGAAAGCAACGTGCGGCGCTTGTCCATGCGCGACCAATCGACGCCCATGGGTAGATCCAGGTCGCGCACCTTATAGGTGTCGACATTTGGATTGCCGGCGTTGAACGGGTTGTACTTGGAACTCAGAAACCCTGACTTCTCCCAGCTTCCGGTCGCCGACGGAATCGAAACCGCCGGCGGCAAGTCGGTCTTGGCGCCCAGTTCCTTGGAAATGACGGTCTGCATCGCCGGAAACTGAATGGTGCCGAGCGGTTCGTGCCCGCTGCAAATCAACGCGAGCGCTGACTCATGCGAGATCTGTTTGTGCGTCATCGAGCGGAGGATGACGAATTTATCGGCGTGCTGCGCCGTCATCGGCAAGCGTTCGGAAATCCGGATACCCGAGACATTCGTCTCGATCGGTTTGAACTGGCTGCGGTACTTCGGGTCAGCATCGGGTTTAGGATCCCAACTATCGACCTGGCTGATGCCACCGCTAAGAAGAAGGTGGATGATCGCAATGTCGCGCCTAGCAGGCGCGGGTGCCTGCGCGCGCAGCCGCAGAACATCGCCGTAACCGATGAAGCCGAACAGGCTCAGCGAGCCGACTTTCAAAAACGAGCGCCGGTCAAAGTCGTTGTACATAGAACCTCAGTGGTTAAACAGGAATGCCTTCGAATTGAAAATGCTCCAGAGCACGTCCTCGAAGGCCTGCCGGCGCGACTCTATGCCCGCGCCCGCGCTATGAATCGACGCGAGCACCTGCGCGACTTCGCGCTCCCTCGGCGGATGCACCAGAGTCGCCATGAACAATCGTCGCGTGATTTCTTCATCGCTCAGCGACGAGTCCGCGAGCCAACCATCCAGAGTTCCGTCCCTCCCGGTGATCTGATGCTGGATGGTCTGGCCACTGATGAGATGCATGGCCTGGGCTACGTCCGGCGAATTATCTCGTTCGCAAATCACTTCCCGCGCCTTCAGGCGGCCGAAGGTTTGCAGAAAATAGGTGGGCGCGCCTTGCGGAACGGTCATGGCGCGCGTACCGGGCATGTAACCGGGAATTCTTTCGGATACGCCGGTAACCTCAGCCATTGAGTCAATCAGCTCTTCGGCAAGCAAGCGCCTCACGTAATAGTGAGAGTAGTTCAGTGAGTCGCCGCGATTGGTTTCGTTCGGAATACTCGACAACTGATACGCACGCGAGTTCAGAATCAGACGGATGGTGTGCTTGAGGCGATAGCCGTTAGCGACGAAGTCCTTGGCCAGGGCGTCGAGCAATGCCTCATTCGTGGGTGGATTCGTCACCCGAAAATCGTCCAGCGGCTCGACGATACCGCGTCCCATATAATGCTTGAACACGCGATTCATGATGGCGCGCGCAAACCAGGGGTTGTCCGGAGCAGTAATCCACCTGGCGAGCTTTTCGCGGATATCACCGTCGATTTGCTCAGTTTCGGCCGGACCATCGAGATACTTGGCGTCAACCCGCTTCTTGGTTTTGGGGCTCACCACCTCGCCTGCCGGCTTCAGCGTGATTTCGCTTTCATCGTTCTCGTAAGTGTCCTTTACCCCCATGCGGCCAAAAAATGCGGCGAAACCCCAGAAGTCTTCCTGCGTCCATTTCTCCCAGGGATGGTTGTGGCAGCGCGCACACTCGATGCGCACGCCCAGAAATACCTGGCTCACGTTGGTGGCAATATTCTCCGGCTCCGAGAATTCCGTAATGTAGTAGAAGTTGGATGCCGGATTGAAATACAGATTGCCCGAGGCCGTTATCAACTCTGTGGCGAACTGATTGTACGGTTTGTCTTCGAGCATGGCTTTGCGCAGCCAGGTATACATCAGCCGGCCGCCCTTGGACCGCTGGTCATACAGTCCCACGCGCAGCAGGTCGCTGAATCGGGTGGCCCACACTTCGGCGAATTCCGGCCGGTCAATCAATTCGTCAATCAGCTTGGGGCGCTTTTGCGGGTCTTTCGATTCCAGGAACCGCGCGCTCTCCTCGAGCGTCGGCAGTAGTCCGATCGTATCGATATACACCCGCCGCAGGAATTCGGGATCGGAACTGAGCGGCGAGGGAACGATATTGACACGTTTGAGCTTGGAAAAAATCAGCTCGTCAACGAAGTTATTGCGCGGCACTTCAGGGTAGTCTCGCATCGGCGCTGTCTCAACCACGGCGATGCGCGCCGCCACGGCCTTGCCCAGGGTGCGGACCATGATGGCCGTTTCCCCCGCGCGCTTGGCGGAGATCTCTCCGTTCGGGCTCACATCCAGAACCGATTCGTCGTTGGCGGTGTATTGCACCTTGCGTGTCAGGTCCTCGGCCGAGCCGTCGGTGTAGGTTCCCGAGACCGAGAGTTGCTGCTTCGAGCCTAACCCCACCAGCGTGACTTCTTCAGGCGTCACGCGAATCGTACGCAGCCGCGGAGATCCCGCACTGTCATAGGTGGCGCCATCTTTGATCCAGTCCAGGATGGCCTCGTACTCAAGCGACCCGGCCTTAAACCGCTCGCCGCCGCCGTGTGGAGTGCTGAACGTGGGTTTCATCAGGATCAGGCTCTTTGCCGGATCGCCACGATTGATGCGGCGGCCGTCTTGCGCCTTGACGATGGCGTCGTAATCGAGGTCCGGCTCGTAGCCGAATAGAGAAAGCTTGAAACCCGCCTGGCCGCGGATCGACCCGTGGCAATTGGAGTTGGCGCACCCGGACTTGGTGAAGATCGGGACGATATCCTTTACAAAGCTGAGTTTGGGTTTCTCGCCGCTGGCGCTCCACAACGGCGCGCCGGCCAGCACAAGCATCAAGAGCGGGACTTTCACTGCTCATCCTCCTGAGAGGTTTTCGCCTTTAACTCAATCGGCGGAGACACAGACGAACCAGCCCGCAGCTTGATCCAGCCGGGCTTGAAGGAACTCGTAGCCGCGAGTTTCAGTTCGGCATTCGGCTTGCCCGGCGGCACTTCATTATTCTCGAACGTCACGCCATCCACGGGCGTTTCCGGCTCGATTTTGAGCGTCGATTTGCCGGCGTCGTATCGCCGCACCAGGAACTGTAGCCGGACGATCTTCCCCGGCGCGATCGATACCGATTCAGGCGCCTCAAACACGATTGCCGGCAAGTCCGTCACGGTGGCGATCAGCTTCTGATCCTCAACCGCTCCGGTAACCTTGCCCACGTGCTCCCACCAATAAAGAATTTCAGCGGTGTGTTCGACGACTTTGCCGTCCATTACGCCGCGAGCGTGCAGGCGGATCGGATAGTCACCAGCCGGAGCGTCGGCCGCTACATGCATGGGAAGGCGAACGTTGGTGCCGTCGAGTTGACGGTCGAGCGCGCAGTTGTCCTTCACGATGGTGTCTTTCGGCTCGGCAGTCATTTTCTCGCTGGTTATTCCGGGCGGAAGATTTTCCGCCCAGACCTCGATGGGTGTCGACCAGCCCCCGAAACGCCGGACCCGGACGGGCAGGGGAACTGTGCGGCCGCGATATAAGGTCAGCTCCGGGGTGAGAGACTTCAGATCAAAATCCGCTTGCGCGGGATAAATCGCGAGCCGGTACACGTAGTTCGCGTTGCCGCGCTCGGCACAATCGCGGATCATCGCAAGGTACCGTCCGGCTTTCTCAAATGTATACACCAGGTAGGAATCGAGATTGGGAGGCTCGTCGCCGTTTTGTTGCAGGCGGTCATCGTGGGAAGCCAGCAGCTTGCCGTCCGTAGTATAGACAGCCACCAGAGGATCGTCCAGGAAGCCGAGTTTCATGGAATCGACGTCGAAAACCAGGCGTTCCCCGGCGTGAACGTCGAAAGCGAAGAAATCGCGTGCCTTCTTTTGATCGAACACGCCGCTCAGCGCCACCGGGAAGTTGATGGGCTGAGGATTCTCGCGCGCGCGGGCGGGCGTCGCGAGCCTTTCTTCCAAATCTGAGACCACCATCTGAATCTGGAGCGGCGCCTCGAAGGAGCCGGAGAAGGCGCGCAGCGGGTAACGGCCGGGAGCTACCCCTGCCGGAACGCTCATGCGGACAGTGAGTGAATGCTCGCCGGCCGCGACAACTTTGCCCTCGGCCAAAGAGTCGCCAAGCTCCACGCGGTCCACCTTCTGCAAATTCAAACCCGCGATCTTAACGTCGCTGGTTACGCCGCGCCGCGCTCCGGCCGGCAAAACGCGCAGCATGTGCGGTACCGCGCCTGCCACCAGACGGTAGCTGCTGTAACGCCCTCCGTCAAACAGCGTTGTGATGGGCTCGGTGGCGGCGGCAATGCGGACGAAGTAGTCGCCGGTCTTCTTCACTTCGAACGGCAGATAAGGATCTTTGTGGATATAGTAATCGTCGATGAAGTCGAGCTCCGCGCCATGTTCGTCGAGTAGAGTGATGGTGCTGTCGAGCCGCGACCCGGCGCGCGTCGCCATCACGTCAAAAATTAGCGTTTGACCGGCCTCGGCGTGGAAGCGGTATACATCATAGTCGTCGGCTTCGATTACGCCATCAATCATTACCGGCAGCGTAATAGCTTGTGCGTGCTTGAGATCGTTGTTGGGCTCGATTTCATTCAAGCGCGGCAGTGATCCTACGTGAAACACGCCCACGTGGGTACCGCTTGGCGTGCGTAGCCGGTAGTCGTGCAGGCCAACTGGGACCTTCGGCCCGACCGAAATGCGCGCCTTCACGGAGAAGAAATCGGATGATAGCACCTGGGCGTGGATGTCCTCGCGGGCGAAGGTAAGATCGCGCGTATCGTTGAGATTCCGCCCTAGGATCTGAACGTCAAGGGTCTCCGCCTGGCGGGCGCCCAGCGGAAAAACCGAGATGACTTGCGGGCCCAGGTCGGGAAGGTTCGCATCGCCGCGAACGCCTAGAGCCAATACTACAAGCGAACTAACCGCAAGGCTGACGGTTTTCAGCGTAATCAGGCTCCTGCCCGCCGGCAAGCTTCGGCTCACCGTATCTGGCTTATTTTATAGAAAAATCGGCACGTTATCTAGTGGCTCGACGCTTAGCTGAGTGAGGTTTCGTCCGCCGCCGCGAACACCGGCAGTCCCGCCGACCGGCGCCAGATCCAAAATGCTATGACACCCGCCACGAGCGTCAGCAGGCCGAATGAGATGAACGCCCAGCCCGAGGTCACAAAGATATAAGTCCATCCCATCAGAGCGATCGCATTGGGCAACGGATACAGCCACGTCTTGAACGGCCGCTCGATATCAGTCCGGTATTTTCGCAGGTAGTGCAGGGCGAATATCTGGGCGATGAACTGTATTAAAATTCTGCCCGTCAACATCGCCGAAATCACCCATTCCAGATTGAAAAGCCCTGCGACCATAGCGAGCGTACCCATCACGAGCAGCGAAAAATACGGAAAACCGCCGGCGTGTAGCCGCGCGAATGGCTTGAAGAAATGTCCGTCGAGCGCGGCGGCGTACGGAATGCGGCTATAGCCCAGCAGGACGGGGACGGCCGACACATACGCGCTCCAAAGCACCAGGATAGTAATGACGCGCGCCGCCCAGACACCGTAGAGCTTCTGCATGTATTCCGAGATGATGAGTTTGGACTGCATGGCCTCGCGCCATGGCACTACGGAAATCACGCAAAAGTTCATGAGCAAATAAATCAGAGCCACGCCGATTACCGAGCAAAATATTGCGCGCGGTAGTGTGCGTTCCGGGTCCCGGACCTCGCCGCCGACGTAGCAGACGCTGTAGTAACCCAGAAAATCAAACATGGCAATCAGCATGGCCCGGCCCAATCCCAGCGCAAATCCCAAGGAGAAGCTAAAGGCGCCCGGCGGAAAATCAAACGCCGGTCCCGGTCCGAATCGCACGACGTGGATCAGGCCGCCCACGATGATCGGCGCCACCGCCATCAGCATTCCCACCCACAGAAACAGCATCAATTTGCCTACTGCATGGATCTGGCGATAGAGCAGCAGGATCGTCAAAACGCCCATGGCCACGATCAACAGGCGGCTCTG
>Ga0307478_10002753_pt1 | contig 13543 bp, 9 predicted proteins | sample atmos_gasesECM4C_2_FD_203713 | JGI IMG/M metagenome (GOLD analysis project Ga0307478, IMG submission 203713) | Hardwood forest soil microbial communities from Morgan-Monroe State Forest, Indiana, United States - atmos_gasesECM4C_05 | ecosystem: Environmental > Terrestrial > Soil > Temperate...
GGACCAGGTTAGCGCGGTCGATCCGGAAGAGCTCGCCAAGAGCGCGTGAGGATCGGTCGCCACAGGCGCGGCCAGGAGATCACCCTAATCGCCAGCGTGCCGCTTACTGAAGACGCCTGGATACCAATCCACGAGGCCGAGGTCGTGGTCCTCAAGCAAGGCGGCCTCGCGCGCCATGTTGAGACCATGGACATCTCAGGTCACGGCGCCGGAGGTTAACCCGGGATCTGGGCGACGGGCGCCACCAGCGGCAGCTGGGGGGCAAGGGCCTGTTCGTCCAACGGCGGCAGATGCGCGGCAGCGCGACGCCGATCGAGTTCCGCGCGGGTAAGCTGGTGCGACTCGCGCGTGATCCGATAGCGTGTGCCGAGCCAGAACGGGACGATCAGCAGCACGGGAACCAGCACGCCGCCCACCAGGCCAAGGCGGGTGACGATCTGAGCGCCCACCGAATGCGGATTGGCCGCCACGGGCCAGCGCACCGCCTCCTGCAGCAGGAACCCGGCGACGATGGCCCCGACCCCAGCGGTGGCCTTGCCGGAAAAGGACAGAGCCGCAGCGAAGATTCCCTCCTGGCGGCGACCGGTGTTCAGCTCTTGCACGTCGATGGTGTCGGCCAGCATGGAGACGAAGATGATGCCCAGCAGCGTGCTGAGGAATGTCCTCAGGGTTTCGTTGACCACCAGGATCACGAGCAGGCTGGGCGCGCCATTGGCCGGCAACAGATGCAGAAGTCGCAGGCCGGTGACACCGACTCCGTCGAGCATCAGCGCCCCGAAACTCGCCAGCAGCAGGGTCTTCTTGTCGAACAGCCGCCCCAGAACCCCCAACACCGCGAAGGCCATGACCGCGCCGACGATGTTCAGGCTGAACCACTGCAGCTGCTCCGGTGCCAGACCCCAGAAGTAGGTCGTGAGATAGGTCTCCAGGGAGCCCGTGGTCCCCGACACGCCGGCAAAGGTCAGGGCGCCGGTGAACAGGATCAGGAAGTCGCGATTGACGAAGGTGCTGGCGATGTCGCGCCACACCCGCCCCAGACTGAAGCGCGGGGTCTGATTCACTGGTTGCAACAGGAACGGGATCTCGCGGCGGGTGAACTCGGTGGTGATCAGGACCGCCGCCGTGACGACGAGCGCCGCCACCGGGGCGAACAGGGCATAGGCGTGCGGTTTGAACTGACCGGGGGTGTACGCCGCCGTGCTGGCGAAGATAAACCGCCAGGTGGTGAGGGTGAACACCAGCATTCCCGACCAGCCCACCATGTAGCGCCAAGTGACGATCGTGGTGCGCTCGACGTAGTCCTCGGAAAACTCGGCGTAGAGCGCGGTCCATGGCACTACGAAGAGGCTCATGGAAACGTGGGTGAACACCACCGTGACGAACAGCCATATGAGCAGACCGTTTTCGCCCAGGCCATGGGGCGGCGAGAACACCAGGTAGAGGCCAAGGCCGATCGGCGCCGCCGACAGGTACATCAGCAGGTGGCGGCGGCCGAGCCGGGTTTTAAGGCCATCGGAGAACGATCCGATCAGGGGATCGAACACCGCGTCGATGATCAGGGCGAACGCGATCGCCGCCGACGCCTTGAGCGCATTCACCCCCAAGACCTGGTTGTAGAAAAACAGCAGGAAGGTGCTGAAAGCCCAGTTCTTCAGGGCCTCCGGCATGGCGCCCACCGCCTGGAAGACCTTGGTGGCGAGGCTGAGCTTACCGGTCCGCGTGCAGGCGCGGTGATAGGGTTCGGCGGCCGGGTTCAATCCAGCTGCACCAGCGCGTAGGAGATGAAGACTTCAGCCATCGGGATGGGCAGAGCCTAGCGAGCCTCAGTGGCGAGGGGAAGACGCGGGACCTAGCGGATGCACGCGTCTCGAGGGTGATGTGTCGACCCAATCCTCCGCTGCGAAACGGGGAAGGGGGACTAGGAAGTGGTGGAGGGGGCGGTTGCGGCGCGGTGCGGTTGACGCCCCCCGGCTAGGCCGGCCCTTCCCTCGTTGCGCTGGGGGAGATCGAGGACCGGGACGGGCGCCGCGCGCGCCGCAGCTAGTCCACCGCCAGAATAACGTGCGACGCCTTGATGAGGGCGCTGGCGCGCGTCCCCTCGTTCAGGCCGAGACTGCGAGCGCTCTCGAGCGTGACGATGGCTGTCAGCGTCTTGCCGGCTCCGATCGCCAGGACGATCTCGCTGTTGACCGCGCCGTCTTCGCGGCGAACGATTTCGCCCTGAAAGCCGTTGCGGGCGGAGCTTCGCGGGGCCTGGTCTCCAGGGACCAGTATGAGGAAGCTCGACTTGATTAGGGCGGTCGCCGGGCGACCCGGCGCGAGACCAAGGTCGGCGACGCTGTCGGCGGTGACGATGGCGATGACTTTGCGGCCCTCGCCAATATCGAGACTCACCTCGGCGTTGACCGCCCCGTCGGTGACGGCGTCGATGGTTCCGGAAAGGGCGTTGCGGGCGGTGGTCTTCATCGCGGGCCTCCTGGGCAATGGCGCTGTCGCGACGTCCATGACGACCTATAATGTCGGGAAAACGTGCAGGAGGTCGAGCCATGACCCGCCAAACCGTCGCGGCCGAACGGATCGAAGGCGTGTGGGCGGCGCCGCGCAATGTCTGGCAGGACGCCCCAAACTCGATTCACAATGACGCTGTGGCCCAGCGCATCGGCATGCGCGGCGGGACCATACCGGGCACGGTCCATCTCACCCACTTCCGCCCGATCCTGGAACAGCTGTTCGGCGACCGCTGGCTCAGCCGGGGCTCGATGAGCATGTACTACACCTTCGCCACCACCGACGGCGAAGAGGTCCGCGCCATCGTCGCCGTCCCGCCCGACTCCTCGGCGGAGAGGGCGCGTGACGTCCAGCTCGACGCCTGGGTCGAGAACCGGGAAGGCCGCACGGTGTGCAAGGGTACGATCGCCGTCGGCGACCCCGCCACGGTTCCCTATGTGCGCTCGCTGCCCCTGGACGAGCGCGAGGGTGGCGAAGTGCGCATCCTGAAGGGCATTAGCGTTGGCATGCCCACGCCGGCGCGGGACGACTATCGGATCATGAAGGGCGGCGAGGCGGGCGAAGTGCGCGACTTCGCGCAGATGCATCGCGCGCTCAGCGCCTTCCCAGAGTCGGTGACCACCGCGCCAGCGGTCGGCTTCTTCGGGGCCACCGAGATCGTGCTCCACGCCGGGCCGCTGCGGATTGAGACGCCCTACCGCAAGCGTGGACAGGTGGCGGCCTTCGGGGCGACACCCAAGACCGAATATGCCTGGATCGATACCTGGCTGCACGACTCAGACGGCCGGCTCGTCGCCGAGATGCGCCACATGACCCGGTGGATGAAGGTATCCTCGCCCTTTTGGCGCAGTGAATAGGAGTTTGCAGGAGTGCGCGTAACGGCGATAGCGGGCGTGGCCCTGTCCATGGCCCTGACGATGGGAGCAAGCGGTCAGGCGGCCCCCTCGGCCCACCCGGTGGCCGACGCACAGGCGCTGGACCTCGCTGAAAAGGCCATCGCCCTGCGCTCGGTGCGCGGCCCGGGCAATCAGACCCCGCAGGTGGCCGCGCTCTACAAATCGGCCCTGATGGCTGGCGGCTTCCCCGAGGCCGACGTGACCATCACTCCGGTGGATGACACCGCCTATCTCATCGCCCGTTGGCGCGGGTCCGACCCCAGGCTCAAGCCCTTCGTGATTTCTGGCCATATGGACGTGGTCGAGGCCAAGCCGGCCGACTGGAAACGCGATCCGTTCACCCCGGTGATCGAGAACGGCTATCTCTTCGGCCGCGGGGCCTCGGACATGAAGACCGACGGCGTCCTGGCCATCGCCGCCCTGAACGAGCTGCGGCGCGAGGGTTACAAGCCGCGCCGGGATATCGTCATCGAGTTCTCCGGCGACGAAGAAACCACCATGAAGACCAGCGCCATCATCGCCGACAAGCTGACCGACGCCGATCTGGTGCTCAACATCGACGGCGGCGGAGGCACCCTCGACGAGGCGACGGGCAAGCCGGAATATTTCACCTGGCAGGGGGCCGAGAAGACCTATGCCGACTTCGAACTGACCGTAACCAGCCCCGGCGGCCACTCCTCCGAGCCGCGCAAGGTCAACGCCATCAACGAGCTGGCCGCCGCGCTGGTGCGGATCGGGGGCTACCAGTTCAAGCCCGAGGTGAGCGCCCTCACCCGCGCCTCCCTGGCCGAGTCGGCGAAGTATGAGGACCCCAGGACCGGGGCCGCCATGCGCGCCTTCGCCGCCGATCCGACCGACGAGGCGGCGATCGCCGTGCTCACCGCCAATCCGGCCACCGTGGGCAGGATCGGCACCACCTGCGTCGCCACCATGATCAGCGGCGGCCACGCGCTGAACGCCCTACCGGCGCGGGCCAGCGCCAACATCAACTGCCGCATCTTCCCCGGCCACAAGCCGGCCGACATCATGGCCGAACTGGCCAGGGTCGCCGCCGACCCGGCGATCAGCTTCGCGGACGTGACCGTGGGTTCGGTGGCCACCGACGCCTCGCCCCTGCGATCGGACTTCATCGCCGCGGTCGATGGGGCGATGGCCAAGGTCTATCCGGGCGTGCCAGTGTTCCCGTCCATGGCCTCTGGGGCCAGCGACAGCATGTGGTTCCGCTCGCACGGCGTGCCGAGCTACAGCGCCAGCCCGGTGTTCATGAAGGACTCGGACGACTTCGCCCACGGCCTCAACGAACGCATCCCACTGGCCAACATCACCCCGGCGATCGACTACTACCTGGTGCTGATCCCGGAGTTGACCCGCTAGCGGGCGGGGCCCCGCCCACCCCGCCGCGGGCGCGGGGGTCACCTTGGCAGATAGACGTTGGCTTCGATGAGCTTCAGCCCGGGGTCTCCTTGACGCACTGGCGCAGCAGGAAGGCGTGGCCGGAGCCGTAAATGGCCACGACCCGATCGCCTGGCGCCGCGAGCTGGACGAGATTGGCGCAGATCAGGAAGTTGCGGTGATACCATGCGGTCAGCAGGTCCGCGCCCGGCTGATCCTTGCCCGCGCCGATACGCAGGGTCGTGCGGTAGAACGCATTGTCGCCCGCAAGGCGCGCCGGATCATTGAGGTTGCGTAGTGCGGCGGCGACGCCTTTCGCCGCCAGGATGGCCTGTTCATTGGCGAGGAAGCTGTCGACCGCCGCTCCCTGGGCCGCGAGCACGCCCGCCTCGCCATGAGCGTCGGCGAACGTCTTGACGGCCTCGTAGGGGAAATCGCCGTCGACATCGATGCCGAACACCCCTCGGGCGCCCGCCGTCTTGGCCAGGCGAAAGCCCAGCTGGACCACCTCGTTGCGCGAGGGCGCCAGGGCGCCCGCCAGGTATTTTGGATAGCGTTCCGCCACAGTGTCCGCTGGCCACTCCACGGCGACCTTGGTCGGCCTGAACTTGGCGAGCGCTGCGGTCACCGCACGGATCTCGCCCTGGCGCCGGGGCGCCAGCACGTCGTCGACCTCGAGGTTGTGCAGATCCTTGCCGGGGTTGGACATGTGGACGACGCCGAGCACCATGACCTCGGCCGGCGCCGGCTCGGCGGCGAGGCCGGCGACGGGCGCAAGGACGAGGGCGAGGACAGCGATCAGCAGGCGCATAAGCGAGCTCCCCCAACATATCGCGGCCAAGCTAGGCCAGGCGCGGCGAGGGGCCAGTGAATAGTTGGTAAGGCGCGGGCGCGCCCCTTAGCAAATGCGGTGGATCGCGCTCGGGTCGTGCGGAGTTTTGAACCCATTGGTCCCGCATTGATTGGTTGAGGCCGGCGCCGATGTAGCGGGCGACGCAACCGGAACTGGCGCTTGGGCCAGCGGAACGCGATCCGCCCGGGGCGCGGGCGCCGAGACCGGACGAGGCGCTGCGGTGGCGTCTGGCGCCTCGCCGGCCACTAGGTGATCGTGGTGTTTTCCACGTTTGGTCGCGGCTTCACCCGCGGCGGCGGCGCGCATTTCATAGGCTACCGGACACTTGTTGCGTGGCCGCGTCGTCGAGCGCGTCATACTGACCCTTCAGGCATCCAAGCTCTCTTTCTTGTCGCCTTCCATCAGGAAGAAGAGGGCCGGCCAGAACACGACCAGGCCCACGCCCATCGCAACCTGGTCCCGTGTACGGGCGCGCGCCTCGGAGGTGCTCAAGTCCTTATAATTCTCCATGGCCAAACAATTTATTCTAAGCTTTATAGACTGGTGCGCAACTATATGTGGGCGATAAAAGAGATATATATAGAAATATCAAACTCTCTATACGTTGAATTCCTTTGGGAAGCCTGTCTGGACGCCAGGAGCGTGACGCAGGTTCTGACATAAAGCGGAACATCAAGCTCGGCTAACCGTTCACTCCGCCGGGCGGGATCACAATCGCCGGAGAAGAACCATGACCACTACAGAGCTACCCAGACCCGAGATTTACACGGCGCCGACGCTCGGCGCGATGGGCTCGGGCGCCGCAATCTTTCGCCGACTCGAGCGTGGGCAGCGCCGCCCGAAGTGGATGACCATCGCCGTGGCGGCTGTGCTCTCCGTCTCCGCAATCGGTATCGGGATCGCCCTGAAAGCCATGAGCGCGTCCGGCGCTCCGCCGCGCGCCGTACCGGCTCAATCCATGCAGGCCTCTCCGGCCGCTCCCCCCGTAATACCCGCTACGGTCGCCACGCCGGCGCCGGCGGCAGCGCCGGCGGCGGCAGCCGCCCCGGCCCAACTCCGTGTCACGCACGCGACGGTCAAGGCGGCCCACTATCCGGTTGTCCCGGCCAAGCGAGCCGCGGTGACCCGGGTCGCGTCACGCAGCGAGAGCGTCCCGATCGCGGCGTCGCCGCGAGCGCCGACGATCTCGTCCACCGCACCGGTAGCCGCGCCGCCCGCGAGTGCGACTCAGTCCGCGCCGGTCAATCCGCCGGCGGCTTCCACGCCGATGCCGACGACGCCGCCGCCAGTGATCGCGGCACCGCCCGAGTCGTCGCCGCCCGCCACCGCTCCGGCGCCGCAATAGTTGAGCCGTTGGCCGGCGCTTGTTGACGCCGGTGGTTGTGCCCTGAAGTCCGGCGGACCGATTGTACGGGCCTGCGCGGCCGGCCAAGCGGCTGGTGCGCAGGCCCCGTCAATCTGGCAAATAGGCATCGGGCCGACGGGTTTTCGATTGCGGAGACCTTGCGCAAACGGGAGTGCCGCTTCTGCCGATTCTCGCCGCCCTCCATCACCAGACGCGATATCGTTACGACAGGCTGGTCGAGCTCGGGCCGCAGATCGTTCGCCTGCGTCCGGCCCCCCATTGCCGGACACCCATCCAGAGCTATTCGCTCAAGATCGAGCCGGCCAACCACTTCATCAACTGGCAGCAGGATCCCAACGGCAACTGGTTGGCCCGCCTTGTATTCCCCGAACGCACGCGGGAATTCGCCGTCACGGTCGATCTCAGCGCCGAGATGGCGGTGATCAATCCGTTCGACTTCTTCATCGAGCCATACGCCGAATTCTTCCCCTTCACCTATCCCGACGACATGGCGCGCGACCTCGCGGCGTACCTCGAAGCGGACGAAGCCGGGCCGCGGCTTGCGGCCCTGATGACGGAACTCAGAGCGGAGCTCACGCCGGAGCGGTCGCGGACCGTCGATTTCCTGGTCGAGGTCAACGCGCGCATCCAGCGGCAGGTCGCCTACGTCGTGCGCATGGAGGCGGGCGTTCTCAGCCCGGATAAAACCCTCACCTTGGGCGAGGGCTCGTGCCGCGACAGCGCCTGGCTGTTGGTGCAGGCGTTCCGCAACCTCGGCCTCGCGGCCCGGTTCGTGTCGGGCTACCTCATCCAGCTCAAGGCCGACATCGATCCCATCGAGGGCCCGATCGGCGCCCAAGCCGATTTCACCGATCTCCACGCCTGGGCCGAGGCTTATATCCCGGGGGCCGGATGGATCGGCTTCGACGCCACTTCCGGCTTGCTTGCCGGCGAGGGGCATTTGCCGCTGGCGGCCACGCCCCAGCCGTCATCGGCCGCCCCGATCAGCGGCTCGGCCAGCCCGGCCGAGACCGACTTCTCCTTCGAGATGAGCGTCACGCGTCTGGCTCAACCAACCCGGGTCACCGCGCCATTCGACGACGTGGCGTGGGCCGAGCTGGACGCATTGGGCGAGCGCGTGGAGCGGGATCTTCAAGCAGGCGATGTGCGCCTGACCATGGGCGGGGAGCCGACGTTCGTCTCAATCGACGACCGCGAGGCGGCGGAATGGAACACCGATGCGTCGGGGCCGACGAAACCGGAGATCGCCCGTCAACTTCTGGGCCGCCTGCGCCGCCGGTTCGGTGAGGGGGGATTGGAGCACTATGGTCAAGGCAAGTGGTACCCGGGCGAGCCCCTGCCCAGGTGGTCGTTCGGACTCTACTGGCGGCGTGACGGGACGCGCATCGTGCGCGAGCCCCAGGACGACACCGACGAGGCAATTGGGCCGCAGGCCACATGGCGAGACGCCGGCGACTTCATCCAGCGGCTCGCGCGCACCTTAGGGGTGGATCCAGACTTCACCCTAGCCGCGCGCGAGGATCCTCTGAGGGCCATCAACGCCGAGGCGGACTTGCCGGTGAACGCTGATCTGGAGGCGGCGGACCTGAGCGATCCTGTGGCCAGATCCGCCCTGGCAAGGACGCTGGCGGGAGAGCTTTCCGAGCCGGTGGGCTACGTCTTGCCCTTGCGGCGGCCGCTGGCGAAGGCCGAAGGAAAGGGCTGGCTGAGTGAGGCGTGGACCTTCCGGCGCCGGAACCTGTTCCTGGTTCCCGGCGATTCGCCGCTCGGCATGAGGTTGCCGCTGGCGAGCCTGCCGGCGGTGGCGCCCGAGGACTATCCGTTCATTACACCGCGCGATCCGTTCGAGGACCGAGGGCCGTTGCCGAGCTTCGAGCACATTGGCGCGCCGGAGGTGAGTGACGCGGTCGTCATGCGATTGGCCGGGCGACGGTCGGCCACGGCTCCGATCGTGCGAACGGCGCTGTGCGCGGAGGCGCGGGACGGGGTGGTCAACATCTTCATGCCACCCCTGGCTGCGGCTGAGGACTATCTGGAGCTGGTGGCGCGGGCGCACGCCGCAGCTGGGGGTCTGCCCGTAAGATTCGAGGGCTACCCGCCCCCGGACGACCACCGGCTGGTCTGCCTCAAGGTAACGCCCGACCCTGGCGTGATCGAGGTCAACGTCCAGCCGGCCGCAAACTGGAGCGAAGTGGCGACCATTACTAGCGGTGTCTACGAGGACGCCAGGGCCTGCCGTCTCGGCGCCGATCGGTTCATGACCGACGGCCGACACACAGGCACGGGCGGAGGCGCTCATGTGACGGCCGGCGGCGCCAGTCCCACCGACTCGCCGTTCCTGCGCCGGCCGGACCTGCTCAAGAGCCTGCTGATCTACTGGCAGAGGCGACCGTCGCTGTCGTACCTGTTTTCCGGCCTGTTCGTTGGCCCGACGAGCCAGGCGCCGCGCGCGGACGAGGCCCGCCTCGACGGCCTCTACGAACTGGACCTCGCCCTGGCCAGGATCCCGCCGGCAGCCAAGGGCGAGGCGCGAGAGAACGGCGAAACGCCGGCGCCCTGGCTCGTCGACCGACTTCTGCGCAATCTGCTCATGGACGTCACCGGCAACACCCATCGCACCGAGATCTGTATCGACAAGCTCTATTCCCCGGATGGGCCGGCCGGGCGGATGGGCCTGGTTGAGCTGCGCGGCTTCGAGATGCCGCCCGACGCGCGTATGAACCTCGCCCAGCAGCTGTTGATTCGAGCGCTGATCGCCTGGTTCTGGCGCTCGCCACAGGAGGGGCGGCTGGTCCGCTGGGGCTCCGCCCTGCACGACCGATTTATGCTGCCGCACTTTGTGTGGGCCGATTTCCTCGAGGTGCTGGAAGATCTCCAAAGCGCCGGTTACGCCTTCGATCCGGAATGGTTCGCGGCCCAGCGGGCTTTCCGGTTTCCGGTCCACGGCCTGGTCCGACACGGCGGCGTGACGCTGGAGCTTCGTCACGCGCTGGAGCCTTGGCCGGTCATGGGCGTGGAGTCTGCGGCCACCGCGTCGGTGCGCTTGGTGGATTCTTCCATCGAGCGCCTGCAGGTTCTTGCCAAGGGTTTCAGCCCGGAGCGGCACATGATCGCGTGCAACCGCCAGGTTCTGCCGATGACTCCCACGGGTGTCTCGCTGGAGGCTGTGGCCGGCGTTCGCTTCAAGGCTTGGAAACTCACCAGCGGCCTCAATCCCACCCTGCCGGTCAACGCGCCGCTGACCTTCGACATCATCGACCTGGCGAGCGGGCGCTCCCTGGGGGGCTGCGTCTATCACGTCGCCCACCCCGGCGGCCGAAACTATGACACCTTTCCGGTCAACGCCTACGAGGCCGAGGCGCGGCGCAAGGCCAGATTCGCCGAGCACGGTCATACGGGCGGGACGCTTGCCCTGAACCGCGCCGAGCCCACGGCCGAATTCCCCCTGACCCTTGATCTGAGGATCGCCGCGAGGCCCTCCCCCAGGGCGCCCGCTGGCGGCCGGCGCCAGGGGGCCTAGAAACCTCTCCCATGGCGAGAGGGAGGGGCCCACAGCGGTGTTGTGGGAGGGTGAGGGGGTAAGTCGCCTGCGGTGTAACCCCTTGTCTGTTGGGGCGGTGTTATTCTCGTCCTGGCCAGAGGCCGACCGCGGACCGATCATGTCCAGGCATAAACATGATTGCTCACCCGGTCGCGGCTGTCACCGCGCTCGACCTCTCCCATAGGAGAGATTTAAGCGCCTCGGGGCGCTGCCGGAGGCAGGCCCGCACCGTGGGATCGTCGGCGAGGCCGAGCGCGAGCGTCCGCGCGCGGCGCGCTCTGCCGTGGGCCCAGCCTCGTCTCGCCTCTCCACCGGCGGGTCACGCCGGAGTGAACGGGCGGATCTCGATGCTGCCATAGCGTGCGCTCGGGCACCGCGCCGCCCAGGCGATTGCCTGGTCCAGGTCCGGCACATCGATCGTGAAGTAGCCGGCGAGCTGCTCCTTGTTGCCGGCGTAGGGCCCGTCGAGGACTGCGGTCTTATCGCCTTCGACGCGTACGGTTCTGGCGGCCAAGCTCGGCTGGAGCCGGGAGCCCGGCCGGTAAGAGATGCCGGCCTTGCCGGCCGCCTCGTTGAAGGCAGCGTAGTCGCCCCAAAGCGATGGCGGCGCCTTGGCGAGCGCGGCTTCGTCGTGGTGGATCAGCATCATGTAGCGCATCGGCGCCTCCGCTTGGATGTCCGGGACACCATGTCCCATCAAGCCCGTGTCGGGGAAGGGGCGGCGCTTTCGGCAATCAGCGCCGAAAAGAAGCGCTGCTCGCCCTATCCCGGACGCGCGCCGAGCGGCGGCGGTGCGGGTCAACTAATCCGAGTACGTCCTATCGGGGTAAACACTCAACGTACCTTCATAAAAAGTTCGTTTGAGCTGCGGCGGCCAAGCTCGCCATAAGGCCGACCAATCCTGCCTTGGAAGCGAATCTTCGGCCTGTCCCGCACGTGCGCGGCCGGCGCGATCCAAGGCGAGGGTTCGGGGGTTAGTCATGAGTAGAATCAGCGGGTTTCTGGCCGGCGGCGCATTGTTCGCGGCGACGACCTTCGGCGGCTGCGCTTTCGCGCAAACCGCGGCGGTGAAGACCGCGACCGGCACCGAGGGAACAGATGTCTCTGAGGTGGTGGTAACCGCCGAGAGCACCGAAGCCGCGCGGGCCGCGCCTTCGAAAGCGTCTCTCCTCGAGACCCAGCCTCAGTCGATCATCACCCACAGGTTCATTGAACAATCGACGCCCGAGTCGGGCGACTATACGACCGCCGCCCTGATCGCGCCGTCGGTCTCCGGCATCAGTTCGAACGGGGGCGGCGTAGGCGACGCCAACACTAGCATCCTGCGCGGCTTCCAGGATGGCCAGTACAACGTCACCTTTGACGAAATCGCCTTTGGCGACGCCAACGACACCACTCACCACCCCATGGCGTTCTTTCCCAGCTCGACCATCGGCGTGGTGGTCGTCGACCGGGGTCCGGGAGCGGCGGGCGACCTGGGCCAGGCCAATTTCGGCGGCGCGATTCACTTGTTCTCGCCTACGGTCACTGACAACTTCGGTGTCAGCCAGAAGGCGACCTATGGGTCGTTCAACACCCAGTCCTATGTCACCACGCTTCAGACCGGAGCTATCCGCCCGCTCAACGGCGCCAAACTTCTGCTGAGTTTCGACGAAAGGACCTCCGACGGTGAGCTGAGCTTCGCCAAGGGCGAGGGCTACAATCAGATGGCCAAGTTGGTGATCCCGATCTCCGACAAGTTGATGGTGACCGCCTTCAGTTCGTTCAACTACATCAAGTACTATCAGACCGACAACGGCGCCGGCCTTGGATTTGGCGTGACGCCCCAGCAGCTGGCCCTGTACGGCAAGAATTTCGCGCTGAACAACAATCCGTTCGACGAACACTACTTTAAGTACAATTATGTCAGCAAGCACACGAATTTCAACTATATCGATACGCGATGGGACGCCGGACATGGCCTTACTGTAGAGGATCAGTTCTATTATTACTTCTATTCGAACAAGACGGTGTCGGCCCAGGCGGCCAACGACCCCGTCAATCCCAATTTCGCGCCGGCGGTGTCTCCGAGCTCAGCGCCGGCCCCGCCTTTGCCCCAGACGGATATCGGTGGCTACCGCAAGCTGAACCACTACTACACATATGGCGACATTCTTCGGGTCAACCAGGATTTCGGCTTTGGGACGTTGCGAGCGGGCGGTTTGGTGGAGTGGTCGCAGGCGCTTCGCTTTATCAAGAACTACGATCTGTCCACAGGTCAGCCGGATAACAATTTTGTCGTCCCGGGCAGCGGCAACAACGCGTCTTACATAGAGCCGTCGTCGTGGTTCCAGTACCAGGTGTTTGCCGATTTCGAATGGCGACCGATCGAGCAACTCACCCTTACACCGGGCATCAAGTACCTCGACTACACACGTGACGCCAACAATGCGCTCGAGTCCAACGGAGCGCTCGGATACTATACCGTCAACGGCAGCAAGAATTATTCCAAGCCGCTCTACTTCCTCACCGCCAACTACCGGGTGACGCACAACTGGTCGGTCTACGCTCAGGTCGCGACAGCACTGCTCATTCCACCGGTAAAGACGGTGGTGACCTTCAATGGGACGACGGCGAGCACGGCTCCGGAGACGACCACGACCTATCAGGTGGGCACGGTGTATACGGCAGGTCCGATCACCTTCGACCTGGATTATTATAACATCCAGGCCAGCAACATACTGGACGGGTCGCAGGCCAACCATCCGCCCTGCTTCTGCTACCGGAACCTGGGCTCGGGTGAATATTCCGGCGTCGAGGCGGAGGGCGCCTTTAGCTTTGGCTACGGGTTCACCGTGTTCGCCAACGGTTCGGTCAACGACGCCAAACTCACCCGTCCGACCCCCGGGCCAATCCCGAACTCGCCGAGGGGAACGGCGGCCCTCGGACTGCTCTATGACAAGGGACCCTGGGCGGCGAGCGTGTCGGATAAGTACGTCGGGCCGCAG
>Ga0307478_10002757_pt1 | contig 13540 bp, 11 predicted proteins | sample atmos_gasesECM4C_2_FD_203713 | JGI IMG/M metagenome (GOLD analysis project Ga0307478, IMG submission 203713) | Hardwood forest soil microbial communities from Morgan-Monroe State Forest, Indiana, United States - atmos_gasesECM4C_05 | ecosystem: Environmental > Terrestrial > Soil > Temperate...
ATTGAGGCGAAATATTCGCTGGAACCGGCATTGCTGGGCGGGGCGGTAGTGCGAATCGGCGACACGATTTACGATGGTTCAGTGCGGAAGCAATTGAACCAGTTGCGCGTGCGGTTGGCGTCGGAGTAGGTGCAGGGCGGCGCGACGGCGTTCGGGAGTTGAAGTGGCTCGAGCGAGGATCGTGGAGAGTGGGCCCCAAGGGCCAAAGCCCGGTTGGTTCGAGAGCGCCTAATGTCTCGGCTTAAGCCGGGTCGTCCCGAAAGGGACGGGCCGCCGCGAGCAGGAAAAAGGGATTGGGGAACGGAGCGGGCATGGCACATATCAAGACGGACGAAATCAGCAAGATTCTGCGAGAGCAGATCGCCAATTACGAGCAGACGGTTTCCGTGGACGAGGTCGGCTCGGTTATCAGCGTAGGTGACGGAATCGCGCGCATTCACGGCCTGGAAAAGGCCATGTACGGGGAAATGCTGGCCTTTCCCCACAATGTATTTGGAATCGCCATGAACCTGGAAGAAGAGGAAGTGGGCGCGGTGCTATTGGGCGAGTCGACGGAATTGAAGGAAGGCGACACGGTCCGGCGCACGAATACGATTATGTCCGTGCCGATTGGAGATGAACTGATCGGACGGGTGGTGAATCCGCTGGGCGAGCCCGAGGACGACAAAGGGCCAATCGCGGCGAAGCAGAGAAACCCGCTCGAAAGGATTGCGCCGGGCGTGCTGGACCGGCAACCGGTGCGCGAGCCACTGCAAACGGGGATCAAGGCCATCGATTCGATGATCCCGATCGGAAGAGGCCAGCGCGAATTGATCATCGGCGACCGCCAGACGGGCAAAACCGCGGTGATTCTGGACACCATCCTCAACCAGAAGGGCAGCGACATGATTTGCATCTACTGCGCGATCGGGCAGAAACGCTCGACGATTGCGCAGGTGATCAAGATTCTGACCGATGCGGGAGCCATGGATTACACGATTGTCGTGGCGTCGTCCGCGGCGGAGCCCGCTTCATTGCAGTACATTGCGCCGTATGCGGCATGCGCCATGGGTGAATATTTCCGCGACAACAAGCGCCACGCGGTGACGTTTTACGATGACCTTTCGAAACACGCCCAGGCTTACCGCGAAATCTCGCTTTTGTTGCGTCGGCCCCCGGGACGCGAAGCATATCCCGGAGACGTGTTCTACCTGCATTCGCGGCTGCTCGAACGCGCGGCAAAACTGAACGACAAGCTGGGCGGCGGGTCGCTGACGTCGCTGCCGGTGATTGAGACGCAGGCGGGCGACGTTTCGGCGTACATTCCGACGAACGTGATTTCGATTACGGACGGGCAGATTTACCTCGAAGCGGACTTGTTCAACGCGGGCATCCGCCCGGCAATCAACGTGGGCATTTCCGTGAGCCGCGTGGGCGGCAACGCGCAGATCAAGGCGATGCGGCAGGTGGCGGGCACGCTGCGGCTGGATATGGCGCAATTCCGCGAACTGGCGGCGTTCGCGCAGTTTGGCGCGGATCAGTTGGACAAGGTGACGCAGGCGCAGTTGGCGCGAGGGCAGCGACTGACGGAGGTGCTGAAGCAGGACCAGTTTGCGCCATTGTCCGTAGAAAAACAGGTGCTAGCGATTTATGTGGCGACGAGCGGGGCGCTGGACACAATTCCTGTAAACGAGGTTCGGCGGTTTGAGAAGGAATTCCTGCTGTTCGTGGAAACGAATTATGGCGGCGTGCTGAAAGAGATCGCGACGAAGAAGGCCTTGGACGACACAATCAAGGGCAACATCAAGACAGCGCTGGACGCGTTCAAGGATCGCTTCATGGCGGCGATTGCGGCGGCCGCACACTAGAAACGGGACCGTTCCCTAGCGAAAGAACATGCCTACCCTACTCGATTTCCGGCGCCGCATCCGCTCGGTGAAGAACACGCAGCAGATTACTCGAGCGATGAAGTTTGTGGCAGCGGCGCGTTTGCGGCGAGCCCAGGAGGCAGCCTTGGCGGCACGTCCGTACGCCAAGGAACTGGCGCGCGTGTTGCGTTCGACGATGGCCCGGGTGGAGTCGCCACAACAGCCTTTGCTCGTGAAAAGGCCCGAAGAGCGAATTCTGGTGATCGTCCTTTCCGGCGAGAGAGGGCTGGCCGGGGCGTTCAACGCGAACATTCTGAAGCGAGCGGCGGAATTTCTGCGGAGCAAGCGGGAAAAGAAAATTGTAACGATCCCCATGGGGAAAAAGGGCCGGGATGCCTTGCGCAAAGCGGGGTTCGAATTCGCCGCGGAATATGTGAACGTGCTGGCGCGGGTGGACCTGGGAATTGCGCGCGAGGTCTCGGACCTGGTCACGCAGCTCTACTCGAAGGAAGAGATCGACGCGGTCTATATGATTTTCAGCGAGTTCAAGAATGTGCTGGCGCCGCTATTGATGACGGAAAAACTGCTGCCCATTGAAAAGATTGAAGGGAGCGATGAGCCTGAGGAAGAGGAAGCCGCTCCGATCGAATACATCTACGAGCAGCCGGAAGCGCAGATCCTCGACCGGCTCCTGCCCCGGTACGTGGAAACACAGATTTTGCGGATCATGCTGGAATCTTCCGCGGCGGAACACGCCGCGCGCATGACGGCGATGGAAGCGGCAACGAAGAATGCCGGCGAAGTGATTGAGGCGCTGACGCTGCACATGAACAAGGTGCGTCAGGCGGCGATTACAAAGGAGATCATTGAGATTGTGAGCGGGGCAGCGAGTACTTCGTAGTGCCCAGCGGCAAGCGACCGGCGACCAGTGAAGAGGGTGCTTCGCGGTGGCTGGTTCGCGACTGGTGACAGAATCAAGATTTGCAGCGAGTTCGAAAGGAAATTCGAGGAGCCGAGGATGGCCGAACAATACGCAGCGGTGGGGCGGGTGGTGCAGGTGATTGGACCGGTGATGGACATTCAGTATGAGGCGGGCCATCTGCCGGCGATTTATAACGCCGTGCGCATCACGAGCGAGGGCTTCAACGTGCCGGAACCGCTGGACGTCACCGCCGAAGTACAGCAGCATCTGGGCGAAGGACGCGTGCGCGCGGTGGCCATGGAGCCGACCGAGGGCATGGTACGCGGGATGAAGGCCTACGACACCGGCAAACCGATTGCTGTGCCGGTGGGACGGCCAACGCTGGGACGGGTGATGAACGTCCTCGGGAAACCTGTTGACCAGCTGGGGCCGATCATAACAGACACGTATTTTCCGATTCACCGGCCGGCGCCATCGCTTGAAGATCAGTCAACCACGCTCGAAATGTTTGAGACCGGCATCAAGGTCGTGGACCTGATGGAGCCTTATGTAAAGGGCGGAAAGATCGGATTGTTTGGCGGCGCGGGCGTGGGGAAAACCGTGCTGATTATGGAATTGATTCACAACGTGGCGATGAAACACGGGGGCGTCTCGGTGTTCTCGGGCGTGGGAGAAAGAACGCGCGAAGGAAATGACTTGTGGCTCGAAATGTCCGAGAGCGGCGTGATTGTGCCCGGGAACAGCGAGAAGTCAAGGTGCGCGCTGATCTACGGACAGATGACGGAGCCGCCGGGATCGCGGTTGCGCGTTGGGCTGACGGGACTGACGGTGGCGGAATATTTTCGAGACCAGGAACACCTGGACGTGCTGCTGTTCATCGACAACATATTCCGGTTTGTGCAGGCGGGTTCGGAAGTTTCCGCTTTGCTGGGCCGCATGCCTTCGGCGGTGGGCTACCAGCCGAACCTGAACACGGAAATCGGGGAGTTGCAGGAACGCATCACCTCGACGAAGAGCGGATCGATTACCTCGGTGCAGGCGATATATGTCCCGGCCGACGATTACACGGATCCCGCGCCGGCGGCGACGTTTACGCACCTGGACGCAACGACAAACCTGAGCCGGCAGATTGTGGAGCGGGGCATCTATCCCGCGGTTGACCCGCTGGCGAGCTTTTCGCGCATTTTGGACCCGCGCGTCGTGGGCCAGGAGCACTACGCGATTGCGCGCACGGTGAAGTCCGTTTTGCAGCGCTACAAAGACTTGCAGGACATCATCGCAATTCTCGGAATCGAGGAGCTTTCCGACGAGGACAAGCGCACCGTGGCACGCGCCCGGCGCATCGAGCGGTTTTTATCGCAACCGATGTTTGTGGCCGCGCAGTTCACGGGATTGGAAGGCAAGTACGTCAAGATTGAGGATACGGTGCGAAGCTTCGCGGACATTGTCGCAGGAAAGTACGACGAAATTCCGGAGCAGGCGTTCTATATGGTGGGCACGATCGAGGAGGTACTCGAGAAGGCCGACAAGATGAAGGCGGGCGTTTAGGTTCAAGGGAGAAAATGCTTCCCGAAGAGATCGAACTGACCGTGGTGACGCCGGAGCGGGAGCTCCTGCGGGAAACTGTGGTGGAAGTGACCATCCCCGGGGCCGAAGGCGAGCTTGGGATACTGCCGGGGCACGCGCCGCTAATGACGGAATTGGGGATCGGCGAACTGAGCTATCGCACGGGGACATCGAGCCAGCCCATATCGCTTGCCGTGATCCGTGGTTTCGCGGAAGTGCTGCCTGACCGCGTGACCGTGCTTGCAGAAACGGCGGAGCGCGCTGAGGAAATCGACCTGGCGCGAGCCGAGGCGGCGCTGGCGCGGTCGGAAAAGCGGATGGCATCAGGCGATACGAATATAGATTGGGACCGCGCGACGGTGGCGCTCGAGCGTGCCCTGATTCGAATCCAGATCGCAAGAAAACACCGCAGTGTCCCGGCCGAGATCCGTTAGGGTGGTCATTTCCTGCGCGAAGCGCGATGCGTGCGGCGTTTCCTGCATCCAACAATGCCTGAACAGAGAATGGAGCCAATCATAATCTACAGCACCGCGTGGTGCCCGGATTGCCGCCGGGTGAAGATGTTCCTGAAGGAACGCGGAGTGGAATTTCGGGAAGTGAACATCGAGCAGGATCACCAAGCGGAAGAGATCGTCCTGCGCGTGAACATGGGCAAGCGAAAAGTCCCCACGCTGAATGTCGGCGGACGCTACTTTGCGTGCAGTCCATTCAGCGCGCGACAGCTGGCGGACGAGCTGAAGATTCCACTGAACCAATAAAGCACTTTGAGCAGGATTTTCAGGCCGGGGCGAGATTCCTCGACTCCTGGCCGCAGAAAAAACGCGGCCCTCCGCTCGGAATGACGGATGGGGCAGACTTGCGGGTTTGCGAAGGGTTGTAACTAGACCGGCAGTCCGCGGGTGAAGACCCGGGCGACTTGGAGGTTTTCGTCGAGGAGAACAATGTCCGCGTCGGCGTTGGCGTGAAGTATGCCTTTTTTGTGCTCGATGCCAAGAAGGCTCGCGGGATTCAAGGTCAACATACGCAGCGCGGCGGAGAGTGAAGCACCCAGGCCGACAATGTTGCGAAGGGCGCGGTCGAGCGTAAGAGTGCTGCCGGCTAATTTACCTTCTGAGTTGCGACACACACCGCCGCTGACGGTGATTTCGAAACCACCAAGCATATATTTTCCATCCGGCATGCCCGTCGCAGAGATACCGTCGCTGACAAGGATGACGCCTGCCGCTCCTTTGGCCTGAACCAGAAGCCGCATGGCGGTCTCGTCGACATGAACCCCGTCAGCAATCAACTCCGCGGTCATGTCTGGAGAAGTGAGGACGGCACCGATGACACCCGGGTCGCGGTGAGTGAAAGGACGCATCGCGTTGTAGGTGTGAATGGCGTGATGAGCGCCACGAGCCACGGCTGCACGGGTCTGCTCGTAGGTGGCGTCGGTGTGGCCGATGCCGACGACCATACCCGCTTTGCGCGCCGCATCGATGCAGGGCACGGCACCGAGGAGTTCGGGAGCGATGGTCATAAGCTGAGCGTGACCGCCTGCGGCCGATACAAATCTACCCAGCAACTCGGCCGAAGGAAGCTTGATCCATTCAGGAGGGTGAACACCGCGGCGTATGGGGCTGATGAACGGGCCCTCGAAATGAATGCCGAGGATTTCCGCGCCGGGAGTCGTAACCTGGTGCTGAAGGCCGATAAAACGGGCGATGCCCTCGCTGCTTTTGCAGATGGCTTCGGGATCGGCGGTGACGGTGGTAGCGAGGAAAGAAGTGGTACCGTGGGCCCCGATAGTTGTGGAAATGGCGCGGAGAGCCGATTCCGTGGCTTCCATAACATCGTGGCCGCCCGCTCCATGAATGTGGACGTCAAAGAAGCCCGGTGCGGCGATTTTGTCAGTGGCTGAAATTTCACGGGCACCTGAGGGGAGCGTCATGCTACTGCGAGGGCCGACGGCTTCGATCACCCCGTCACGAATGAGGATGCCTGCATCCGGGATTTCAGTTGTGGGGGTAAGCGCGCGCGCGGCGTGAAGCAGGGTTGTGGCCATGGTTAGAGCATCATCGTAACGGAAATTGCGGCAGGCATCAAAGAAACGGGCAGGACCGGAGTCCTGCCCGCGGAGAAAATTAATTTGAGGCTGGATTACTTCGCCATTTCGACGCTGGCGAGCTTGAGGTTGTCGCCGTCGACCGAGCCCTTCACGGTGACGTGATGGCCGGCGTGAGCAGCAACTTTGTCCTGAGCGTCGATGTTGTAGACCTTGTGGTCCGTATCGTTGACGAACACGTAGCTCGCGCCCTTTTCCTTAACGCACTTCGAAGCGCAAGCAGTGTGGTTTTCATTGGCGCCCTTCGCTCCGCAATGGCTGTCGGAGATGTAACCAGTCATGGTGCCATCCGCCGCAAACGCGAACATCGCCATCGAAAGAGAAAGTGCCAGACCAGATGCGAGTTTGACTTTCATGTTCTTCCCCTCCTGAGGTTTACTTCAAGAATCAGCTCCGCCAAAGCAACTTCAGATTGGCACAGAGCGGAAAACCTGTCCAGAGCCGTAAGCGCCACAAAAAGGAAAGGGAAGATTCTCTGGATCTTCCCTTTCAATGCTGCTCTCAAGGATTGCCGGTTTGAGGGCAAGGTCGAGTGATTACTGAGCCGGAGGTGCGACGTTCGCGGACGAGGTCGCTGCGCCCCCGGACTTCGGCGTGGACAAGTAACCGGTGATCTGGTTCTTGCCCACATCGAACACTACGAACTCGTAGGGAGAGTAGCGGGCGGTGCCCTTCACGTAGAACTGAACGGGCTCACCCGCGGTCCTGTCTTTCTTCTCGATGGACTTGTCATCCGCAAGAACGGTGACGGTGTATTTGGAGCGCTTCGGATCGGTCTTGTTGAGGGAAACCTGGACGGGTCCGACGTGCTGGGGAGTCTTGGCCTTCTGGATGGTGAATTCGAAGTAGTTGCGATCGCCTTTGCGCCTGAGATCTTCGAGATCGTCGTGGTTGCGCGCAATGAGTCCGCTCATCACGCCCATATCTCCGGTGGCGCGGTCGAGCTTGGATTTGGTGGCGTCAAGATCGTTCTTAACACCCGTGACGTCGGTGCCAAGCTTGTTAACATCTTCGGTGCTGGCCTTGGTGGCAAGTTGCGTGTTCACATTGGATGCGAGGCCGGTAAGCTTCTTGTTGTAGGCCTTGCCCAGCTGGCGCGCCTTCTGCAGGTCTTCTTGAGTAACATTGAGTTTGTCGGTGACGACCTTAAAATCGCTCTGCAGCTGTTGATTCTGGTCCTCGGTCTTGGCGAGGCGCTGTGCAAGAGCATCGTTCTGTTGCTTCAACGACGCTTGCGTAGACTGTTCGACATTTTTCGAGGCGTTCCACGCTGTCACACCAAGGCCCACGCCGACCAACGAAACCACCCCCAGCACGGCAATAGCGAGCCCAACCCAGCGGGGTGTCGCGGCAGCATTATCAGTATTGGGTTCCAAGAACTCACTCATGGACTTCATCTCCTTGTTAGCAAAATTCGCCCTGTAGGATAGGAGAGCGGCAGTTGGGGAGCCAAAGTCACGGAAGGGTCGCGAGGGCCAGTAAGTGAAATATTATGAAGGGGTTGAGGCGTACGGAAGAGCAAGCGCAGCAGTGTTTGATAGGTACTAGTACTAGTAAAGATTACGTCTTTGGCGATTGAAACGTAAATTTTGCCGAGATTTCATGTGGCGCTTAGCATGAGGAAGAAGGCAGATTAAGCGCAATAGCCTAAACCGCCCGTCGTTTTACAGAAATCAAGTATATTATTTACTCGCGCTAAGCAGCCTGAGAATCAGCGGGCGGCTTGGCAGGTGTAAAGTAGCGGTCCAGTGTCGTGGTGGCCGCGTCCAATACCAGGCGACAATCCGGGCAGGAAGTAAGATGGCGCTCGATTTCTGCTTGCACCGCAGGGGAGAGCTTCCCCTCTAAATACATACAAATCAAGTGAATAGTATCCCTGCAGCTCATAAAACCCATTCCCCCAGTGCACCTGGCCAACAAAGGAAGGCGTCACTAGGAGATGTAGCACTTGGCACGCCAAACGGGGTTGACCCGGAGCAACGAGCTAAGTAATTGATAGTAAGCCGGGTAGAGGCAATGGTGAATGCCTCTGCAGCAAGGGCATGGCAAATCACCGGAAAAGTTTACCCGGTGGGCCGCAAGCCCTGTCCTAGGGCGGGGATATAAGGCCCTGCAAGTTATCGAAGCGGCGTCACCGTCATCTGCCTGAGCGCCGCAATGCGATCCTCGAGAGGCGGATGTGTGCTGAACAAAGAACTCAAGGTGCCCGAGCCAAATAGCGGCTTCACGATGCAGAGAGCCGAGGTGCTTGGAGAGATGGCGGTGGTGGGAATCCGTTGGTTATAGACGCCCAATTTTTCGAGTGCGCTGATGAGGCCGTTGGGGTAGCCAACCATGCGAACCCCTGTTTCGTCGGCGGCATATTCGCGCGTGCGAGAGAGGAACAGTTGCAGGAGCAATGCAGCAAACGGCGCGAGAAAAATCATGAGGAGAGCAGAAAGACCGCCGCCTTCGCGGTCATCCTCGCGGCCGCCGTAGCCGCCAAAAATCATGGCCCATTTGCCCATCTGCGCCATAAAGGTGATGGCCCCGGCGATGGTAGCAGCGATCGAGCTGGTAAGAATGTCGTAATTGCGAACGTGAGAGAGTTCGTGGGCGATGACACCTTCGAGTTCGTCGTCGTTCATGATCTGGAGCAGGCCTTCTGTGACCGCTACGGAAGCATGATTGGGGCTGCGGCCAGTGGCGAAAGCGTTGGGGGCCATGTCCGGGACCACGTACAGAGCCGGCACCGGGATTCTGGCCTTTGCTGCGAGACGTTCCATGACCTGATAGAGGCGGGGCATCTGCTCGCGGGTTACAGGCTGCGCGCCGCTCGACCGGAGAGCAATCTTGTCTGAAAAGAAGTAAGAGATAAAGTTCATGACGACGGCGATGGCGAGGGCAATTTCCATGCCTCCGCGCCCGCCGAGCGCCCCGCCGGCCACAACCAGCACGACACTCATCACGATCAGAATTGCACCCGTACGAAGAACCTTCATGAAAATCAACCTTTCCGGCAAAAAGCCAGTTTAGCAGGATGGCGAAAAATTGCGACTTGTGCCGTCGAAGGGGATAGCCTGTTTCACGATCGCGCCACACTCCGCGTAAAGCAGACCCCTCGCTCCGCCTGTCGCCGGTCATTTTGTGGTCGCCGCGGCGGCCGGCTTTTTCGCTTGAACGCGCTCGAAACGCATGGCGTCTTTCTTTCCGTCGCGATCGACGCGCACATGGTCGCCGGGCAGAATCGCGCCTTCGAGAATCTGTAAGGCCAGGGGATCCTGGACCAGGCGCTGGATGGCCCGGCGCAGGGGGCGAGCGCCGTAAGCCGGATCGTAGCCCTCGGCGAGGATGAGTTCGGTGGCCGCGGGCGTAATCTCCAGAGTAATCTGGCGTTCGGCGAGGAGGCGTTCGACGTCTTCGAGGAGAAGCTGAACGATGCGCTCGAGTTGCTCCTTGCCGAGCGGGTTGAAAATGACGATTTCGTCGATACGGTTGATAAATTCCGGGCGGAAGGATTGGCGAAGCGCTCCCATCGCCTCCTTGCGCGCGCGTTCTGGATCTTTGCCGGCGAGCTCAAAGATAGCCGTCGAGCCGACGTTGCTGGTCATAACCAGAACGGTGTTGCGGAAGTCGACGGTGCGACCCTTGCCATCCGTGAGACGTCCGTCCTCAAGAATTTGCAGCAGCACGTTGAAAACGTCCGGATGCGCTTTTTCGATTTCGTCGAAGAGAACCACGGAATAGGGGTGCCGGCGCACCTGTTCGGTGAGCTGCCCGCCTTCTTCGTAGCCGACATAGCCCGGAGGCGCGCCGATGAGCCGGGAGACGCTGTGCTTCTCCATGTACTCGGACATGTCGATGCGGATCATGAGCTTTTCGTCGTCGAAGAGGAATTCGGCGAGGGCGCGAGCAAGCTCGGTCTTGCCAACACCGGTGGGCCCAAGAAAAATAAACGAGCCAATAGGCCGCTTGGGGTCTGAGAGGCCGGCGCGGCTGCGGCGAATGGCGTTCGAGACGCGGGCGAGCGCATCGTCCTGGCCGACGACACGTTCGCGGAGACGCTCTTCCATGTGGACGAGCTTTTGGGCTTCGCCCTCGAGGAGGCGGCCAACGGGGATGCCCGTCCACTTGCTCACGAGCCTGGCGATGTCCTCTTCGTCGACCTCTTCCTTGAGCATACGGGCACCCTTCTCGATGGCCGCGAAGCGTTCCTGAGCCTGCTGGGCTTCACGCTCGAGCTGGGTGATTTTGCCGTAACGGATTTCGGCGACCCTGGCGAGATCACCGGCGCGCTCGTAGCGGTCAGCTTCCGCTTTCAGTTGCTCGATCTGCTCCTTGAGGTTGCGGATTTTGGAGATGGCGTCCTTTTCGGCTTGCCAGCGGGCCTTGCGCGCGCTCGAATCTTCGCGGAGCTTCGCCAGCTCCTTTTCGATTTGTTTGCGACGCTCGACGGAATGCGCGTCGGTCTCTTTCAGAAGCGCCTGCCGCTCGATTTCGAGTTGCAGGATGCGCCGCTCGATCTCATCGATTTCGGTGGGGAGCGAATCGATCTGCATGCGAAGGCTGGCGGCGGCTTCGTCGATCAGGTCGATGGCCTTGTCCGGAAGAAAGCGGTCGGAGATGTAACGGTGCGAAAGAGTAGCCGCGGCGATGATCGCGGAATCCTTGATGCGGACGCCGTGATGGACTTCGTAGCGGTCCTTGAGGCCGCGGAGAATGGCGATCGCGTCCTCAACCGTGGGCTCTTCGACGAGCACGGGCTGGAAGCGGCGTTCGAGCGCGGGATCCTTCTCGATGTATTTTTTGTATTCGTTGAGCGTGGTGGCGCCGATCGCGCGCAATTCGCCGCGAGCGAGGGCGGGCTTCAGCATGTTGGAGGCGTCCATCGCACCTTCAGCGGCGCCAGCGCCGACAAGGGTGTGCAGCTCGTCGATGAAGAGAATGACCTGGCCTTCGGCTTCGGAAATTTCCTTCAAGACGGCTTTGAGGCGGTCTTCAAACTCACCGCGGTATTTAGCGCCGGCGACGAGCGCGGCCAGGTCCAGAGCGACCAGCCGTTTTGTTTTGAGGACATCGGGAACATCGCCGGAAACGATGCGTTGCGCGAGACCTTCGACGATGGCGGTCTTGCCGACACCGGGCTCGCCGATCAGGACGGGATTGTTCTTTGTGCGGCGGGCGAGGATTTGCATGACCCGGCGAATTTCCTCGTCGCGGCCGATGACCGGGTCGAGCTTGGAGCGGCGCGCGAGGTCAGTCAGGTCGCGGGCGTATTTTTCGAGTGCGGCGTAGGTGGCTTCGGGGTTCTGCGAAGTTACGCGCTGGCTGCCGCGAAGGCTCGCGAGAGCCTGGAGAATGGCCTCGTGCGAAGCGCCATGCTTTTTGAGAAGTCGACCGGCCGGGTCGCGGTCTTCGCCAGCGATGGCAAGGAAGAGATGCTCGGTCGAGACATATTCGTCCTTGAATTTTGTGGCTTCATCGAAAGAGCGCTCCAGGGCGTCATTCAAAGCGCGGCTAAGGTGTTGCTGGGCGAATCCCTGGACTTTGGGCAAGCGCTCGATCTCGCGCTCGATGTCCTGTGTGAGAAGTTCGCCGCGAATGCCGAGCCGGGCGAGCAGCGGTGGCACAACACCATCGGCTTGCTGCACAAGCGCGGCGAGCAGATGGATGGGTTCAACCGCCTGGTTCTGGCGGCTCCCGGCAATCTCCTGAGCCTGTTGAAGGGCTTCCTGAGCCTTGACGGTCATTTTGTCAAAACGCAACATAAATTCCTCGCAAAAGACTTGACGTAGGAAGGGGCTGGCGCAAAAGCCAGCCCCTATGCTATCTCACGACTCGCGCTGTTTCGACCTTCCGAACTTACCTGCCAGCAGCGGCCGCCGAGGGAGCCTGAGCCTGGGTTTGCACGTTGACCTTGATCTGCTTCGGCTTGGCTTCCTCGCGCTTCGGAATGACCAGCGTCAGGACGCCATCCTGGTAATCGGCCTTGATGGCCTCGGTGTTCACGGTGTTGGCAAGCGCGAAGCTGCGGCTGAAGGAGCCATAAGCGCGCTCGACGCGCAGATAGTTTTCCTCATTCACTTTCTTCTCGAATTTGCGTTCACCGCGAATCGTAAGGATGTTGTTCTCGACGCGGATGTCCAGATCCCCGGGCTTAACGTCCGGAAGGTCCGCCTTTACGACGAGCTCGTGTGCTGTCTCGTAGATGTCGACAGCGGGCGCCCAGGCGCTCAAGTTGGCCTCGTCCGGGGAACGGTCAAAGGCCTCGGTGAAGAGGCGATTGATCTGGCCCTGAAGCGACGAGACGCCGCGAAAAGGTTCGAAACGACTAAGGGTAGTTCTCATGAGATTACCTCCGGTAGTGATATCAGGAGCATAATAAAATATGAGTGTTATACTGTCAAGTACAATTTTCGAGAAGGAGGGGCGGCATTTAACCAACGTATTATGAATGGAATATAAGCAACAGAGCATGGAAGCCCTGCCGCTGCCGCTTGGCATGGGAATCGGCGATTTTCCACTTTTGCGGCCGTAGCTTCCGCGTTTTGTTATAGTTGCGCCATGCGTGTCGACGCGTTTGATTACCAGCTTCCGGGCGAGTTGATCGCCCAAAGACCACTCGAAAAGCGTGATTCTTCACGGCTTTTGCTTTTGGACCGGCGTACGGGTGCTTGCGCGGATCGCCAGTTTCGAGAGTTCCCGGAGCTTCTCAAAGGCGACGAACTGTTAGTGGTGAACAATGCGCGCGTATTGCCGGCAAGGCTGTTTGGAAAACGCGCGGGCGTGCATTCACAACATCCGTCGCGGAAAAGCGCGCGCGAACATTTGACGGGAACAGTCGAAGTTTTCCTGACGCGGCAGATGGACGAGGGTGTGTGGGAATCGCTGGTGCGGCCGGGACGAAAGATGCCGGTGGGCGAGCGAATTATTTTTGGAGCGGGAGAACTGGAGGCGGAGATAGTGGCTCGGGGCGAGTTGGGGCTGCGAACGATTCGGTTGCGAACAAACAATGGCGAGAGCGTAGCGGCGAATGTAGAGAGATTGGGCCGCGTGCCATTGCCGCCGTATATCGACCGGCCCGATGAAAGTTCGGATCGCGAGCGGTACCAGACCGTGTTC
>Ga0307478_10002758_pt1 | contig 13534 bp, 12 predicted proteins | sample atmos_gasesECM4C_2_FD_203713 | JGI IMG/M metagenome (GOLD analysis project Ga0307478, IMG submission 203713) | Hardwood forest soil microbial communities from Morgan-Monroe State Forest, Indiana, United States - atmos_gasesECM4C_05 | ecosystem: Environmental > Terrestrial > Soil > Temperate...
TGGACGCGGATCACGCGAACGACAGTGCGGCTCGCGAACCTGCCGGCCGCGTGGCGCGGGCGAACAGCGGCCCTGATCAGCGATGTGCACCTTGGGCACGTGCGAAACGGCAGTTTTCTGCGGCGCTTGGTTGCGAAGACTTTGAGGGAAGAGCCTGACGCGATTTTTGTTGCTGGCGATTTGTATGATGGGACGGCTATCGATGCGCGGCGAGCAGCGGAGCCATTGAACGAACTGGTGGCGCCTCAGGGTGTGTATTTCGTCGCGGGAAATCATGAGCAATTTGGTGACGACAGCAAATACCTGAATGCCATCGCCTCGGCCGGCGTGCGTGTGCTCAGCAATGAGAAGGTCGAGGTGGACGGTTTGCAGATTATTGGCGTTCCGTACCGGAATGCGGCGCAGCATGGTCAGCTTGCGTCGGTGTTGCATGCGATCGGCTTGGATCGCGACCGCGCGAGTATTCTGTTGACACACGCGCCTGACCATCCGGAGATCGCGGAGGCCGCCGGCGTGTCCCTGCAACTGTCCGGCCATACGCACTTGGGCCAGTTCTTGCCTTGGAGTTGGATGGCCCGGCGGATTTACCGGCAGTTTGTGTATGGCTTAAGCCGGATCGGTAAGATGCAGGTTTTCACTTCGAGCGGGGCAGGAACGTGGGGACCGCCGCTGCGGCTGGGATCGAATCCTGAGATTGTAATGCTTCAGTTTGAGTAAGGGAAAGGGCCCATAACCTGAGAAGGGCGTCGAGCAAAGGCCCAACTGCTATTCGCGTCGAATGCGACAACTAGATCAGTCGCGCACTCATGGCCTCCTGTACCGATCCTCCACTCCGTGTTCCGAAACCGTTTTGTTCTGAGCCGCTAAAGACACCAGCCCCCAAAACGAGAACCGGCTCAGGCGCGGACTTTGTCGAGCATCGCTTCCCAGATGCCTCTGGATTTGAGAACCAGTTCAACGGCTTCCCGGATTGCGCCGTGGCCGGCGAGAGCTTTGGTGGTATAGTGCGCGGCGTCTTTTACCTCAGGGACGGCATCGCCTACGGCGATGGCCAGACCGGCGCGACGCATCACGGGAATATCGGGGAGGTCATCGCCGATATAGGCGACGGCGGAATCGGAGACCCCCGCCTTGCGAAGAATTTCTTCGTACGCGGGCATTTTCAATGGCTGTTTCATATAGATAAACTCCATCTTCATCTCGTGGGCTCGACGCAGGAGTGCGGCGCTCTCGCGGCCCGTAATGCAACCTGTCCGCAGGCCGGCTGTCTGGGCGAGGGTCAACCCCTGTCCGTCGTGGGCGTCAAAGGTCTTGATTTCGAGCGCGGTGCCGTCGGTCTGCGAGAGCAGAGTGACGCTGCCGTCCGTCATGGTGCCGTCCACGTCCATGAGCAGCAGTTCGATACACGCGGCGCGCTTCTTGAGTGCAGGGGAAATCTTGGGAAGACGGGCCAAATAAGCCTCCAGAAGAAGGGGTACATGAGAGTCTAAGTCAAAAGCCTGATCGAGCGCACGCCAAATAGCTTTCCCGCTCGAACGGTGCGAGCGCGGTCGAGGAGGCCGGCTAATTATTTTGCATACTTTGTCGTTACCAGAAGCATCTGAGATCAGGAGGAGCTGATCATGAGCACAGTTGCCGCACCAGAACTAACCGCTACCACAACCTGGAACATTGACCCCGTTCACTCCAATGCCCAGTTCAAGGTCAAGCATATGATGATCTCGAACGTGAAGGGCGAGTTTACCGCCGTCACCGGCAAGTTGGAACTAAACAGCGCAGACATTACCAAATCAAGAGTTGAAGCATCTATCGATGCCGCCACGATCAACACGAGGGAGGCACAGCGCGATGCGCACTTGAAGAGCGCTGACTTTCTCGACGTGGAGAAGTTTCCAGTTTTGACCTTCAAATCGATTCGCGTCTCGAAGACCGGAATCGACGAGCTCACGGTTGAGGGCGACCTTTCGATCCATGGTGTGACTCGCAATGTTGTATTTGAAGTCGAGGGGCCAAGCGCTCCTATGAAGGACCCTTGGGGCAACACTCGAATCGGGATCGCGGCCACGACGCGCATAAAGCGAAAGGACTTTGGATTGACCTGGAACGCAGCGCTCGAGACCGGCGGCATCATGGTAGGAGAAGAGGTCACGATCACACTGGATGCCGAATTCATCAAAGCGTAACCCTGTGTGGGCGGGCTTGCTCCTGGATAGCATCTAACCGAGCGCCCGCCCAGGTTTTGTCCAAGCACTCATCCAGTGCTAGACTGCGCAAATGGCTGCCAAAAAGAAAACCAGGAAGAAGTCGACAAGGTCGAAAAGGACTGCGGCCCCGAAGGTAAGGCCGGCGCAGAAGCGGAAAGCTTCTAAGAAATTGGCAAAGAAGAAGGCCGCTCCAAACAAGGCCGCGGCGAAAAACAAGAGCCTGAAGAAAGCGGCCCGCGGGAAGACCGCGAGCGCGCGTAACAAGGAGACTCGAAAGAAACGCCCGGGGGGGAGCGACACGGCGTTCTCTGGGGAGGCATTGGGACCAGCCTCAGGCGGGCAATCGGGAGACCTACAAGGCTTGTCGGATGTGGAGCACGCGGATTCGGAAAGTGTTGACGAGTTGGTCGAGGAAGGCAACGCTTTCGAGGCTGGAGTGGTGTCAGGCGTTGAAGATGCGGATAACGCCGATGGAAGGGAAGTTCACACGCGTGAGGTACCGGAAGATGACGTGCCCGGCGAGTATCTGGATGAGGATTGATCCAGGTCGCTGGTAGTCTCACAGAAACTTCATTAGCGCGGCAGTCGTTTCTCTCGGCTTTTCCTCGAGTACCCAGTGACCGCAGTCTTTCAAAACCACCATCGTGGCATCGGTGGCCACAATCTTCATCTGCTCACCCAGCAATTTTCCGTTTGCCTTCTCGCCGCCGATTGCAAGCACCGGCATAGTGAGTTTGGTCTGAGAGAGTTGTGCGAAATCCCTGGCCGCCTGCTGGAAGGAGACGAAATAGGCCCAGCCCGCTCGCATGCGCCCTGGGCGAGCATAGGCCGCGGCGTACGCCGCGCGGTCGGCTTCTGGAATGGAATGGGTTTTGTCGGCGGCGAAGTCGTTCCAGAAGTAATCGAAGTAAGCTCGTTCACGTCCGCGCACTAAATTCTCCGGCGTCGGACCGTTGAAGCGAAAATGCCAGATTCCGGGGTTGTTGTATACGTCCTCCCATCCGGCCACGCCCGGAAGAAACGCGTCCATCACCACCAACTTCTCCGTTTCGGCTGGGAACTGCGCGGCGTAAGCGTAGGCGACCATCAACCCGATGTCGTGGCCGACGACCCGTGCTTTCTCGGCACCTAACGATTTGACGAGCGCGTGGACGCGGATGGCGGCGTTCTTCATGTCGAGCCCGTCCGCCGGGATCGCGGATTCGCCGATTCCAGGCAGGTCGGGCGCGATCACCGTAAATTTTGCAGCCAGCAGCGGAATAATCGGTCGCCACATGCGCGAGGTCTGCGTATAGCCGTGCAGCAGGATCACCGCCGGGCCATGACCAGCCGTCAGATAGTGCAGCTTGACGCCGTCTATCTGCGACGTGCGCGAGGCGATGGGCTCTGCCTGGGCGGATGCCCGTGCCGAGGTTGCCGCGGCGAAAAGAATCAGTACCGCTAAGCCGGTGAATGTCTTAAACGCTAATTTCATAAAACCTCCTGACAAAGGATTCGACTGCTGAATTGACAGGCTCCCAGTTCTGGCAAATTGGTCGAGGGCCGGAATAACGAATCGCAGCAAATAGCGGTAGCATCTGACTCTATAGTCCGGAGGGAAAAACCGCAACATGAGGAGAGCATCTATGCCAACAATTACGACAAAAGATGGTACGGAGATTTACTACAAAGACTGGGGCGCGGGACAGCCCATCGTGTTCAGTCACGGCTGGCCGCTCACAGCGGACGACTGGGACGGACAGATGTTGTTTTTCGGCCAGCGCGGCTATCGAGTCATAGCAGCCGACCGGCGAGGACACGGCCGTTCTGACCAGACGTGGGATGGCAACGACATGGATACCTACGCTGACGACCTCGCAGTGTTGACTGAAAAGCTTGACCTGAAGGATGCGATCCATGTGGGCCACTCCACCGGCGGCGGAGAAGTTGCCCGTTACATTGGGCGGCATGGCACAAAACGTGTCGCCATGGCCGTGCTGATTAGCGCGGTGCCACCACTGATGCTGAAGACGGACAAGAATCCTCTGGGCGCGCCCCTCTCGGTGTTCGACGGCCTCCGAGCCGCGCTGGCGGGAAATCGGCCGCAGTTTTACATCGACATTACACTTCCGTTCTACGGCTACAACCGGCCAGGCGCAAAGATTTCCGAAGGCATCCGGGAACACTGGTGGTTGCAGGGGATGATGGGAGGAATGAAGGCGCACTACGACTGCATCAAGGCATTCTCCGAGACGGATTTTACGGAGGACCTGAAGAAGTTCGATGTCCCGACCCTCATTATGCACGGCGACGACGATCAGATCGTGCCGATCGATGCTGCAGGTCGAATGTCGGCAAAGATCGTTAAGGGCGCGCAGCTGATCGTGTATCCAGGTTTTCCACACGGAATGCCTGCAACCAATGCTGACCGGATCAATGCCGATCTACTTGCATTTTTCCAGAGAAGCAAGCAAGCAGCCGCTTAGGGAACGCCGAAGCGTGGCCTTTCGCGGCTTGCGCAACGGGCCGGGAGAGTCTCGATTTGGCTAGGCTGCGGCCAAATAGATGTAACGCAGAATAAATAGGATCGTGAGGATCCAAATGAGAACATTCACTTCGCGAAGCTTACCAGCCGCAATCTTCACGACGGTGTAGGAAATCAGACCGAGGCTCAGACCGGTCGCGATGCTGAAGGTGAGAGGGGTGGCCAGGATGGTGATAAATGCCGGCACCGCCTCGCTGAAATCGTGCCATGCGATTTGCGCAATGGATTGCGTCATCAAAACGCCGACCAGAATCAACGCGGGGGCGGTCGCGTAGGCTGGAATCGCGGTGGCCAGCGGCGAGCAGAAAGTAGCGAGCAGGAAGAGTGCGGCAACGGCAACGTTACTTAGCCCGGTACGAGCTCCGGCTGCAACTCCGGCTGCGCTTTCGATGTAACTTGTGACCGTGGAAGTTCCCGTCAAGGCGCCGAAAACAGTTCCCACGCCGTCTGCTACTAAAATTCGTCCCACGCGGGGAATCTTGCCGTCCTTGATGAAGCCGCCCTGCTCGCAGACTCCCACGAGAGTGCCGACGTTGTCGAAGAGGTCGACAAATAGAAACGCGAACAGGATTTCGAGTAAGCCGAGATGGCTGGCGCCGCGAAAGTCAAGTTGCAGGAAAGTAGAGGAGGGGTGCGGCATGGAAAAAATCGCCGCCGGCCAGTTCGCGATCCCGCGAAGAATCCCCATTAATGTTGTACCAAAAATGCCGATCAGGATGGCGCCGTGCAGCTTTCTTGACATAAGGATCAGGGTCAGGACCAGGCCGAAGCAGGCGGTCTGCACTTCTTTGTCGGCGAAGCTGCCGAGGCCGACAAACGTCGCTGGATTCGCCACTACAAGCTTGGCGTTGCGCAGTCCCACAAACGCGATAAACATTCCAATCCCCGCGGCGGTCGAGTGCTTCAGGCCATCGGGCATGCCGTTGACAATCTGCTCGCGTACGCGAGTCACAGTGAGCAACAGGAAAAGAACGCCTGAGCAAAAAACCAACGCCAGCGCGGTGCGCCAGGGGACGTGCATGGCGATGCAGACGGAATATGTGAAGTAAGCGTTCAGAGACATACCTGGGGCCAACGCGATGGGATAGTTGGCGTAGAGTCCCATGACCAGCGTAGCCACCGCGGCAGAGACGCAGGTCGCGAAGACGACGCCCTCCGCCGGCATTCCTGCCTGAGAGAGAATCTGAGGGTTGACCACGATGATGTAAGCCATCGTGACGAAGGTGGTGAGGCCACCCAGCATCTCCTGCTTTACGGAGGTCTGATTCTCGGCGAGTTTAAAGTAGCGATTGATCAATCGTCCCCCTGGATTGAGGCTGGCGGCGCTCACACCGACTCAGTACTCGATCTTATTAGTCTTGTTTTCCCAGGCACGAAACGCAGCCAATGCCTCTTCGCGCATCATCTGAATCATCGGAATCTTGCGCTGCGAATGCGGTTGGGCGAGTTCGCGGTAGATCATTGAGTCGTCAAATCCGATCCGGGACGCATCCGCGTCAGCATTGGCAAAATAAACGCGAGACAGCCGAGCCCAGTAGATCGCCCCCAGACACATAGGGCAGGGCTCACAGGAGGTGTAGATATCAGAGCCTTCTAGGTCGAAAACGCCAAGCTTCTTGCAGGCCGCACGGATGGCGACCACTTCTGCATGTGCGGTAGGATCATTCGTAGAAGTGACCTGATTCGCGCCTTCGGCAATAATGGCGCCGTCTTTCACGACAACCGCACCGAAGGGTCCACCGCGTCCTGAGTTGACGTTGTCAATCGAGAGTCGAATGGCGCGGGCCATGAAAGGGTTGTCCATGTTTTCGGTCAATGTTTCGCCTACCTGTGCGTGACGTGAGGGTGTGCCGGCGTCAGCAACCCGCGAATTCGCAACTCTGCCGACATGGACTCTTTCGCAGCGGCTTTCGCTGAGAAGCGAGTATAAGCCGGACTCAGAACTTCGTAAAATGTTGTTTTGATTCCACTGTACTGTGCATTGCAAAAGTGGAATGGCCGCGATACGCTCTGCCTCTGGGCAGTCTTCCAAGGAGCTATTTTGAGTTTGCAGGCCTTGATCGCGCGCCGTGTGGTCACTCCCGAAGGAGTCCGCCCGGCGGCCATACTTGTGGAAGGGGAGCGTATTCAGGCTGTTGTTTCTCCCGATCAAATACCCGCCGAAGGCTACAAAATTCATGACTTTGCTGGAGCAGCCATTCTTCCGGGGCTCGTCGATTCCCACGTGCACATCAACGATCCCGGCCGTGGGGACTGGGAAGGTTTTGAAACCGCGACACGGGCCGCTGCGGCAGGCGGATACACGTTGCTGGTCGATATGCCCCTGAACTGCCTTCCTGCGACGACGACAGTTGCGGCGCTGCAGGCGAAACGCGCGGCTGCAAAGGGCCGATGCCGCGTGGATTGGGCGGCATGGGGCGGGGTGGTTCACGATAACCAGAGTGACATCGAAGCTCTCGCAGCCTCCGGAGTGCCGGGGTTCAAATGCTTTCTGATCCATCCAGGTATCGATGGTTTCACCATGGTGACGGAGCAACAGTTGCGAGCGGCTCTGCCTCATGTTGTGCGGACTGGCCTGCCGCTTCTGGTGCACGCGGAGCTTCCCGGTCCGATTGATCGGGCAACCGCCGCTCTGGCCGCCGCTGATTGGAGCCGCTACTCGACTTATCTTGAATCGCGACCAGACGAGGCTGAACTCACTGCCATTCAGTTGATGCTATCGCTGTGCCGGGAATACGGTTTTCGTTTGCATATCGTCCACCTCTCGACCAGTCATGCGCTTGATGAACTGCGGGCCGCGCGGTCCGAAGGAGTTCCCGTTAGCGTAGAAACCTGCCCGCATTACCTTCATCTGGCTGCGGAAACGATCTGTGATGGCGCGACACTTAGCAAATGTGCGCCGCCGATTCGCAGTCGCGACAATTGCGAGAGATTGTGGCAGGGTTTGAGAGATGGAACGATCGATCTGGTGGTGACTGACCATTCTCCGTGTCTTCCGGCGATGAAGCGGCCGGCCGAGGGGAACTTTCAGACCGCGTGGGGCGGCATTGCAAGCCTTTCCGTCGCGCTGCCACTGATGTGGACGGAAGCAAGCCGACGAGGATTCACGTTGCTCGATCTGGCACGCTGGATGGCAGCGGAGCCGGCCCTCCTAGCCGGTTGCGGCAAGCACAAAGGTCGAATTGTAGCTGAGGGCGATGCGGATTTCGTTGTATTCGATCCCGACCGCGAATTCATCGTGACAGAAGACAGATTGCATTACCGGCATCCGCTGTCTCCGTACCTGGGAGAAACGTTGCGCGGCGTGGTGAAGGCTACCTATCTGCGGGGGAATCCGGTGTTTGCCGAAGGAGAGTTTCCCGGTGACGCTGAGGGGCGGGAATACGCGGCGAATACGAATCGCCAATCGACTCTGTAAGCCTTTCGCGTTGGTAACACTTCCACCATTGTGCCTCGGTCTGTCATACACTATCCCCCATCTGAAAATTGAGTGATGAACTGAGTGATGAGCAGCGAACGCATCGTCGGCAAATCTGTTGCGCGTAAGGAGGGACGCGACAAGGTAACCGGAAGGTCGCAGTACGTCGACGATATGGTTCTGCCCGACATGCTCTTCGGAGCGACGGTTCGAAGCCAGATTCCGCGCGGCCGCATCCGAAAGATCACGTTCGGTCCGGGAGTCGACTGGGATGAATTCGTGATCGTTTCTGCGAAGGATATTCCCGGAAAAAACTGTATCTCGTTGATCGGGGATGATCAGCCGTGCCTGGCAGGTCAACTCGTCAACCATCCCGAGGAGCCAATTCTGTTGCTGGCTCATCCCGACCGCCATCTTCTGCCGAAGGCGGTTGAGGCGGTGGCGATCGAATACGACCCTTTGCCTGCCATCTTCACGATGGAAGACAGCGAGCGGCGCTCCGAAATTATCTGGGGCGAGGACAACATCTTCAAGACTTACTTGATCGAGAAAGGCGATGTCAAAAGCATTTGGGAGAAGGCCCACTACATTGTCGAAGGGGAGTATGCGACCGGCGCGCAGGAACAGCTTTACATTGAAAACAACGGAATGATTGCTGCCTTCGACGCGGAGCAGGGAATCACGGTGTGGGGCTCGCTGCAGTGTCCTTATTACATTCATAAAGCTCTCATGGCTTTGTGCGAGTTGCCCGCGGAAAAAGTTCGCGTGGTGCAAATGGAGACCGGAGGCGCTTTCGGCGGGAAGGAAGAGTATCCGTCGATGATCGCCGCGCATGCCGCGCTGCTGGCGATGAAGTCTGGGAAACCCGTGAAGATTATTTATGACCGTATGGAAGACATGGCGGCTACGACCAAGCGGCATCCCTCGCGCACACGCCACCGGACGGCCGTCACCAAAGACGGCAAGATTCTGGGCGGGGAGATCGATTTCACAATCGACGGCGGAGCGTACCTGACTTTGTCCCCGGTCGTGCTTTCGCGGGGTGCGATTCACGCTGGTGGACTTTATTACTGGCCGAGTGTTCGCATCCGCGCGAAGGCGGTTGCTACAAACGCGCCGCCGCACGGAGCTTTTCGAGGCTTCGGAGCGCCACAGAGCTTGTTTGCAATGGAGCGGCACATGGATCGCATTGCGCGTGAACTTGGCCTTTCTCCGGTCGAGATCCGGCGCCGAAATTTCTTGCAGCCCGGACAGACCACGACTACAGAACAAGTCGTGCGCGAGCCGATTAATCTCGAGAAGTTGCTTGACCGGGCTTTGGAAGCTTCGGATTACTATGCGAAGAAAGACCGCTTTGCGAAGGAGAATCGGCTTGGCAGCACTCGAAAGGGTATGGGCATCGCCGCGTTTCTCCACGGAGCGGGATTTACGGGCTCAGGCGAGCGTTATTTGAGTTCAGTGGTTGGTGTAGAAGGCTGTGCTGACGGCGACGTGCGGGTGCTGGTTTCGAGCACGGAATTTGGCCAGGGAACAAAAACCGTTCTCAGCCAGATTGCAGCCGAAGCTCTCGGTCTGCCCTACGAGAATGTTAGTGTAGCGCAGCCCGACACTTTGGAAGTGCCTAACAGCGGCCCGACGGTTGCTTCGCGGACAGCAATGGTGGTTGGAAAATTGGTGCAGTCCGCCGCGTTGGGAATCAAACAGACGTTGATCTCGGCCAAGCTGCTCGGCGACACTTATACCGCGGAGGAGTTTCGCGCTGCCTGCCGACAACATGTCGCGGTGCATGGCCAGTTCCGTTCCTGGTCGCGATACGAGGCGCCGAGCGACATCGTCTGGGACGATCAAAAGTATCGAGGAGAAGCCTACGCGGCGTTTGCCTGGGCGGTTTATGTCGCGGAGGTCGCGGTTGACCTGGCGACGTATAGCGTATCAGTGGACGATTTCGTGGCGCTGCAGGAAGTTGGCAAAGTTCTGCATCCAGCTTTGGCGACCGGCCAAATTGTCGGTGGTGTTGCCCAGGGAATTGGATTCAGCCTTTACGAGAAAGTCGTTTGGCAGAATGGGCGCATGCAGAACAGTCAGATGACCAATTACATTATGCCAACTTCCAGCGACCTGCCTCCCATTCGCGTGTTCTTCGAAGAACTGGGGAATGTCTACGGAGCGTATGGCGCGAAAGGAATCGGCGAGCTGCCCATGGATGGCCCAGCCCCGGCGATCGTCAATGCGGTGGAAGATGCGCTCGGAGTCCGCTTCGATTCGGTTCCCCTGCTTCCGGAAGACATCATGGATGGGCTGGACACGGATAGGTTGAACAAGGATAAGTTGGACAAAGACAAAGATGGGTTCGCTGCATCGTCGCTGCACGGCGCTAGCGGCGTCGGCTCCCGAGGCGAGATTCGATGACCAGTGCTCGTGAGAGGGGTGCCCAAGTCGAGATCTCATTCGTGGTCAACGGTGAACCAAGGGCGGTGCGTGCTTATCCGATGGAGCGCTTGCTCGACGTGTTACGCCATCAACTTCAATTGACCGGCGCAAAAGAGGGATGCGGAGAAGGGGAGTGCGGCTCGTGTTCGGTGTTGATGGATGGCATCCTGGTGAATAGCTGCCTCGTACCGGTTCTCCAGGCGGAAGGTTCAAACCTGGTTACAATCGAGGGGCTTGCAGCAGGAGAGACGCTGCACGTTTTGCAGGAAGCTTTTCTGGAATGTGGCGGCGCTCAGTGCGGCATTTGCACGCCCGGTATGATTCTCGCAGCCTTCTATTTGTCGAACGGAAAACCCGAACCCACCGTGACAGAAATCCGGGAGGGACTTTCCGGCAATCTCTGCCGCTGCACCGGCTACAGCCAGATTGTTGAAGCTGTGGCGGAAGCTGCGCGCCGCAGGTCGGCAGCATGAGATCGAATCCCTCCGATTACGAAATGGTCGCACCCGGCAGCTTGCATGCGATTGTTTCGCTCATGGCAAAGGAGCCGGGACTGTGGGTTCCGATTGCTGGAGGCACCGATGTGATGGTGCAATACGCGGCCGGAAGGCTTCCGGCGCGAAAGCTGGTCAGTGTTTGGAACATTCCTGAGTTGCGGTGCATTGAGGTCACGGCGGGGGAGATTCGGATTGGTGCGGGATGTACTTATACTGACCTCAGCAGAGATGAGGTAATCGGACGCGAGTTTCCGCTCTTACATAGTGCGGCGCGTTGGACCGGCGGAGTCGCGAACCAGAATCGAGGAACGATTGGCGGCAATATTGTGAACGCGTCTCCGGCCGCGGACTCGTTGCCGGCATTGCTCGCGTACGAGGCGGAGTTGATTCTCGTTTCAGCCAGGGGTGAACGCCGCCTACCCTACGTCACCTTTCACACCGGGTACAAAAGAACGCAGCTGGCGGCTGATGAGCTGGTTCAAACGGTGTGCCTGCCGCGGCGATTCGCGGGATACTTTAACCATGCCCGCAAGGTCGGAGCCCGCAGTGCACAGGCAATCTCCAAAGTGTGTATCGCGGCTCTGGGCCGCTTCGCGGGTGGAGTGGTTGAAGATGTCCGTATCGCTCTGGGCAGTGTCGCACCTGTTCCGCTCCGTCTGAGAGAGACGGAGCGAATCGCGCGAGGAAAGGTCATTGATTCGGATCTCTTACTTTCGGCGAGACAGGCTGTAGCTGCCGAGATCAGGCCGATCGACGATGTTCGATCTACCGCGAGGTATCGTACTGCCGTGGCTGGCAATCTTGTATTTGAGTTCTTGAATCGGCTGGGAAGTGTAGAAAATGTTCTGGCGCGATGGAATCATCTTCCGATCGATGAAGCTGTTAGAGCGATTCTGCCGTGTTGCGGATCCACAGCCTGGGCGCGAGTGATGGGAGCCCGAAGACCGCTAGCGGATGAAGCCGCACTGCTGGTCGCTGCCAACGAAACGTGGCGCAATCTGACGCCATCAGAGTGGTTGGAGGCGTTTCAAAGTCATCCGCGAATCGGGGAGTCGCGAGCATCCTCCCTGGAACCCCGGTCTCCGCCAGTCTTATCTTCGCCAGATCAGTCTCTAAAATGGTCGGCGCAGGAACAAAGTAACGTGGCAGACTCAGAGGCTGCCGTGAAGAGCGCTCTAGCGGATGCAAATCGTGAATACGAGCAGCGCTTCAATCGTATCTTCATTGTGTGCGCCACGGGTAAGTCCGCAGCGGAGATTCTTGAGATTCTTCGGCGGCGCCTCAAGAATGATGCAGAAACTGAACTTCACGAAGCAGCCGAACAACAACGGCAGATTATGGAGATCCGGCTAAGGAAGTGGCTTCAAGTATGAAAGGGATTTCAACCCATGTTCTGGACCTGGTTCATGGCAAGCCTGCCAAAGGCGTCCCTGTGCGGCTGGAGAAACAGGACGGGGCTGGCGATTGGCGACTGCTGACTCAGGCGCGTACTGACCAAGACGGCCGATGCGCCCAGTTGCTACCGTCAGGCGAGAATCTTTTCCCGGGAGTTTATCGTTTGAGTTTTGACACTGGAAATTACTTCGCGCTGCAGAAAATAGACACGCTGTATCCGGCGGTAGAGGTTATGCTTCAGGTGCGAGATGGTGAATCGCATTTTCATATTCCGCTGCTGCTCAGCCCCAACGGATTTACAACCTACCGGGGAAGCTGATCTCAACTGGCATTCCAGATGGAGTTGATAAGGTGACCTCGTCAATCCGGGAATGGCTTAACCTGCTCGTGCGCTGGTTCCACGTGTTCGCGGCGATCATGTGGGTCGGCCAGACGTACTACTTCACGTGGCTAGACCGCCAATTTGCCAAACTCGCGAAAAACACCGCCGGAGATAGCGCGAGTTCGTCGGTGTGGATGGTCCACAGCGGAGGTTTCTACACTGTCGACAAACAGAAATCCCTGAGCGTCGGACCTGAACAGGTTCATTGGTTTCGCTGGGAAGCGTTGATGACCTGGCTAAGCGGAATGGCGCTGCTGTTTCTGGTCTATTACTCCAGCAGTGGACTCATCGACACGGACGTCGCGAACCTTTCTCAAGGAGCGGGCATTGCCATCGGGCTAGCAGTACTGGTAGGCGGGTGGATCATCTACGATTTGGCCGCGCGGTCGCCTCTGGGCAGCTCGGAAGCCACGTTCGCTGTATTCTCTCTGTTGATGATTGCCGTGCTCGCCTGGGGATTGACGCACGTGTTCAGCGGGCGCGCGGCTTACATCCACGTCGGGGCGGTGCTCGGGACGATCATGACCGCCAACGTTTGGCTTCGAATTCTTCCCTCACAGCGCAAAATGATCGCGGCGGCTGCAGCCGGAGCGAGTTTCGATGCGTCACTCAGCGCCCGAGCGAAACTGCGCTCCAAACACCATACATTCATGGCGGTTCCGGTTGTCTTTATCATGATCAGCA
>Ga0307478_10002759_pt1 | contig 13531 bp, 16 predicted proteins | sample atmos_gasesECM4C_2_FD_203713 | JGI IMG/M metagenome (GOLD analysis project Ga0307478, IMG submission 203713) | Hardwood forest soil microbial communities from Morgan-Monroe State Forest, Indiana, United States - atmos_gasesECM4C_05 | ecosystem: Environmental > Terrestrial > Soil > Temperate...
CAGGCAAACCTGGTAATAGTCGCCGTCGGTGCCACGGCGTGGCCACGAGAACTCGTGGGAGCAGCGTCCAAGCATAAGCACTTCCATAAATTTCTGCGGCATGATGGGCTACTTTTGGGTCAATCGCTCCTCGGACGCAAAAACATCATCGCGCCGTGCAAGTTTTTTGGGAAGGTTACCTTCGTGCGGGGAAGTGAGCACGTTTAAGTTCGGAATCGCACACTGCCATTTTTCACCCAAGAACCTTCCGTCGCATCCAGAAACTGCGCCTGACTGTTCGCCGTTTTCTATCGCGAAAGCTCGCAAATCCAGTTTACTTCCCAGGTCTTCCCGCCATCGGGCGAGAACGACTGTTCCATCCGCGCTGACTTTGGAGAGATGTTGAGCCAGACGCAGCGCACGAGGATGGCTCGGCCCTTGAAGTCTTCCTGATCGAAAAACTCGCCGCGATCGTCGGTAAACTGCCCAACTACAGGAGGCAAGCTAAGAGTCCCGTTATCCAGGTCAACCAGATAGATGCTCCACTGATGCGATCTGGGGTTGTAGAGGCGGAGCGTCTGCGCCTTTATGTGGAGTTTCTTGTCGGTGCTAGTGACATCAAACTCCCTCAAAATTCGCATTGCTGTCGAGGAGTTTCTTGTGGTTCGAGATGCCGTCGTACTCGACCCAGATGTTGGAGTTGTTGAGGCGGTCCGGAAGACGGCGGACATGAGCTTTCCAGTTGCCGATCAGGAAGTCAAAGTCGTGAGAACCATCACGCTGGGGAAGATTTGCGGGGTTCGAAGCGGTCTGAGCGTGAAAGGGAGCCGAGAGTATTGCGATAAGGAGGAGTAGCGCCAAATACGCGAGCTTGGTGCTTTTCATAACTGTTCATCCCTTCGACCTGATGATTACCGCGCCATGCAACAGGTGGTGGAATCGATATTTTAGATGGCGTTCCGATATTCGTGTTCAGCGATTGCGTCGATGCGGTCGGCGATACTTTGCCCCCGCCCGACTTGCGGTTCGTACCTTCGCAATCGAGGCGGCCCTGTCGACATCAGTATGACTGGACACGCACCGGGGGAGCGATAATCCAATGATGCGCGGACGATTTATGCGTACAATAATGACCCAAGTGCGGATGCCTGGCCTTACGGCTGCACTCCCGGATCGTGAGATCCTGGTCAGCGTTGTCGCCGCAACCCGATAGTTCCCCCTGCCGTGGAGCCGTTTGCCGTGGCTAGTTTTTATCGTGACCGCGTCTCAGGCTGTGGAACCTGGCGGGTCAAACCCTTCGTTGAGACTCTTTGCCAAAGGAGAATGCGAGTATGTCCTTGACGCCCGATACAACCTTTTATCCTTCGCCGCGCATGGCGATGCAAGCTGCGCCGGAACGCATCGCCTACGTCTCTTTGCTCAACGTCGGTAAGAATGGGAAACGCGACGCCATCGGCGTTATTGACGTCGATCCGCGTTCCTCCACTTTTGGCGAGTTCGTTGGCCAAGTAGATTTCCCCCAGGGCGATAACGAGTTGCATCACTTCGGTTGGAACGCATGCAGCGCGTGCCTCTGCCCGCAAAACCCGCACCCGCATATGGAGCGTCGATACCTGGTGGTACCCGGCATCGGGTCGTCCCGGATTCACATCCTGGATACCAAAGCGGACACCAATCATCCCCGGATCGTGAAAGTGATCGAGCCTGAAGAGTTCATCAAGAAGACCGGCTATACATCGCCACACACTCTGCACTGCGGACCCGACGGCATCTATGGCAGCGCGCTCGGCTCAGCTAGCGGCGATGGCCCGGGCGGCATGTTTCTGATGGATGCCGAGACCTTCGAACTGAAGGGGCCATGGGAGAAGGACCGCGGTCCGCAGAATCTCGCCTATGACTTCTGGTGGCACCTCGGGCATGACACCATGATCACCTCCGAATGGGGCACTCCCAACATGGTGAAGGACGGCCTCAACCCGGAATTGCTGCTGGGCGGCAAGTACGGCCACAAACTGCACATCTGGGACCTCGCTAAGCGTCGCCATCTTCAGGAACTTGACCTGGGCGCCGAGCAACAGATGGTGCTCGAGCTTCGCCCCTCCCACGATCCCAACCGGACCTTCGGCTTTGTCGGTGTCGTCATTTCCCTGAAAGACCTTTCGTCCTCGGTCTGGATGTGGCACCGCGAGAACGGCGGCAAGAACGGAAAATGGGCAGTTCGCAAGGTGATTGAAATTCCCGCTGAACCGGCTGATCCAGAGAAGCTGCCGCCACTCCTGAAGGGTTTCAAGGCGGTTCCACCGTTGGTGTCCGACATCAATCTCTCACTCGACGACCGCTTCCTGTACGTCTCCTGCTGGGGAACAGGTGAGTTCATTCAGTACGATGTCTCCGATCCCGCCAGCCCGAAAAAGACCGGCTCCATCCACCTGGGCGGCATCGTGCGCCGGGCGGCTCATCCGAAGAAACCCGGCCAGCCTCTCAACGGCGGTCCGCAGATGGTCGAGATCAGCCGCGACGGCAAGCGCGTGTACTTCACCAACTCGCTCTACTCTCCATGGGACGATCAGTTCTATCCCGATGGTGTAAAGAGTTGGATGGTAAAACTCGATACCAGCCCCAAGGGCGGAATGAAACTCGATGAAAAATTCTTTGTCGAGTTCGATGAGTTGCGTGCCCACCAGGTGCGGTTAGAAGGCGGCGACGCTTCGTCGGATTCCTATTGCTATTCGGACTCGCAATGACGCATGCAGGACTGACTTCGACCGCGTTGTGGATGATGCTCCTCCTGGGCGCTTACCACGGCATAAATCCTGGCATGGGATGGCTCTTCGCGGTGGCGTTAGGGATGCAGGAGCAAAAGAGCAGCGCTATAGTAAGGTCCCTCATCCCCATCGCAATCGGCCACGCGTTGGCGATCGGCAGCGTGGTGCTGACTGCTGTGGCGCTCGGCATGACGCTGCCGTTGGCAGCCATCCGCTACTCCGTCGCTGTCATCCTGGTCGGCCTTGGAATCCATTTCTTGGTGCGACATCAGCACCCGCGGTGGGTTCGCATGCAGGTTAGCTTTCGAGATTTGACTGTCTGGTCGTTTCTTATGGCCTCGGCACACGGCGCGGGCCTGATGGTGGTTCCAGTCCTGTTTCGCAGTAGCACTGTCGAAGCACAGAGCCAGATGGCAGGCCACAATCATATGGCTCCGGTCGCCAGCCCGCTGGCAGCGATGCTTGCCACCGGGGTCCACACTATTGCTTATCTTGCGGTCACTGGGCTGCTGGCTTGGGTGGTCTATCGAAAGCTGGGCCTGGCGATTCTCCGTAAGGCCTGGTTCAACTTCGACTTGATCTGGGCAGTTGCCCTCGTGGCCACGGGTCTTGTCACCCTATTGATCTAGACATTCTGCCCTCAACCCGGTCACGAGCACACGATCCGGATCGATCGCCGCCAGGCCACGCCGTCTTCTGGGACCATCCATCGTTGGGACCCTCAGCAGTTATTGATCCCGAGGATATTCACTTGTTCCTCTGGGAACGCCGCCCTGGATCAGAGACTCTCGTAGTCGAGAATAAACACAATGACCCACATGGGCCATTCTCACGCCCTGACAATCTCCGGCAAAATGCTCTGTATGAAGAACCTCTTCCCAGGGGCCCCTGATGAACCAATCGAATTCTGGTAACTTGCCTGCGGCTGGCCAACCTCTGAATGCTGTAGCACTGCAGCACGCTGTGTTATGCGCTGAATGCGACGTTGTCAGCGACAGCCCGCATGACATCTGCATGGTTTGCGGCAGCCGTTCACTGGTCAATATTTGCCGGATTCTGGGCGGCAAGATGCCAAAGAATCGCGCAGAGCTATTGAAGCCGAAACCGCTGAAAATCAACCGGGAAATGGTGCTGCATTTTCCGAAACCTCATCGAGTCCGTCGCCGGTTGTCCGTTTGAAAATTTCGCGACTAACTGGGCAATTCGCGGACCTCGCGCCGGTTCAGCCTCTTGGCGAGTGGCAAACCTTTCCACCGAGGACAGTAGAGGTCTCAGAGGGTGCCCCATCCCTTCGCGCTTTTTGCGAAAGGGAGGGCTCCGTGGACCCTTCCCGGAACCCGATGTAATCTCGTTTTTAAAATCCTCGAACACATGCGCCGGGCTTATGACTACACCGTCGTCGGAAATGTGGTCATGCCCAAGCACATGCAAAAGGTGAGGCAGCCCGCAGGGATCCTGGCGGGAATCCTTTTGAAGATCGGAATCTAGTTCCGTTCTGAGCCATCGTCTACTTTCGCACCGCCGCTGGCACGGCGTATTCGCCTTCGAAACTCACCACTCCTCCGGTCTCGTCCTCCGACGCCGTGTACGTGCCCTTGCCCCTAATCCCCTCCAGCTTTCCAGTTCCCCCCGTGAACGCCCAGGTGCCTTTGACGCTCTCAATCACACTTTTCGGCTTCCCGTCTTTCACGACGGCCCATCGAAGTTCAGAAAGAACTTATCGCCGTTCTCCATATTGCCGACGTAAGTTCCGCGGGTTGAGGCTTGAGTGGGGCTGTTTTCTGAGAACGCAACGTAGGTTCCATCCTTAGATTTTTCTCCCAGCATTTCCATCGGAGTCGACCACGGACAAATATTTTTCTCCAACGTCAACCTGTGTCCGGCTTGGTCCCCTGCTTCCGCCGTGCCGACCACCTCCGGCTTCGGACATTGCATCTTGCCGGCAACCTTGGTCTGCGCCGCAACCGCCGACGCAAACAACAACAACAGACCCACCATCCTCACTATAAGTAGTTTCATCGACCCTCCCTCAAGATGTACCGACATTTCTATTTGCCTTCCCGGCGCGTAACAATGAACGTGAAAAGAATCAACGCCAGAATGTTGATGCTTCTCATGCTGGCCTTCGTGAAAATGAGCTCGGATCAAAGCCCAATTCGGAAAAGAAGTCCGGCGTCATTTGCCTTCAGGGGACGGTACGTTTCAACTGAAGGGAACTACCCCTCGGAGAGGCAGGACTTACTCATGCGAGCACAAATGCCGGAGTTCCGTCAGTGAGTCGGGTCACATTTTTGCGGTGCGGTGATCGCCAAAAGCTATAGCGCAGAGCCTGGTCAGGCCTTGCCTGTTGCGACCTCGCAATTTCACGCACCTTCCCTTGGACGGGGAACTTGCGTGTAAAGGGCTGATAGCGACAGTTGAGAAATGCAGTTCATTAGCGAGCCAGCATTTGCAGTCCAAAGTAACGTAGACGGGTTTGGAACAGCGCACTAGGCTTTAACAATCCTCCGGCTAGGGAAGCGGGTCCGACAACTCGAGACCGCTGGAAGCGCCAGGGGGCAGGGCGGCGATCGCTGTCTCAAAACCGGTTTTCGGGTCTATTAGGTAGAGACCCGGGTTTTGAACGAAATCGGTCCCATACAGTCTGCCGTCCCGGGCGAAAGCCAATCCCATCACGGTGTTACTTCCCACCAGATTGACGATCTTCGTTGCTTTGCCGGTGTCAGGGTTGATGCGGTACAGGATTGCCGGTACATAGGAAGGTTGGAGGGTAGTCGTTACCCCGAACAAGTCTCCGTCGCGATCGAACGCCAAGTCCATAAAAAACTGCGGAGCGCCGGTCGAACCGATACGGGTGACCGCTCCGGTTGTCTCATTGACCGTATAGAGCGAGTTGTAATTTGGGTCTGAGCTGGGGCCGGGGCCGCACTCGAAATTCGGACCGTTCGGGTTACAATCTCCGACCGCATACAGAATCCCATTGGGTCCGAAGGCCATGGCCATGATTGCGAGCCCAGGGACGGGTACCCCGAACAGGGTTGCCAGGCCGGTTTTCGTGTTAATGCTCGCGAGCTGCTGGTTCCCGAAAAGGGCTCCGCACATGCTGAGCAGTGTCCCTGAGGGTGACATCGCCAGCGAGGCGCAGCCCCCTCCATTGATTGGTCCGATGTCGGTAGTGGTGATTTTTCTGCCGCTCACCTCAATCGCGAGCAGTTCTGAATTGCCAGTGGAAAGCGAAGAGGAAGTAGTGTAATAAAGTTCCTTGGGCCGGTCGTCTTCGCCCCCCGCGGGAGTCGCAGCCAGGACTCCTTTGGGCGCCAGAACACAAGTCACTGCCGGCACCAGGAACAGCGCCAGCGATATCGAAATTCGGTTTCCTGTTGAGAGAGCTTTTCCGAACATGGGGACATCCTCCACAAAGAGATGGAAGCAACCGAAATCCGGTGCTAGAATCGGCGTCGCACTCAGCCCTCCGGCTGTTCCTGTAGCATCTTAGCCAGCAGGCTGCGGTGGAAGTCCTCTCGGCGCGCTCACAAACTTCTCAATGAGTTCTCACGTGGATCAAGCGAGGCACTTTGAGCGAGAAAACACGCCCCCGAGCCACCTCTACAGGTGTCAGCGATACGCTCTCTGTGGCTAAAGCGACGCCGAGCCAGGAGAGACTGCGTCTTTACGAATTTGGCCCCTTCCGCCTGGATCCCACCGAGCGCATCCTGCGGCGCGGTAATGAGATAGTGCCGCTGACGCCGAAAGCTTTCGACACTCTGTACCTGCTGGTCCGGAATAGTGGACACCTGCTTGAGAAGGACGAGATGATCAGGGCGCTCTGGCCCGACACTTTTATCGAAGAAGGCAGCCTGTCCAACAACGTCTTCCTGCTGCGAAAGGCATTGGGCGAGGACCAAGCGTTCATTGAAACGATTCCCCGGCGAGGTTACCGCTTTGTGAGCGCCGTGCTGCAGCTGCCGAATGCCGCACCGCCGCATGTAGAAGAACTGCCTTCGAGGCGTCCCGAACTGGCGACCGAAGGGTCCATGCGCTTGCGTCGGTCGTCCCCTATTGTCGCTGCGATTGCAGTTGTGGTCCTGGCAATGCTTGCCCTGGGCGCTGGCCTATGGTGGCGGAGCCAAAGACGGTTGCCTGACCGCTCCCAGTGGGTTCAGCTCACAAAGTTCCCTGATTCGGTAACGCAGCCGGCGCTTTCGCCAGATGGCCGGATGGTGGCATTCATCCGTGGTTACAGCACGTTTGTCGGGCCGGGGCAGATTTACGTCAAAATACTTCCCGATGGCCAGCCGGTACAACTGACGCACGACAATTTATTGAAAATGAGCCCCACCTTTTCACCGGATGGCTCGCGCATCGCGTACACCACCGTGGACTCGCAGTTTCACTGGGATACCCTGGTGGTTCCTACCCTGGGCGGCTCGCCGCAACCCCTGCTGCGAAACGCCTCGGGACTGATATGGGCCGGCCCGGAACACGTCCTGTTCGCGGAGATCAAGAACGGTATCAACATGGGGATCGTCGCGGCTCAGGAAAACCGGATCGGGGCACGTGATATTTACGTTCCTGAGACGGATCCGGCGATGGCGCACCGTTCTTACTTGTCACCCGATGGGAAATGGGTGTTGCTCGTAGAAATGGACCAGGACCACGACTGGCTGCCATGCCGCCTCGTTCCCCTGGACGGCAGCACACGAGGACGGTACGTGGGCCCTCTCGGGGGAGGCTGCACGGTCGCGGCGTGGTCGCACGACGGCAGGTGGATGTATTTCACTTCAGACCACGGAGGAGTCAATCACATCTGGAGGCAGCGTTTTCCAGACGGCCACCCAGAACAGATCACTTCCGGGCCCACCGAGGAGGAAGGCATTGCCATGGCGTCAGACGGCCGCTCCCTGGTAACTGCGGTAGCGGTCCAGAACACCTCGCTCTGGGTGCACGACGGGAAAGGCGAGCGCCAGATTTCAGTGGAGGGCAACGGCTACAACCCTAAATTCACACCGGATGGCAAGAAGCTGTGCTACATGATTGTGAAGCAGGCTCCCAATCAATTCATGTGGTACAGAAATCCCGGAGAAGTTCGGATAGCGGATCTGGAATCGGGCCGCTCCGAGCCATTGGTACCCGGGCTTCCGGTGCTGGACTACGATATCTCCACCGACGGCCGGCAGGTGGTGATGTCGACCCCGGACCGGGACGGAAAACCGCGGCTCTGGGTGATGCCGTTTGACCGGAGTTCGCCACCCGTACAGCTTGCAAACGTGGAGGGAGCGTCTCCAAAATTTGGCGAGGGTAACGACATTTTGTTTCGTCACCTGGATGGGAAGTCCGTATTTGTTTACCGCGTTCACCCCGACGGCACCGGGCTTCGGAGGGCACTCGCCGCACCGGTGTTTCTTATGAACTCCGTTTCGCCAGATGGCCGCTGGATTGTCGCTTGGGCTCCGCTTGGCGGCAACGGTCCACCGTCATTTCAAGCTTTTCCATTGGATGGTGCGACTCCAATCCAAATCGGCAACTTCATCTACGTGACCTGGCCGCTGGATGGCCGCTCTGTGTTGATGGGCGCATATCTCGTCCCACTGCGGCCAGGCGAGGCCCTGCCACAGATTCCTGCAGGAGGATTTCGCTCCGAAGACGAAATTGCCCGTCTCCCGGGAGCGCGCCGGATCGATGCTGACGGGGTAGTGCTCGGACCGTCTGCTGGCGTGTACGCCTTCTACCGACGCACGATCCAGCGGAATCTTTACCGCATCCCGATTTCGTAAATCCTTAAGGCTGGCAGAAAATCGAGGCGTTGCGGCACCCGAGCTGGAGCGCGAGCGGCACACGAAGTTGTTTTAATGAGACTTCCCCACGATTTGAAAGTACAGTCCGCTGCCCTCCCAACATTCGTGAGCACCAACAGCAGTGTGTTTGCTGCCGCCCGCCAAGCCCCTCACTGAGCATCCCTGATTCTTAGCGAACGACTGGGTCTTGCGATTGTTGACGAAAAATCTCGATTTCACTCAAATCCAACCGCTTGCACCTTTTCCACGGCCCCTCGCCCGCTTGATGTGACGAACAACCTTTACCCTCGATCTGCAAAGAGCAAAGATAGGACTATGCGCCAAGCTTCCGAAGAACGGCTCGACTCGAGCTCCCGGGCGATTGCGGTGGGCCCGACCTTTCCCATGTGCAAGGTGGCGAATGCTTTCGCTAAGTCCTTATTCTGGAGGATTTTGGGATTTAAACTCTTAGGGCTCAGGATTTTGGCCGTACCCAGCCATATCGAAAATCACAAGTCACTGAAAGCAAGGATTTTGCCGGATCAGGAGAAAAAAAATTCACGAGCCACGGGTTATCCCTCTATCCAGACGAAGTGAGCAGAGGAGCACTGGGCTTGAACCATCCCCATGTATGATCGCGCTATGAACGGTGCCTCGCCCAACATTGCTGCCTTCGTGCTGGCCGGGGGCAAGAGCACTCGCATGGGGGCGGACAAGGCCTTCGTCATGCTTGATGGCCGAACCCTGCTGGCGCGGGCTCTCGACCTGGCGCGCTCAGTGACGAAGGACGTCCGCATCGTTGGCGAGGCGGCGAAGTTCTCAAGTTTTGCTCCGACCGTCGAAGATCTTTTTCCGGGATGCGGCCCCCTGGCCGGAATTCATGCCGCTTTGCGCGCGTCCTCCGCGGAATGGAATTTGGTGCTCGCGGTCGATGTGCCCTTTGTGTCGCCCGAATTGCTGGCATGGCTCACCGCGCGAGCGCGAGACTCGAAGGCCGTGGCCACAGTCCCGCGTTCCAGCCGAGGATGGCAGCCACTCTGCGCCGTCTATCGTCGCGCGTTTGCCGATCTGGCGGAGCCCGCGCTGCGCGCAGGCCACTACAAAATCGATGCCTTGTTCGCGGGACAAGGCATCCTCGCGATCAGCGAAGAAGAACTCCTCTCCGCCGGCTTTTCCCGCGAGATGTTTCGCAATCTGAATACTCCCGAAGAGGTCGCCGCTGCGAGCGGTGTCTCGACTCAAAAGCCGGAAGCCGAAATCCGAAAGCCCGAAGCCGCGATCCGGAAGCCGGAAGCTGGAGGCCGAGAGCCGGAAGCCGATTCCAAACGTGAACCCTACATCGAATTCCGCGACGTCTACAAAGCCTTCGGCGACAACGTGGTGCTCGATCACGTCAGCTTCAACGTCCTCCCCGGAGAAACCGTATGCATCCTGGGACGGAGCGGCGTGGGCAAATCGGTTTCACTGCATCACATCATGGGATTTCTCAAGCCTGACTCGGGCCGAGTCATCGTGGCCGGAGATGACATCACCGACTACACTGAGGACCAACTGGAAGGGATCCGCAAGAAAGTCACGATGGTTTTTCAGAATGGCGCGTTGTTTGACTCTCTCACGGTTGGCGAGAACGTTGCCTTCCCGCTAAGAGAGACGCAGGAACTAACCGAGGAGCAGATTTTCCAGATTGTCGACGGCTTGCTGCAGATGGTCGGCGTGCAGGAGATGGGCGATCTGCTGCCTTCCGACCTGTCGACTGGGATGAAGCGGTCCGTGGCGATAGCGCGCGCGCTCGCGGCGCGGCCGGAATGCGTGCTCTTCGATGAGCCGACGACAATGGTCGACCCGCTGATGGCGCAGTTGCTCGGCGACCTCATCAAGCGGCTGAAGATTCAGCTCAACCTTACCAGCATCGTCGTAACCCACGATATGCGTCTGGCCAAAAAATTGGCCGAGCGCGTTGTCTTTTTGCACGAAGGCAAGGCGATTTTCTTCGGAACTTATGCCGACATGGAGAACTGCCAGGAGCCGATCATTCAGGAATTTCTCGAGTTAGATCAGTTGAAGCTCGAGGCGTAGGAACAAGATTTCAAGGGCAAAATTTCAAAGTGGCAAGGTTTGAAAGCAGCAAGGTTTCAAAGTTTCAAGGTTTCAAACTTTCAAGGTATTCAAGGTCCAAATTCAATGGTGCCGGGCTCCTATGATTTCAACTTTGAAACTTTAAAACCTTGAAACGTTGTTGTTCAAAACCCTTGCTGGACAAGCTCTTCGATGGTCAACGAGCTGTCAGACTCCTGGCGCTGCATCATCTTCTCGACATATTTGGCGATCAGATCGGCTTCAAGGTTTACCGGATCGCCCGGCCTGAGCGAATGCAGGTTGGTCCTCTCGACCGTGTGCGGAATGATGGCGATGGTGCAGCGACCGCTTTCCAGCCTGGCGACGGTCAGGCTGATGCCTTCGATCGAGATCGAGCCTTTGAAGACGGTGTACTTCTCCACATCGTCAGGCAATGCAATACTCAGCCACCAGTTCTCGGAATCGGCGATGCGCTCGAAAGAGACAAGCTTGCCGACGCCATCCACGTGACCTTGCACGATGTGTCCGCCAAACCGCCCGTCGGCCTTCATGGGCAATTCCAAATTGACCAGCGCCCCTTCATGAATGCGCGAAAACGAGGTTCGAGCCCAGGTTTCCGGCGCGAGGTCGGCACAGAACGACCCGGGTTTGATGTCGAGCGCAGTCAAGCAAACTCCACTGACCGAAACGCTATTACCCGTCCCGAGTTCCTTGGGAGTGTGCTCGGCCGCGATCGTGATTCTTCGATTTTCCCCGCGCTGTTCGATGCGGACAATCCTCCCCACTTCTTCGACGATGCCTGTAAACATAAGTGCCTCCCGAATGAACGGACCATTCTAAACCCCGAACAGCCAGCATTCAGCAGTCAGCATTCAGCACTCAGCGTCTTAGAACTTGGTGAGTCTTGAGGTGTGGCTGATTGCTGACGTCGATTGCTGAATGCTGATTGCTGAGTGCTGAATGCTCAATGCTGACGCTTAGTCCCCGTAGGGATCGCGCAGGTAGCCTTCCACAGCGAAGTCCTCGCCGAAGCGGTGCAGGTGCAAGTCGTGCACATGAGCTGCCTGGCTCATGTGGCGAAATCCTGTGCCGGCGGCGAATGGGATGGATCCAGTTCCAGCCAGAATTTTGGGCGCGTAATAGAGGAAGACCTTGTCGACCGCGTTGGCGGCCAGAGCGGCCCAGTTGACTGCCGCTCCGCCTTCGACCAGTACAGATGTGATTTCCAGTTGTCCAAGTCCGTGAAGGATGGCTGGAAGCGATGGACGACCGTCCGATTCGGAAGGCGGAAGAATCTCGATCCGGATTCCAAGTTCCTCCAATTGCGCCCGCTTCCGCTGGTCGGATGATGAACTGAAAAGCAAGATATCGTCGCGACGTTCCTGCAAGAGCCGCGACTCGACCGGCAAGCGCAGCCGTGAATCGAGAATGACTCGCAGCAAGGGACGCCGTCGCGGGAGGCCACTGCGATCCGTGAGCAGCGGGTTATCCGAAAGGATGGTTCCGACTCCGACCAGGATCGCGTCATGCTGGTGACGAAGTTGCTGCACGTGCGCGCGGGCAAGCTCGCTCGTGACCCATCCACCTGCAGGGACTCCCTCGCTTTGTTGCAGGACCTCGGAGGGCGGCGGCGCGATCTTGCCGTCGAGCGTCATCGCAGCCTTGAGCGTCACTAATGGCACGCCATGCCGGATGTAGCGGGCGAACGCCTCATTGAGGCGGCGCGCCTGTTCTTCGAGTTGCCCGACTTCGACATGCATGCCGGCGGCCCGCAGCTTCTCAAAACCCTGACCGCTGACCTTGGGGTTCGGATCAGCCATCGAAGCCACGATCCGGTGAATTCCCGCGGTAATCAAAGCATCCGTGCAGGGAGGCGTGCGGCCCTGATGGCTATGCGGTTCAAGATTGATGTAAAGAGTCCCGCCCCGCGCTTTCACGCCGGCGGCTTCCAGCGCGAGGACTTCGGCATGTTTCACGCCCGCGTAGGTGTGAGTGCCGGTGCCGACGACGTTGCCTTGCGCATCGGTGATGACCGCTCCGACGTAGGGATTCGGCGACGCCAGGCCGATGCTTTGGCGTGCCAGTTCCAGAGCGCGATGCAGATGTTGTTCGTCAACGGAGTGAGCGGACATTCCGTTTCATTAAATCACGGAGTGGGTGGAGAGCGGAGTCAACGTGTTCGTCCTGGTGGAGGAAAACTCCGGTACGAGTCGTCTTCGATTTCCGCGATGGCTGCGCCGCTTCGTCCCTTGGGTCCACGACGGAGAGGAGCGGTTACGTAAGCGTAAGGGTCGCCGGGAGGAGTCGGATTTTTGCCAAGTAAGCGGCGCAGGAAATCCAGAAGCATTCGGACTCGCGAACGTTTACGCCCGGCATCGGCCATAAGGACTCCTATTCGAACAGCGAATCGACGAACTCTTTCGGATCAAAGGGCAGAAGGTCTCCTGCCTTCTCGCCCACTCCGACGAAGCGGACCGGCAGACCTAGCTCTCGCGAAATCGCCACCACCACTCCGCCTTTGGCAGTGCCGTCAAGTTTGGTGAGGACAATGCCTGTCACGCCGGCCGACTCGGTGAATAGCCGCGCCTGCTGCAATCCGTTCTGACCGGTCGTAGCGTCCATCACGAGCAGAGTTTCGTGAGGCGCTCCCGGAATGATGCGTTGCGCCGTGCGGCGCATCTTCTCGAGTTCAGCCATCAGGCTGGCTTTGGTGTGCAGACGTCCCGCCGTGTCGACCACGACGTAATCGCTCTTCCGCGCGGTCGCAGCTTGCAACGCGTCAAACAGGACTGCAGCCGGATCGCCTCCAGGCTTGGTTTTGATCACTTCGGTGCCGGTGCGCTGCCCCCAGATTTCCAGTTGCTCGATCGCCGCGGCGCGGAAGGTGTCGGCTGCGCACAGCAGAACATTCTTTCCCTGCGAGCGGAATGACTGCGC
>Ga0307478_10002763_pt1 | contig 13526 bp, 9 predicted proteins | sample atmos_gasesECM4C_2_FD_203713 | JGI IMG/M metagenome (GOLD analysis project Ga0307478, IMG submission 203713) | Hardwood forest soil microbial communities from Morgan-Monroe State Forest, Indiana, United States - atmos_gasesECM4C_05 | ecosystem: Environmental > Terrestrial > Soil > Temperate...
GGGAGGGGGAGACGCGTGTTAGGCTCAGCTTTCTTTTTTGGGGAGTTGGGGGAATTTCCCGGGCTTCACTCACGCGATGCCGAACGCGACGCTCTCGCAATCCGTCCGCAAATTCGCTCTGGTCATGGCGGTGCTTCCGGTTTTGTCCGGGGGCATGCGCGGTGCGCTGGCGCAAGGCGTTGCGCAGGGCTTGCCGAAACCTCCTGCGGCGGGCGGCGAAGCCACTCTCGAAGCGGACCAGCAGCGGCAGGCGGGCAACGTCTTCTACGCCGACGGGCACGTGGACCTGCGGTACGAGAACGTCCGGCTGCAGGCCGACCACGTGGAGTACAACGAAGAGACGCAGGTGGCCATCGCGCGCGGACACGTGCAGCTTGATTACATGACGCAACACGTGGAGGCGGATGAGGCGCGCTACGAATTGCGGACCGGGCGCGGCACGTTTCAGCACGTTCGCGCTACGTTTGCCATGCAACGGCGCCCCGAGCCGATGCTCCTGGTGAGCCCGAACCCGCTCTATTTTGAGGCCCAGGAGGCGGAGCGGCTGGATGCCAACACCTACCGAATTCACCACGCGTGGCTGACGGTGTGCAAGCCGAGCCGTCCGGTGTGGAAATTCTACGCGCCGGAAGCGACGGTACGCTTGCAGGAGACGGTTCACCTGGAAAATGGGAACTTCCGGTTGTTTTCGATTCCACTGATCTATCTCCCTTACGCGACGTTTCCCGCCGGCAAAGAACGCAATTCCGGATTGCTCTACCCCGATATTGGAGGAAGCTCCATCAAAGGCGACATCGTGGGCGAGGGATTTTACTGGGCGCCTCTGGATTGGATGGATTTGACCGGGAGGGCCGACTACTTCAGCAAAAGGGGCTGGAGCCAGCATGGCGATTTGCGCATACGGCCGTGGAAAGACGCGCGGCTCGAGGCGAACTATTTCGGAGTGGTGGACCGCGGGCTGGCGCAACCCGTCGGTCCGGCGATCAACCAGGGCGGACACGAAGAGCATCTGCTGTTTACAGCGCTGCTGCCCGACGGATGGCGCGCGGTGGCTGATCTGGACCAGCTCAGCTCGCTCACGTTCCGGCTGGCGTGGTCGGAGACGTTCACGCAGGCGGTGAATTCGGAAGTGCGGAACACCGCCTTTGTGACCAACAATTTTCGGGGGTTCAGCGTGGATTTCGCGGCGCTGAGCTATCAAAACTATCTGAGCGCGGCCTCCACGACGACTGCGCAGACTTCGATCACGCTGCGGACCGCTCCGGAAGCGCGCATCAGCTCGGTGGACCAAGCACCCTTCCAGAATCTGCCTTTCTATTTCTCGTTCGAGGGATTCGCGGACGCGGTGAATCGCGGCGAGGATGTGACGCCCTTCCACATGCCGGCCTTCGAGGCGCGGAGCGAATTCGCGCCCACCGTGACGGTGCCGCTGCACTGGGGCCCCTGGCTGAGTGTGACGCCGAGCTTCACGGTGCGGAACACATATTACGGCGGCCAATCGGCGGGTGGCATATGGGTGGACAACGGTTTTTTCCGCGAGACCGAGGAAGCGTCCGTGGACATCCGCTTCCCCGTGATCGAACGGGTGTGGGGCGGCGGGGACAAAAAATGGAAGCACGTGATCGAGCCCTATGCGGTCTATAGCTACGTGACCGGCGTGAACGATTTTGGGCGCTTTGTACGCTTCGACGAGGACGAAACGCTGACGGATACGAACGAGTTCGAGTACGGCGTGACGCAGCGGTTGTTTCGACGCAGCGGCCCGGATGGAGCGCGAGAGTTGGTGACCTGGCGGATCGCGCAAAAATATTTCTTCGACCCGACGTTCGGGGGCGCGCTGGTTCCGGGGCAGCGGAACGTGTTCCAGACGCTCGATGCGCTGACGCCATTCGCGTTTGCCGATGAGCCGCGGCGTTTTTCGCCGATCGTGAGCGATGTGACCATCGATCCCGGGAAAAGGTACGACACGCAATTCATCGTGAATTACGATCCGGAGCAGAACCGGCTGACGGCCATCGGAACGCTACTGAAAGTGAAGCCGTACCGGGAGTCGTTTCTGACGGTGGCGCAATTTTCCACGCTGAATCTTCCGGAGGACCCCATGCCGGTTCCCGCGAATTTCCAGCAGCGGTCGAACCAGGTGCGGGCGCTCGTGGGCTACGGCGATTTGACGCGGCCGGGGTGGAACGTGACCTTTGGGGCGAGCTACGATCTCACGCAGGACACATTCCAGAACCAGGTCGCCGAGTTTAGCTACAACGGCAAGTGCTGCGGCGTGGGGTTTGAATACCGGAAGTTTTCTTTCGGGACGATCCGCAACGAGAATCAATTCGAGATCGTATTCCGCATCGCCAACCTGGGTTCCGCGGGGAACCTCCACCGGCAGGAAAAACTTTTCTGAGATTCATCAACGGCTGGGGCTCGAAAGGCGGCGAGAGCGCATTTTGCTGAGTCGAAAACGGCGTGGGCGCGTCCATATATAATGGAAGCGGGGCGGGCGAAGAAGGAACGGCGAGCGGCGTTCCTTCGAGGGATTGGCGCGGGACCGCAAAGGATTGAGGAAGCGAATGGAAGTCTCCATATTGGCGGCATTTGTTGCGGGATTGGTTTCGTTCCTTTCACCGTGCGTGCTGCCGCTGGTGCCGGGATATATTTCCATGCTGTCGGGCATCGGCGTGGAGGAGCTGAAGCAGGGCCATACGCCGCGCGGAGGATTGCTGCGATCCGCGCTGGCCTTCGTGATTGGGTTTTCGATTGTGTTTATCGCCTTCGGCGCGTCGGCGAGCGCCGTGGGTTCGTTCCTGGTGCGTAACCGCGCTCTGCTTGCGCCCGTTGCCGGGGCTTTGATCATGCTCTTTGGACTGCACCTGATGGGCTGGCTTGGGAAAATAAACGTACGGGCGGGATTGATAATCGGAATCCTGGCGGTTGCGGCGGGTGTGGCCCTTGAACGCGCTCCGGGGCTGGCCGGGACGGAGGTGAAGCCCATCCATTTCTATGCGGCGGCGATTATCTTTCTGCTGGGCCCGTGGCTCACGCGCTGGCTCAACCGCGACGTCCATTTCCGCCACCTGGGCGGCCAGCCGGGAATCGTGAGCGGCTTCCTGATGGGATTTGCATTCGCGTTTGGCTGGACGCCGTGCATCGGGCCGATCTTGGCCGGAGTGCTGGCGATAGCCGCGACACGCGAAACGATAGGCCAGGGCGTGTTTCTGCTGGCATGCTATTCGGCGGGCCTGGCCATCCCGTTCCTGGTCACGGCGCTGGGCGTGGGAGGGTTTCTGCGATTTTACCAGCGGTTCCGGAGGCACTTGCACGCGGTGGAAGTGTCGAGCGGCATTTTGCTGCTGGGGATCGGCGGGTTGGTGTTCGTGAACCGGCTCGCGTGGCTTTCCGGGAAGCTCGGGTTTCTCGGCCAGTTTGCGAGGTGATGGAGCTTTGCCAATGAAGATGCGTACCGCCGCCTACGGGATTTTTCTCGCGCTGCTGGTTGTGGCGGCGAGTTTCTACGGGTGGAAATCGCGCGCCGCATTTCGCAAATGGCAGACGGCCGGCGACGCGAGCACGTCATCGCTCGGGAATGAGCCGGACGTGACGTTTGCGAATTTGCAGGGGCAAAGCGAAACACTCGCGAGCCTGAAGGGCAAGGTGGTGCTGGTGAATTTCTGGGCTACGTGGTGCGATCCGTGCAAGGAAGAGATTCCAGGCTTAATGGAACTTCAGGAAAAATATGCGGGCAGGGGATTCACGGTGCTGGGAGTAGCGATGGACGACGACGGGAAAAGCGTGGTGCAGCCGTTCGTCGAGAAGACGCAGTTCGACGTAGGCGGACGCTCGATGAACATCAACTATCCCATTGTGCTGGGAGACGACGACGTGGCCACGAAGTTCGGCGGACTATTCGGCTTCCCCGTCAGCTTTCTGATTTCGCGCGACGGCAAGGTGGAAAAGAAATACCTGGGAGAACTGACTGAGGACGCAATGGAGAAGGAAATCGAGGGGCTGCTGTGATTCCGCCGCCGCGACGCCGCGTGCTGAGGGCGGCCGTCCGCGGGACGCTCCTGCTGATTGCGGTGTGCGCCACATTCGCCGCCGCTGGAAGCGCGCTGCGCGCGCCGCAGGACGGCGGCAACTTACCCAGCCCTTCGGCGGTCGTCCAGCCGCACGTCTATGTGTCGCTCGATCCCGTGCCGCGCGAAAGGGAATTTGAAGTAGCGGTGCAGGCGGAAATCGCGCGCGGATTCCATGTGAATTCGCACACGCCGAGCGAGACGTATTTGATTCCGACGACGCTCACTCCGAATCTTCTCGCCGGAATTCAACTGGCCGGCACAATCTACCCCCCGGGGCAGCTCGAAAAGTTTCCGTTTTCACCAGACAAGCCGCTGAGCGTTTACACAGGCAGCGTGACGATGCGCCTAAAGCTTTCCGCCGATGCCCGTGCGCCTCTGGGCGCGACCACCATTCGCATGACGCTCCGCTATCAGGCTTGCAACAGCACCACGTGCCTCCCGCCCGTGAATCTCCCCGTGAGCGTTCGATTGGAAGTCGCCGCCGTGGGGACCGACGCGCGCTCGACGCATCCCGAAATATTTCGCGCAGCATCCTCGAATTAACTCGCCCGGGAAATAGGGCAACCCCACTGCATAAGTGTGCACACGTTCACACGAAGTGACTTGTCGGATGATATGATGCCCGCGGTCTTACAGGCTTGGGATGAAATTCCTGATAGAGGCTAAACCCTGGGCAAGCACACCATAAAACCGCCGTTCTCTCTCCTGGCCAGTTCCATTGTGGAACTGAGCGGGGTTAGGAACAGCCGAGTGGCCGGGACCGATTGCGTCAAATTGCAGTTTTGAGGAGAAGATTCATGAATACAGGACGAGTGGGTCTTGCTCGCTTGATTGTTCCGCTTGGCGTACTACTTCTGGTAAGCGGCGCATTGATTTTCACGGGTAGTTGCGGTGGTTCATCCGGTTCATCCACGTCCCCGAACATCTACGTCGTCAACCAAGGAAGCAACAGCGTGACGGTCTATCCTCTTAATGCCACAGGTAACGCCACACCTGCCGCCACGATTAGCGGTGCGGCCACCGGGCTCAGTCTTCCCGGCGGCATCGCGGTGGATTCCCACGGCAACATCTACGTCGCCAATTTCCTTGGCAACAGCGTGACGGTCTATGCTGCGGGGGCCACGGGCAATGCTACGCCTACGGCCACGATTAGCGGCGCGGCCACCGGGCTCAATGGGCCCGTCGGCGTCGCGATCGATTCCCACGACAACATCTACGTCGTCAACCTAACTAGCAACAGCGTGATGGTCTATGCTGCGGGAGCCACGGGCAATGCCACGCCTACCGCCGCGATTAGCGGGGCGGCCACCGGGCTCAATGGGCCCGAAGGCCCCGCGGTGGATTCCGCCGGCAACATTTACGTCGCGAATTTCCACGGCAACAGCGTGACAGTCTATGCCGCCGGGGCCACAGGGAACACCACGCCTACCACGACGATTAGCGGGGCGGCCACCGGGCTTGATGAGCCCGAAGGCCCCGTGCTGGATTCCCACGGCAACATCTACGTCGCTAACGACATTACCAACACCGTGACAGTCTATGCCGCCGGGGCCACAGGGAACGCCACGCCTACCGCCACGATTAGCGGGGTGGCCACCGGGCTTGATGAGCCCGAAGGCCCAGCGCTGGATTCCGACGGCAACATCTACGTCGCCAACTACTTTACCAACACCGTGACAGTCTATACCGCCGGGGCCACAGGGAATGCCACGCCTACCAGCACGATTAGCGGGGCGGCCACCGGGCTCACGCACCCTCGAGACGTAACCGTGCAATAACGAGCAATGGCACTCCAGAACGCCGGAATAATGGAGCGAAAGATTTCGTAGAACCATCGGAGGGTGACGAGCGAGTTCTTCGTCGTGGCCTTCAGCGCGGGAAAATGTGAGGCAGGGCGCGACGGAGGCGAGCGACGACGCGCTCGTGGCCGAGGACGACCATGGTCTCGAAGAGCGGCGGGGCGACGGCGCGGCCGACGATAGCGACGCGCGTGGCGTTAATTAGCAGGCCGGCTTTCACGCCTTCGGCAGCAGCGATGCCGCGCAGGGCGGCGTCGCACGCATCGTGGTTCCATTCCGGCAGGGCCGCGAGGGCATCGGCCAATTTTGCGAGCAGGGCGGGCAGGCGCTCTTCCTTCCAGAATTTTTGGCGCGCTTCGGCGTCGTAATCGAAATCGTCGGTGAAAAACGCGCGCGCCCAGCCGGTGAAATCCCCGAGCAGCCGCGTGCGTGGACGAATCAAATCCACCGCGCGCGCGAACCAAGCGCGGCCTTCGCCGGCCGTCCATTCTTCCCGCCAGAGCCCCGCGCGCTTGAGTTCCGCCTCGACGTAGGGCAAAAGCTCCTCGACCGGAGGCTTTTGAAGATACTGGGTGTTGAACCACTCGAGCTTGGGGCGGTCGAAGATGGCGTTGGTGCGGCTGACGCCGGAGAGAGAGAATCGTTGGACGAGTTCAGGCGTGCGAATGAATTCGGAATCGTCTCCCGGAGACCATCCGAGCAGCGCCAGAAAATTGCGGAAGGCTTCGGGGAGAAAGCCCTCCTCCGCGTAGGAGCCGACGCTGGTGGCGCCGTGGCGTTTGGAGAGCCGCGAGCGGTCGGGCCCGAGAATCAGCGGGACGTGCGAGAAAACGGGCGAGGGCGCGCCTAGCGCCTGGTAAAGCAGCGCCTGCTTCGGCGTGTTCGAGAGATGGTCCGCGCCGCGAATGACGTGCGTGATGCGCATATCAATGTCGTCCACCACCACGCTGAGTTGGTATGTGGGTACGCCGCTCGAGCGCAGCAGAACGAAATCCTCGATTTCCACGTTCTGTACCTCGCGGGGGCCGAACACGGCATCGTCGAAGCGAGTGACGCCGTCGCGGGGCACGCGGAAACGAATGGCGCGCGGGAGGCCTTGCGCTTCCCGGGCGGCGCGATCCTCGGCGGTCAAATCCCGGCAGGGGCAGGCGGCACCTTTTTGAGACTTCGAGCCTTCATCATCGCCTTCACCCTCTTGCTCTTCGGCGGGCGCAGGAGCGGCATCACCGCCAGCATAGGCCGCAGGTTTGCAATAGCAAGGGAAGGCCGTACCGGAGGCGAGTAGGCGTTCGGCGGCCACGCGGTACATCTCAATGCGCTGCGACTGGAAAAATGGGCCCTCGTCCCATTCGATTCCAAGCCATTTCAATCCGGCAAGAATCCCTTCGACGAGTTCCGGGCGATTGCGTTCGGCGTCGGTATCCTCAATGCGCAGGAGAAGCACGCCGCCCTCATGGCGCGCAAAAAGCCAATTGAAAAGAGCGGTTCGTGCGCCGCCCACATGGAGGTAGCCGGTGGGTGAGGGAGCGAAGCGAACACGCGGTTTTTGTGAAGTCATTCGGTTCGAATACTTTCCGTGTCTCGAAGTTGGACATCTTAGCGGAATGGACGGCCAAAATCGAGTCGCGCCGGGGTGCTAGCGCAAGAAACAACGGCAGTTGGCACGCGGGGCCCGCTCGCCACCGGCCACGGCAGGTCAGATAGCTATATATAATTATATCAGGGACGGCTGGCTGTTCGGGGACGACCGAAGTGAAGCCCTTGGGATCGCGCAGGTTACCCAAGAAGCCACGAGGTTGACCCCCACGAAACGACCCCAAGGCGGGCAGCAGGCAGCCTGCGGTTTTTCTGCTATCCTCGACGCAAGTCTTCAGGACCATGGAAATGGAGTGTTGAGTTAGTGAGATACATTGACGCGAGTGGGATCGTGCTGCCGGCAAGCTCTTTTCTGCTCGGGACATTTTTTGCGTATGTTTACAGGCAGAAGCGACAGTCGTATCTCCTCGTGTGGTCCGCCGGCTTGATCGTAATTTCCCTCCTTCAGCTGGGCGCTTTTCCTGGTCCGTGGGGCACGTCGTCGCGCTGGTTTCAGGCGCTGAATGCATGGCTCGTGACGGTCGCGGCGCTGCTTTTTTACTGTGCTGCACGGCTCTATTCTCGGCAGAAGACGGTGATTTGGGCTGTGATTGCCGCGGGCGGGGTCGCCGCAGCCTGGTCTTTTGCCTACGTTTATGGATATGTAGGAGTTCCGGTGTTGCTGGGCGGCGGGCTGACGTTTTTCGTGGTCGGATGGACATTCTGGCAAGAAGGACAAAAGCAGGAGTCGCGCGCGGAGCTGCTCCTAGCGCTCACGTTCCTCGCAGGAGGATCGCTATGCGTGGCGGTCGTCCTTCAGCCCCGCATGGCGGCGCTTTCAGGCATACGGCTAGGCCAGTTTACGTTCCTGCCTCTGTTGTTCGGTGGGGTGCTGATGGTGATGGCCGTCTACGAGGAAGAGCGGCGGCGCGTGGAACGAAATATGCTGGCGCTCTCGAATCTGAACCTGGCGGCATCGAGCTTCGCCGGCGGCGATATACAGAAAATGCTGGGCCAGGCGCTGGATCGGGTCCTGAAAGTGGCTCGCATCCCGGCCGGCGCGCTCTGCATGAGTTATGGCGAGCCGAACGGCCCCTCGTCCGTGGTCGCCACGGGATTGGGCGAGGAATTTTGCTCCGCCATCCAAGAGGTCCGTCTGGATGAGTATGTGATTTCGCTCGTGGCCCGTCTCGGCGGACTGGTGGTGATGCGCGATCTCGCGTCCGACGCGGCTTGGGAAGCACTCGAGAAAGAGGAACCGTTTCGCCAGTCGCGCCAATTGCTGCTCAGGCAGAAATTGCGCACGGTGGTCGGCATCAGCGTGCAGGCGAAAGACCGAGTTTTCGGAGTGCTCCTACTGGGAACCCAGGATCAACGCAATTTCACGCCCGCGGAACTGCGGCTGCTATTGGCGCTCGGCCACCAAATCGGCATGGCCGTGGAAAACAGCTTTCTAATTCAGCAGATTTCGCGCCGCAGCGAAGAGCTGCATCTACTGAATGAAGTGGGACGCGCGCTCAGTTCCACGCTCGATTTGGACGCGTTGCTGGAGCGCATTTATTCGGAAATGAGCCGCATTCTCGACGTAAGTTGCTTCTACATCGCCATCCATGACTCCAAGACCCGGGACGTCCGCTACGAAATCGAAATGACCGATGGCGAGCGCGTCCCTAAGCGGTCGCGCCCGACGGGCAACCACTTGGTCGAATACGTGATCCGCACCGGGCAGCCGCTTCTGATACGCGAAAATTTCCGGGAAGAGACGAAACGGCTCGGCTTCGAATCTCTCAGCGTCCACGGGTCCATTTGCGCCGTGCCTCTGATTCTTTACGACCGCATCGTGGGAGTGGTGGCGGTGCACAGTTCCCGCGAGCGGATGTTCGACGAGGGCCATGCCGAGCTTCTGCGCGTGCTTGCGAGCGAAGCGGGAATCGCCATCGAGAACGCCCGCCTTTTCGCGGAGGAGCAAACCAGATCGCGCCACTTGGAGCTGATCAACAGCGTGTCGCGGCACGCCATCACCACGCTCGACTCCGAAGAGATGCTGGGGAAGATCCTGGCGGAAATCGAGAATCGCGTCGCTTACGACCACATCGGCATCGCCGTTCTCGATTACGCGAGCAAGGAACTGGTCATCCAGACGGAAGCCGGGGCACGGCGCGAGGCCCTGGGCCGCCGCATCCCGCTGGGCGAAGGGCTGGTCGGCCAGGTGGCGCGCACCGGGCAGATGGCATTCGTGCGCGAGGTGAACGCGGCGTCGCCTGCCACAGTCCTCGCGGAATCCGTTTCCGCCATCGCTCTGCCTGTGTCCTACACGGATCAATTGCTCGGCGTGCTCTACTTCGAGTCCTCCGAGCCGCGCGATTTCCCCGGACCGGAAATCCTGCTGTTGCGGACGCTGGCGGACCTTTTTGCGGGGGCTCTGCATAATGCCGTGACCTTCCAGAAAGCCCAGGAGCAGGCCATCACGGACGGCCTTACCGGCGTGAAGACACACCGCTTCCTGATGGAGGCGCTCTCTTCGGAATGGAAGCGCTCCACGCGCGCGAATCGCCACTTCTCCCTGGTGCTGATGGACCTCGACAGCTTCAAATTCGTGAATGACTTCTACGGCCATCCGGAAGGGGACGTGGTTCTTCAGCGCGTGGGCCATATTCTGGAACAAAATTGCCGGCGGTCCGACGTCGTGGCGCGCTATGGCGGGGATGAGTTCGTGATCCTGATGCCGGAAACCAGCGTCGAGCAGGCCCGGCAGCTGGCGAACAAGCTCCGTGGCTGGGTCGCCTCCGACCCAGTGCTACGCGAAAAGAACGTCACGGCTAGCTTCGGGATTGCGGGCTTTCCGGTGCACGGCTCGACTCCCCAGGAGCTGATCCAGGTGGCGGACTCTTCCATGTACGTCTCGAAGCATCAGGGCGGCAATTCCGTCTCCATCGCGGAGCAGGGCGATCCGAGCGACCGCAAACGCTGGAAGAAAGACGTGTTGGAAGCCTATCTGGGCGTCACACTCAAACGCCAGTTTTCGACCGGCCCCCAGGCTTTCGAGGAGATTCATCGCCGCCTGGAGCAGTTCACACGCTCGCTGAACGAGCAGAACCCGGGCGGCTCCGGCGATGGCCTGTCATCCACCATCGTCGAAACGGTCACGTCTCTGGCCTTCGCCATAGACGCGAAGGACCATTACACGGAGGGGCACTCCCGGAAGGTGTCCGCTTATGCAGTGATGATCGCGCAGGCGCTGGGTATGAATCCGGCGGAAGTCGAGGAGATTCGGCTGGCGGGGCTGCTCCACGACATCGGCAAGGTCGGCATTCCGGAGGCCATTTTGAACAAGGCCGCGCCGCTCGATGCCTCCGAATGGGAAACGATGAAAACGCACACCGACCTCGGCGCCAAGATTCTCGAGCCGCTCGGGCCCATGGCCCGCATTCGCGAGATGATTCGCCACCACCACGAGTTCTACGACGGCACCGGCTATCCCGCCCGTCTCGAAGGCCGGCAGATTCCGCATGGGGCGCGCGTGATCGCCATCGCCGATGCCTACGACACGATCACGTCCGATCGTATCTACAAGAAGGCGCGAACCGCCGACGATGCCTTCGCGGAACTCGAACGCTGCGCCGCAAACCAGTTCGATCCGGAAATTGTCCGCGTCTTCATCGAGACGATGCGGCGCGCTCCCCGGCCCACGGTCGAATCGGGCATGAGTTCGTTCCCGCACAGGAACGCTTCCACTTCCACGCTTTAAGAGGATCTTGGACGCCCGTGGTAAGGGCTGCCGCAATGCGGGCGGCCATTCAAGCCGTCTTTCACGAGCTACCGATGAGAATCCCGATGGCGAAGACCAGCCCGCCGCCTACAATCACTTGAAGTGCCGAGGAAAAAAGCGGCTGTTCCATATAGCGGTGACGCACGTAACTGATAATCGCCAGTTCGACGGCCACGACAAACGCGGCCGCGGTGAAGGCCACGTGAAAATCCGAGATCAAGAAAGGCAATGTGTGTCCGAGGCCGCCCGCGGCCGTCATCAGGCCGGTGACCGAGCCGCGGACAATGGGCCGGCCACGCCCGGTGAGCGAGCCGTCATCGGAAAGAGCCTCCGAAAAAGCCATGGATATGCCGGCGCCTATGGAGGCGGCAAGGCCGACCACGAAGGCGTCCCATGTCTTGTGGGTGGCGATAGCGGCTGCGAAGATCGGCGCGAGCGTTGAGATGGAACCGTCCATCAAACCCGCCAGGCCCGGCTGGATGAATTGCAACATGAAGACGCGGCGGCGCGCTTTATCCTCCGCATGCCTGGCTGGAACGTCCAGATGCTTCGCTTCGAGCGTCTCGGCAAAATCGAAGTGCTGGCGTTCGGCCTCCGCCAGATCGCCGAGCAGCTTTCGCGTCGAGGCGTCGGACACTCTCTCGATGGCGCGCTCGTAGTAGCGCAGCGTTTCCGATTCCATGAGTTCCACTTGCTTTCGGACGGCATTGATTCCGAGCGGACGCATGCGCCACATGGGACGGCGATCGGGGAAGCCCTTCACATCCTGGCGGCGGATCAGCGGAATATGCTCGCCAAATCGCGTCTGGTGCAACTCGATCAAGCTCTGACGATGCCGTGATTCCTCGACCTGCATTTCCTCGAAGATCTTCGCCGTGGAGGGATAGGTTTCCCGGAGCCCTTCGGCGAATTCGCCAAAGACGCGGCTGTCCTCTTCCTCTAGCTGTATGGCAAGGGCCAGGATCTCCTGCTCGGTGAGGTCCCGGAAACTTCTTTTGGCCATGACGATTTCCCCCGCAAGGACGGATGTCAGGCTACGATTATATGCGCGGAAGGGCGAAAAATGCGCGTGCGGCGCGCGCGCCGACGGACGGAACGATTTCCCCCAAGCCGTGCCTCCCAGTGATGACGCCGGGGCATGCACAGTGGTATCACAGATATTGGAATCCGGGCACCGGAGGTGAATCGGAAATGGCGGAAACACTCGGCTTCATCGGTTTGGGAAATATGGGCGAACCTATCGCGGCAAATCTGCTGAGCGCGGGATATGGTTTGCGAGTTTACAACCGCACGGCCTCGAAGGCCGCGCCGCTCGTAGCAAGGGGTGCGAAGACCGCAGCCAGCGCGGCTGAAGTCGCGTCTCCGGCAGGGATCGTTCTCACCATGGTTGCAAACGACCAGGCTCTCGAGGAAATTTGTCTTCCGGCAGGCTCGTTCGTCGAAAGACTCGGCTCCGGCGGCATCCACATTTCGGTGAGCACGATTGCTCCCGCCACGGCGCGCCGCCTGGTCGAGCACCATGCCAGGCATGGGGTGGAATTTGTCTCCGCGCCGGTTTTCGGACGTCCGGACGCGGCCGCGGCAAAGCGACTGTGGGTTTGCGTCTCCGGACCTGCCGCGGCCAAGAAGAGGACGCAACCGATTCTCGCGGCGATCGGCCAAGGAGTTTTCGATTTCGGCGAAGACGCAGGAGCGGCGAACGTCGTGAAACTGTGCGGGAATTTTCTGATTGCCTCCGCGATCGAGGCGCTTGCGGAGTCCTTCGTGCTGGCGGAGAAGAACGGCGCGAGCAAACACGAGTTGGCTGAGATGCTCGGCAAGACGTTCTTCGCGTGTCCCGCATACCAGACGTACGGAAAGATTATCGCCGAAGAACAATTCGAACCAGCGGGCTTCCGGCTCGCACTCGGGCTGAAGGACGTCACGCTTGTGCTGGAAACCGCCGCGGCAAGTTCGATGCCCATGCCGCTCGCGAGCTTGCTGCGCGATCACATGCTCGCGGCAGTGGCCAAGGGACGCGAGAATATGGACTGGACCGCCGTGGCGCTGGGTGTCGCCGAAGACGCCGGGTTGAAATAGAATGGTCGTGCGATGAAGGCGTGCATATTGCATTCGCCCGCGAAGGCGGAAACGAATCCGCTGGAGTATGGGGATGCGCCCAAGCCACAGCCCGCGAAGGGCGAGATACTCGTGCGCGTGGAAGTCTGCGGCGTGTGCCGCACGGATCTGCACGTGGTCGAGGGAGAATTGCCGCCCCGCAAATCGCCCGTGATACCGGGGCATCAGATTGTCGGCGTTGTGGAAGCATTG
>Ga0307478_10002766_pt1 | contig 13514 bp, 14 predicted proteins | sample atmos_gasesECM4C_2_FD_203713 | JGI IMG/M metagenome (GOLD analysis project Ga0307478, IMG submission 203713) | Hardwood forest soil microbial communities from Morgan-Monroe State Forest, Indiana, United States - atmos_gasesECM4C_05 | ecosystem: Environmental > Terrestrial > Soil > Temperate...
TGGTGGCCGGGCTCGGGCGACGTCGCGGCGCCTGCTTTTTACGCCTACGCCGTGCCTGAGCCGAGCGGATTCCGAGAAAGCCCCATTCGTCCCAAGGAAGCCTTCTACGACGCGAAGCTGGGAGAGTTTTTGCTGCTCTATGACGAAGTCCGGCGAGCCGGCGATCCCAAAGCTATCCTGATGGATTTTCTCGAGAGCACTTATGATGCCGGCGCAACGCTCGGCAAATGGGACCGCGCGGGGCTGGAAAAACCGGTGCCATAAATTCGGGCGCCTGGCGGAACCTTCTAGGACTCATTCATGCGGAGGGCGTCAGGCAGGCCCTTCAATCAAACATCAGTTCATTTCCGTCAAAGGTGATGTCGAGGGCAACAAGAATGGACCGGGAATTCGGCGCGCGTGGAGGTAGCGGCGCCTTTCAAGAAAATGTTGCTGCGCGCGGCGTCCCCAGGAGCGGACAAAATAATAATTGAGGGACGCCGCAGCGGCCGCACTGAGGATGGGAACAACGCGCGCGGCCCATTTTTCGGCGACTTCCGCGCCCAGCTTCACGGCGACTTGGTCAACAATCCGCGGCACGATGCGTTCCACGGCCTGCTTTTCGAGAAATTCGCGCGTGAGATCGAGTCCGGCGGCGCTGGCGGCGGCCACCCATAGGGCGGCAACCTCGTCGTCAGTGGAATATTCGAAGCCGTAAATCAGGCTGAGCTTTTGGAGCATGCGGATGGTGATGGCCGAAAGAATTCCCATGTCTGGAACGAGTGTGGTGATGCCCCCGATGCCCAAGCCCATTCCTTCGAGCGCGGCGGTTCGCGCCGAGGACCGGACGACGCGAGCGGCCGTGCGATTGAGCAAACTTTCATCGAGCAAGCGCACGTCCTGCCAGGACTTGATCGGTAGGCCATACGCGCGGCGCACGTGCCGCAGGTACTTCTTCGGGTCGAGCTGCACCTGAGCATAAGCCCGCCGCAATCCCCCGCGGACGGAAGACTGCAAAAGCCGGGAAAGCCAAGCCGTTGGAGCTTTCTTGCGCATGTTTATTGGATGCCCAAAGGCACGGTCGCGTCTCCCCACAATAACAGTCTCCTTCTCCTCATAGCACAGAGGATACGTCGGAAGGCATGGCGGGTTTTAGGCGCTCGCCACGAGCATGCACCAAACCGGTGCAATATTACGCGCAATAGTGGTAATTAATTGCAGTGTGAACCCTGTCTCAAAGTGATAAGTCATTGTTTCCCGGCATCTTCCCCACATGGCAAGATTGGCAGCGAAGCTGCACCTTGGACGAGTACCTTTCTGCGAATGCCATGTATTCGCGCGGGAGACACTGGGGGCGGCGGAGGACCGCCAGTCTGCGAACGCAAGAGGAAAGGGGTAGATGAGATGAAGATAAAGGTATGGATCGCCTTGGCCGGCTTTATTTTGTGCTTTCTGCCTACAAAAGCAGGCGCCACCACAATCTCATTCGATCTATCCGGTTCCGGTTACACGCAGGACTCCCCCGTGGCCACCAACTTATTTCAGGGCTCAGGTTTGCTGTTGTCCAGTGGCGTCGTAACGGCCTGCGGTGGCCAGTGCATCTCGAGTCCAGCCGTAGCTTACAACGGTTCGATAACCGGCACTTTCATAGGCGCAGCATATGGGAGCCTGGAATTCGTCGGCGTAAATGGGTTGGGGGCTATTTCGCTGTACGATACAGGCGGCAATCTGGTGCAGACATTGACTCCGTCGGGTACGGTTTCTGTGCCCACTTTTGAGGGCGGCGGCCTCTACCCCGAATACAGCTATTCGGGAACAACAGGAATCGCATTCTTTACAGATAATCTAGTGCTCGATGGCCTGATTCAAATGTCGTTCAGTGACCCGGTAGCAACAACAACCCCCGAACCGAGCTCCCTTGCGATGATGCTTGCCGGTCTTGTTCTGCTCGGCGTCGCGTTACATCGCAAAAAAGCAGTGCAGGGCTGTGCATAGCGGATTTTTCCGGACATCAGATCAGATCCTCCCTGTTGTCGCGAGTACTAGTAGGCACGTTTTTCCCATATAGGGAAATACTACCAGGCCGTGCAAGCACCAGGTGGTCCTCGAAAGCATGTAACCCCCTTGTAATCAGTGGGCGGAGGAGATCGCCTCTGGCCCCGCTCTTGCAACACCCGTATAGGGGGCTCGCATGGGAGAACGAAGAAAAGCTAAGCGGTATGCCATTTATCTGCCTTTGCAGGTATGCGTGTCGCGCAAATCTCCGCGGGAGTTTTTTACGGCGCAGCTCCGCGATATCTCTCGTTGTGGAATCTACTTTCATTCGAGCGTAGACCTGGAACCGGGCAGCCCTGTGGAATTGACGTTCGCGCTGCCTGCGGAGAATGCCAGCGCCCTATCTGTTCTCGTCCGGGCCAGCGCGAAAGCCCTTCGAGTTACGCCGCTGCCGGGCGAAGACACGCCGATATATGGTGTGGCGGCGACGATTGACCGCATTGATTTTGTCCGCCCCTCGATTTCGCACGCAGCCTAATTCCGGCTCAGTGCCGGACCGCAAGGAAAACCCCTCCCAACACGTGCTTCCCTGCTCTCCGTGCGCTCGCCGAGCGCGCAGATATGGCCTTGCGCAGGTCATCCCATTACAATAAAAATCCATGCGGGGAAATAATCCATCGCCGCGCATTTCAGAAATCGAGCGCGGAATTTTGCGCGCCCTGTGCCGGTGTGCGGGAGCAAGTGCCGTGCCCGAACGGCAGCTGCGCGAGCTTGAAAATTACCGCTGGCATGAGCCGGAACACCGGGTGGTTTACGAAGCGCTCAAAGTAGCCGTGCGACGCAACCGAGAACCGTTGCGCGAACAACTCCCCGCAGAGGCCACGCGCATGGGATTTCCGGACGTGGATTGGGCCGCCTATTTCGAGGCCCCGGATTCGGCCGCGGCCGACCTCCCCGAGCTGCTTCGCGAATTGAAAGCCGCAGTGCGCGAGCGCTAAGCAGCAGAGGAAGAAATGGAGCCCGACGCGATTTGGCGCAGAGTGTCGCGCAGGGCTTCGGACAAATCCTCAAGGGTCACCTGGCTCTTCCGGAATTGGATGCGCAAGTGAAACGCGCCGTCGTCGGCGTGGTAATCGAAGACGAAGGGCTGGGGACGCGGTGCGGATTCCGTTTCGTCCTTGCGTGCACGGCGGGCTTCATCGCGTGTGAGTCCGGTCTGCGCAATACGCTGCACCAGTTCCTGCATCTTTTTCTCGTTGGGCTGGCGCGCCACCTGCAGCAACAGGGATTTGGAGGCGATGCCCTTTTCGATGCAGGCCCGGCGAATGTCATCAGGAATCACGCGCAGCGCGAGCGTTTCGGTGACGGACGAACGCGCACGGCCGATTTTTTTGGCGATGTCGTCGTGCGTGTAATCGAACTGGTCCGCCAGGCGCTGCAAGCCGTCGGCTTCCTCGAAGGGCGTCAGGTCCTTGCGCTGGAGATTTTCGATTAGGGCGAGCTCGAGCGTTTCGGCGTCGTCCGCGATTTTCTCGATGCAGGGGAGTTCGTGCAGGCCGGCCGCATGGGAGGCGTGGAAACGGCGCTCGCCGGAGATGATGTAGTAGGTGTCCTCGCGCGGGACGTAGCGGACCAGCAGCGGCTCAAGCACGCCCTTTTCGCGGATGGAATCGGCCAACTCGCGGATGTCGCCGATATTCTTGCGAGGCTGGTCCGGATTGGGGCGGATCTTGTCAATCGGGATCATGCGCCCGATGGACGCACCGCTGAAGCTGGCGAGCGTTTCGACATAATGCGCGTCATGCCGCATCTTGAGAGTGACGGGCAACCCGATCCTCTTCGACACGATGTAATACCTCCTGAGCGAGTTTCTTGTACTCGTCGGCGCCGGAAGATTTCGGCGCATAGCTGAAGACTGTTTCCTTGTAGGCCGGGCTTTCCTCGAGACGCACATTCTTGCTGATGCGCGTTTTGAAGAGGGCGTTGCCGAACACGGCGCGGATTTGCTCGTGCGTGTCCCGCGAAATATTGGTGCGCTTGTCGAATAGAGTGATCACCACGCCGAGCACTTTCAATCCGGGGTTGGGGCGCGCGCGAATGCGTCCGTAGGTTTCGAGCAGATCGTCGGTGCCCTCGATGGCAAAGTAGGCCGCCTGAATGGGCACGAGCAGGTGCGTGGAGGCGACGAGCGCGTTCACCGTAAGAATGCCGAGGGCCGGCGGAGTATCGATCACGATGAAGTCGTAATTCCTGAGCACGGGGGCCAGGGCGTCTTTCAGTTTGAACGGTGCGTCGAACTGCCCGGCGAGCTGCTGTTCTAGGCGGGCGAGCGCCAGTCTCGCGGGAGCCACAAAAAGGTTGGGGTCCTTGCTCGGACGAATCACCTTGGCCATCTCCGTGGGATGTTCTCCGAAGACGTCGAACATGGTGGCCTGAACTTCGTCCGAGCTGAAGAAGGCGATGGTGGCGTTCGACTGCGGATCGAGATCAATGAGCAGGGTGCGTTTCTTTTTGAGCGCGAGAGCGGCGGCGAGATTGATGGCTGTAGTGGTCTTTCCCACACCGCCCTTTTGATTGGCAACCGACAGGACGCAGGTCAATCCTTTGCCCCCCGCTTCCTTGCGTGCAACCCCAGGGCTACATATGGAACCCCGCAGCCCCGCTTGCACTACAAGTAGCGATACTCTACCTGTACTTATGGTCTCACTGCAAGCAAAATTTGTCAGCGGCCTGATTTGAAATGGGGCGGAAGGAAAATGGATCGGGGACACTCTCTGCGAGTGCGTATCCCGACCTATGGGGAAGCGGGATTTTTACGGCATCGGGGTCTACTGATCTGATGGAGATTTCGAGTGGCGCAAGGGGGAGGGGCAAATCCTTGCGCCACCGTTCACCGTACTATAGGCCCGCTAGCTACTGCGCTGACTTCCCCCGGCGCGGTTGCAACTTCTTCCTCATGACGAAAAGCGCCACGATTCCCATGCCCAGTAGGATCAGCGAATTGGGCTCGGGAGTCTGAACGTTAAACGTCAAGTTATCGATTGCGATTGTGGCCGGCCAATCGAGGAAGTCGAGCTCGGTGACGCCGTTGACCGTAGTCGAATAGTAGCCAATGTATTGGGGCGCGTTTTCGCCATTCACATCAGGCGAGTGCGTGGAACTGCCATCCGCAGCGGACCCGCTAGGCTTCACACTCGAAAAAGTAGCGATTGTCGGGTCACTCCCGTTGGTGTTGTTGCCGGCTTCAAAGGTCAGGTCGGGAGTGCTGGTGCATCCAGTGGCGCCGGCAGCGCACGGAAAGATCTCATAATCGAAACTGATGGTGCCGCTGATGGGAAAGTTGAACGTCAAATAAATCTCGTTCTTGGAGCCGACGCCGATTTGGGTGCCGTTGTCATTGGTGTCGGCGAGGAACTCCCCCGTGGTGCCGCTGACGAGATTATTAGTGGTGCCTAGCGTTCCCGTCGGCGTAGCGGTATTGGAGATAGCGCTAGGAGTCCCATTGTAGGTGCCCAGCGTGAGCGGCTTGCCATCCGGACCAACGACGTGGCCGTCGCCATCCCAGGTCTTGTCAGCCACACCGCCATGCACGGTGACGGTACACGTGCCGCAGCCTGCCGCCGCGAGCGCCGAATCCATATACGTCTGGACGGCTGTAGAGGCAGCGCCGAGGCCGCTCGAGTTGTTGGTTGCAGTCTTGCTGTAAGCCACCGAGTTATAATTGAAGTCAACGGTGTTCGCGTTCGCTGCCGAAGCGGCGCCCAAAATGACCAGCGCGCCTGCGAATAGCGGCAATCGTGCAGCTTTGAAGATATACTTGGCCCTTTGCTTCATTCTGAAGTACCCCTTGTCCTTAGTACTGTCCCTGCTGGTAGTAGTAGTTCGTCTCTTCTAATCGCACGTGGCATTCCATTATTCGCGGGCATTTTTTGTCACATAGCCCGGACCTAATTATCGGCTTATGATGCGGTTACAAAATCTTGGAAAAAATTCGCTCGTTCCATTCAAAACCACAATGTCCAGAAAAATGACGATACATGGAAACCTGTATCCGCGCGAGCGTCGACATCGGGGTTGTCTCAATTGGCGACTGGATTCGTACAGGTAGGAGTACTGGTAAGGCTACGTCGTTATTACATTTTGTATCGGCCGAGGTCCTCGTCGTTAAGATTCTCGAGCCACTTGCGCAGCTCTTCATTCGAGCTTTTCTCGGAGGCGATGTTAGCCATCTTCGAATTCTTGAGCACTTGCTCGTCCACGAAAATGGGGCAATCGAGGCGCAGCGCGAGCGCCAGAGCGTCGCTGGGCCGCGAATCGAGCGACATCATGCGGCCATCGCGCTCCATCCAGATAAGGGCATAGAATGTGTCTTCCTTCAGATCACAGACGACCACTTTCTGCACGCGCACATCCAGGCCCGTCAGGACATTTTTCAGCAGATCGTGGGTCATTGGCCGAGGAGTCTGTACCTTTTCGATTTCGAGGGCGATGGCGTTTGCTTCGTAAATCCCCACCCAGATGGGCAGGACCCCGTTGCCCTGCGTTTCCTTGAGCACGACGACGGGCATGTTCGTGGCCGGGTCCATCATCAATCCGCGGATCTTGACCTCAAGTTCCATGGTGACCTCCCGTACCGCTACACCACTTGCTCGCCCACCAAACTGTTCGGCCCCGCGCGAGTCACCCTCACTTGTAGATATTGTCCCAGAAGACTTTCGTCGGGCGAAGTGAAATTTATGATTCGATTGCCGGAAGTGCGTCCGGCCCACTGTCCCTTGGCGGCGTGCCAGGCGTCCACGAGCACCTCGAACTCCGAGCCGACGAGCTTTTCGTTTCGGCCCGCCTGGATTTCTCTTTGCCGCTCCTGCAGGATGGCGAGCCGCCTTCCCTTCTCTTCCTCCGGAACGGCGTCCGGCATGGTGAGCGCCGTGGTATTCGGGCGCGGCGAATATTTGAAGGAGAAAATGGCGTCGTAACCCGCGGCGTCGAGCAGGCTGAGGGTGTCGTCGAAATCGGATTGCGTCTCGCCGGGAAATCCCACGATGATGTCGCTCGTCACGCTGATGGGCCGCCGGGCATTCCTGATCCAGAAAAGTTTTTCGAGATATTCCTCGCGGGTGTATGTGCGCCGCATGGCGCGCAGCACGCGCGTGGAGCCGGACTGCACGGGCAGATGGACGTGTTCGCACAGAGCCGGAGTCGAGTCGATGGCCTCGACGATTTCGTGCGTGAAATCATTCGGATGCGAAGTGGTGAAGCGCACGCGGCGGATGCCCCGGACCGCCGCGACCTCGCGCAGAAGCCCGGCAAAATTCAGCCCGCGCGGAGATGGATCGCGGTAAGAGTTCACGGTCTGCCCGAGCAACTGGATTTCGGTGTAGCCGTCGCCGGCCAGTCGCCGCGCCTCCGTGAGAACGGAATCGCTCGGTCGGCTTCGCTCCGGCCCGCGCGTATGCGGCACCACGCAATAGGCGCAGGAATAGTCGCACCCCTCGATGATCGTCAGATAGGCGCGGAAGGAATTATCGCGCCGGGTGATTTCCGTCTCGAATGTTTCGTCCGTGTCCAGATCGAGGCCCGAGACCCTGCGGCCGCCCGCTTCGAGCTCGCCGAGCAGTTCCGGCAGGAGGCGGTAGCTCGCCGAGCCGCACACCAGGCTCACCCAGGGCGCGCGCTTGAAAATTCCCCGCCCTTCCTGCTGCGCGACGCATCCGAGCACGCCGAAGATTTTTTCGTTTCCGTCGGCTTTCCAATCGCCCAGTCGCGCGAAAACTTTCTGCGCGGCCTTTTCCCGAATGCTGCACGTGTTCAGCAGGACCAGATCCGCCTGGGCCGCGCTGTCAACGGCGCGATAGCCGTGCTCAAGCAGAACACCGGCCACTTTTTCCGAGTCATGCACGTTCATCTGGCAGCCGAATGTTTCAATGTAGAACGCTTTCCCCGGTGCGATGCTCGCGGTAACTGGTGCGGGAGAGCTCGGCTGCAAAGCGCGCTCATCCAGCTGAAACTTAGCCGTCAAGCGCTCCACGCCGACATCAAACGTTTTGCTCATGGCTCGAATTCGATTCTAGCATAGGCGCACAGGATCGATTGTTGAGGGGCACGGTGGGAGTCACGCGCGAGCAAAGCACGGCGTGCGGCGCACCGCGCCTCCAAATAAACGCCCGGCTCGCCCGATACTCCCTAAGGATTCGACTTGGGTTGAGCGGGAACAGGAGCAGGCGCCGGCGCAGGAGTAGAAGGTTGTCCCTGTTGTGCGCCGGAAGGAGCATTTGGAGCAGGGGGAGGCGGGTTGAAGTAACGATCGTTGTAATCCGCATGCACAGAGCCGGTGATCTCATTTATTTTGTCTTGCAGATTTTGCTGAGCGAGCGTACGCGCGATTTCAACGCTGACTTGGTCGAGCGGCACCGTATCCCTGCTTACTACCTTGAAGAACGTGATGCCGGCAGTCTCGTTGTAGATTTTGCTCACCTCGCCGGGCTTCAGCGAGAAAAACTCATCGGCCTGCTCAGGTGGGAACATATTCCTTCGCTCCGTACCGATATCCGTCCTTATGGGTTCGGATGTAAGGCCCAAGGTTGCGTAGGCTTCCTTTTCGGCCTGGTCCGGATCCTCCCCTTTGGCTACTCGGTCGCGCGCATCCGCGATCGCTGATGCGGCGCTCTTCGCGAAATCGTCCTTATTCTTGATGCTGGGGTCGTTCGTGGGGATAAATACGCGGGCGAGGTGGACCTCATCGTATTGGGAAAGATTCTTTTGATAGTAGGCTTGTACTTCCACCGGGGCGGGATGGGCGTACTGCGCCTGCAATTCGAGGCCATACCTGGCCGCCAGCGCCTGGATTCGCCGCAACCGCAAATACTCCTTGGCCACAGGATCATTTTCCATCCCGGCCTTTTCAGCGGCGTTGCTCACGGTCAGCATCTGCACATATTTCTCAGCCAGGTCGCGCGTGACCGGAGGCGCGGGCGCGCCCGGCGTGGAAATGGCTTGCAAGAGATTGTCGTATTGTTCCTTGGTGATCACGGTGGTGCAGGAACTGGCAGCGGCGGCTGCGGTATTTTTCTTCGCGCCGCTGCAAAGGCCATGAATGGTGATTACGGCGTCGCCAGGCGCCACGACTGGCGCGGCGGGCGGGGCTGACTGCGGCGCGCTTGGTGGCGGTGCCGCCGGAGCCGGATTTGTCGCGCTTTGAGCCTGAACAATCCCCGCGGCAAGGATGAGACCGAGCAAAATTCGAATCATGGTTGAAAAGCCTCTCGTAAAATTGGGATTTTCCTTCTTGGCACCACCGGCCGAGGGTATTTTACCCCTAAATGATTTGTTCCGAAAGAAGGAGAGCATCGTTTATGGGTTCGATTCAAGCGGCAGAGACTTTGTTGCCCTGTTCGCATTCGCATCCGTTTGACCGTCTCCCATGCGTGTGCTACGGTATTTCCGGGCGGATATAGAGACTCTATTCCCCGGAGGAAGAACAATTTCTGGCCTGGCGCTCCTTCTCTTTGCCAGCCCGCTCACGCTACTTGAGCAAACGAGCGGGGTGGCGCGCGTTATTCTCGGTATCCTTTTCATTCTTTCGATACTCTCCTGGGCGCTCATTTTCCAAAAGTTCTATCAACTCAGCGGATTGGACCGTAAAGCCACCAAGTTCCTGCAAATGTTCCACGCGGGTGGCGGGCTTCCGAATCCCCGTGCGCTACGCGCTGGGTCGGGCGATAGCCCTCTGATAGCGGTGTATGACGCCGGTTACGCCGAACTCTCCGCGCAGCTCAGTGGCGCGAACGCTCGTCCCGGAACAACCCCGGCGGTGGGAGCCACGGTGAGGAACCCGAGTGCCATCGGCGTCGAGATGCAGACAGCGGCGGGCGAGGAAGTTCGGCGCCTGGAACAGGGAATGTCCACGCTGGCGACCATCGCATCGGTTTCGCCATTTATAGGGCTGTTTGGAACAGTCTGGGGCGTGATGGACGCCTTTTCCGGGCTGGGTGACGCAGGAGCTGCGAGCCTTCGTGCCGTAGCGCCGGGGATTGCCGAAGCGCTCGTTACCACGGCGGCAGGCCTTTTCGCAGCCATTCCTGCACTCGTCGCCTACAACCACTATCTCCACAGCATCCGCGGCGTGGCCGCGCGCTTGGACGCTTTCGCATCGGAATTCACCTCCAAAGTCGAGACGATGTACAGCTCCTAGCTGAGAGAGCCAGCGCTATGCCGCACATCCAACGCGAGACCGGCACAACACTTTCGGAAATCAACATGGTGCCGTTCATTGACGTTGTGCTCGTTCTGCTCATCATCTTCATGATCACCGCGCCCATCCTTCAATCGGGCATTGACGTGGATGTGCCAAAGACGAAGACGGTGAAGGAGCTGACGCAAGTGCGCATGGTGGTCACCATTGACCGCGGCCAGCGCGTCTATCTGAACGACAAGCCCGTCAATATTCATGAGATCGGCAAGCAAGTTGTGTCCCAGTCCCACGATGTAAGCCAGCAGGCCGTGTACGTCCGGTGCGACGAGACCGTGCCGTTCGGCAGTTGGGCCACTGTCGTTGACGCGCTGCGCCAGGCCGGCATCCAGAATATTAGTGTAGTGACGCAGCCGCTGAGCGAGCTGCCAGAGGCCAAATAAATGGCGTCCGCCGTGGCAATTCGCCCTCCGGATAGTCTGAAGAAGCCGCTTTGGTGTTCCCTTTTTGTCCATGGCGCGCTCATATTAAGTGTGGTGATCTCAACCTTATTTGCGCCGCGCGTGGAAACCTGGGGTGGTCCCGGCGGGTCGGTTGCGGTCAACCTGGTGGGCAACGCACCCGCCATTCCGCTGCCCACGCCGGAGGAGCAGAGCCCCAATCGCGTGGTGGACGAATCGAAGGGGATGTACAAATCGGAACCGCAGCCCAAGCCGGAACAGAATGCCACTCCCATTCCGCAGTTCCAGCAAAAGAAGCCTCCCAAGATCATTTCACGGCCATCGAGGCTGCTCGAAAACCAGGTTCCACCACCGCCGAACGCGATACCATATGGGGGCGGCGGAACGCCGACGGTTCCCACAACGTCGTTTGCGATGGGAGCGGGAACCACGCAGGGTGGCCTAAGCTTCAGCGGCGCGGCAGGAGGCGATTTCGGCTCGCGCTTTCCGTGGTACGTGGAGGGAGTGCAGCGGCGCATCAGCGGCAATTGGTTGCAATCCAGTGTGAATCCGGCCCTCGCGTACGCGCCGCGCGTGATTGCGAATTTCACGATTTTGCGCAACGGAACGATTACGAATATTCAGATCACGCAATCGAGCAACGATTCATCCGTGGATACTTCGGCGGTCCGGGCCATTCAAGCTTCCAGCCCGCTGGGTGGCCTGCCCCCGGAATATTCCGGCTCGGCAGTGAATGTTACATTCTGGTTCGACTATCATCGGTGAGGATATGACGCGAAAATTCGCACTTCTCGCAGCAGGATTCATCGCATGCGCGGCACTCTTGGCTTTCGCGCCGAGTCCCGCGGCGGCCCAGGGAACGCAGCAGGGCTGGTTCCAGACGGGCACGGGACTGGGCGTCTCGAAGGTGCGGCTCGCCGTGCCGGACTTAGCGTCCCGCTCCGCGGCCGCGCAACCGCTTGAAAAAACTTTTCACGACGTTTTGTGGAGCGACCTCGGGTACAGCGGGATCGTTGACCTGGTGAGCTCCAGCTTTTATCCGCTGCAGGCACCGAGCCAGCCGAGCGAGCTCCACGCACAAGACTGGGCCGCAGCCCCGGCGAACGCCTATATGGTGGCTTATGGCAACTTGACGGTGGATGGCACGAATCTCGCCGCCGCCGGATTTCTTTCTGACGTCCACAATCCCGCGTCGCCGCCCGCCATTCAGAAAATTTATCGCGGCTCCGCCACGGATTCCGACGCGCGCCGCCTCGCGCATCAGTTTGCCGACGATATCATTGCCGCATTGAGCGGCGGGCTGCCCGGCATCGCACAGACGCAGATTGCCTACGAGAGCGCCCGAAGCGGTTACACGGAAATCTGGGCGATGGACTACGACGGCGCGAACCAGCATCAGCTGACGCATCAGCGATCCATCTCTCTTACGCCGCGATGGTCGCCGGATTCCACGCGCATCGCCTTCACGTGTTACGAACCGTATGGGCGCGCCACGGCCGCGGAGATTTGCATCTACTCGCTGGCTTCCAATCACCTGATCGCTTTCCCGCGCTATCCCGGGACGAATAGCTCGCCCGCATGGTCGCCCGATGGCTCGAAGATCGCGTTCATGGCCAGCCTGGCCGGCTATCCGGAAGTCTATGTGGCCGATGCGGGCGGGGCGCATATGCGTCGCATCACATTCGCCGCAGGCGTCAGCACATCGCCCGCGTGGAATCCGAAGACGGGCACTCAGATCGCTTTCATCAGTGATCGCGACGGCACGCCGGGCCTTTACATAGCAAACTCCGACGGCACGAACGTCCAGAAAATGCCCCTGCCGGACATGCAATACGTCTCCGATCCGGCGTGGTCGCCCAACGGACAACTTCTGGCATTCAGCTGGAGGCGCCCCGAAGGGAACTACGATATTTACGTCATGGACATTGTGAGCCACGAACTCGTTCAACTGACGGCCAACGAAGGCCGCAATGAACGGCCCAGTTGGGCGCCTGACGGGAGGCATCTCGTTTTTGAATCCACGCGCACGGGCAAGCGCGAGGTATGGACGATGCTGGCCGACGGCAGCCAGCCGCGCCAGTTAACGTTCGAGGGGCAGAATGGTTCGCCCAACTGGTCGCAGCGATGAGGATGCCGCGGCCCGGTAGCGCCGAAATTTGTTGCTTGAGAATTGGTTCCACGTATGTTCGGGTTTGGTCCGTAAAAATTTCATTCTCGCGTTCCTCAGCTATAGCGCATGCAGGAACGTCGAAGGAGGCTTGAAATGCAGCACGGTACTTTTCGGAAGCTCGCACTGCTCGTCAGCATGGTGACCCTTGCCGTGTTCCTTGGCGCCTGCAAGAAGCAGGTTGCCGCACCACCCCCTGCTCCCCCTCCCGCGCCGCCGGCGGCGAAGCCGACCGTCACGCTCAACGCTTCCCCGGCCTCGATTAATGCCGGCGACACGGCCACGCTCTCCTGGTCGTCCACCGATGCCACGGACCTGGACATCGAGCCGGGCGTCGGGAAAGTCGCGCCGCAAGGCTCGACCCCTGTAACGCCGACCCAAACGACCAACTACACGATCACGGCTACCGGTCCGGGCGGCAGCGCCACGGCCAGCGCCAGCGTGGAAGTAGCGGCGGCGGCGCCTCCTGCCGCTCCCGCGCCCGCGGCCCAGCCGAACGTAAGCGATCTATTCGACCAGAACGTGAAGGATGCCTTCTTCGATTTGGATAAGTCCGATCTTCGCGACGACGCTCGCGCGTCGCTCACGGCGGACGCGGAATTCCTGCGGTCCTACCCGGACGTCAAAGTCTCAATCGAAGGGCATTGCGACGAACGCGGCTCCGAAGAATACAACCTGGGTCTCGGCCAGCGCCGCTCCGACGCCGTGAAGAACTATCTTGTCT
>Ga0307478_10002767_pt1 | contig 13512 bp, 10 predicted proteins | sample atmos_gasesECM4C_2_FD_203713 | JGI IMG/M metagenome (GOLD analysis project Ga0307478, IMG submission 203713) | Hardwood forest soil microbial communities from Morgan-Monroe State Forest, Indiana, United States - atmos_gasesECM4C_05 | ecosystem: Environmental > Terrestrial > Soil > Temperate...
CGCTTTGACCACTTCCTCGAGATATTCATCGCTCACAGCACGCTCACCCGGAGCATTTTTTTTCTTCAGCCGTTTCTTCAGCACCTCAGGCGTGGCTTGCAGGTAAATGACAAGGTCGGGCGTAGGCAACTGCTCGCGGAAGTGGTTGTAATAGCGGTTGTAAGTGTCGAGTTCCTGATCGGTGAGATTAAGGCAGGCAAAGAGCTTATCTTTTTCGATGATGTAGTCGGCGACCACCGTCTTCTGCGAGCGGGGTCCCAGGTCGAGCGCCTGCAGCTGTTCGAACCGCTGCACGAGAAAGGCAAACTGAGTTTGAAACGCCGCGCCGCGTTCGCCCCCATAAAAAGCTCCGAGGAACGGATTGGATTCCGGCTCCATCACCCGCTGCGCGTTCAGCCGCTCTGCCAAAATTCGCGCCAGCGTGCTTTTGCCGACTCGGATCGGACCTTCCACTGCAATGTAACGGGGCAGCTCGAAGAGATTGGCCATGGGCTCGCAATAATTCGGAAGTTGCAGGATAGCTCGGATGGAGCCGAGTGGCAATTGAGGGAAGAGTTAACAGCAGAAATTGAGCGATTTAGCGATCGCGTGATTGTGCAATTTGAAGAGGATCGTACGATCTTCGATCACACAATCGCTCACTTACTCAATGCTCTACAATCCCTCCATGCTGGTCACAGCTCTAACGTGTGCCGCCTCCGCCGCAGCCGCGATCACCGTCGGCTACCAGTCCATGGCTCCGACGGCGCAATGGCATGGACGAACCTTCATCGGACTCGACCCTGGCTCGCGCCAGATCGCACTGACCTACGACGATGGCCCAAACGACGCGCATACGCCACGCCTGCTGGAAGTCCTCGCGAAGCACAATGTACACGCCACTTTTTTCCTGATTGGACGCTACGTCGAGCAGCGGCCGCAAATTGTCCGCGCGATCGTCCAGGGCGGGCACGTCGTCGGCAACCACACCTTCACTCATCCTCTTTTGATCTTCGGGAGCGAAGCCGAGATCCGGCAGGAACTCACCCATTGCCGCTCCGCTTTACGGGATGCGATTGGCGAACCCTCCAATCTCTTCCGCCCTCCTTTCGGAGGACGCCGTCCTGCTGTGCTCCGCATAGCCCGCGAACTGGGCCTAGAGCCAGTTATGTGGAACTTAACCGGCTACGACTGGAGCGCGCCGCCTGCCGAGGAAATCGAAAGGAAAGTCGCGAAACAGATGCGCGGCGGCGACGTCATCCTTCTGCACGATGGCGGACACAAGCAAATGGGAGCAGACCGCTCCCAAACCGTGATCGCCACCGATCACCTGATTGCGCGCTACAAGACCGAGGGATATGAATTCGTAACAATTCCTCAGATGATTGAAGAGTCAGCCGTTACGTCAGGCCAATAGCTACAGTCGTCTTGGTTTCTTGGAATTTCTCCACGCGTCTGTGACTCTGCGGTAAATTATCCCTTCATCCCCGCAAACGCCGATTTCGCCGCCGCAATCGTCCGCTGAACATCCTCGTCAGTATGCATCGAGCCCAAAAACGCCGCTTCGTACTGCGACGGAGGCAGATACACTCCGCTATCAAGCATTGCCCTGAAAAACTTGCCGAAAGCCTCAGTGTTCGATTTCGACGCAGAATCCCAATCCGTTACCGGTCCCGGCGTGAAAAACCACGTAAACATCGACCCCACGCGGTTGTGCGAGAGCGGAACGCCCGCTTCTTTCGCAGCCGCGGCCACGCCCTCAACCAGTTCGCCGCTCAACTTCTCAATCCGCGGATAAATCTCCTGCTTGCGATCGTGCAGATTCTTCAGCATTGCACTGCCCGCGGCCATCGCCAGCGGATTTCCGGATAGCGTGCCCGCCTGATACATCGGCCCCAGCGGCGCCACCAGATTCATAATCTCGCTCGGACCGCCATAGGCGCCAACCGGTAAGCCTCCGCCAATGATCTTGCCCAAAGTCGTCAGGTCAGGACGAATATTGTAGATTTCCTGCGCGCCTCCGAAAGCCACGCGAAATCCGGTCATCACTTCGTCAAAAATCAGCACCGACCTCTCGCGCTCCGTAATCAATCGCAGGGCGACGAGATAATCGTCCGCGCCGGGAACGCATCCCATGTTTCCCACCACCGGCTCCACAATGACGCAGGCAATCTGATGTTTGAATTTCTGAAAAGCATATTCCACCGCCTTGATGTCGTTAAACGGCAAGGCCAGCGTGAATTGGATGAATTCCTCGGGAACGCCCGCCGATCCGGGGATACCGAGAGTCGCCACTCCCGAACCAGCCTTCACCAGCAGCGAGTCCGAATGCCCGTGGTAGCAGCCCTCGAATTTCATAATGTACTTGCGCTTGGTGTAGGCGCGGGCCAGACGGATAGCCGACATGGTCGCTTCGGTTCCGGAACTTACGAAGCGAACTTTCTGCATGGAAGGAAACGCGGCCAACACCAACTCCGCAAGATCCGCCTCGGCGGGCGTCGAAGCTCCAAAACTCGTGCCGTTGCAAGCCGCGGCCACGATCGCGTCGAGCACGTCCGGCGCGGCATGACCAAGAATCAGCGGTCCCCACGAGCCAACGTAGTCGATGTATTCATTCTCGTCCGCGTCCCAGATATGCGAGCCCTTCCCGCGCACAATAAACGGCGGATCGCCGCCCACCGCACCAAAAGCACGCACCGGCGAGTTCACTCCGCCAGGAATCATGCTCTCGGCACGTTGCTGCAAACGGCGCGACTGCTCGACTTTTCGAGACGTTGTGGAAGGCATGAACTCTCGCAGGTGACTGTCATCCCGAGCAAGCGTTTTTGCGCAGCGAGGGATCTGGGCGAGCCGCGCGAAGCGTCGCGGTCTTTGCGACGCATTAGTCGCGCGTTTGGCTCGCTTCCGTGCAACAAGACTGACTACTATAGCAGCGCCTGCGGAAAATAATTAATCAGATATTCACGATTTCGCCATCATTGCGCAACATCGCACGGATAACTTGGTTTCATCACGTTGCCCTTCTAACCGGGAGGGTTCAAGGACAGCTTCGGGGGCTCCGGGCTGTCCTTATTGATTTGTCGCCAGCGATTCCGCAAATCTACCTAAGATACGAGCGCACGATGTCCATCAATTCGTCCGCCGCAACCGCCTGCTCGGAAGTAGTTTTGCGCGATGGATCGAGGACGTGAAATCTAACATGATCTTCCAGCAACTCGGCCATCAGCCCGTTCATCGCGCCGCGCGCAGCCGTGATCAGTTGCAATATGTCCCCGCAGTCCTTGCCTTCATCAAGCGCCCGCTCCATAGCGTCAATCTGCCCTCGAATGCGCCTCACCCGCAGCGTAAGTTTCTCTTTCTCTCGTAGCGTATGAGCCATGTCCAGCTCCCAGGTTGATTTTCCACTTGACTATACTATACGGGGGTATGCTACAACAAGTGTTCGAGAATCCCTGAACCTGGCTTGTAACATTCCTTTAACTAACCCTGCGTAGGCTCGGTTTGATTGACGGCACGCACAGCCTGGGTATTGCGTGATGCACCTGTCGCCGCACGCGTTATTAACCATAGTTAACTTCATGTGGTATATTCACGTTAAGCCAAGACGGAGAATTAGGTCGCGGTACGCAGCAATTATGAGAAAGCAAGCCCAATTCGCACGTTTTGGCGCACGCTGCCTTTTGCTTCTGCTCTGGGCTGCTACTGCTCTCGGCCCCGCTCGTCTGGCGCGGGCCCAGCAACCGGACGCGCCCTCCGCTGCGAAGCCTGACTCGGCGTCGCAGGACAGCACCGCCGCCCCGCCGAGCCCGGCCGATCCTCAGCCCGACGACAGTGCCGAAGCGATGTTCCCTCATTTCAAAGACTCGCGCTTTTGGCTCTCCGGCCAGGCCAACTTCATCTTCCAGACCCATCCTTCATTTCACGCCGACTACAGCGGCAAGAACAGCCTCAGTCCCAACTTCGAAGAGGCTACGTCTCGCGTGTTAACGCTCTACACCGGCGCGCGGATCGATAATTCCACCGAGCTTCTGGTCGACATTGAGGAGGCTGGCGGAGCCGCGCTCAGCGCGGGCCTGGGCCTCGCCGGCAATACCGACCTCGATATTGTCCGCAATCCTCTCTTGAGCAAAGCACCCTATCTCGGGCGAGGGATGATTCATAAAGTTTTTGCTCTGAGCAAAGACAAAGTCGAAAACCAGCGTAGCTGGCTTTCCCTCTTCGACGAACTCCCGCGCCGCCGTCTGGAGATCCGCTTCGGCAAATTCAGCATGCCCGATTTCTTCGACATAAATTCCGTGGGCGCCGATACCCACCTTCAATTCATCAACTGGACCACCGACAACAACGGCGCCTGGGACTATGCCGCCGACACCCGCGGCTACACCGTTGGAGCCACCGCCGACTACGAAGACCGCAACTGGGGATTCCGTTTCGCCGAAGCCCTGATGCCGAAAATCGCCAACGGAATTGATCTGGTTTGGAAGCCGTGGCAAGCCCACGCGGAAAACTTCGAATACGAATTGCGTCGGGGCTTCATACCAAGGAAACCAGGAGTCATGCGTCTGCTGGCCTACACCAACTACGCGAACATGGGCATCTATCGCGATGCGGTCGCCAACTTTGAGGCCGGCCTCACACCCATTCCAGTGATCACCGACCATCCCTGGCACATCACGCGCAAGTACGGTTTTGGAATCAACCTCGAGCAGAATCTCCTGCCCAACCTCACGGCTTTCGCCCGCTTCGGCTGGGATAATGGCAAGACCGAATCCTTCGCGTACACGGAAGTCGATCAAACATTCGCCGAGGGACTTGGCGCCAAGGGCGCGTGGTGGCATCGCAAGCAGGACCGCGCTGGCATTGCTTTCGTCTCAAACGCAATCAAGAAGGATCACCAAACCTACCTCGCCGATGGTGGCCTCGGCTTCCTGCTCGGCGATGGCGCTCTGAATTACGGCCGCGAAAATATCCTGGAGTCCTACTACACGGTCCACGTGTGGCGCGGCATTTATCTCGCGCCGGGCCTGCAGCACATCGTAGACCCCGGTTACAACCGCGACCGTGGTCCGGTGCTCGTGCCTTCCTTCCGCGCCCACGTCGAGTTCTAGCAGGCTTCCGGCACCTCTTGCATCTACCGGTCGGGAAGGGCACGACTTCAGTCGTGCCGCAAGTCTGGCCACGCCTAGTGTGGCTTCAGCCGCAGCGGTTTATCTCTCGACCGTACTCGCGAGCCTTCAGCGAAAGTCTCCATCGCGATTACTTCTCCACCGTCACGCCCTTCCAGAACGCCACATACCCCGTAATCTGCTTCGCTGCCGGCTTCGGCTCCGGATAAAACCACGCCGCCCCGGCATTCCGTTTGCCCTTCACTTCGACATCGTAATAGCTCGCCGTGCCTTTCCACGGACACACCGTGTGCGCGTCGCTAGGTTTGAAATATTCCTTGCGGATCGCATCCGGCGGAAAATACTGATTCCCCTCAACCTCGACCGTCGCATCGCTCTCGGCCAGTACCGCGCCTTCCCAGGTTGCTTTTGCCATAATGCCCATATAGATTCCTACCAGGCGCAGCAGGTTCAGAAACGTTGCGCGACAAAGACAAAAATGCCCGAGGCAGCCACAAGCACGCGTTTCAACGGCCATTCCATGACGCGTGTTTTGGAGCGCGTCCTCGTCTGCTCTCCCCGCACCGCCGGCTGGAACCAGCCGGACCGCGCGGCCCGCTGGCAAGAACTCGGCTTCCAGCATGCACCCGACTTCGCCACAGGGCAGTCCCAGCATGAAGCGCTCTGCCGTGAGCTAAAAATAGCAGGCGCCGAAGTTGTGGAGATGCCCCCCACGCCAAATCTTTCACTCGACGCCGTCTACGCGCACGACGCATCCTTTCCCACCGATTACGGATTGATCGTGCTCCGTCCCGGCAAGCCCAATCGCATAGCCGAAGGTCCGTGCCACGCCGCGTTTCTTGAGACCTTGGACATCCCGACGCTCGGCACAATCGTGCTTCCCGGTACTGCCGAAGCCGGAGACATGGTCTGGCTCGACGCGAAAACTCTGCTCATCGGCCAAGGCTACCGCACCAATGCCGCGGGCATTCAGCAGATCCGCGATCTGCTCGCGCCCAAGGGAGTGCAAGTTTTCTCCGCGCCCTTGCCCTACGGCCCGGGCCCATCCACGTGCCTGCACCTGATGTCGCTGATCAGCCTGCTCGATGAACACACGGCGCTGGTCGATCTTCCATGGCTGGCAGTCGAGACCGTCCAACTGCTCCAGTCCCGCGCATTCAACTTCATCGAAATCGCCGCCTCCGAGCGCGACACGCTGGCCTGCAACGTCCTGGCACTCGGCGAAAAGCGCCTGCTGGCCATCGAAGAAAATAAAAAGACAAACACCCGCCTCCGTCAAGCCACATTCGATGTCCGCACTTTCCCAGCCAACGAACTCTGCATAAACGGCAGCGGCGGCCCCACCTGCCTGACCCGCCCGATACTGCGGTCGTGAAAAAGAACCATGTGGGAACGGCCGCCTTCGGCCGTTCCGCCGAGCGCAGCAAGGCGGCACCACCACGAACTCACTGGAATCGGTAGCGGGCCTCTCCACCTCCGCTCCTGCTAAAATAATCCTGCATGCTTCTTCCCTTCGTCCGCGAACTCTTCACGGACGTAGAAATGCTTCCCGCCTTCACGCGTGTAGCCTCCCACCTCAAGGAGGGCACGGGGCGTCTCCGTGTCTCCGGCCTCACTCCCACCGCAAAAGCCTTACTGCTCGTGCTCTTCCAACGCGCCGCCGCCCGCCCGCTCATCTTTGTCGTCAACGATAACCGCGCCGTCGAAGACTTCCTGCCAGTCCTCCGCAGCTTCTGTGAACTCACCGCAGCCTGCGATCCCGATTCCGTAATCTCCCTCCCAGCTCGCGACGTTCTCCCTTACCAGAATCTCTCGCCGCATCCCGAACTCCAGGAAGAACGCGCCACTGCTCTCTGGAAGATTGCAACCGGCGCGGCGTCCATCGTAGTCTCACCAGTAGCAGCCACGGCGATCCGCCTCCGCTCCAGCGACTATTACGCCGACCTCGCCCGCACCGTTCGCCGCGGCGAAACCTTCGATCTGGAGGCTCTACTCGCCCACCTCAATACTGTCGGCTACACCTCCACTGACGTGGTCGAGATGCCCGGCCAATACGCAGTGCGCGGCGGCATCCTCGACGTGTACTCGCCCGAAGCCGACCGCCCCCTGCGCATCGAATTCTTCGGCGACGAAGCCGATTCCATCCGCAAATTCGACCCCACCTCGCAGCGTTCCTCAAACCCCGTAGACGAGGCGCTGCTTCTTCCGCTCACCGAAACCCCGGTTAGCGAACATCTGCTCGGCGCAATTCACACCCGCCTGAGCGGCAAGCGCATCGTCGGCAATGAAGAAATCGTCGAAGCCGCAGTCCGTGCCGGGGGAGTCAACGTTTTCCCCGGCTGGGAGTTCTACTCGCCCGTAGCCGGAGCCGACAGCAGCATCTTCGATCTACTTCCCAGCGCCGCGGTCCTTCTCGACGAACCCGATCAGCTCCAGCAAGAATTCGACCGTTTCTGGACCCGCGTTCAGGAAGCCCATGAGCGCAGCGGAGTAGGCAATCTGGTTCGTCCCGAGGATCTTTACTTGCCGCCAGAAGACTGGCAGCAAAAAACCGCGAATCTCCCCGGCGCCGATATCGAACACCTCGGCATCACCCGCAGCCTGGACGAAGATGCAGTCACTTTCCTCACTCAGCCCTCGCCCCGCTTCCACGGCGCAGTCCCGGCCATGCTCGCAGAAGTCCAGAAGCTAAACGCCGACGGCAAACGAGTCCTCTTCGCCGTCCCCAACACCGGCGAAGTCGAGCGCCTCGCCGATGTTTTCACCGAATACAATGTCTCGTTTCGTTTAGGAAGCCGCACTCGCGGCGGCGAAAGCTACGCCGATGAGACCAGTTATTTCGCCGGAGAGGTCCTCACCACTACGCTGGCGACAGCGTACATCCCCGAAGGCGTCCTGCTCCCCGAGGCCAATCTGGCCGTCTTCGGCGCGCGCGATCTCTTCGACGAATCTGACACGGTAGCCACGCGTCCGCAGCGAGCAAAATCGAAAGTCTCGGCGTTCCTCTCCGACTTTCGCGACCTCCAGGTCAGCGATTACGTCGTCCACGTCGAACACGGCATCGGCCAGTACCAGGGCCTGAAGGAAATCAATCACGGCGACGGCCCCGCCGAATTCATGCTGCTCGAGTTCGCCGAAGCCGCCCGCCTCTACGTCCCTTTAACGCGCCTGGATCTGGTGCAAAAATATCGTTCCTCCGAAGGCGCCAAACCAGTCTTGAGCCATCTCGGCACAGCCGCCTGGTCGAAGACGAAGTCCCGCGTGCGCAAGGCCATGAAAGATATGGCCGACGAACTCCTGAAACTCTACGCCGAGCGCAAAACCGCCGTCGGACACGCCTTCCCGCCGGGCAACGAATGGTTCCGCGAGTTCGAAGACGCTTTCGAATTCAACGAGACCGAAGACCAGGGCCAGGCCATCAAAGACGTAATCCGCGACATGGAATCTCCGCAGCCCATGGACCGCCTGCTCTGCGGCGACGTAGGCTACGGCAAAACCGAAGTCGCCATGCGCGCCGCCATCAAAGCCATCAGCGATAACAAGCAAGTCGCGGTGCTGGCGCCCACAACGGTTCTAGCCTTCCAGCACTTCGAAACCTTCAAGCAGCGCTTCGCCCCGTTCCCCGTCACCGTAGAAATGATCAGCCGCTTCCGCACCCCGAAACAGCAAAAAGAAATCCTGCAAAAAACCGAAGCCGGCAAAATCGACATCCTCATCGGCACTCATCGCATACTTTCAAAAGACATCAAGTTCTCCGACCTCGGCCTCCTGATCGTCGATGAAGAACAGCGCTTCGGCGTCCGCCACAAAGAACGCATCAAGCAAATGCGCAAGCAAGTGGACGTGCTGACCATGTCAGCCACGCCCATCCCCCGCACCCTGCACATGTCGTTGGTAGGCCTGCGCGACATGAGCGTAATCGAAACCCCGCCCAAAGATCGCATGGCGATCCAGACCGTAGTAGCAAGCTGGGATGAAAAACTAATTCAATCCGCGATTGAGCAAGAGCTGGAACGCGGCGGCCAGGTCTACTTCGTCCACAACCGCGTCGACACCATCTGGGAAATCGCCGCCAAGCTCCAGGCCCTGGTTCCGTCAGCGAAAATCATCGTAGGCCACGGCCAAATGTCAGAAGGCGAACTCGAAAAAGTGATGCTGAAATTCATGCATCACGAAGCCGACATCCTGGTTTCAACCACAATCATCGAAAACGGTCTCGACATCCCCCTCTGCAACACAATCCTGATCAACCGCGCCGACCGCCTGGGTCTTTCAGAGCTCTATCAACTGCGCGGCAGAGTAGGCCGCTCCAGCCGCCGCGCCTATGCCTACCTGATGCTTCCGCCGGAAATCGAGCTGACGCCGATCGCCCGCCGCCGCCTGGCAGCTCTCAAAGAATTTTCGGATCTAGGCGCAGGATTCAAAATCGCCGCCCTCGATCTCGAACTCCGCGGCGCGGGCAACATGTTAGGAGGCGAGCAAAGCGGCCACATCGAAGCCATCGGCTTCGAACTCTATACCCAGATGCTAGAGCGCGCCGTCCGCGAGATGAAAGGCGAAGCCGCTCCCGACGAAGCCGAAACCCAGCTCAATCTAGGCCTGAACATCCGCATCCCCGCAGACTACGTCACCGAAGAAAATCAGCGCCTCCAAATGTATAAGCGAGTAGCGAGAGTAGAAACCGAATCCCAACTAACCGACGTATCGGCTGAACTGCAAGACCGCTACGGCCCACCCCCGCCGGCAGTCCGCAACCTGCTCGACTACGCCTCGCTAAAACTCTTGTGCATGAAAGTAGGCGTGAACGCGATCGAGCGCAAGCGCGATTTCGTGACATTAAAATTCCGCCACGACGCCACAGTCGACCCCGAACAGCTAGCCCGCTTCGTCTCCGCCCAGCGCGGCGCGCAATTCACCCCAGATGGAATGCTGAAATTCGCTTTGAAGGCCACAGCCGCCGAAGAAGTCCTGCGAGCGCTACGCAACGTGCTGGAGCAACTGGCGAGCGCGGAGGCAGGATCTGAAGTATCAACAAGCACGGGCGGTGGGAAGACGCCTTAGCGACGGCCCAACAATACAAAGAGGGAAATGCAGCTTGTATAGCCAAAATTAGCCATTGAGTTGGCGGCAACAAGCAGCCTCGACAGAACTTTTTCGTCGATCTTTCCGTCCAACTGATTTATCGCGCGGCGGAAGGCGCAATACGATAACCCTACCGCCGCGACACCCATCGCAGCCGCCCCAAGAAACAAGGGATCGAAGTCCCCTGCAGAGCGCCGGAATTGGAGCGCCACCTCAAGCAGCAGCAATATCCCCAGCGCTGGCACACTAATGCTCCCGAAAATCTTGTTGAAGCCGGAGGACGGGGGTTTGGCATTCGTTTGCGTCAGCTCCATTGAAAATCCCTCCATGCGCTAAACACGAGAATTGTACGCCCTTCCCGTTTTGTCGCCAGCCCAAACCCCAACAGGTACAATTGTCCGGCAACCGAAGTTGCTCAGCCAACGACTAACGACCAACGACGAACGACCGCCCCATGCCCATGAAAGTCCGCAAAGCCGTTTTCCCCGCAGCTGGCCTAGGCACCCGCTTCCTCCCAGCCACCAAGGCCCAGCCCAAAGAAATGCTCCCGCTGGTCGACAAGCCAATAATTCAATACGGAGTAGAAGAAGCCATGGCCTCGGGCTGCGACCAGATCGTCATCATCACCGGCCGCGGCAAGCAATCCATAGAAGATCACTTCGACGTCAGCTACGAACTCGAACGCATGCTCGAAGACCGCAAAAAGCTCGACCTGCTAAAAATCGTCCGCTCCATCTCCGACATGATTCACGTAGCCTACGTCCGCCAGAAAGAAGCCTTGGGACTCGGCCACGCCGTCCTGATGGCCCGCGAACTAGTAGGCAACGAACCTTTCGCCGTCCTCCTCGCCGACGACGTAATCGACGCCGAAGTCCCCTGCCTCAAACAAATGGTCGAGGTCTTCAATCAAACCCAGTGCTCGGTTCTAGCCACACAAATCATCGAGGGAAAAATGATTTCGTCCTACGGAGTGCTGGACGTAAAGCCCGCCGACAGCCGCTTCGGAGGCCGCCTCTACGAAATCAAGAACATGGTGGAGAAACCCAAGCCCGAAGAAGCCCCGTCAAACCTCGCCATCATCGGCCGCTACATCCTCACGCCCGCGATTTTCGATTGTCTCGCCAACACAAAAGCCGGCGCCGGCGGCGAACTCCAGCTAACCGACGGCATGCGCCTCCTGCTCCAAAAAGAAAAAATGTACGCCTACGTCTACGAAGGCCGCCGCCACGACGCCGGAGACAAACTAGGCTTCCTGAAAGCCACAGTAGAGTTCGCCCTAAAACGCAACGACCTGGGCCAGCCCTTCCGCGAATACTTAAAGGGATTAAAGCTATAAGCCGTATGTGGGGACGACCGCCTGGGCCGTCAGCAATAGCTTGTGTGGGGACGGCCGCCTTCGGCCGTCCAGCCAAGCGCAGCGAAGCGCAGGTGCCACCACGACTCTATGCGCCCCTCAACTTCTTCGACTTCTCCTCGACCCCGCGAGCCAGCTTCTCCTTATGCGCCACAAGCTTCTCCGCAACCGACGCATCCCTGAGCGCAATCATCTGCGCCGCAAGAATCCCAGCATTCGTAGCCCCCGGCTTCCCGATCGCCACGGTCGCCACCGGAATCCCCGCCGGCATCTGCACCGTAGCAAGCAAAGAATCCATCCCCTGCAACGCCGTCGAAGGAATCGGCACTCCAATCACCGGCAAAGTAGTATGAGCCGCAATCACCCCCGCCAGATGCGCCGCCCCGCCGGCTCCGGCGATGATCACGCAAATCCCGCGCCCCGCGGCCTTCCGCGCAAAGTCGGCGGTTCGATCCGGCGAACGGTGCGCCGAAGTAACATCAATCTCATAACCGATCCCAAACTCCTCCAAAGCTTTCCCGGCCTCGCGCATAATTTCAAGGTCAGAATCACTCCCCATCACAATAGAAACCAGAGTCTTACTCATTTATCTCCTTATCTTGTCATCCTGAGCGAAGGTCGTGCTTCGTGAAACGAAGCACAACCGCAGTCGAAGGATCTCTTTCACTCTCACCGCACCTGCGGCCCGACTGGGAATTTCCACCACTGGCTCCGGAGCCTGCACATCTGAATTACTTCTTCAGCGCCCTTCCCGCAATGTCCTTCCGGTAATGAGCCCCATCAAACCGAATTTTCTCGCAAGCTTCATAAGCCCGCGACACCGCAGTCTCCAAATCCGCCCCCCGCGCCGAAACCCCCAGCACCCGCCCGCCAGCCGTATAAAACACTCCATCGCGTTTCGAAGTCCCGGCGTGAAAAACTTTAACTCCCTCAACCGCCGCGGCGTCATTAAGCCCCGTAATCATCTTTCCCACCTCAAACGTTCCCGGATATCCTCCCGAAGCCATCACCACGCACACCGAAGCGTCGCGCGACCAAGTAAAATCACCTTCGCTGACCCTGCCCGCAATCGAAGCTTCCAGCGCATCCACCAGATCGCTCTCCAGGCGCATCAGAATCGGCTGCGTCTCCGGATCGCCAAACCGGCAATTAAACTCCAGCACCATCGGACCGCGAGCCGTCATCATCAGCCCGCAATAAAGCACGCCCTTGAACTCCGCGCCCTCAGCCTTCATGCCCTCAACCACCGGACGCGCAATGTGATTCACCAGCCAGTCGCGCATCTTGTCGTCAACAATATCTGCGGTTGAATACGCGCCCATCCCGCCTGTATTCGGCCCAGTGTCGCCATCGCCCGCGCGTTTGTGATCCTGCGCCGCCACCAGCGGAGCAACCCGCTCTCCATCGCTCAACACCAGAAACGAAAGCTCTTCACCCTTCAAACACTCTTCCAGCACCACCCGCAATCCCGCCTGTCCCACCATCTTGCCGCTCAACATTTCGGCCGCCGCGCGCGCCGCCTCCTCTTTGCTCGCCGCGATCACCACCCCCTTGCCCGCCGCTAATCCATCGGCCTTCACCACCACGGGCAAGTGAAAGTGCGTCAGAGCCGCGCGCACTTCTTCCACCGAATCGCAGATCGCATAATGCGCCGTGGGAATGCGATGTCGCTGCAGGAATTCTTTGGCAAAGCTCTTGCTCGCCTCCAGTTGCGCCGCCGCCTTGGTCGGCCCAAACACCGGCCAGCCACGGCGCGTAAACTCGTCCACCACTCCCAAAGTCAGCGGCAGTTCAGGACCCACCACAGTAAGGTCCGGCCGCAACTGCTCGCCCAGAGCGACCATCGACTCCACGCTCTTCAAGTCCACCGGCAGCAATTCCGCGTCATCCGCAATGCCGCCGTTACCAGGCGCGCAATAAAGCTTCGAAATCCGCGGCGACTGCCGCAGCTTCCACACCAAAGCATGCTCG
>Ga0307478_10002769_pt1 | contig 13509 bp, 11 predicted proteins | sample atmos_gasesECM4C_2_FD_203713 | JGI IMG/M metagenome (GOLD analysis project Ga0307478, IMG submission 203713) | Hardwood forest soil microbial communities from Morgan-Monroe State Forest, Indiana, United States - atmos_gasesECM4C_05 | ecosystem: Environmental > Terrestrial > Soil > Temperate...
TGCCGTCTTCAAAGGGCTGCGAGGCCTTGTGAGTCATCCCCGTATAGAAAAATTCGGCGCCGGGATTGATCCGCTCCTTGTAAAAACGAGAAAAGATCGCGGCGGAGGAGGCTCCGTCAAAGCATTTATCGTGGAAACAGACCCGGACTTTCAATTCCCTCTCCTGGCGAGACCGCCGCGGAAAAGAAAGCCGCGTGCGGGAAAGCCAATAAAGATGGACGTTCAGTCCGCAGTTGTCAATAGCTAAGGGATACGCGGCGAGCGGGTCGCGTCATTGTTACTGAATTTATTAGGATTTGCCGAAAAGTTGATCGGCCAAATCCGCGGCTATCGGAAGGCGATATCGTTCTCCCTGGTAGGCCTTGATCATTAGGACGATCCAGAGAACGAAACCGAGGATGGAGACCACTGCCCTGAGACCGAATCCCAAGGCAACGCCGCCCGTAAGGAAAGTCATGGTCAAGGCAATTTGAATGATCATGAGGCCGCCAAACACTATGATGGATTGCGCGGCATGAAATCGAACGAACGGGCGCTTGTCGATGAAAAAGAAAATCAGGCCAGTGATCCATCCGAGCAAGTAGCAGAGCAAGCCTGCTACGTTTTCGGCTATCCCCGACGTGCCGGCCGGCGCAGAGGAGATGCCAGCGGGTGCGCCTGCGGTGGTGGCTTGTGGCGCTCCACAGTTGGGACAGAATCCCGCGTTGTCTGCAACAGTGGCCCCGCATTTTGTGCAATGTGGCATGGAGTTCCTCCGGAGGCGCGTTTACAACCGGCTACGCGCATGCCGCGGAGGCTAGCAAACAAGGAGCGCAGCGGCAAGCGTAAAGGCAGTGACGAGCACCGCTGCGCGAAGCGGTTTCAAGGGACCACCGTGCGCATGAGAATTTTGGGCCGATGTTATACTGTGGTTTCGCTGCGGAAGTGGCGGAATTGGCAGACGCGCCAGCCTTAGGAGCTGGTGGCCGAAAGGCCGTAGGGGTTCGAGTCCCTTCTTCCGCACTTTTGAATTGCTCGACGGCGATCGTCGTGCGCGGGATTTCAGACTATAGACCGATCTTGCCTAGCATGCCGCTTAGGCGGGTGAGTTCTACCTCGGCCTCCAGTATTTCCGGCCTCAGCTTCTCTTCGACTTCGTGGCCTAGTTGGCGGGCTTGTTCACGCAGGGCCGCGATCTTTTTGGTCATGGCCTCGTGCTCGCGAAGGAGGCGCTCTGTGGATTCGTCTTTTTCGTCTGGCATCATTTTCTCCTGATGCAGAGTATAGCGCGGGTTCCGCGCGGGAGGCAGTCGAGGCGACCGGCGCATGGTAGGTTCAACTAGCGCAGATACCGATGCGCGATTGGATCGTTTAGCCCGAAAAACCGGCAAGGCTGCCCGGTGCACAGTTGGTTCGTGCTCCTAGAAATACTCGTGGCGAACGTATGGATTCGCTTCGGGCCGAATTGAGATTTCTACGACTGTGGATGCGCGGGATCGAAGTTGACGCGCGCTTATACTTTCCTTATACTTGAGTTTCACTTGCGGCGGTTTCTCGCCGCACTTCCCTGCCAGCCTCGCTCGCGAGCTTCGAACCGGTGAAAGGCAGATTGGAACCAGGGTGTACCGCAGCGCTCCCCTGAAAAGATCCCATGACAGAGACAACTTGCAAGCGTGAGATCGAGCTGGAAATTCCAGCCGAGAATGTATCTAGAGCCACCGAGAAAGTGGCGCGCGATCTGGCGCGAGTGGCGCGGATTCCGGGATTCCGTCCGGGGAAGGCGCCGGTGACTTTGATTCGCCGGCGATTTGCGGACGACATCCAGGGCGAAGTGCTGCAATCGCTGGTGCCGGAATACCTGGAAAAAGCTCTGGACGAGAAGAAGCTGGTGCCGGTGACGCGTCCGGAAGTGGACAAGGTGGAATTCAAGGAAGGCGAGCCACTGAAGTTCCGCGCCGTATTTGAAGTGCTTCCGGAGTTCGAGTTAGGCGAGTACAAAGGCCTGGAAGTTCAAGTGGACGAGGTGGAAGCTGGCGAAGCGCAAGTGGATAAAGTGGTGGAAGAGATGCGCGAGCGCGCGGCCACGTTCGTCCCAGTGGAAGGTCGCGCGGCGAAAGACGGCGATTTCGCGTTGATCAAGCTTTCCGGAATGCCGGAAGGCGGCGGCGAGCCGGTGGAAGCCGACAACATCATGTGCCACATCGGCGCCGAAGAGACGCTGGAGAGTTTCACGGAGAATTTGCGCGGAGCGAATCCGGGTGAGACGAAGAAGTTTCAATCGAAATATCCGGACGACTATCCCGATCAGAAGCTTGCGGGCAAGACGTACGATTATTCCGTGGAAGTCCTCGCGATCAAGGAAAAGAAGCTTCCCGAAGTGAATGACGAGTTCGCGAAGGATGCGGCGGGAGAAGCGGGCGGAGTGACGACCGTCGCGGAACTGCGCAAGAAAATCCTGGAAAACCTGGGCGCGGCCAAGGAAGAGCAGCAATCGTCGCAGGGACGCGAAAAGATCCTGGAAGCACTGGTGAAGAAGCACGATTTTCCGGTCCCGGAAGCGTTGGTGGAGCATCAGATGGATGTGCGGCTGGAACGCACGGTGCGCTCACTGACGGCACAGGGCGTGGATCCGCGGGCGGTGAATGTGGATTGGGTGTCGCTGCGGCGGCGCCAGCATGACCGGGCCGTGGATGACGTGAAAGCGGAGCTGTTGCTGGACCGCATCGCGGATGCGGAAAAAATCGAAGCGACTGACGAAGACGTCGAGAAAGAGATTAGTGCGCTGGCGGAACGCAGTGGCGAATCGGCAACGGCGTTGCGGGCTCGCTTGACAAAGCAAGGAGCGCTCGATAGGATGAAATCGAAGTTACGTAGCGACAAAACAATCGAGTGGCTCTACCGCAATACCCGAATCGAGACGACAGCCAAACGTGAAGCGTAACACCTGGTTCGGGTTCCTCAGCGCGCAAAGATACTTCCAATGAGACAAACAGACGACGCAAGTCCGCGTGCCACGACGCTGGTCCCCATGGTGGTCGAGCAGACCAACCGGGGCGAGCGAGCCTATGATATTTATTCCCGGCTACTGAAAGATCACATCATCTTCATCGGCACGCCGATTGATGACCACGTCGCTAACCTGGTGACGGCGCAACTGTTGTTCCTGGCGTCCGAGGATCCTGAAAAGGATATCTCGGTATATATCAACTCGCCGGGCGGTTCGATTTCGGCCGGGATGGCGATTTACGACACGATGCAGTTTGTGCGGCCCGACGTGGTGACGTATTGCATCGGCCAGTCCGCTTCGATTGCGGCCGTGTTGTTGGCCTCCGGGACGCCGAAAAAGCGCTATGCGCTGCCGAATTCTCGCGTTTTGATTCATCAGCCCTGGATGTCCGGCCTGTCGGGGCAGGCTACGGACATTGACATTCACGCGAAAGAAATCATCCGGACCAGGGAAGCGCTCAACAAGCTGCTGGCAGGCCATACGGGCCAGCCGCTCGAAAAAATTGAGCGCGACGTTGAACGCGATTTCATCATGACTGCGGAACAGGCCAAGGCGTATGGCATCGTGGACGAAATCATTACGAAGCACAGGTAATTGCGTTCCAAAGGGTTAGTATCGAAGCCGATGATTCCCTGCCTCTGGCGTGCATTCCGTTTTACAATGGTGAATACTTTGGTCAGGGGTGTGGTGCAATCCGATTCGAGGGAGTCTAATCAGTGAAACGGTTCACACCAGAAGAGCCGTTACGCTGTTCCTTCTGCCATAAAACGCAGGAGCAGGTGGAGAAACTGATCAGTTCTCCATCGGAGTATCCGCGCTCGTACATTTGCAACGAGTGCGTGGGCGTCTGCCAGCAGATACTGGAAGACGAGAAGCGCGAGCAGTCTAGTCCGGCCAATCGCCGGCTGCCACGTCCTCCTGAGATCAAAGCGTTCCTCGACGGCTACGTTATCGGGCAGGATAAGACCAAAAAGAAGCTCGCGGTTGCCGTTTACAACCACTACAAGCGGATTTTCCTGAATAAGCAGCCGGGCGACGTGGAACTGGCGAAGTCGAATATATTGCTGGTTGGTCCTACGGGCACAGGCAAGACGCTGATGGCGCAGACGCTGTCGCGGATGTTGGATGTGCCGTTCGCGATTGTGGACGCGACCACGCTCACTGAGGCCGGTTACGTCGGCGAAGATGTCGAAAATATCATCTTGAAGCTCTTGCAGGCCGCCGATGGAGACGTCCAAAAGGCGCAGCAAGGCATCATATACATCGACGAGATCGACAAGATATCCAAGAAGGACGAAAACCCTTCGATTACCCGCGACGTTTCCGGCGAAGGTGTGCAGCAAGCGCTGCTGAAGATTCTGGAAGGCACAGTCGCCAATGTGCCGCCACAGGGTGGTCGCAAGCATCCGCACCAGGAATTTACGCCGGTGGACACGACCAACATCCTGTTCATCTGCGGCGGGGCTTTCGTCGGGCTCGAGAAAATCATCGAGCGGCGGGTGGGGCACAAATCGCTGGGGTTCCAGGCCGACGCGCAAGTCACGACCACTTCGCGGCGCAATATAGAGATGCTGGAGCAAGCGCAGCCGACCGATTTGATTCGTTACGGCTTGATTCCGGAATTTGTGGGCCGCTTGCCGGTGGTAGGCGTGCTTAGCGATCTGGATAAGTCAGCGCTCGTCCGCATCTTGACCGAGCCGAAGAACGCGCTGGTTCGACAGTATCAGCGGCTATTTGAGTTCGAAAACGTGCGGCTGCGATTTACGGACGATGCTCTCGACACAGTCGCGGAGCTTGCGCTGCAGCGAAAAGTGGGCGCGCGCGGACTTCGGATGATCCTTGAAGACTTGATGCTGGAGATGATGTATCACCTGCCGGCGCAGCGGAAACTGCGCGACTTTGTGGTTACGGCGGACATGGTGAAGGGACGCGAAATCAATTGGAGCTTGCTGGAAAAGGCTGGCTAACTTTCAGGGGGATTAAGGGGACTTGATGTTCAACCGGGAAAAATCCGAAATCAAACGCGTGCCGATGATGCCGGTGCGGGAAATGGTCATTTTCCCGGAGATGATGCACCCGTTCATCGTGGGGCGCGAAGCTTCGGTGCGCGCGCTGGAAGACGCGCTGGCAGGCGACAAGAAGATATTTTTGGTGACGCAGCATGACGCGTCGGTGGACGATCCCAAACCTGAAGAAATCTACCAGGTGGGAACGCTCGCGAATATCGTGCAGAGCGTGAAGCTGCCCGACGGCAATATCAAAGTGCTGGTGGAAGGCACCGAGCGCGCTAAGATCGTGCAGATCACCAGCGAAGAGGGCTTTTTCCGAGCTTCGATCCGCGTGGTGACTTCCAAGACCGAGCCTTCCCCGCAACTGCAGCAGGCATCCGAGCGCGTGACCGGCCTTTTCGAGCAGTACGTGAAGCTCTCGCAGAGCCTGAATTACGACACGATGATTGCAGCAGTGCGCGTGGAAGATGCGGGAAAGCTTTCCGATGCAATCTCCGCGAACCTACAGATTCCGGTGGAAGAAAAGCAGGAATTGCTGGAGCTTTTTGAGCCGCTCGAGCGTTTGAACCGCATCGCGGACATTCTGGAAGTCGAAATCGAAAAGCTGAACGTGGACCGCTCGATCAATACGCGCGTGAAGCGCCAGATGGAGCGCGCGCAGAAAGAGTATTACCTCAACGAGAAGCTGAAGGCCATCCAGAAGGAACTCGGCCGCGGCGAAGCCAACGAAATCGAGCAGCTCAAGAAGAAGATCGAAACTTCCGGCATGCCAGAAGGGCCGCAGGAAAAGGCGATGCAGGAATTGAAGCGGCTGGAAATGATGCCGCCGATGTCCGCGGAATCGACCGTTTCGCGCAATTACCTGGATTGGCTGCTGGCTGTGCCATGGAAGAAGCGTTCCAAGGAAATTCGCGACATCAAACGCGCCGAGCAGATTCTTTCCGAGGACCATTACGGCCTGGAAAAGATCAAGGACCGCATTCTGGAATACCTCGCGGTTCGCCAGCTGGTGAAAAATCCGAAAGGCTCGATTCTCTGCTTCCTTGGGCCTCCGGGAGTGGGGAAGACTTCTCTCGCGATGTCCATCGGCCGTGCCACGGGACGCAAGTTCGTCCGCGTTTCACTGGGCGGCGTGCGGGATGAGGCTGAAATTCGCGGCCACCGGCGCACGTACATCGGCGCTTTACCCGGCCAGATCATTCAGATGATGCGCAAGGCTGGCACTACAAATCCGGTGTTTGTGTTGGACGAAGTGGACAAGATGTCCATGGATTTCCGCGGTGATCCATCGGCGGCGCTGATGGAAGTGTTGGATCCGGAACTGAATCATGCGTTCACCGACCACTACCTGGACGTGGAGTACGATCTCTCGAAGGTAATGTTCGTGTGCACGGCCAACGTACTGCACACGATTCCGCAGCCGCTGCAGGATCGCATGGAAGTGCTGCGCATCCCGGGTTACACCGAGCAGGAAAAACATCAGATCGCGACGCGTTACCTGATTCCCAAGCAACTCGAAGCCACGGGCCTCGCAAAGGAACAGCTGAAGTTCACCGATGACGCCATCAAGAATACGATTCGCCACTACACGCGCGAAGCCGGCGTACGCAACTTGAACCGCGAACTTGCCAACATTTCGCGCAAGGTCGCGCGCAAGGTCGTAACCGAAGGCAAGAACGTCGCCGTGGAAGTGACGCCCACGAATCTGAACGATTTCCTGGGCATCCTGAAATTCCGCGATTTCTTTGCGGAGAAAAAGAATGAAATCGGTCTAACCACCGGTCTCGCCTGGACCGAAGTAGGCGGCGAAGTGCTTTCCACCGAAGCCACACTGATGCAGGGCAAGGGGCGGCTTACGCTGACCGGCAAACTGGGCGACGTGATGCAAGAGTCGGCGCAAGCGGCGATGAGCTATGTGCGTTCGCGCAGCCATCTTTTCAGCCTGCCCAAGGATTTCTACCGGCACATTGACATTCACATGCACGTGCCGGAAGGCGCGATTCCCAAAGACGGTCCGTCGGCGGGTATCACGATCTGCACCTCGATCGTCAGCGCGCTTACGCTGATTCCGGTTCGCTGCGATATCGCCATGACCGGCGAAATCACCCTGCGCGGAAAGGTGCTGCCCATCGGCGGCGTTAAGGAAAAGCTGTTGGCGGCGCATCGCTTGGGCCTGCGCACCATTATTCTGCCGAAAGATAATGAAAAAGATCTTGCGGATATCCCGCAGGAAATCCAGGCGCAAATGTCCATACACTTTGTGGAATCCATGGACGAAGTATTGCAGATTGCGCTGGAGCATCCGCTGCCGATTCCCGGCCACCCACCGGTTGCAGGAGTGGAACCCAAGTTCGGCGCGGACGTCGCGCAGGACAACGAACTAACCAATTGAAACCCTCTGGTCCTTCCACAAATTGATCAGCAGGCTCGGTCCGCGGCCAGAGGATTGCGATTGTCTGTGGTTTTCCCGTATGTGATTTAGAGAGTGCGGCTGGTTCGATTTTGCGCCCGCCCGTGGACCATTCGGAAATCAATCTGCCTGAAAACCAGGCTTGAGAAGGAACGAACTCGATGAGCATTAGCCTTGCAGAGCTGAAGGACAAAAATATTACCGACCTGGCGAAAATCGCCAAGGAGTTGAACATTCCCGGCGCCTCGGGCATGCGCAAGCAGGAGTTGATCTTCCAGATCCTCCGCGCCCAGACGGAAAAGAACGGGTTGATCTTCTCCGAAGGCGTGCTGGAATGCCTGCCGGACGGATTCGGGTTCCTGCGCGCGCCGGAATATAACTATTTGCCGGGGCCGGACGATATCTACGTATCGCCGTCGCAAATCCGCAAATTCGACTTGCGCACCGGAGACACCGTTTCGGGCCAGGTGCGACCGCCGAAAGACGGCGAGCGCTATTTCGCGCTGATCAAAGTGGAAGCGGTTAACTTCGAGGATCCCGAAGTTGCGCGCAACAAGATTTTCTTCGACAACCTGACGCCCCTGTACCCGCAGGAGCGGATCCGGCTGGAGACGACCAAGGAAAATCTGACGGGGCGAGTACTGGACATGCTTTGTCCCATCGGCAAAGGGCAGCGCGGTTTGATCGTAGCGCCTCCGCGCACCGGCAAGACGATGATGTTGCAGTCCATCGCCAACTCCGTCACGACGAACCATCCTGAGGTGGCCCTGATCGTGCTCCTGATTGACGAGCGGCCGGAAGAAGTCACGGACATGCAGCGGACGGTGAAGGGCGAAGTGATCAGTTCGACGTTTGACGAGCCACCGCAACGCCACATTCAAGTGGCGGAAATGGTGCTGGAAAAGGCCAAGCGTTTGGTGGAACACAAGCGCGACGTGGTGATCCTGCTGGACTCGCTGACGCGCTTGGGCCGCGCTTATAACGCCGTGACGCCGCCTTCGGGCAAAGTGCTTTCCGGCGGTATTGACGCGAACGCTTTGCAGCGTCCACGGCGCTTTTTTGCTGCCGCACGAAACGTCGAAGAGGGTGGATCGCTCACCATCATCGCCACGGCGTTGATTGATACCGGCAGCCGCATGGACGACGTGATCTTCGAGGAGTTCAAAGGCACCGGCAACATGGAAATCAACCTGGACCGCCGGCTGGTGGATAAGCGCGTGTTCCCGACGATTGACATCAACCGTTCTGGAACGCGTAAAGACGAGTTGCTGCTGCCAGCGGACGAATTGAACCGCATCTGGGTGCTGCGCAAGGTGCTCAGCCCGCTATCGACCGTCGAAGCCATGGAACTGCTCTTGGGCCGCCTCTCGAAGACGAAAACGAACGGCGAATTCCTGGCCTCGATGTCCAGCCCTGCATAGCTGAATTGTTTTGCGGGGCGCGTGCCCCCCGCGTGCTGTTCCCCTTCCCGCGTTGAACCATCCGCCTCGAGCGGGAAGGAGAAGTACACTTGAAGCGATTCCTGGCTCGCCAACCCATCTTCAATTCCGAACGCGTGGTTTACGGCTATGAGCTTCTGTACCGTTCTGGGGCGGGAAACTACTACGACGCACCCAGCGTCGACATGGCGTCTGCCTCAACAGCGGACAACCTGCTGCTCTTCGGAATAGACCGGCTGACTCCCAGTTGCCGCTCCTTCATAAACTGCACGCGCGATTTCCTGGTCCGCGATTTCGCCACCATGCTTCCCAAAGACCGCGTGGTGCTGGAAATGCTGGAGACGATCGAAATTGACGACGAAGTCCTGGCGGCCTGTAGAAGGCTGAAGCAGTTCGGCTATCTTCTGGCGCTGGATGATTTCCTGGACCGTCCGGAGTGGCAGCCGATGGTCGCCCTGGCGGACTTCATTAAGGTGGATTTGCTGGCCACCTCGGCTGACGATCAGCTGCGGCTGGCGCAGACATACGCGCCGATGAAGATCCGCTTGCTGGCGGAAAAAGTGGAAACCTATGACGATTTCCATCGCACTCGCCAATGGGGCTACACCTACTTTCAAGGTTTTTTCTTCAGCCGGCCGGAAATGCTCTCGCGGCGGGACATCCCTGCCAATAAATTGAATTACCTGTTGGTGCTGCAAGCCGTTAATCGCGAGCAAATGGACATCGAGGACATCAGCCACAGAATTAAAGCCGAGGCATCGCTCAGTTTCCGCTTGTTGCGCTACCTGAATTCGCCGGCGTTTCCCTTGATCGTGGAAGTGCATTCCATTCCGCACGCTCTTTCCTTACTGGGCGAGCGTGGAGTTCGCAAATGGGTGTCCATGATTGCGGTCGCTTGCATGGCCGAGGGAAAGCCTGCTGAACTGGTGGCGCTGCCGCTGACGCGCGCGCGGTTTTGCGAACTTCTAGGCATCCGCTCGGGTAAGCCGGAATCCGCGAGCAATCTTTTTTTGCTGGGACTATTGTCCGCCATGGACGCAATTTTGGACATGCCCATGTCCGACGTGCTCAGGGAAATCTCTATTGGCGAAGACATCCGCAATGCACTACTGGGGAAATCAAACGGTTTGCGCAAAATTTTGGATTTGGTGATCAACTATGAGCGCGGCAACTGGGACGAGATCAGCCGAGAGGCCAGGGGCCTGGGCTTCGCCGACGAAGTGATCATCGAGCGTTACCTGGATTCGGTGGACTGGGCGCAACAGGTTTTGTCAGGGCACAATGATTCGGAGTTGAAGCCGGCTTAGCAGGCGGGTGATGTGTCCGGCGCATTGAGTGCGGTCACGATCACGGGTTAGGCAGTTCCGGCGCTGGCTCCGGCCTGGTTTTGCGCCAGCATCACTACGAGGCGGGCTACTTCTTCTGGGTCCATCGCGGTGCTATCCACCACCACGGCGTCGGCAGCGCGAACGAGCGGCGAAGTCGCCCGGGCCTGGTCCCGCCGATCGCGTTCGCGGATCTCTTCGAGAGTGCGCTGCAGGTCGATCGCGTCGCCCTTTTGCTGATGTTCGCGCCAGCGCCGGTCCGCACGTGTTTCCGGCGAAGCGGTAAGGAAGATTTTTAACTGCGCGTCGGGAAACACCACACTGCCGATATCGCGGCCTTCCATCACGACTCCGCCTTGCTCGCCGGCACGGCGTTGTTCGGCGACCAGCACGTGGCGCACGCCGGCGTTTACGGCGAGTTTCGATGCTGCTTGCGATACCTCCGGCGTGCGGATCGCAGTGGTCACATCTTCGTGATCGAGAAAAACTCGCTGGTTGCCTTCTTCCGCGCGCAGGTCAATGCGGGTATCGCGAGCCAGGGCAACGAGATTATCGTCGTTGTCATCCAGGCGGAGGCCGCTGCGCAAGGCCTTGAGCGCGAGAGCGCGGTACATCGCACCCGTGTCCACATATACGTAGCCCAGCATTTGAGCGACGCGGCGGGCGAGCGTACTCTTGCCCGAGCCCACCGGACCGTCAATCGCAATGATTAGTTTTTGCAAGTAGCCGCCCGCCACGAATCCGGCAATTTCATATTCGCTTGAACGCTTTTTCGATTTCGCGCACGGAATAGCGCAGCACGACGGGACGTCCGTGCGGACAGCTCATGGGATATTCGGTCTTAGCCAGTTCACCGAGCAGCCACTCCATTTTTGTGACGTCTAGCGGCGTATTGACCTTGATGGCCGCGTGGCAGGAAGTGGATGCAGCGATCTTGGCCTGCAGCGAATCAATCGAGATGGCCTGATTCTCGCGGGCGATTCCGTCCAGGATTTCGTAGAGCAGTTTTTCAGCGTCACCGCTGGTGATTCCCGCGGGCGCGGCCTGGATGGCGACGCTGCGCGCGCCCATCAGTTCGGCTTCAAAACCGTTGGCGCGCAGTTCTTCGGCGATCTGCTCGAAAATTGCCAGCTGACGTGGGTTCAATTCGACGATGAGCGGAACGAGCAAGCGCTGGCCGCCCAACTCGCCTTCGCGGCGCGCACGCAGGTGCTGTTCGAAGAGAACACGCTCGTGCGCGACGTGCTGATCAATGATCCACAGGCCTTCGCTATTTACGGCGACGATGAAGCTGCTGCTCACTTGGCCCAGCGGCTTCAGGTCGGCAATGTCTTCGACGCTAGGAAGCGTTCCGGGAGCTGTGGCGGCGCTGACATCGCCATTTGGGTCGGCAGTCACGTCCATGATCGGAGGCGTGTTTCCGGGCGTGCCCAAGGAAAAATCCGACGCGGTCGATGGATCGAATTGCAGGCGCTGCGCAATTGGGCGATCCGGTGCGCCGGTGAGTTCAAAGCGTTCGGCGATGCCGGTGACGTCGCCGAACGAAGTGGGAATTACGGCGCGCGGAGGGCCTGAGGGACCTCCCGGTACGGCGCCGGGAGCGCCGGCCGCGAGGAATGTAGGATCGATCGCCGCTGCTCCGGCGGGGAACGCCGTGGTGCCGCCGTTCGGCGATGCGACGGCTGTGGCCGTGGCTGCGCGCGCGGCGGGAAACCCCGGAATTGGCCGCGCGGCGGAAAGCGCCTGACGCAGCGTGTCTCGCGTGAAATCGTGGATGAACTGCGGGTGGCGAAAGCGCACTTCGATTTTTGCGGGGTGCACGTTCACGTCCACTTCTTCGTAGGGCATGTCGAGGAAGAGCAGTACTACCGGAAAAACTCCCGGCGGAACGATGTTGCGATAGGCTTCGCTGATGGCGTGGAGCAGCAGACGATCGCGCACCAGGCGCCGGTTCACGAAAATGTAGATGCCATTGCGATTGCTGCGCTGCACTTCGGGACGCGACGTGAACCCACTGACGCGCAGGGTGGCTTCGCGTTCGCCGGCTTCGAGTGGCGGCTCGGTGATCGCGCCGCGTACGGGAGCTTCGGCGCTTGGAATTTCGGTGAGTTCATCGAGCGCCTGTCGGCCGAAAATTTGATACACACGGTCCGCCAATTTTTCGACGGGCGCGCAGTTCAGGATTTCCTGCGAAGGAGTCTTCAGCAGAAACTGACGGTCGGGATGCGCGAGAGCGTAGTGCGTGACGAGCGAGGCGATGTGACCCAGTTCGGTGGTTTCCGATTTCAGGAATTTGCGCCGCGCCGGAACGGCGTAGAAAATATCCGCGACGCTGATGGAGGTTCCCACCGGCACTCCGGCGGGCTTCACGCCGAGGAGCTTGCCGCCGGCAAATTCGATGCGGGTGCCTTCGTTTTCTTCCGCGTCGCGGGTTTCGAGAAGCAGGCGCGAGATCGCGGCGATCGAGGGTAACGCCTCGCCGCGAAAGCCCAGCGTCGCGATGGAGAGCAGATCGTCAGCGGTGCGGAGTTTCGACGTGGCGTGACGTTCGAAGGCAAGCAGTGCGTCGTCGTGATTCATGCCGCAGCCGTCGTCAATCACGCGGATCAGGCGCTTGCCGCCGGATTCCGTTTCAATGCGAATCGAGCGCGCACCGGCGTCGAGAGCGTTTTCGAGAAGTTCCTTCACCACGGAGGCGGGCCGCTCGACCACTTCTCCCGCCGCGATTTTATTGGCTACGTTTTCGGCCAGGATACGGATGCGGCTCACGGAGTGTGTCCCGCCGAATGCGGATGCGAAGCGCCGGGCTCCGAATGGCCGGAGAGATAGTCCGCGCGGGCTTCGTCTTCCGTCTTCTTATCTTCCTGCGCCATGCTGCGCAAAAAAATGCGAGTGCCGAACAAACTGGCCATGAATACCGCCGCGATAAGCGAAACTCCAAACCACTCTGGAAACGACGGCATCTGTACCATCACCAACAAAAGGAAGCCGATCGTTACTCCCATGCCGAGCAAGACCAAGAACTGCACGCGCAAGCTGAGTTTGTGCATGCCGCGCACGAGTAAGGACACACATAGGACTACAGCAATTGATATGCCAATGAGCAAGGGATAAGACATTAGGCTCCCTTCTTCGACGATGCTCCCGTGGGCGTTTCCTTTATCGCGATTCCCAAATCATTGAGCTGGTCGGTACCTACTTCCGACGGCGATTCGGCCATCAGGTCCTGGGCAGCGGTCGTCTTGGGGAACGCGATTACTTCGCGAATGGATTTTTCGCCGGCTAGTAGCATCACCACACGGTCGAGGCCCAGCGCGATTCCACCGTGCGGTGGAGTGCC
>Ga0307478_10002770_pt1 | contig 13505 bp, 10 predicted proteins | sample atmos_gasesECM4C_2_FD_203713 | JGI IMG/M metagenome (GOLD analysis project Ga0307478, IMG submission 203713) | Hardwood forest soil microbial communities from Morgan-Monroe State Forest, Indiana, United States - atmos_gasesECM4C_05 | ecosystem: Environmental > Terrestrial > Soil > Temperate...
ACGCGCGTTGTCGCGGTATTTTTCCATCACCAGACCAATGGTCTTGTAGTCGTTGGCTTGTGAGGCCCGGCGAGTCTGTTCAAGTTGAGCGTCACCCAGCTTCTCCAGCAGCCTGGCTTTGTGAACAGAGTTTGTTTCGCGATCGAAGCGCGCCTGCAACGCGTTTACATCATCAGCGGCGCGGCTCATCCCGACAGGAATCATCCCGGCCAAAATCGCCAGCATGCTCGCCCCCCAGCGGATCATGCTTATCTCTTCTCCTCCAGCATGTGTCTCAAGACTTTGCTACGTTGCTGTGCTTGCCAGACTTGGTCGGACGTCTTGCCCTGCTCCAGAGCCAGAAACTTGTCGTAGGCTTCCAGCGCCGGCTTGAACTGGCGTAACTTATCGTAGCAGAGCGCGCGGATAAACCATGCTCCCGAAGTGGGCGGTTCGGCCTTGGCGATCACGTCCAGCGTCGCCAGCGTTGCCGGGCAATTCCCGGCAAGGTAGTACGTCGAGCTGAGATCTTTCCAGTACACGAGATTATTGTTGTCGAGTTGTAAAGCGGCCTTCAGCTCTTTCTCGGCTGCCACGAAATCGCGCTTCTGCAAGTACACGCGGCCTAGGCCGCCGGCCAACTGCGCGTCGCGGGGCGCCAGCGTAGTTGCCTGCTGCAGCGTTGCGATGGCATCGGCCCATTTTTTTTGCGCGATCTGAATGTCGGCGCGCGTTCGCAGCGAGTCTAAGGATGGCGGCTTTCCGCCGTCGGCGCGGTCGAGTTCGGCCAGCGCGCTATCGTATTCCTGCGCGTTGAGCAGGACATGAATCAGGTGCGATCGCGCCCCGGCGTCTCCCGGCACAACACCAAGGTACTTGCGATATGCGTCGGCGGCTTCGGGCTTCTTTTGTGCCTCCAGGCTTTGCGCCAGGCCCTGCAGAAGTTCGGGCGCGTCCGGGCTAATTTCCAGAGCGTGGCGAAATCTTGTCTCTGCTTCCGCAGGCTTGCCTCGACGCAAGTCCAGGTCCCCGAGATAGTGATTTGCGGTGACATCATTGGGATCGAGATGAAGAACGCCTTCAAACGACCGCGCAGCCGCCTGCTGATCTCCGGAACGGTCCTGCGCAACGGCCAAGAGCGAGCGTGGCCGGCTCTGTGCGGGAAGCAGTTCCACAGCTTTGCTTAGCGGGGTCACTGCGGCTGCGTATTGCTGTTTGTCCAGGAGCAGAATGCCGAGATTTAGATAAGCCTCAGGCATTTTCGGATCGAGGGCTATGGCCTGCTCGTACTCGGGGCGCGCTTCGTCGCTGCGCTTTAGGGCTGTGTACGCGTACGCCAGTTGGAAATGCGCGAAGGCCACCTCCGGCTTTTCCGCGATGAATTTCCGCAGCGGCGCCAGCGCAGCCTCGAAGTTGTTGGCATCGATATCGTGCTGCGCCTCGTCGAGGAGGTCATTAAGTGGGTTCGCGATTTTCTGCGTCCGCGCCTGTGTCGACCGCTTCGCGGGAGACTGCGCGGTGGCCGCAGAGTGAAGACCTGGTCCAGCGTTTAGCTGCAGCGCAACTGCGAAGGGCACACCCAGCGCCAGACGGAACGCTCCGTTGCGCAATGGGAAATCCTTCATGGTTCGTTGCCAGGGACGCCGGCTCCATTCGCCGTTGCCGCCGGTTGGGCTGCTGACTTGGATGCGCCATTTCCGGCGCGTTTTGCCTGGCCGTTGGCGCCCAGCGCGCGAGATAGAAATCGTCCGGTGTGGGACTGTTGATTCCGCGCGACCTGTTCCGGCGTTCCCGTAGCGATGACCTTGCCGCCCATGTCGCCGCCTTCGGGTCCCATGTCGATCAGCCAGTCGGCAGACTTGATGATGTCGAGATTGTGTTCGATAACCAGCAACGACGCTCCCGACTCGAGCAACTTGCGGAACGCCGCCAGCAGCTTGGCAATGTCGTCGAAGTGCAATCCCGTCGTGGGTTCGTCGAGAATATAGAGAATGCCGCGGTTTTCCGTGCGCGTCAGGTGCGACGCCAGCTTCAGCCGTTGCGCTTCCCCACCGGAAAGTGTGGTGGCCGATTGTCCCAGACGGAGATAGCCCAGGCCAATCTCATTCAACACTCTTAGCTTGGAGACGATCTTGGGGACGTTGCCGAAAAACACCAGCGCTTCGCGCACCGTGAGACCCAGCACTTCATGAATATTTTTCCCATGATAGCGCACTTCCAGCACGCTGCTCTTGAACCGCGTACCCCGGCACTCCTCGCAGATCAGCTCGACGTCGGCGAGAAACTGCATCTCGACCGTCACGGTGCCGTCCCCCTGGCAGGTTTCACACCGTCCGCCGGGCACGTTGAACGAAAAATGACCCGCCGTGTACCCGCGGCGCTTCGCGTCCGGAGTATCCGCGAAGACTTCGCGGATAGCGTCGAAGGCTTTTAAATAGGTAGCCGGATTGGAACGCGGGGTGCGGCCAATCGGCGATTGATCGACGATAACCACATCGGTGATCTGGTTGTCGCCTTCCAGGCGATCGCAGAATTCCTTCACACTGCCGCCATTGCGCTTGGCGCCCAGAGCGCGGTACAGCACATCGTGAACCAGCGTGGATTTTCCGGAGCCGCTCACGCCGGTCACCACCGTCAGCGTCCCCAGCGGAATCATCAGGTCGACATTCTGCAAATTGTGCAGCGTAGCCCCAAAGAGCCGCAGAAACTTGCCGCTAGGCCGGTGCCGATTGTTGGGGATGGGGATGCGCAGTTCGCCATTGAGATAGCGGCCGGTGAGCGACTTATGCTCGGCCAGCATTGCGTCATAAGAACCGGCAAACAAGAGCTTGCCTCCGAGTTCCCCGGCGCCCGGCCCCAGATCAATGATGTGATCCGCAGCCTGAATGGTGTCCGGATCGTGCTCCACCACTAACACTGTGTTGCCCAGGTCGCGCAGCGACTTCAAAATGTCGATCAATCGTTGCGTATCGCGCGGATGCAACCCAATCGAAGGTTCGTCCAGAACGTATAGAGCGCCAACCAGGTGCGAGCCCAACGAAGTGGCCAATTGAATTCGCTGCGACTCGCCGCCGGAAAGCGTGGAGGTCAAGCGATCCAGCGAAAGATAATCCAGCCCGACTTCATCCAAAAATTGCAGCCGTGAGCGAATTTCTTCGAGAATTTTATCGGCGATCTTGGTTTGCGCCTGGGTGAGCTGCAATCCGCTGAAGAATTTGCGAGCCTCCTTGACCGTGAGCGTGCAGATCTCCGTAATCGACCTTCCGGCAACGCGCACCGCCCGCGCTTCGGCACGCAAGCGCGTCCCCCCGCATTCCGGGCACATAGCATACCCGCGATAGCGGCTGAGAAAAACGCGCACATGCAATTTGTATTTCTTGCGCTCCAGCCAGCTGAAAAAGCCTTTCACCCCGTCGAAATCATTTTCCGGGTCGCCCTCCAGAATCAGCTTGCGCTGCTCCGCAGTCAGGTGCCGCCATGCGACGTTGGTGGGAATTTCCTGCGCGCGAGCCCACTTCTTCATCTCCTGCAGCAGCGCCCGATAACGCGGTTTGGTCCACGGCTCGATCGCGCCTTCATCCAGAGACTTGCTTCCGTCGGGCACCACCAGGTTGAGATCGAAATCGATGGTGTTGCCGAAGCCCTGGCAGCGCGGACAAGCGCCATACGGATTGTTGAACGAAAATAGCCGCGGCTCCGGCTCCTGATACAACGTGCCATCGTTTTTGCACTCGAATCGCTCGTTGAAGACGAGACGCTCCGCAGCGTTCCCAGCCCCATCCGCTACAAACTCGAAGATCGCTTCCCCACCGGCTTCGCGATAACAAATCTCAATGGAATCCACCAGGCGCGCCCGCGACTCCGGACTGACCGCCAGCCGATCTACAACGACCCACACCGGCCGAGTAAAGTCCACGTCCAACAACGTTTCCGGAGAAGAAAATTCGTGCAGGCGGCCATCCTGATACAGCCGGTTGAACCCGCGCTTCTGGATGTCGCTGAGCGCGTTCCGCAAGGTCTCGGGTGAAGGCGATGCGAGCTTTTTCTTACTGCCCCGCCGCGTTCCAGTGGGCTGCGCCTGCGCGATGCGCAGCTCATACAGGACATAAAACCGGCGCCCGGGCGCGAGAGCCAGAACCTTGTCGGCAATCTCCTCGGGATTGTCGCGGCGCACCTCAGTGCCGCACTTGATACAGAAAGTCTGCCCACAGCGGGCAAACAGGAGCCGCAGATAGTCGTAAATCTCCGTCGCGGTTGCTACGGTAGAGCGCGGGTTGCGCGTCGAATTCTTCTGCCGAATGGCCACGGCCGGAGCAATCCCCGAAATCTCGTCCACATCGGGCTTTTCCATGCGCTCCAGAAATTGCCGTGCGTAAGCAGAAAGCGATTCGACGTAGCGCCGCTGACCTTCGGCATAAATAGTGTCAAATGCGAGCGACGATTTCCCCGAGCCACTGACCCCGGTGACCACGGTGATGGCATTATGCGGCACTTCCAGGCTGATATTTTTCAGATTGTGGACACGAGCGCCGCGGATCGAAATTGTGTCCTGGCTGGTGTTTACCGGGATGAGTTCGTTGGTCGCCACAGGGAAGCTCAGACAGCGCGTTCCGCGAGCGCTGCCCAAACTTCAAATTATACGGCGGGCACGATGGCAGGGCAAACCGAGTTCTACGGCTCTTCGATCAGGCTGATCTGTCCGATACCGCCTTGCACCGTTAGACGAATCGTTGCAGGCGTCTTGCCATAGGCGTCGTTGGTATATTCGCCGTCATCGTGGCGTAACCCATGCGCGTCCACGGCCCCAATGCCACCTGTCGCATGAACCACCACGCCGACTTTCCTAGGCAGTCGTATCGTCACTTGCCCGACGCCACCTTGCAGGTCGGCGATTAAATCACTCTTGCGATCGCCCGTGAGGTCTACATCGGCCTGACCAGCCCCCATCTTCATTTCAAGGCGTGTCACCGGCATATCGCGAAGGTGCAGTTGGCCGCGCCCCGCCCCCATTTCAATTTTCAACGCGAGCGGCACGTCGTTGTTGAGGCGCAAGTTCCACTGATTGTGTTTCGGACCGAAGTGTGCGCTTTCACTATCCTGCGAAATATCGAGGTGGCCGATGCCGTCTGCGACATTGTAATCGACGCGAGGTGTCTCGTAGGAATCGCTGTAATTGAAATCGGCGTCAAGCAAATGACCCGAGCCGCTGCTTACATTCAGTTCCCCGCTGCCCGTCTCGAGAGATACATCCACAGACTTAGCGCCCTGCCGGTCCACAGTTCGCGACCGGTGCTGCATTTCGCTGGAATAGCGGCGACCATTGCTGAAGGCGCGACCATGCCAGAATAAAATGACCAGCACCAGCACGAACGCCAAAGCGCCAAAGGTCGCTCCAAGCGAAACGCCACCGGAGCGCGACGTGCCGTCCGGGTTCTGCCGAGCACGCGTCACATCCCACATTTTCCCCAGGCCGATAAATATCAGGATCAGTGGCCAATAGGTTCGCAGGATCGGCCAAGGATCAAACGCGGGCCGCCAGTTCGCGTACAAAAACATGGCCCCCAGCGCGATGAGCACAACCGGCAGCACCAGCGAAGTTCGACGCGGGGATTGACCATTAGCCATCGCACACCTCTTCCCTCTCTACTACGCGGCACAGACAAGAAAAGTTCAGCAGGTTATACGCAGATTCTTTCAGAGAGAGTATCCCCAAACCCTGCTACGAGCAACGCCGGCGCTCGACGGCTATGTTAAAGTCCCGGATAGTCTGAGCAACGCAAGGAGCGCCGCGATGGCCGCGTGGGAAAGAGTCATCTGGGTTGTGCTAGATAGCGTAGGCATCGGTGAGTTGCCAGACGCAACCGTGTATGGCGATGTCGGACGCAACACGCTGGGCCACATCGCCGAATCGCGAGTTCTAAACATTCCGACCCTCGTGAAACTAGGCTTGGCAAGTATCGCTCCATTGAAACATCAGCAGCCACCCGGCGCGACGCTTGCTTCCTACGGCAAAGGCGCGACGCATTCACCGGGAAAAGATACAACCACCGGACACTGGGAAATGGCCGGCGTGTGGCTCGACCAGGCTTTCCCGGTCTACAAGAACGGATTCCCACCGGATTTGATCGCGGAATTTGAACGCTCGATAGGCCGAAAAACAATTGGTAACAAACCCGCCTCCGGAACCGAAATCATAAAAGAACTCGGCGAAGAGCATGTGCGGACCGGCAAACCAATCGTGTACACCTCGGGCGACAGCGTATTTCAGATCGCCACGCATGAAGACGTGATTCCCATCGCAGACCTGTACCGCATGTGCGAAATTGCCCGGAAACTGCTCGACGGCCCGCATCGAGTGGGCCGTGTGATTGCTCGTCCCTTTGCCGGCACCGCGGGCAATTTCGCACGCACTTCGCGGCGGCACGACTACGCCGTCGACCCGCCCAGGCCGATGCTGCTGGATGTTCTTGAAGAGCGCCGCGTGCCAATCTTCGGTATCGGCAAGATCCATGACATCTACAACGGACGAGGTCTCGCCGATTACGTCACGACCACGGGCAACGTCGATGGCACGGAGAAATTGACTGTGGCCATTCGCCAGCGGAAACAAGGTCTGATTTTCTGCAACCTCGTCGATTTCGATATGCTCTACGGACACCGCAAAGACGTTGAAGGGTTTGCGAAGTCCCTGGAAGAGTTTGATCGCTGGCTCGCCAATTTCCTGCCGCAACTCAGCCGCACCGATCTCCTGATGATAACCGCCGATCACGGCTGTGACCCCGATCCGCGATGGAAAACCACCGATCATTCCCGCGAATACGTGCCGATTCTGGCGTATTCGTCGTCGGCATCCGCGGCGAATCTCGGCAGCCGTCAAACCCTGGCCGACATGGGCCAAACCATCGCCGAAAATTTCGGCACCGCAATTCCACACGGAACCAGCTTTTTCCGTGAAGTCACCTCCGCCCGGCACGAAGAAGCGGCGTCGAAGGAGACCGCGCGCGGAATTTAATCCTAGACGAAACGATACCGTAGCACGCCTGTCCCTTCGGGCAGTTAACCCCTCTGTTCGTCCGTGCAGTTACCTTCGCTCGCACAACAAACGATTCCCTCGTGTGCATTGTGAGAATCCTTCTCAGAATGGAAGCGTCGACGGGGGATGACTTTCCCGCCCAAGGTATTCCCGATGAACGCTTCCCGATTCCCCATGCGCTCACGCCGTACGCTGTTGGCAGCAACTCTGATTTCGCCCGCAATGTTTTTCTCCGCGAGCGGTGGCCTAGGACAAACCTCCCATGCGGCCGCAAGCAGCGACGTAGTCTCCGTGCAAGAACTGATGATGGCAAGCAAGGGTCGCGCCGCGTTTGATAAAGGCAGCAGGATGCTGGAGAAGGGCGACGCCGGCCACAGCATTCCGTATCTCGAGCAGGCCATCGCGCAATACCCGGAACATTACATGGCCTACTACGATCTGGGCGTTGCGCATTTCCGGCTGGCTCACCAAGCCGAAGCCGAGCAGGCCTTCCAGAAAGCGATCGACTTGACCAAGGGAACCTTCGCGCCGCCACAGTTCGGTCTGGGCGCTATCCTATGTCAGAAGATGGAATTTCCGCAGGCGGAAACACTTCTCCGGCGCGCGCTCGAACTGGAACCAGGGTCAGCGTCCGGCAAATACTATTTAGCGTTTGCCCAGTTTGGCCTGAATCGCCTGATTGAGGCCGAGCGCAATGTCGAGCAAGCACTGATGCGCAACGCAAACCTCTCGCAAGCTTACTTCCTGCTGGCCAGAATTCACATTCGCCAACACAATCTTCCCGGGGCGCTCAGAGATTTGGAATCGTATCTGAAACTCGAGCCCCGCAAGGAAGAAGTGCGAGGTTTGGCTGAGCAGATACAGCATGAGTTGGAGCAAAGTGCCGGGATGATTGCCGCCACGCGCCCATAGCTCCCGACGCAATCCAGTTCAGCCGGGGCGACCGTGCTGCGCGCCACGAACGATAAAATAAAATCTTAACCTCGGAAGATTCCCGGAGGCTTGAGGCTCAATTGCCGGAGGCGCTGGAGTTAGGTCCACCCGGCGCATAATACCCATTGCGAGTGCGCGCCTGGAGCCTTCCGCGCCCACGTGGCGGGATGACATCGACCTGGACCGCTCGAAACGTACCGTCGCGCTTAATATTGGTCGGATAGTATGCCAGCGTGTACTGGTTGCGAATGTCGTGCGCGACTTGCTCGCAGATGTTGTGCACGTCTTCGACGTTCTCCGGGAAATAAGCGAGACCTCCGGAGGCTTTGGCGATTTCCTCGAGCGCACGCTTGGCGCGCTTCGCGCTCTTCTTACTCTCTTCGCTTAACAGACCGATCGTATAGATCACCGTATCGGTCTTCTGGATCTCGCGAACCGTTTTCTCCAGCGAACTATGACTGGTGTTGTCCTCGCCGTCCGTAACGATCAGCAACACCTTTTTGTCTTTCTTGCCCTTCTTCACATGATCCAGCGACCCGATGATGGCGTCGTAGAGCGCCGTGCTGCCGCGCGAATCAATCCGCTCCAGAGCCTCTTTTAGCTCCGGAATGCTGCTGGTGAAGTCCTTGTCCAGGTCGAGATAAAAATCGTCATTGAAATTGACCACGAACGCTTCATCCTGGGGGTTGCTGGCTTCTACCAGCGTGAGAGCCGCCTGGTTCACACGTGGCCGCTTGTCGCGCATGCTGCCGCTATTGTCGATGACCAGCCCCATGCTGACCGGAATATCTTCGCGCTTGAAAAGCGAAAGCTTTTGCTCGACTTTGTCTTCCAGTACCCGGAAATTCTCTTGTTTGAGACCGTCGGCGAAACGCCCACGGTCATCGATTACCGTGGTGTGCAGAACAACAAGGTTTACGTCCACCCGAATTCTGGAGTCCTGGCCAGCGGTAGGCTGCCCCGGTGGCGGCGGTGCATTTGCAACGGAAGGAATCTGCGCCAGCGCAATCCCGGCGCAACAGATGAGGGTGAAAGAGGCGAGCAGGGCAAGAAGACCGCGACGGGACAACCAGGACGTAACTTTAGTGGCTCGGAGCGTAGTATCCAGTCTTTGAGTACACGTTGAGGGGTGGTAGCCCCTTGGGCGCGCGCAGCTTGATCTTGATTTTCCGCCACCGCGCGTCATGTGCCTTATTGCTTGGCCGATATCCCAGGACATATTGGTTTCGCAGCTCCATACCGATTTTTGACGCGATATCCGGCAGTTCGTTTAGGTTCTCCACCGCAAAGACGCGGCCACCGGTCATTTCGGTGACTTCGCCGAGCAGCGAGGGACCGTTGAGCTCCTCGGGCGTCCGATTGCGATAGCCGAGCGGATCGAAGATGCCGATGGCATAGAGCTGCGTGTCGGCTTCCTTCACCAGTCGCTTGATATCGCTTTCGTTGTACCTACTATGATTATCGCCTCCGTCTGACAGAATGAGCAAGGCACGCTTGCCGTTCCGTGCACCCCTCATCTGACTCAGTCCTAGATAAATGGCGTCCAGCAATGCCGTGCGGCCCTTCGGCGCTGTCAGCATCATGCGGCTCTGCAGATCCTCGATGCTATTCGTGAACGAGCTGGTCAGCTCTGCGCGCTCGTTGAAGCTGACCAGGAAAAATTCATCCTGTGGATTGGCGGTCTTGAAGAATTGCAGCGCCGCTTCCCGGGCCTTTCCGATCTTGTTGGCCATGCTTCCGCTGAAATCGAATATCACGCCGATCGAGATCGGCACATCCTCAGCAGAGAACGTGACCACTTCCTGCTCAATATTGTCTTCGTACACCCGGAAGTTGTCGGGATCGAGGCCGGTAACCAAACGATTATAAGGATCGGTAACCGTTACATTTATCAGGGCCAGGTCCACATCCATGTGTAGGCCCACACTGGGTCTCACCGCGAAGCCCGAGGTATCCCGCTTCACGTCCTCCTTGGCTTTGGCGACCTCTGGAGCCGTCGCTTCCTCAGCGGGCTTTTCGTCGCTCTTGGCCGCAGGATTGTCGTCAGGACCCGCAGGATTCTGTGCGGCAACTGGACCGCAAACGGTTAGAAGTAGTATTAGGCAAACAGGCAGGAATCTAATGAACCAACTAAGAGGACGGAACTCATGTACGTCGCGCTTCACGGCTCCCTCACTCGACCCGGACCAGCAGGAACGGCCGCGCGGTAGGACTGCACTGGATTCTATCACCGCTACTGTACAAGACAAGAACAATTGCTAAATGCTTCCAAGAATCTTTGTCAATCTTTTGTCAACAACCGGAAAAGCGCTGCAACGGAAATTCGATGAATCACACCGGGCTTGCCAGCGCCGGGAAGTTACAGTAGAAGTGGCTCGGGGACAGTGTAGGATAGGCAAAATTATGAGTGCGCCGAACGTGGTTGTGGTAATTCCGGCACGCTACGGCTCAAGCCGTCTGCCCGGAAAGCCGCTGGTGTCGCTAGCCGGACAACCGATGATCCAACGAGTTTATGAGCGTGCCAAACTGGCACAACGGCCGAACCGCGTCGTCGTGGCCGCGGACGACGATCGCATCATCAAGGCCGTGCAGGCATTTGGCGGCGAAGCGCGCATGACCCGGCCCGACCACCGAACCGGGACCGAACGGGTGGCCGAAGTCGCCGCGCATGAGCCGGGCGACATCTTTGTGAACGTCCAGGGCGACGAGCCGCTTCTCGACCCCGCGGCCGTAGATACTGCCGTGCGGGCCATCCTGGAGGAACCGCAGGCCGCCATCGTTACCGTCGCCACTCCCATCAAGACCCCCGGCGACATCATGGATCCCAATGTTTGCAAGGTGGTGCTGGACTTTGACGAAAATGCGCTCTACTTCTCCCGCGCGCCTATCCCGTGGGTCCGGGACACCGCCAGCAAAACTCTGGCCCGCCATCTGAAGCATCTGGGCTTGTATGCCTTTCAGCGCGATGCCCTGCTGGAGTACCCCACGTTGCCCCAAGGGGAACTGGAGCGCCTCGAGCAGCTCGAGCAGCTACGCTGGCTCGAAAATGGCTGGAGGATTCGCGTGGCGGAAGTAGAGCACGACGCCATTAGCGTGGACGTCCCAGACGACGTCGCCCGCGTCGAGAAGTTACTGGCGGGGCACTGACCGCCATCCGCCTGAACGCTCCGGGCACGCCCGATTATGTACCCAGACCGGGACTAAGGCTGAACCGTCGCGCTTCCAGCGATGGTATGGGTCGAGTCGATCCCCACCAGCAGGACTGTGTTGGAGGCACCTATATACGCGCGGTAGTTGAACGTTGTTGAGGGCGAATTGCCGGTGGTCACCGTGTAGTTGTTCGCCCCGGTCCCATCGCCATTGAGCGTCAGCGTGCCGGTAATTGGTATGTCCAGGAACGCCGGACTGCGTTTGCTGGGCGAAGCCAGCTCCACGAAATCCACTACCCCCGAAATTCCGCCGGAACCGGACAGTGCGTATTGCCCGGCGAAGTCTTCCTCAAATGCTAAGGTCAGGTTAATTCCGCTCCAGTTGAAGGCGTAGTTGGCCGCCAGGCTGGCAGCCGAGAACGTGCCGGTCTGCGCCAACATCGAGCCGTCAGCGACGATCCCCGTGCTGGTGTCCTGAATGATGCCCTGCGTCGCGGAAGAAAGATAGAAAACGTAGGTATATGTTCCCGCGCTAGGACCGCTCGTTGCCGTGAAGGTCAGTGTTCCGCGGCCAGTTCCCGGGTTGGCGCTGTCGATCGCAAACGTGGCATTCGAGATGGTCACTCCGCTGGTGATCGACGTGCGGCTCCCGTTGTTATTGCCGTCCAGCTGAATGTTGGTCACATTTCCGCTGGCATCCGTCGTAAAGCGAGCGCCTCGAGCGACCGAGGACCCACCGTTCAGGACGCTCGCGCCACCAACCAGAAAGACGAAACTACCAGCCGTAGCCTGCGTCGGAACGCCGCTTTGCTGTAAAGCATCACCCTGGGTAAAGAGCTGCCCATCCGTCTCCAGCAATCGGATCCGTGTACCGTCCACGATATAGAACACGAACGTCCGGCTCGCGAACGTCATTGTCCCGCGCCCGAAGGTGGCGCCGTTGGTGGGATCAAGCGAATAACTGCCTCCTGCCCCGAAGGTCTGCGCCGTCAGTAGTGAGCCCCCATCGTCGGAATCGTAGACACCCCCGGTTATCGCATTGCTTCCGTTGGTTGCCACTTGCCCGACCACAGAAACCGGTGCGCCGTTGACGTCGATTCCGGACACGTCGAAGGCGTACCCGCCACTAATCGCCGTAGCCGTGAAAGCGCTCGCCGACTGCAGCACAAGAGTGCCACTGGAAGTTGCGTTCAAGTCCGTCTGGATCAGCACACCCTTGCTCATGGAATTGAGTACAACGGTCAACCCCAGACCGCCCGTCAGGGTGTTCAACGTGATCGTACCCTTGCCGTTTGGCTGAATCGCATAGGTTCCGCCGGTAAATTGCACCGTCTGATTCGACCCAGCATCCGTCACATCTTCCATACCAGCCGAGACGTTTCCTTTGCCATCGGCAGTAAAGCTGCCCACCCTGGCCAGAAACGCCCCAGGACTGAGGCTCGCATCGGTGCCGCTCATCGAAAAGGAATATGTGCCTTGCAGGCTGGCATTGGTAAAGGTTCCCGTGGCCGGAGGAGGCGGGGGTGTGGACGATCCGCTGCTGCCGCACGAAACCATCACCAGCGCCAGTGCCGCAACTGCGGGCAAGATCAGCGGCTTCATAGCGCACCCTGCTGGCCGGCGGATTTGGTGGCCGGCCGCAGCGGGAATCCTCGCGGGTTGCGCAACAAGAGCGTCTGATCGCCTTTCTGGATCAGCCGCGCCAGGAATTGCGTGCCGGAGGCCGACGTAAAGCTTTCACCGACCACGCGAATGGCGTCTCCGGCGGCCAGTGTGAAGTGGTTGCTCTCCAGCAAGCGTGCATTTCCCAGATGAACATCGAGCACGCCAGAACCAGTCTGCAATTTCACATGCGGCCCCGACGGAGCAACTGAGGAGGTCTCCGCGTAGCTGATAACCGAGCCCTGCACGGAAACTTCGCGGCTGAGGTCGTAACCCAGACTTCTCTGCCCTGCAGCCTGAGTCTTTTGTTGCGCGCCGACGCTCGCCGAAAATAACAGCATGAACCCCAGCGAAGTGATGCCTAAATGCCCTACAAGCAATCGTGTCATTTGGTTCCCTTGTCCAGGCAAAAGAGCCCCCACTCCGCCTTTGTTTTTCAACGTAAAGTTGGATGGACGTGGTAGCCACCGCGGTTACGCCCGCATCCCTAAGCGTTCCCAATGCGTTAACCCGCAAAATCGAAGCCGCCCAGCATCGTCCGTAGGTAGGAACACCAACCACCCGAAAAGGTTTCCCTTGTAATCCTCGGGATAAATACTCCGGAGTCAAGCACCCGCCAAAAATTAGGGATGCCCCGGCACATCGTATCCCCCTGCTTCGTTTATGTAGTAATCCAAGAAGACCGGCGGCAGCAAGCAGAGTGCGAGGGGCGAGCGTGGAGCGAGGCGCTCGATGATTTGCCAAGGGCT
>Ga0307478_10002772_pt1 | contig 13494 bp, 9 predicted proteins | sample atmos_gasesECM4C_2_FD_203713 | JGI IMG/M metagenome (GOLD analysis project Ga0307478, IMG submission 203713) | Hardwood forest soil microbial communities from Morgan-Monroe State Forest, Indiana, United States - atmos_gasesECM4C_05 | ecosystem: Environmental > Terrestrial > Soil > Temperate...
CTCCCAAAGGCCGCCGGCGGGACGAGATCGCCGAACTGGTCCGCGACTTCAACACCATGGCGGCGCGCCTCGAAGATCTGGTGAGTGCCCAGGCCCGGCTGCTGAACGACATTTCCCACGAGCTTCGCTCTCCGCTGGCTCGGCTGAGCGTGGCCCTGGGGCTTGCCTGGCAGCGCAGCGGCGAGGAAGCCCATAGTGCACTGGAACGGATTGAACTGGAAGCCACTCGCCTGAATGATCTCATCGGGAGGTTGCTGACCCTGGCTCGACTCGAAGGCGGCGACGATGGCGTGCGCCGGACGCCGATTCCGTTGGAGGAATTGATCCAGGACATCACGGTCGATGCCGACTTCGAAGCGCAGAGTCGGCATTGCCGGGTGCATTGCGTCGTTCAGGACGAGGTGACCGTGATGGGGAGCGCGGCGCTATTGCACAGCGCCATTGAAAACGTGGTGCGCAACGCGATGCGCCACACCTGCGAAGGAACGGAAGTCGAAATCCGTTTGACGCAGGAATCGGCCAGCGGCCGCGAGGAAGCTGTGGTCCGGGTAACCGACAGCGGCCCCGGTGTTCCTCAGGAATCGCTCGACAAGTTATTTCGTCCGTTCTATCGACTGGATGATGCCCGCGGACGCCAAACCGGCGGGGTAGGGCTGGGCCTGGCGATTACCGAACGAGCGGTCCGACTTCACGGCGGAAGCGTACGAGCCGTGAATCGTCCTGAAGGCGGCTTGATGGTGGAGATCCGGCTGCCGCTGGAGTTCGCGCGTTCGGCTGAGTCGCCGAAGGCTGAGACCGCCCATGCGGAGGCGAGCTGAGAAATCTGTAATTTTGTAATCGGTAATTTGTGACTTGCAGCGCGATCACCAGAGAGTTCACGGTCAAGCGAGGCATGCATGAGAAAGCACCAAATTACCCGATTGCAAAATTACAGACTCACTTTTCCCATTCCCGAACCTTGAGAGTCCACGAGAGTCCCCATCGGCCGGGCAACTCCGAACGCTTCCCAGGATTCCAATAAGTCTTTGCGGCAGTTTGCTCTTCCGGGAAATTCCTGATACACAAATGAGGGTAATCAAGCCCTTAAAACTGGATTGCTCGAGGACTCGCGCTCGCGATCTTGCGCAACCGCGGCAAATCAACAGGGAGACAGAATCTTGATGAGGTCTGGCTGGCTTGGGTGTTTGGCGGTGGCGTGTGCGCTGTCATTATTCGTAAGTTGCGGCTCCTCAGGAGGATCGACGTTCTTATATCTCACAAGCGCTGGTACCGATCCCGGAACGATTGCCGTCTATTCCCTCAACCTGGGCAATGGGTTGCTGAATTCGTCCAATGGCGCCTTAGTTCCAACCGGAAAAACCGCCGCGACGGGCACACAACCCGGGCCGATGATTTTTGATTCCACGCACAGCTTCGCCTACGTGGCGGATTTTGGAAACCCGCTGGCGGCGAAGTCTGGCGACGTTGCCGCCCTCACCGTGAATAAGAACGGTTCGATCACCAGCATTGGTTTGACGACGCCGGCTCCGGATCCAACCCAGACCCAAGTATGCACGCTGAACCCGATCGCGCTGGCGACCGATGCCAAGAATCAGTTTTTGTTTGCGGCCAGCCAGCAGTTTTGCAACGGCACGCCTGCGGCCGGCGTCATATCGGTATTCAGCGTCGCTTCCGGGAAGGTCACGGCCGTGGCGAGCACGCCCATACCGGTTCCTTCCGGTCCCGCGGGCGCAACCATCCCTGTGCCCACCGGTATCGCGGTGAGCAATCAAGGAAGTTTCGTGTACATCACCGACAGCACCAACAACACGGTGGCTGGTTTCGCTTACGATTCGAGCGGAAACCTGACGTCGATTCCGGGCCAATTTGTTCCCGTGGGCACGACGCCGCGGGCCGTGTTCTCTCCACCCGCGGGCAACTTCCTCTACGTGGGAAACGCCGCCTCGAATGACGTTTACGAATTCACCATCAACAGCGATGGCAGCCTGGTGGCGATCATGGCGCCCATTACGATCGTTCCCACCGGTGTCGGCCCTATCGCGATGCTGTCTGACCCGAATGCCAAGTACGTATATGTCCTTTCCAATGGCGGCAGCCAAATCAGCGGGTACACGCTCAACAAGGTGACGGGAGCGCTGACCGCGATCGGCCCCACCGGCGGCTCGATCTCCACCGGAGCGAATCCGGTGTCGTTCACGATCCGGTCCGACGGCAGCACTAGCGGGGATTTTTGGGTGTTTACTTCGAATCTCGGCGCGAATTCGGTTTCCAGCTACGCGCTGAATGGGGCGACAGGCCAGCTTTCAGCGCTTCCGCAGCTGTCGACACCGGTGGCGCCTTACGGTATCGCCACGCGTTAACGGCTGGCGTTTAGGTCGGGACCTTGAGAATCAGGTAAGCTCCCAACAAAGCGAAAATCAAATCCGGAGACCAGGCCGCGAGCCCAGGCGGCAGCTGGCTCAGGTTCCCCATCGATTCGAAGAGTCGAGAGACCACCTCGTAGACCCCGGCAATGCCCACCGCGACGGCAATCCCCGTCACCGCGCCACGCTTGCCGGCAGAGAGCGAGAAGGGAATCGCCAGGACAGCCATCACCAGCGTGACCACGGGCACGGCCAGCTTTCTTTGCAACTGCACTCTGAGGCGGACCACATCGAAGCCACTCTGCTGCAGATCGTGGATATAGCGGCGCAGCTCGTCGAAGCTCATCTCCGAAGACTGTTTGACCTCTTTCTTGAAGTAAGTCGGAGGCTCGCTGTACTGGGCAAAGGCGGTGACGTCGAATTGCCGGTAACTTTCAATGGAGTCGCCGCTTAAGCTGCGCACCCAACCTTGCTCGTAGATCCAGCGCTGGGTCACATCGGACCAATGGGCGCGTTCGGCGTAGACACGCTGCGTGATGGCAAAGGTTCGCGGATCAAACAGAAAAACGGAAATGTCGGCGAACTGATCGCGGTCGGCGTCGAAGAACTGGTAGTAGTAGATATCGGAGTGCTGCCCGAAAATCCATTTGCGATCGGGCCTTAAGTAGGTTTGCGCCGGCTTGCCTTTGATCTGGTTGCGTAATGCGTCCTGCCGCTTGTTGGCGTGCGGCAGGTAGACCTGGTCGAAGAAGAACAGTCCAGCGGCCAGCACCGCGCAGATCACCAGGACAGGAACGATGAAGCGGTAAATGCTGATGCCCGTCGCCTTGATCGCGGTCACTTCATTGGAGCGCTCCATGAGTCCGAAGGTGATCAGCACTGCGAGCAACACGCCGTACTGGGCGAGGTTGTAGATGAAATAGGGGCACACATTCAGCAGATAGTCGCCCACGACCACCGCCGAGATGTGATTGCGCATGATGTCGGTGAGCAGCTCAAACAGAGTGAACACCAGCATGAGCGTAAGAAACGTCGCCATGATCATGCCCAGGTACGCGAAGAAATCGCGCAGGACGTAGTCGTCGAGGAGGGTGGGAAAATCAACTCCTGAGAGACGACGGCGCGAAAAAGCGCGCTCGAAGGCAGCGCCGGCACCCGCAACCCCGGTTGGGAGAACGCTTCCGGCCTCACTGCGGCGGAACGGATTGCGAAAGGCAAGCCACTGCGGGACTTCGATCGGCCGACGCTCGGCACGCCAGAGCAGAAAGGCTCCTCCCAGCAGAAATACAAAGTCCGCGAACCAAACTCCAAGTCCCGCAGACACGCGCCCCTGACGCGCCAGGGAGAGTCCGATCAGCGAAGCCGAGTAGTACAGGAAGACCAGCCCGATCGCCAACACGAATCCGGAGGACTTGCCGCCTTTCTTCGAAGACAGTCCGAGCGGAATTCCGACCAGCGCGAGAACAACGCATGCAGTGGGAAGCGCGAAGCGGCGGTGGAACTCGATCAGATACCAGCGAGCGTTGATGGGATTTGCTTTGCGCGCCTGCTCCAGCAGCCCGGAGGTGTCCATCTCGCCCATAGGCGCGGGTTCGATATCGGGCTTGTTGTCGGCGGCCGGAACTTCGATCGGGATATCAGTCTGCTGAAAGCTTGAGATTTGATAGCGGTCGGGCAGCTTGGGATCGGTTTCATGGGTGGAACCGTTGATCAGATGCAAGTGCAGCCGGGTTGGTCCCTCGCTGACCAGGATGCCCTGTTCCGCCTGCCAGATGCGCGGCGAACCGGGTGTGCCGATGTCGGCGAGAAAGACGCCTTTCCACACGGCGGCGCGCTGGCCCCCGCGCACGTCCTGAACATACAAAACAATCTTCGGGAAGCCTTCGTAAAAGACGCGGGGCTGCACTTCGAAGGAAGCTTGCGCGGTCTTGAGCTTGTCCTGCAGGCGACCGAGGGCGGCCTGCGAGTAGGGCGCGAGATAGACATCGTTGCCCAGCGCCACCAGCCACGCGCCCAACACGAAAATGGCAAGGATCCGCAGGAAGGACCAGACGCCAATTCCGCTGGCGCGCATGGCCGTGATTTCGCTGTCGGCGGCCAGCCGGCTCAGGCCGATCAGAATGCCTACCAGTACGCCCGCAGGTATGGTGATGGTGAAAGCCAGAGGGAGGCTGAGCCCAACCACCTCGAACACGCTGCTTAGCGGGGCGCTGTTGCGCACGACCAGTTCCAGGATGTGGCCGAGATCCTTGGTGAACAGAACAAAGGTGAAGATCGCGATGCCGATGGCGGCGTGCGACACCACCTCGCGCAGAATGTAGCGCGTCAGAATCCGCATAAAATACTGGGAATTCCAGCCCTCCGGCGAGTCTAGCATGGCGCGGTCGACAGCCAGTTGCTGGGAAGACAGAATACAAACGTCTATGTTGCAGCACTTGCGCCGTGCCCGCTGTCTCGGGCACAATCGCGGGCCGCTGTCTCGTAGCGTGCTTGCATCCATCCCACTCAACGGATAGAAACAAACCCATGAAAATTTGTCGTGTCCTGATTGCATGGTTGCTCTCTTTGCTTTTCCTTGTCCCCGTGCTGATGGCCGGGCCGGCCAATGATGTATTGGAGACAGCCGATCGGCTTGTCGGCTCGGTGTACACGGGGCCCGCTATGCACACGCTGCGCGATCTGTCGGATAGCTTCGGCGGCCGCCTCACCGGGTCTCCGGCCTACAACCGTGCCGCGGAATGGGCTGCGGACCGCTTTCGCAGCTACGGCATCACGAGTGTGCGGCTGGAACCCTTCACGATTCCCAACGGCTGGGTGCGGGGCACGGCGCACGGCGCACTGCTGACGCCGCTATCGCGCCCGTTGCACCTGGAATCGCTTGGCTGGTCGCCCTCCACCCCGGCCGGCGGAATTCAGGGCGAGGTCATGATCGTCGACGACGTTTCCCCGGAAAAACTCGAGACGCGTGCGAAGGAGATGAAGGGCAAGATCATCATTGTCGACGTTTCCAAGATCTTCGCCGAGGGGTGGATCAAGGTTTTGCCTGCGGTCGAAGCTTCCTACCAGAAATTCAAGGACGCGGGCGCGGTGGGCATGGTCTTTCCGAGCAGTGAGCGCAACAACGTGTTGAGCGCCACCGATCCTTATTGGGGAGCGAAATTGATGGTGCTGCCGGGCGCACAAATCGGCATGGAAGATTGGCAACTGATCCGCCGCTCGATCGAGCACGGACCCGTCACCATGCAATTTGAATTGCAAAACACCACGTCAGGTCCGACGCAGGTGAACAACGTGATCGCCGAAATCCGTGGAAGCGATTTTCCGGATCAGTGGATCCTCATTGGCGCACACCTCGACTCGTGGGACTACGGCACCGGCGCGCAGGATAATGGAACGGGAACGGTGATGGTTCTTGATGCGGCACGCGCCATCGCGGCGCTGGGCAAGGCGCCGCGCCGCTCGATCCGCTTTGCTCTTTGGGGAGGGGAAGAAGAAGGCATCCTCGGGTCGTATGCCTATACGCAGTCGCATCTGAGTGAAATGGCGAACTGCGTTGCTGTACTCAACACCGACAATGGCGCGGGCCATCCTCGGGGCTGGAAGGTGGAAAGCCGCGCGGACCTGCGCGACGCCATGCAGCCTATCAGCGATTCGCTGCTGACCGGAATCGGCGGTGGCGCGCTGTCGCTGCAGATGACTTACGACACCGATCACGGCCCCTTCATGTTGCAGGGCATTCCGGTTCTCGATCTGTGGGTCGATATGAGCCACTACATCGAGGTTCATCACAAGGCAAGTGACACCTACGACAAGGTCGACCCCATCGACTTCAAAGCGGGCGCGGCCATTGTGGGGGCTACGGCGTGGGTGATCGCCGAAGATTCCGCGCCGATTGCTCCGCATCAGGATCACACCGCCGTTGCTGATATGCTTAAAAAGGCGAATCTCGATGCCTTCCTGGTGCATATCGGAGTGTGGAAGCCTTAAAAAGGGGAACTTTTTTGCCTGATTGAGCTGCCAAAACTACCTGACTCGTTTTGCACAGGTAAGGGGAAGTCGTTCTTTCTGCTGCGGGATGCGTTGGCAGCTCAGATGCAGGATTACTTGGGGCTCCCGAGTCAAATTCTCGGCCTGCCCTGCGCAACTGACTCCACGTCTGAGAGTTGTCGGAACTATGAAACGCCACCGCCTGCTGTGCGTTGACGACGATTCGGCATTTCGGCAGTTTTATAAGAACCTGCTGGGCAGCTACGGATATGACGTCACTGTGGCGGCCAATGGAAAGCAAGCGCTCAAGTTGTTTCTTTCCCGCAACGTGGACGCGGTTTTAACGGACTTAGAGATGCCGGGCATGACTGGAACGGAACTGGCAGCGCGGCTCAAGAAAATGCGTCCCGAGCTCCCTGTGCTGCTGGTGTCTGGCTCGAAGACCGCGCAGCAGGCCCCGCCACCCGACATTGACGCCGCGGTGGCTAAGGGAGTGCCGACCAACAAATTAGTCGATCAGATCGAGAATATCCTGGCGAAGTACCGCAGCCATCCACCGCGGTTGAAGGCGCGCCGATTCGCCCCGCTTGGGTCGATTCTGGCCAGCATCGCACTCGTGGCCTACGCCCTGCCACGCATTCTGAAATAAGAAATCTGAGGCTCACTCGGGCCGGAAGAACACCGCTCCCAGCGGCGGCAGTGTGAGCTCCAACGAAAACGGCCGGCCATGCTGCGGTTGGCCGGTGCTCATGACGCCCCCGGCGTTGCCCATGCCGCTGCCCGCATAGTCGGCGGCGTCGCTGTTGAGGACTTCCTTCCAGAGGCCTCCCATGGGAACACCGACTCGATAGTGTTCTCGGGGAATTGGAGTGAAGTTACATGCCACCAGCATCAGGTCTCTGGGATGCTTTCCCTTGCGCAGCAGGGACACGACGCTCATGGGCGCGTCGTTGCAATCGATCCACTCGAAGCCCGCCGGTTCGCTGTCGAGCTCGTGCAAAGCCTTTTCGTTTCGATAAAGGTGATTCAGATCGCGGACCCAGCGCTGCGCGCCCCGATGCACCGGGAACTGCAGCAGCCACCAGTCAAGCGAGCGATCGTGCGACCACTCGTTCCCTTCGCCAAATTCATCGCCCATAAACAGCAACTTCTTCCCGGGCTGCGCGTACATGTAGGCGAAAAGCAGCCGCAGGTTCGCAAACTTCTGCCATTCGTCGCCCGGCATTTTATTCAGCAACGACCCCTTGCCGTGCACGACCTCATCGTGGGAGAGCGGTAACACGAAATTCTCGGTGAAGCCGTAAAGCATGCGGAAGGTCAACAGATTGTGGTGGTACTGGCGATGGATCGGGTCGTGGCGAAAGTATTCCAGGGTGTCGTGCATCCATCCCATGTCCCACTTCATGCCAAAGCCCAAGCCCCCGACGTAGACCGGCCGCGACACCATGGGCCACGCGGTCGATTCTTCGGCGATCGTCTGAATATCCGGATGCTCCTTGTAGGCTTCTTCGTTGAAGCGGCGGAGGAAGTCGATCGCCTCGAGATTCTCGCGGCCGCCGTATTTATTCGGAATCCATTCCCCTTCCTTGCGCGAGTAGTCGAGGTAGAGCATCGAGGCAACCGCGTCGACCCTCAATCCGTCGGAGTGGTAGCGATCGAGCCAGAACATGGCGCTCGACATCAGAAAACTGCGTACCTCGGCGCGACCGTAGTTGAAGATGTGCGTTTTCCAGTCGGGATGGAATCCCTGACGCGAGTCGGCGTGCTCGAACAGGTGCGTGCCGTCGAAATAGGCCAGGCCATGTCCATCGGAAGGGAAGTGCGATGGCACCCAGTCGAGGATCACCCCAATGTCATGCTGGTGCAGGTAATCCACCAGGAACATGAAGTCCTGCGGCGTACCGTAGCGCGCGGTAGGGGCAAAGTACCCTGTGGTCTGATAGCCCCAGGATCCGTAGAACGGATGCTCCATGATCGGCAGAAGTTCGACGTGCGAGAAGCCCATGTGATGGACGTACTCCGCGAGCTTAGGAGCAATCTCGCGGTAGGTGAACGGACGATTGTGCTCCTCGGAAACCCGCATCCACGAACCGAGGTGCACTTCGTAGGTCGTGACCGGGGCCCTAAATGAATTTTGTGCGCCTCGCTTCTTCATCCACACCCCGTCATTCCACGTGTAGTCGAGGTCCCAGACCACTGACGCGGTGCGCGGCGGCTTCTCCTGAAAAAATCCGATTGGATCGGTCTTGTCGGCGGAGAATCCGTGGTGTTGCGATTCAATGTGGTACTTGTAGAGCGTTCCCTTGCCAACCGCTGGAATAAAACCTTCCCATATGCCAGAGTTGCCATGCGGACGCAACGGGTGCATCGTGGGATGCCACTGATTAAAACTGCCGATCACCGAAACGGTGCGCGCATTCGGCGCCCACACGCTGAAAGAAGTTCCGGTCTCGCCGCCAACTTCCCGGAAGTGCGCGCCCAGCTTGTCGTAAATGCGGTAGTGGCTGCCCTCGTTGAACAGGTACACATCCTGATCGCTGAGGAGGGGAGTGTCATAGCGAACATTGCTGGCAACGGTTTCGATGCGTTGGGTCATAGGTTGGCTTCCGTGTGGGCCAGACGAACGGTCTCCTAGTGTATCAATCTGGACGCGGTTGCCGTCCGCTGCCATGCTAGACTGCGGAATTCTTTCAACCCTGTTGATCTGAAGGAAACCTTATGTCATGCCGGCGCTGCGCGTAATCCTTCTGTGGCATCAGCATCAGCCGTTTTACAAAAACCTGGTTACGGGCGAATACCGCCTGCCCTGGGTGCGGTTGCATGCCTTGAAGGATTACTACGGCATGGTGAAGCTGCTCGACGAATTTCCCGGAGTGCACCAGAACTTCAACCTGGTGCCCTCGCTCATTACGCAAATTCAAGATTATGTCGCTGGCACTGCGGAAGATCCATTTCTTCAGGTAGCCGCCCGGCCGGCGCGCGACTTGAGCCTCGACGAGCGACGTTTCGCGTTGCAATATCTGTTCCAGGCGAATCCCACGAACCTCATCGGACGCTATCCGCGCTATCGTGAACTGTGGGAACGCTTTCGCAGCGCCGGGGACACTCCCGAACGCGCGGAGAAATACTTTCAGCCGCAGGATTTCACCGATCTGCAGGTGCTTTCGCAAATCGCCTGGTTCGATGAGTTTTTCCTGCTCGATCCCGAGGTCGCGGAACTGGTTCGCAAGGAGCGGAACTATTCCCTGGATGACCAGCGGTTCGTGATCAAACGCGAACGAGAATTGCTGGCCGAGGTCTTGCCCGCGCACGCTGCGGCCGCCAAAAAGGGCGAGATCGAAATCTCGACGTCTCCTTTTTATCACCCGATTCTGCCCTTGCTCTGCGACACCAACATTGGCGCGGTCTCTTCTCCCGGACTGTCGTTACCGCAGAATCGTTTTCATCATCCCGAGGACGCGCGCGATCAAATTCTTCGCGGCCTCGATCTGCACCAGCAGGTTTTCGGGGTTCGTCCGCAGGGGATGTGGCCTTCGGAAGGCAGCGTCTCTGAGGAAGCGATTGCCATTGCCCACGATCTCGGCGTGCGCTGGATGGCCACCGATGAAGGCGTTCTGGGCCGAACGACCGGACTGTTTCTGGCGCGCGACGGTGAAGGCCGACTTCCCGAACATCTCGCGGAGAAGCTCTACACGATTTATCGCTATGAGAACGGGCCTGCTTCCATGCACCTGGTGTTTCGCGACCACACCATCTCGGATCTGATCGGCTTTGTGTATTCGGGGATGCCGGCGCAGGAGGCCGCGAACCATCTGATTCAGAATATTCGTCGCGCCGCGCAGCCCGTGCTCAATCGCGGCCAGGATGCGGTAGTGTCGATCATCCTCGACGGGGAAAATGCATGGGAATACTACCCTGAATCGGGACGGGAATTTCTCCGCCGTTTTTACGAAGGCCTGCAGAAGTCCGACATCGAAGCGGTCACGATTTCCGAAGCCATCGAGCGGCACCGAAACTTCGGCCACCTGGGTTCACTCATGCCCGGCTCATGGATTTCGGCCAACTTCAACGTGTGGATTGGCGCGCCCGAGGATAACCGTTCCTGGGACTACCTGTACCACGCCCGCCAGTTTTACCAGCAGAACGCGGCGCAATGCAATGAGCTTCAGCACAAGCTGGCTTACGAAGAATTGCTGATTGCCGAAGGCAGCGACTGGAACTGGTGGTACGGACCGGAGCATCATTCGGCCAACGACCGGGATTTTGACGAGCTTTATCGCAAGCATCTCTCCAATGTTTATCAGGCGCTCGGCGCGGCGCCACCGGATTATCTGGCCCAGCCGATCAGCGGAGTTGTTGCTCGTCCTTCGTTCACGCCGCAGACGGCGTACATCCACCCGCGTATCACCGGAGACATGATCCGCTATTTCGAATGGATGGGCTCGGCCATCTATACCGCCGATCATCGCGCGGGAGCGATGCACGGGAAGCAGTTCCTGTTGGACTCTGTCCATGCCGGCATCGATCAGGCGAATGTTTACGGGCGGCTCGATTTCAAGGGCCCGATTCCCGAAATGCAGTTCGAGATTGTCGTGAACCTCGAGTCCTGGGCCGACAGGGAAACCCATTCACGCCGCGCCCTCCGGCTGGATGCGGTGGTGCAGAACCGGCGGATCCAGGAATGGAAGCTGCGAACCGTTGGAACCGAAGGCACGCTTCCGTTCAGCTCGGTCGAGCCCGGGGCCGCCGTCGCCATGGTCCGAACCTTCGAGTTCCGTGTCCCGCTGGTCTGGTTATCCGTGGCGCTGCCGGAAGATGCTGCGAAGGATCGCAATGTCATCAATCCGTCTCGTGTCCGGTTGCGATTAAGCCTTTGGCAGAACCGACTGCCGGTCGACGCCTTGCCCCTGGAGGGATGGATCGAGCTGCACGTGTTGGATGAACTGGAACTGATGTCGATGTACTGAAGCGGTGGTCAGTGGCTAGTGGATAGTAGCCAGTTGAGAGAAAACTTTTAACCGCCCTTCGGCTTCGCTCAGGACGGGCTCCGGCCGCGAAGGGCCGCAAAGGTCGCGAAGACCAACAAAGCTCGGAAAGAAAAGGAAGGTTTGGAGACAAAAAACCCGGAGCCATGCTCCGGGTGCAAGTTTGACTGAAGCTCTCCCTGAGACCTAAGACCTGCTTCTCTACTGGCCTGCTCCAGCCGCTGTCGTCGACATCGTCATTGGGCGGCTCAATTCCAACAAAAGCCCGGTTCCCGAAGGCAGTACCGCCGAGCGTCTCTGCACCAGCCAGTGCGTGGTGGTGGCGCCGGCACCGATTGCGCCGCCGATCAGCAATCCCGGTGGGCCGCCAGCCAGGCCGCCGATCAGCATGCCGGCTCCCGCGCCGCCGGCCACTTCGATCTGATCGCGCTTATCGTGGCCAGTTCCCTTGAACTGTCCCTCTTCGTTAACATCGGTTCCCTTGATGTCGGTGTCCACCAGGACAGCATTCAACATGAAACGCTGACCATCGGGCAGGACAATGTGCTCAGGGAAGATGACAATCGTTGGTTTCCCCGAAATGCGCCGGGGCTCGTTGAGCTTCGTGACCCGGCCTTCGACGGTCGAACCGGCGGGAATCAAGATTTTCCCCTCAATTACCACCGGCTCGGTGGTCTTCCCCTGGAACGGATCTCCAACTTTGCTGCTGAATGTGGAGATGGTGGTTGCGAGTTTCACTTTCAGTGGCGTCCCTTCGGGCACGGACACCCCCGTCTGCGCCCAGGCGGCGGCTGCCAGTAGCATTACACTCAGGCTTCCCAGGAACTTCCTCATGACTCCTCCTGCAAAATCTGTGGTTTAGCTTGCTGTTTTCTTCACTGCGGCCAACACGTTAGCCAGGGGAGCGCGATCGTGCTGGTTATCGCCGCGGTAGATATAACGAACGGTTCGGTCACGGTCGATCACCAACGTGGCCGGGTGCGCGATATTCAACGCATCCATCCCAATCAAGTGATACAACCCATAACTTTTAGTAACCACTCGGTCCTCATCGAGAAGAAACGGAAAGCTTACCGGGTTCTTCTCCAGAAACTTGGACGGCTTAAACACCCCATCCCGTTTTTCGGCGGCGATGTAGGCCAGTTCCGTCCCGGCCTGCGCGATTTCTTCCTTGATCGACTCGACCTGAGCCATGCGCTGGACGCAATTCGGTCACCATGTCCCCCGCAAAAACTCCGCGATCAAAACCCCACGCCGCAAAAAACCCGACAAGGTCAGCACGCCCTCGCGGTTGGCTGCTTCGAGCGTAAATTCCGGAGCCCGCGCTCCAACCTGCAGGGTTTCGGTGTGGTCGAGCATCTGAAAATTGACTGTAAATCAATAGATATGCAGGGACAACGACAGAGACACGATGCGAACCAGACGAGGCACTGTCAAAGAGACATTTCGTGAGTGTGCTTAGGTTCGTGCACGTCGCGTTAGTGCAGCGGTCACATTGGCGGGGAGTGGGTTCCGATATAATCGCGAGTTTCGAGGATCAGGAATGGGAAAGTCTTATACCGGCGTGGGCTACTTAACGGGCCGGAAATTTACATATAGCTCGTCCATCCAACGAGTGGTTACCGATTACAAGATACAAATTGATCCCAAGAAAGCGAAACGACCCATGACTAATATCTCTGAAATTCGCGCGCGCGAAGTGCTGGATTCTCGCGGAAATCCCACCATAGAAGCCGAAGTTCTGCTGGCCGACGGGACTGTCGGCCGCGCTATCGTGCCCAGCGGTGCCTCGACCGGCGAGCACGAAGCGGTCGAACTGCGCGACAGAGACGAGCAGCGTTATCTCGGCAAGGGTGTGCTGAAGGCGGTCGAGAACGTAAACAGCGAAATCGCGGACGCTTTGGGCAACTATGATGCGGCCGACCAGCGCGCGCTCGACGCCAAGATGATCGAGCTCGACGGCACTGAGAACAAGGGACGGCTGGGGGCAAACGCAATTCTGGCGGTGTCCATGGCTGCCGCTCGCGCTGCAGCCAAGTCCTATGGGCTGCCGCTTTATCGCTACCTTGGCGGAGCCGGAGCCAACATCCTCCCTACGCCGATGATGAACATCCTGAACGGCGGCGCGCACGCCGACAACAACGTCGATTTCCAGGAAT
>Ga0307478_10002773_pt1 | contig 13491 bp, 5 predicted proteins | sample atmos_gasesECM4C_2_FD_203713 | JGI IMG/M metagenome (GOLD analysis project Ga0307478, IMG submission 203713) | Hardwood forest soil microbial communities from Morgan-Monroe State Forest, Indiana, United States - atmos_gasesECM4C_05 | ecosystem: Environmental > Terrestrial > Soil > Temperate...
ATCGTCAGCTCACGGGATCTCGGGCACCTGGACCAGCACTGACTGGGCCGCCTGGAAGAGGTAACCGCGCCCGGCGGGCCGGCTGAACACCGCGCTGCGCGGCAGCCGCGCGTTGAACAGCGCCATCGGCTGCTGCACATCCTCAGGAGTGAGCAGCAGCCCGCACCGGTACCGCGGCCCCGCCGTCACGAAGCTCCGCGTGGGCCGGCTGAGGTCGGCGGCGGCGCCCGCGACGACGAGCGCCTGGCCCTGGCCGCGGCCCTCGCTCGGAACCTGGCTGAGCACCTGGTCGACCGGCTTGCCCATGAGCGCCTCGGCGTCGTCGGCTAGCACGACGAGCGGACCTGTCGCGCCGTTGAGAAGTTCGGCCAGCTTCCGCGGGTCCATCCCGGGATCGGTGAACACCGCGATCACGCCGTCCCTGCCATCCAGGGCGCGCAGCGGCGATGGACGGGGCGCGAGGCCGATCACCGCGGTCCCGGCCGCGAGCAGCGACTCAGCGAGCACGACAAGCGCCGTGGACTTACCGGACTCGATCGGTCCCGCGATGCCGAACCAGGGCACCCGGTCCAGGTCGGGGCCAAGCCAGGCGAGGTCGTCGCCGCCAACGGCGAGCGCAGGCCGCAGTGGAGCGCGCCCGCTCCAGGCGGGCAGCGCGACGGCTTTCGCGAGGGTGATCCTGGCGGGCAGCGGATCCACCCGGAGCGGCGTCGGCACCGGCGTGGGATACGCGGACCGCGCCGCGTCGATGAGCTCGTTCATCGCGGCGGTCTGCGCCGCGCCACTCGGGTCCGGACCGGCAAAGGCGATCTGCACCTCGGTGGCCGCTGGCAGCAGCAGGCCGCGGCCCTCTGTCGGCCGGGCGGGCATCGCCCCCCTGGGCACGCCAGCGCTGTAGAGGTCGTTGGGACCGGACAGGCGCAGGACGATCCGTTCCGGGCAGTTGCTCGCGAGCTTGCTCAGCGCGGCGAGCCCGCCGGTGACGATGACCCGCAGCCCAGCGCTGGCCCCCTGGCTGAGCAGCCGGTTCAGCATGGTAGTGAGCCGGCCGCTGTCGAGCTGCCCGAGGTCGGCGGCGAAGGTCTCCCAGGAATCGAGCAGTAGCACCAGGTAGGGCAGCCGGTCCGCGGCGGGGACCCTGCCGCGCTGCTCGGTGGCCGAGGCGAAGCCGTCGGCCGACAGCAGGTCACGGCGGCGGCTGATCTCAGCGTCAAGCCGGTCGAGCAGCCGCGCGGCGCGCTCGGTCTCGGTGTGCCGGACGACGGCGCCGCAGTGTGGCAGCCGGTCCAGCGGCCCGAGCGCGCCTGCGCCGCAGTCGAGCACGTACAGGTGCACGTCGGCCGGGGAGCAGCCGGCCGCCACCCCGGCGGCGATCGTCCGCAGCGCCGTGGTCCGGCCGGACTGGGCCGCGCCGCCGAAGAGCAGGTTGGAGCCGCGCTCTAGGTCGAACGCGAGCACCTGCTGGCGCTGCTCGCCTGGCAGGTCTGCCACGCCGTACGCGACGGGAGCGAGCAGGCTGCCGTCCTGCCTGCCAGGGGCGCGGAGCGCGGCGAGCGGGATGCGGGGCGGCAGCGGGTCAAGCCAGGCGCGCCGCTCCGGCGGTCGCAGCCCGGTGCCCTTGACGGCCTCGACCAGCTCCGACAGGTCGGTCGGACCGGAATACCCAGAACGGCCGTCCTGCGGTGCCGCTAGCGCGTCGGGCAGTGGCTCGCCAGCCCGCTCGAACGGGCGCCGCGTCGCCCGCAGCGTCCCCGCGCCCGCGGCCACGCCGCGGCCGGCCGGCGCACTGGCCCAGGCGCCCTGGAACTGCGCGACCTCGTCATGGGAGATGCGGGCGTAGCCGCGGCCATGGAGGTCCGGATCGATCGCGGCGGCGTCCGGGATGTCGATCACCCGCACCGAGCCCTCCTTTTCCTCGACACGGAAGCACACCCGCAGCCTGGTGTTGTCCCTGATGTCCTCGGTGATCGCCTTCGCAGGACTCTGCGTGGCGAGCACGAGATGGATGCCGATCGACCGGCCACGGGCCGCGAGATCGGTCATGCCCTTGAGGACTTCGGGCATGGTCTCCTTCAGGAAGCGGAACTCGTCGGCGATGACCAGCAGCCTGGGCAGTGGCCCGCGCGGCTCCCCCGCTGCCCAGTAGGACTCGAGGTCTGGGCACCCGGCGGCCTCCGTTATCAGCCATTCCCGGTACCTGGTCTCCGCCTCGAGCGCCGCCAGGGCACGCTGGCCCTGATGCTCGTCGAGGTCGGTCAGGTACCCGCTGACGTGCGGCAGGTAGCGGCACGGCTGGAACGTGGCGCCGCCCTTGTAGTCGATAAGCACGAAGTTCAGCGCCTGGGGTGTCGACCCGAGCGCGAGCGAGGCGACGAGCGTCTGCAGGAACTGGCTCTTGCCGGAACCGGTGGTGCCGCCGACCAACATATGCGGTCCCTGCGCGGCGATGTCCACCACGAACGGCGACCCGTCCGCCAGCCGTCCGAGCGGTACCGCGGTGGTTCGCCCCCCGCCGCGCCGCCACAAGTCCTGCACGGCCGCTGAGGTCAGCTGCGGAATCCCGAAAAGATCATTCATCCGAACGATCCCGTTAGTTCCCGCGGGACGCTGATCCGGCTTGTCCATGATGGGAGCCAGCGCACGGGCCGTCTCGTCGGCCCACCGCTCGCTGACGAGGTCGAGCCTGGCCACGTCGAGAGCCTGGCCGTTATCGCGCTCCAGGTAGACGCCGGTCCCGCCGTTGGCGGGGTCGGCGTCCAGCCGTCCCCGGCACGCGCCGGGCAGGTCCCGCCAGTCGTCATCGCGGCAGATCACGAATACTCCGGCAGCCGGGCCGCCGGACAAGACCTCACCGATGCCAGGCACGTCGCGGATCCGGGCGGAGCCGTCGATGACCAGCACCACACAGGGCAGTGGCAGTGGCCGGTCCCGCCCGGCGCCATAGCCGGGACCGGCGCCGACGGCCGAGGCATGCCTCCTGGCCACCAGGTCGCGCAGCTCGGCGACCCGCTTCGTCAAGGTCGCGGGGTCGGTACCCACGCTCAGCCAGTCGGAGGTGTCGCCTGGCGGCCGCAGGTGCGGTAGCCAGCGGGCCCACCGCCAGGCGTCCGGCTGCTCCGTCAGGAGGACCAGCCGCAGGTCGCTCGGGCCGTGCAGCACGGCGAGCTGGCTGACCGCCCAGGCCAGCGCCGGACGGCTCGCGGCCGGCGGCCCCGCGATACCGAGCACGCCGAGGTCGGCGAGCGGGATGGCGACGGGCACATCCCGGACCATTGGCCCGGGTGTCTCCTGCGGGGCGGCCGCGCCGCCGCGCAGGACGACCGTGCTGGCCGGCAGGTCGCCGGAGCCGGCCCGGAGAAGGAGGAAATCTTTGTCCTGTGGCGACCGTTCCCACAGCCTGGTGCCCGGGGCCGCTGCGACCTCGGCGAGGGTCGCCGGGTCCGGCAGCGCCATCCTGCGCAGTTGTTCCTCGGCCGCGATGGCGTCGCCGAGCCTGGCCTGGCCAGCGGCGGCGGCATCCAGGAACTCACGCTTCGCGGTGCGCGAGTGCCCGGCCGCTGTTCGCCTGTTGAGCAGTTGCGGCACCACCGAGGCGGCCACGCCGCCGAGGCCGAGCAGCAGGAACAGCCACTGATGGGTAACCGCCACGATGATCCCTCCGGTCGCGAGCGAGAGCACGGAAGGGAGGAGCATGGTCAGCCAGGGCGGGCGGCTGTGCTGGGACCGCTCGCTGCCGAGGTCGATGGCGATCGGCGCGGGCAGCGCGGGCACGGTCCTGAACGGCTTGTTGACCAGCCACCCGAACGGATTCGCCGGGTCGGCGCGCAGCGCGATCGTGTTCCCCGCGTCCGGGACGGCGATGGTGAGGACGTCACGGCCGGCGTTGATCAGCTGACCGGGGCGCACCGGCACCGGCTGCGGGCCCACCGGCACGCCATCGAGCCCGGTGCCGTTGGTGGATCCTGGGTCGCTGAGCAGGTAGCCGCCATCCGGGTAAACGGCGATGACGCAGTGAGTGCGGCTGACATCGCTGTCGCGGAGCCGGACATCCGCGTGCTGCCTGCCGACGGTGTTGTCGCCGGGAGCTAGCGGGGCGATGAGGCCTGCGTCGGGGCCGGATATCACCCGCACTTCCGCGGCGGGCGGTCCTCCCTCTCCAGGTCCCGTGCCCCAGCCGGGGCGGGGGCGGCCAGATTGCACCACAGCGCGGCGGACGGGCGGCTGGCCGCCGAAGCCCACCCTGGAGCCGGCCCGGATGCCGGCGGCCGCCAGCGGTGCTGATGGGTCGAGCTGGCTGCCGTCCAGCCAGATGTCAGGCGGTTCCGCCGGCCGGCCGCCGCCGCGCATGGCGAGCAGGGCGGCGCTCAGGTCGCTGACGCGGTGCTGGGGTTCTGCTGAAATTAGGCAGTCGATTTCCCCCCTGGAAACCGCGTCTCGCATGTCGGTAATGCTGATCTCAAGATTCATCAGCAGCCCTCCCTAAGGCGGATAAATCGCCGTAGCGATACCATCACGGTACGCAACGGCGACTTATTCCGACGGCTTCCCCCGAATACCCCATATCGGCGCTTTCCGACATGCTACATTCTCCGTGCTGTCTGCCGAGCCTGATCCGCGTTGAATGCGATGTGTGCGCCGGGTTCGCCGGTCGGGGGATTCTGTGTTTTGAATTTGTTATGTGGGGGTCTGGGGTGAGGCGCTTCTCTGTCCGCTCTCCGCGTGTGGCTTATGCCAGCGCAGGGCTGGCGCTGGTGGTCGCCCTCGCGGCGCTGGGCATGAGCGGCCACGGACTGCCGGCGCTCGGTATGCAGCTGCGCAGCGGTCAGGCATGGCTGGCCAACGTGGCGAACCACAGCATCTCGTTCATCGACGGTTACTCCGGTGAGGTGGCGAGCCAGGTCTCCGACCCGGGCGGCACCCCGCAGGTCGTCGATACGCCGGAGGGCGCGGTCGTCGTCGGCAAGAACGGCCACCTGATCACGGTCAGCAACGACAACTTCACCACAGCCGGCTCGGTCGAGTTGCTCGGCGGCGGGTCCCTGACCGCCGCCGGGGGCGGCTCGAACGCGCTGTACGCGATCAATGAGGCGGCCGGCCAGATCCAGCAGCTCGACGCGTCGAGTCCGCAACTGCCGCCGATCGGGCCGCCGGTGTCGGTGGGCGCCCCGATCGTGACGCCGGTGGTGGCGCCCGACGGGTCGCTGTACGTAGGGATTCCCAAGACCGGCTCGGTCGGGCATGTGATCAAGGACCAACTCGCGCTGATCAAGGGCATCGCGCCCGCTGGCGCGCGCCTCGCCGTGGTGCTGGCCGGCACCCAGCCGGTGGCGGCGGATCTTACCGCCGGGGTCATGCTCCCGCTTGGCGCCACCTCGATCATCGGCCGCGGTGTCCAGCTGCCTGCCAGCGCACGGCCCGTTCAGGAACTGGCCGGCTCCGACAGCCTCAACGGGCTGGTCGGCGCGGTCGGCGGCCACGGCGTGGTCAGCGCCAACGTGACGACAGACGCCGTGACGAGCACGCCGCTGCCGTCCTGGTTCAACCCGACCGCCACCGCGATGCAGGGCGCCAACATGGTGCTGATCGACGGGGCCGTGCGCGACATGCTATTCGTCGATACGCTGCACCGGATCTCTCACGTGCTCACCATGCCTGGGGCGCTGCCGCCGGATCAGGTGACGGTGCAGGACGGCCTGTTCTTTGTCAACTCGAGCGACGGGCCGCACGCGATGGTCATCAACGGCTCAGGCCAGTGGAAACCGGTGACCAAGTACACCACGCAGCCGCCGCCCCCGAAGCACGCTGTCCTTCCCGCACCCCCGACGACGAAGGTCAGGCCCGCCCACGGCCCGCCGAAGCCGCCCGGTGCCCCGGCAAATCCGAGAGCCATCGGAGGCAACGGCACGGTAACGGTGAGCTGGGGCCAAGCCCCTGACAACGGCAGCCTGATCACGAGCTACCGGTTGAGCTGGACCGGCAACGGGTCGTCGGGAAGTGAGACCCTGCCGGGCTACGCCGGGGGCAAGGTCGTGACCGGTTTGTCCAACGGCGTTTCCTACGTGTTCTCTGTCAAGGCTAAGAACGCACTGGGCTGGGGACCGGCGGCGCAGACCGTGCCAGTTACCCCGAGCAGCCAGGTCCCCGCCGTCCCGGTCGGCGTCAAGGCGACCGTATCCGCCGACAACGGCTCGGTGTCGCTGACCTGGACCGCGCCCGACAACGGCTACCAGATCCAGAGTTACACGATCACCGAGCTCGGCACCGGCACGCAGGTGGCCGCCAATGTCACCGGCACGAGCACGGTGATCCCCGGAGTCGTCACTGCGTCATCGGCGTCGTTCGGCCCCGTGACGTTCGAGGTCGCCGCCATCAACACGGCGAACCGCACGAGCTCTCAGTCCGCGCCGAGCAACGCGGTCACGCCCTATCTTCCGCCGCTGGCGCCCACCGCCACCGTCACCGGGTACACCCAGAACGGTAATCAGGCGACCCTGTCGGTGAGCTGCCCCCAGGTGACCTGCCTGCGCGGAAGCGTGAGCTCGTACACGGTCAGCCCGGGCAACGGCGCTCCGCAGGTTACCGTCCAGGCGCCGGCCGACGGTTCGGCGGTCTCCGTCCCGCTGACCGGCCTCACGCCCGACACGCCCTATACCGCTCAAGTCACGGCGCTGGACGCTAAGCAAACGGCCGGCCCGTCGGCGTCGGCGTCGCTGGACACGTGGGGACCGCCCATAGTGACCGGGGTGTCGGTCAGCGCGCCAACGGTCGGCGTGGGCGCGAGTGCCGCGGTCGACGTGACCGCGACGGTCAACCCCGGCGGTGAGCCGTTGTCCTCATGCTCGGTCACGATCACGGTCAGCAGCGGCGGCACGGGCAGCGGAGCATGCGGCGCCACGATCGCCATCAACGTCCCGATGTACCACACCTCGTACAGCGCCACGGTGACGGCGACGAACAACGACGGCCAGGCCTCCGGCTCCGGCACCGGCACGAGCAGCGCGAAAGCCCTGGAAGTCGACGCCACAACGGCGTTCGGGACATGCGGCGGGACGAGCAAGAGCTCGGTGTACTGCGGCGGGGCAGCCCACCTCCAGTCCGGGGCCGCCTTCAACGCGGCCACCGAGGGTGCGGTGGTGGCTCAGTACGCCACGGTAGAAGCGACCTGCTGGGAGAACGGCGGCCCCGATTCCGGTGAGACCAACGCCTACCCTCCGGGTACCAACTATTACGAATGGGTGGAGGTCACCAGCTCGTACGGCAACGGCTGGATGAGCGAGCTCTACTTCCCATCCCCTTCCGCCGTGATTTCCGGATTGCCCGGCTGCTGATGAAGAAGGCACGCAACCGGGGGAAGCCCCGGGAGTTCGACCCGCGGCAGCCGCCGGAGATCCCGGGCGTGACCGATCTGGCCCTGATCGGAGCTGGCGGCAGCGCCAGCGTGTACAAGGGCCACGAGACCGCGATGCGCCGCAGCGTGGCGGTCAAGATCCTGCACACCCAGCTGCGGGAGGCCGACGAGCAGCAGGCGTTCAAGCTGGAGTGCGAGCACGCGGGCGAGGTCGGCGAGCATCCATATGCGGCGGACGTCTACCGGAACGGGTTCGCGGACGGCTGGCCGTTCCTCGTCATGCGGTACTACGCCCGCGGCAGCCTGGCGAGCACGCTCCGGTCCGCGGGCCAGCAGCCGGTCGGTGACACGCTGACGATCTGCGCAAACATCGCGACCGCGCTCCAGTACGCGCACAACCTCGGCATCCTGCACCGCGACGTCAAGCCGGAGAACATCCTGTGGGCCGCCTACGGAGATCCTGTGCTCGCCGACTTCGGCATCGCGACCGACCGGGATGCCGCGACCAGGACGCTGCGGCACTCGATGACCCCGGCGTACGCGGCGCCTGAAGTCCTCCAGCACGGCGGCGGCTGGCCGCACAGCGACGTGTGGTCGCTCGCCGCGACGCTGTATGCCCTGCTCACCGGGCACCCGCCGTTTTACGACGCCCGGCAAGGTGACCCGCGCGCCAACCTGCGGGCGCTGACCGGTCCGCTGCCCCTGCCCGGCCGCCGTGACCTCCCCGGCCACGTGCTGCAGACGCTCACGCGCGCCCTCATCGGCCGGCCGGATACCAGGACGGCGTCCGCCCGGCGGTTCGCCGAAGAGCTCAACCTCGACCTGGAAATGCTCGGCTCGCCGCCGGTCCAGATCCAGGTGGACGGGCCTGCCGCCGGCCCGCTGCCACCTGCCCGCCTCGGCCCGGTCGCGCCGTCCGCGCCGGTCATGGGGACTGACCCCGCGGCGGATCCAGGCATCGCCTCGGTCGTCCCGTACGGGACTCAGGCCAGCTTCACCACCACGACCGCGCGGGCCGGTTTCGCCGTCGGCCGTGTTCCCGGCCCGCCAGGCGTGCCGGGTGCGCCCGCCCCGCCCCAGGCGCAGGGCGCGAACTGGCCGCAGGCGTACGACTCCACCGGCAGCGTGACCGGACTGCAAACCGGCTACGTCTCCACACACCACGCGTACCGCCAGCCTGAGCAGCCCGCGGACCAGGCCGCGAGGAAGCGGAAGCGGGTCCCGAAGGCCGCCATAGCGGGTGGCGGCGCGCTCGTCCTGGTGCTCCTCGCCGTGGCGTACCTGGTCGCCGCCCCGAAGCATCCGGTCGCCAACCGCGCCGCGTCGGCGCCGTCCACCTCCGCGGCGGCCACGACTCCGGTGGCCACGACTCCGGCGGTCAGCGCTGTCACAGTTCCGCCCCAGGATGTCACCGCCGTCGTGCTCAACGACACGTCCGTCCGGCTCTCCTGGAAGAACGACGGTTCGCATGCCCGCGACGCGCAGGTCATCATCAGCATGGGCAGCGGGTACAAACCGCGTCCGCTGCCGAACCAGAGCCCGCAGACGATCACGGGGCTCAGCCCGACGCAGCCGTACTGCTTCGCCGTCGGCTACTACGTGGGGTCAGGGCCGGTCAACGTGTCCTACTCGAAGGTCACCGCTCAGGCATGCGTCCGCGGCGGCAAGCCAGCCGCGACTGGCTGAAGCCGCTAAAGCCGTCCGCTGTCACTGCCGGTGCTCCGGTGCGACGATGGGGCGAACAGGCGGCGAAGCCGGACCCAGCGGCTGGCGGCGGCCAGGACCGGGCGGCGCGCGTCGTCGCTGAGTTCCCAGGCCGCGTCCGCGTCGTCGGCCGTGACCTGGTCATACAGTGCCCGTTCGGCCAGCGTCGCCAGATCCAGCACCGCCGATGACGCGCCCGGCACCGTACGCGCGGCGTCGGCCGCGACCGCCTGCGCGCTTCGTCCGCTGATCGGGACGCCCGCCTGGCCGAGCGGGACGAGCACCTCGTCCCAGGCGCCGAGCGTCCGCGCCACCTGGTCCGGGAGGCGCCGCAGTCGGCTGCGGCGGCGCGCTCCCCACAGCCACACCGCCAGCACCCAGAGAAGCACGAGCGCCACGAAGAGGCCGGCGCCGAGCAGCACTCGGGCCGTGGCGCTGAGCCCGCCGGCCGGCGATGGCGGCAGCGCGGACGGCGCGGCGACCGGGCCGGTCTTCGGCGCCGAGGTCTGGAGTTGCTGGATGGCGGGCTGCTTTTCCCTCGGCGGCTGGTGACCTTGTGACGTGTTCTTGGGCGTGGGGTCGAAGTCGACCCAGCCGACGCCGGTCAGCTGCGCCTGTGGCCAGGCGTAGGCATCAGCGTCGGTGACGGTGTCGACACCGCCGGACACGGTCCCGGGCAGATAGCCGACGGCGACCCGCGCGGGTATGCCGAGTAGCCGGGCCGTGAGCGCGAACGCGGTCGCGAACTGGGCGCTGGTTCCCTTGCGGTCGGCCAGCATGTTGTTGACGCTGCCGCACCCCTCGCCGGGTGCGGCGGCGTGATCGTAGCTGAACGGCGCGGAGCTCAGGTACTGCTGGAGCCTGAGCAACTGCTGGGCGGGTACGGTCGTGGCGGCCGAGATCTCCTGCGCCAGCGTGCGCAGCGCCGCAGGCACGCACGACGCCACGCTGGTCAGTCCCGTGGGCACGTCGGCCGGCAGCGCCGCGCCGTCCAGCTGCGTCACGCTCGGTATGCCGACGGAGACGCGCACGGTGTAGGCGCGGACGGGCCCCGGCGCCGCGAGCAGCTCGGAATCCGGGGCGTACTCGAGATCGGCAGGGGAACTGGCTAGCACCGCGGCCGGGTGCGGCAGCAGCGTAAGCGGGGACGCCGCCACGACAGAGGCGGTGCCGTCGCCAACGGCGTCGGGCGCTTTGCCCGCGGTGACAGCAGGCTTCGCGTCGCCTGGCGCCTGCCAGCCGGCGCCGTCGTAGGTGTCGTACGTGAGCAGTACCCAATTCCGCGGCTGCACGAGCAGCGCTCCGGATAGCTGCGCCGTCAGCACCGGTACCTTCGGCGTCTGGAGCAGCGCCGACAGCACGGCCATCGGGTCTTGCGACACGTGGATGTCCAGCGGCAGCTGAATCTTGGCCCGCGGGTTGTACGGCGGTCCCGGGTGCACCGCGCCGACGACGAGGACCGTGGCGGCGATCAGCACGCCGCCCGTCAGCGTGGCGGTGACCGATCGCTTTCCGGTTGGCGGCGCCGCGACGACCATGAAGATCAGCGCGGCCAGCGCGAAGCCGCCGGAGAGCGCCGTCCCGGTCACCGGCCCGTCGGCGCCGAGCACGAGCAGGCCGCCGAAGCCCGCGATCGCGGGGAGCGCCGCGACCGCGGGGTGCCTGCTTAGCGCGGCCAGCATGATGATGGTCGCGAGCGCCGCGGCGAGCAGGAACGGCAGGTCGGTGAAGCTGCGGGTGTACGGCACCGGAACCGGCACGGAGAACAGCCGGTACCAGCCGTCGGTTAGCGCCTCCTGCAGCCTGGCGCTGAGGGAATCCGGCCCGAACGGATCCGGGGTGGCTGTCACTAGCCCGGGAAGCGCCCCGGCGGCGAGGCCTGCCACGAACCCGCTGGCCACGGCCAGCGGGGAGGACGGCGATGACCCCGCTCGTCGGCCGTCAGCGCTTCGCCCGGACAGGCGGAGCACTGCCGTCGCGGCCGCCCAGGCGGCTAGCGTGGCTGCCGGCACAACCGTCAGGACCATGCGCAATCCTGGGGAGCCGAACACGCGCAGCAGCGGCAGTTCGGCCGCCCCGGCGAGGAGTATCGCGGCGGCCGCGATCGCGGCCGTGCGCCGGTTCCCGCGCGGTGGCCGAGCCGACCGCGCGGGAACCGGCGGCGGAGCGGCCTCTCGGCGGCGTATCACGCGCGGGCCGGCAGCCCGCCCGCGCGTGCCGCGCCCGCGCGTGCCGCGCCCGCGGGTCTGCGTCGCGCTCACGCCGCGGTCCTCGCCCGTAGCAGCGCCGCGGGGAGATCGTCGACGGTCTGCACCGTCACCCACACGACCTGCCCGATCCGCGCCACGCCGCCAGGCCCGCCGGGAGCGATGGCCTGCACCGCCGCCACCCGCGCGTAACATCCCACGAGCAGCCGCAGCGAGTCGGCGAGGCTGCCCATCGGGCGGGTGCTGACCACCACCGCGAGGCTGCCGCGCGCGCCCCCAGCGAGCCGCCGCAGCGTGTCGGCCGTCGGGTCTATCCGGTGCGCGTGGACCGGCGTGGCGGTCACCCTTGTCAGCGCGTCGAGCACGTCGTCGACAGTGCAGCCGCCGCGGCGCCGCACGGTTCCGGGGAGCAGCGACTCGCCGGTCCCGTCGAGCAACTGGAGCGGGTGCCGCTGCTCGGCGGCGATCGCCCCGACGCTCGCCGCGCAGTCCACTGCCGTGTCGAACACTTCGCCGCCGGCGTCGGCGTCGGACGATAGCCAGACGCGATCGTCCATCATCAGGTCCAGCACCACCGCTACCGCCGCGTGCGCCGTGTCCACGTGCTGCTTCACCACGAGCTTGCCCGCGTGCGCCGACGCTCGCCAGTGCACGTGCCGCAACTCGTCCCCTGGCACGTACTCACGCAGCGCGTGGAATGCCAGCGTCCCCTCCATGGTGCTGTCCGATTGCGGGCCGTCGACCGAGCGGGCGAGGCTGGCGGCTATCTCGGGCAGCGCGATCGCCCTAGGCCGCACATAGAGCTCGCCGGCCAGCCCGGCTTCGAGAGTGCGGTGGGCTAGTCCGAACGGGTCGTCCCTGGCCACTAGCAACGGCCCGCTCGGGACCACGCCGCGGCGCCACACCGGCAGCGGGGAAGTGGCAGGGTGGGTGGCGCCAGGCCGCAAGCGCGGTATGGCGAACGGCGGCGCGTCCGAGCCCGCGCGGTCGCGCGCGGACATCGCGGGCAGCGTGCGCCGGGTCGCGTTCCGCACGAGGACGTGCGCGCTCGCGCCGGCGGTGCTGCCACGGGTGACCCGCGGCGGGTCGATCGTGCGCTGCACCTCGACCCGCGGAGACCGGGCCACGGCGGCGAGCGCCACCAGCACCGCGGCCACGCCCACGGTGCCGAGCCCGATCAGTTCGGGATAGTGCAGGTACAGTCCGGCGGCCAGCACCGCGACGGCGCTGCCGAGCAGCACCTTGCCGCGCGCGGTGAGCGCGGAACGAAGCGGCGTCGCCGCTGAACCCCCGGCTCCAGAGCCCGCGTCGTCGGATGCGGGAGCGGCCGGGGCGCCCGGGACTGCCGGTGCGCCCGGACCGGCCGGTGCGGTCACAGACGGCTGCCCGCGGTTTCCGGCACCGGCGTCCGGCGCAGCGCCTCGGTCACGATGTCGTACTGAGTGACGCTCTCGAGTTCGGCCTGCGGGGTCAGCATGAGCCGGTGCGCGAGCACGGGCACCGCCAGCGCCTGCACATCCTCGGCGGTCGCGTAATTGTTGCCGTGCAGCAGCGCCCGCGCCCGCGCGGCGCGCACCAGCGCGAGCGTGGCCCGGGTGCTCGCCCCGTGCCGCACATGCGTGTGGCGCCTCGTGGCGCCGGACAGTGCCACCGCGTACCTGGCCAGCGCGTCGGTGACCCGCACCTGGCTGGTCATCCCGATCAGCTGCTGTGCGGCGCGGACGTCCATCACCGGCCGGAGGTAGTCGACGACGCGGCCCGCGCTGTGCCCCTGGATGACGGCGAGTTCGTCTTCAGGTTCCAGGTGACCGAGGGCGATCCGCATCAGGAACCGGTCCAGCTGGGCCTCGGGCAGCGAGTAGGTGCCTTCCATGTCGACAGGATTCTGCGTCGCGATGACGAGGAACGGGTGCGGGACTTTGTGCGTCACGCCGTCCACTGTGACGGTCCGCTCGCCCATCACCTCAAGCAGCGCGGACTGGGTTTTCGGCGAGGCACGGTTAATCTCGTCCGCGATCACCACGTTAGCGAATACCGGCCCCTGGTGGAATTGGAACGAGCCGGAACGCTGATCAAGCATTGTCGTGCCTGTAATGTCGGCCGGGAGCAGGTCAGGGGTGAACTGAATTCGCTTCCACTGCGCGCCGAGGGCCGCGGCGACCGCTCGCGCAAGGGTCGTCTTCCCGGTTCCCGGCACGTCTTCTATCAGCAGATGCCCCTCTGCCAGCAGGC
>Ga0307478_10002775_pt1 | contig 13483 bp, 13 predicted proteins | sample atmos_gasesECM4C_2_FD_203713 | JGI IMG/M metagenome (GOLD analysis project Ga0307478, IMG submission 203713) | Hardwood forest soil microbial communities from Morgan-Monroe State Forest, Indiana, United States - atmos_gasesECM4C_05 | ecosystem: Environmental > Terrestrial > Soil > Temperate...
AACCGATGGCGACATCGCAATGAGCCGCGTGAAAAGATTCGGAAACCAGAGGCCTAACGACAACGCCAGCAACGCGCCGAGTGATGATCCGCCGAGGCCGGTAAATTCAGCTTCCGATTTTGTCCGGTATTTCTTGTCAATGTAGGGCTTGAGTTCCTCAGTCAAAAACCGCCCGTAGTTCCGGGCCAGCCCCTTGCTACGTCTTTTGCGCTTAGCACTGGAATCGATCACGCCCCGAGTCGGTGCATACTCGTCAATGCGATCCTCCCCTGCATTCGCGATCGCTACAATGATCAGCGGCTCAATCAGATTTTGCCGAGTCAAGCGCTGGGCCGACTCATCCACTCCCCATTCAACGTGTGAAAACGAGGTCGCCGCGTCGAAAACATTTTGTCCATCCTGCAAATACAAGACCGGGTAACGCTTTGTCGAAAAGGGTCGATAACCACGGGGCAAATAAACGAGGACATCGCGCCGATTACCGAGAATCTTCGAGCGAAATGCGCGATGTCGTTTGATATTTCCGGTCAGGGTGTGTTTGGGCATGAGAAACGAGACGCTTCGCTGAAGATGGCGAGCTTGTCCAACGCCCAGCTGTGACCGTCGGTCAATTTCAATGTAGCTGCGATTGACCTCGATCCTCCGCTCTCGTTATTGTCGCCATTTCAACCGTGAACGAACGCTACATCAAATGGTACACACCCTACTTAAGTCGCGAGTTTGAAATGCTCGCTTTCGGCAATGGCGGCGGTCTCCCGCTGATTTTGTTTCCAACCTCCTTCGGCCGTTATTATCAGAACAAAGATTTCGGCCTGGTCGGCTCGGTCGCCGGCTATGTCGATGCCGGCAAACTCACGGTTTACTGTCCTGACGCCATCGATCTCGACAGCTTCTATAACAAGGCGATTCATCCGGCCGATCGCATGCGAACGCACAATGCCTACGAAAACGTTATTGTGCGCGACGTGTTCGATCTCGCGCGAAGAGAATGTCATTGCCACCGTGTGGCCGTGAGCGGCGCCAGCTTGGGCGCCTATCACGCCGGGAACATCGCCTTTCGCCATCCCGATCTTGTCAGCCACCTCATCAGTTTGAGTGGTTCCTTCGACATCAGCTCGTTTTTCGATGGCTACCACGACGACAACATTTACTTCAACAGCCCCTACGAATATCTGCCGAACACAACCGACCCTTGGAAATACAATCACATGGGCATCATCATCGGAACCGGCGAATGGGACAACACTCGCCACGAATCGTTCCGTCTCTCCGACATCCTGAATTCAAAGGGAGTGCGCCATTTCCTCGATGACCGGAAATGGTGCGGCCACGATTGGAATTACTGGCGCGACATGCTCCCGTACTACCTGTCGATCTTATAATTTGGGACGTGGTCTTCGCGATAAAGGCGGATAACGGTAAGAGATTTCTCGACTACGCTTCGCTCCGCTCGAAATGACAGGAAACTCTATGCCGTCGAGTCATTTGTCATTCCGGTGCGACTGCAACCGCGCACCGCTCCTTGTCATTCCGAGCGGAGTCGAGGAATCTCTTACCGTTAGTTTGAGGCATGTCGCGTGATTATAACTTCTGGGTCTACATCGTCACGAACCGAAATCATTCTGTCCTCTATATCGGCGTAACGAATAGCCTGTCGCGACGAACCTGGGAACAGCGAAGGAGTTGGAGGATCGTTTCCTTCCGATTATCGATGTAAGAAGCTAATTTATTATGAGTATTATCGGGACATTCGGGACGCGATTGCTCGCGAAAGTCAGTTGAAAAAGTGATCGCGTGCAAAAAAGGTCGCACTTATCCAGCAATTGAATCCAAGCTGGCTCGATCTTGGTGCTGACGTTCTGCAAGACCGATAACAGGAAGAGATGTCTCGACTCCGCTCGACATGACAAGAACAATTCTTCTTGGCGCTCATATGTCCATCGCCGGCGGCGTGCAGAGGGCCATTGAGCGCGGGCGCTCAATTAATTGCACCGCCATCCAGATGTTCGTGAAGAACAATATGCAATGGTTCGCGCGCCCGTTTGCGCGTGAGGAGATCCGCGCTTTTCTCCAACATCGGCAGCGCCGCGAATTATTGTCGGTCTTCGCGCATGCGAATTACTTGATCAATTTGGCCGCGACCAATCCGCAATTTCATGCAAACTCGATCCGCGCCCTGTCGGAGGAACTCACGCGAGCCGACCAACTTGAGTTGCCCTTTCTCGTTTTGCATCCCGGTGCGCACCGCGGCGCCGGCGAAGAAGCTGGCCTGAACAAAATTGTCGCCGCTATCGACGAGATATTTCGGAAGTTGCCTAAAGTGAAAACGAGAATCGCGCTGGAGACCACAGCCGGCCAAGGTTCGTGCCTCGGCTACACCTTTGAGCAAATCGCTCACATCATCGAAAACGTCCGCGAGCCGCAGCGCCTTTGCGTCTGCCTCGATACGGCACACGTTTTCGCCGCTGGATACGATACGGGGAATGCCGCCGGTGTTCGAAAAGTGTTTCGCGAGTTTCATCGCGTCATCGGATGGGATCGACTCGCTGCCATTCACCTCAACGACTCAAAAACCGCCCGTGGATCGCGAGTGGACCGGCACGAACATATCGGCCAGGGGAAGATAGGTCTGGAAGCGTTCCGATTCATTATGCGTGATCATCGGTTCCGAGCAATTCCGAAAGTTCTAGAAACACCGAAGGGGAAAGATTTGCGCGAAGACGTGGAGAACATGAAGACGCTGCGCGCTCTCATGTAGCCGCTTCGCTGTGCGAAGCGCGTCGCCCACAGGGCGGCGACTACATTTTAATTGATCAACCGAATGGTGAACGGATAGCGAAAGGGCTTCCCTTCACTGGCTTTAACTGAGGCAATGATGACGAGAACTGTGTTTAACACCCAGAGGGCGATCAGAATCGGAATACCGATGAGTATGATGCAAAGGATCCCCGCAATCGCGTCGTAAATCAGCATGGAAAGCTGAAAATTGAGCGATTCTTTGCCGTGGGCGTCAATTTCCGGGGAGTCCCCTCGTTTTATGAGCCAAACAATGAGCGGACCCAAAAGGTGACCCAGGAAATGAAGAAACAATCCGAGTAACGCGGCGGCATGACAAAGAACGCACCACGTCCGGATATCGGATGCGGTCGACGGACGAGGTGGTTCCATGGCTGAGTTTTCGCCGTATCGTCAGCTCGCGCAATGAGCATCTTGTGGCGTCGGCTTCCAGACGAAAAACCAAAACATCGGCAGGATGCCGATGCCACGTTCATTCTTTCACTCGCTCGATTTCGGCTCCGAGCTCGCTCAATTTTTCATCCAGATGTTCGTAGCCACGATCAATGTGATAGACGCGACTGACTTCGGTGATTCCATCGGCTTTCAATCCCGCTAAGACCAGCGCAGCCGACGCCCGCAAGTCGCTCGCCATCACCGGTGCCCCAAAAAGGTGGTCGACGCCCTGGATCACGGCGGTCGCGCCTTCAAGATCCACGTGTGCACCCATGCGCTTCAACTCCGCGACATGCATATAACGTTGGGGGAAAACATTCTCCGTGATCACGCTGATACCACCGGTGGTGGCGAGCAACGCGCACATTTGCGCCTGCATATCGGTGGGAAAACCCGGATAGGGCTCGGTCATCAGTTCGAGCGGCTGGGCATCCCCGTTAGGCGAAATTGTGATTGAATTAGGCGCCGTTTCGATCCGAAAACCGCAGCTGGCAAGCGCATCGGTAACCGCGCGCACGTGGTCTGGCTCGATCCGCTTGACCGTGACGCCCTTTCCACAAATTGCGCCGGCGACAAGAAATGTGCCCGCCTCAATGCGGTCTGGGATGATGTCGTGTTCCGCCCCGTGGAGCTCCTTTACTCCCTCGACGATAATGCGACGCGTCCCCGCGCCTTCGATCTTGGCCCCCATCTTGTTGAGAAAATTGGCGAGATCGACGACTTCCGGTTCTTGCGCAGCGCTTTCGATCACCGTCGTTCCTCCGGCCAGCACGGCCGCCATCATGACGTTATCGGTTCCAAGAACGGTCGGCCCGAATTTGCCACGCAAGTTAATTACCGCGCCCGTCAACTCCGGTGCGAAGACTTTCACATTGCCGGCTTCTACTCGCACCGCTGCGCCGAGCGCTTCGAAACCTTTCAAATGCAAATCGATCGGACGATCCCCGATCACGCACCCGCCCGGTAACGAGACGGTGGCTTCCTTGCAACGGCCGAGCAGTGGCCCGAGGATGCAAACCGAGGCCCGCATTTTACGGACAACATCGTAGGGCGCAACTGACGCAATCGTCTCGGCCTTGACGTTGACCGTGCCGCTGGCCCGTTCCACTTGCGCCCCGAGATGGGTCAAGATTTGCAGCATATACTGCGCGTCGGTCAGGTCCGGGACGCGATGAATGATGCATGGCTCACGCGTCAGCAATGTCGCGGCCAAAATTGGGAGCGCGGAATTCTTTGAGCCGCTTACCTTGATCGAACCGCTAAGCGGTTGTCCGCCGTGAATGCGTATCTTATCCATACGAGCTAAAGATAAAACGCGGGATACCTGAATAATCCTTTTTCGACTCGATGTCGTGAAAATTCTTTCGCTTTAGTAACTCGATGAGTCCGGGCGCCTGACTCAGTCCGTGTTCGAAGGCGAGCAATCCCTTCGGTTCCACGCGCCCCGGCACTTGCTCAATCAACTGGCAGACCAACTCGTCGCCCCGTTCCCCAGCAAAAAGTGCGACCTCCGGGTCGTGGAGGACTTCGCGCGAGAGTGACGGTCGATCTTGCACGGAAATATATGGAAGATTCGCAACGATGACGTCGAATCTTTCAGAAATATTTTCGAGAAGATCGCTTTCCAGCAATCGAGTGCGGTTAATTAAACCAAGCTTTGTTGCATTTTCCTGCGCGAGGCCGAGCGCGTCTTTGGAAATATCGACCGCCACGATATCTGCCTCTGGAAAGTCCGCCGCTAAACTCAGCGCGATGACGCCGCTCCCCGTTCCAACATCGAGAATTTCGAATCTCGGAAGTGCCAGTCTGGCTCGGACTCGAATTTTCGATTTTAACAACTCGACCAGCTCCTCGGTCTCGGGACGCGGAACCATGGCGCGTTTATCGCAAAGAAATGTGCGCCCGCAAAATTCGACCGTACCCAGCAAGTGTTGCAAAGGCTCGCCTTGAGCTCGCCGCCTAACCAGTTCACGCAAGGTAGTGAGTTCTGTCTCGCCCAACTCGCGCTCGAATTCGAGATAAAGTTCCATCCGCGTCCGCCCCAGCGCGTGGGCCAGCAGGTGCTCCGCATTCAGCCGCGGACTTTCGATCGTCCGCTTCTTGAAATATTCGGTGCTCGATTGCAGCACTTCGAGAACGGTCATCCTTTTGTCATTCCGAGCGCTCGCCGCGCCGTAGTCCGGCAGCTGCCGGAGGAAGGCGGGGAGTCGCCTCCAACGCCGTAGCTTTATGCGGAGGGCGGGAGGAATCTCTCGAAATCTTGAGCGAGAGTCCTAAGCTACCATCACCTAACAGTAAGAGATTTCTCCAGTGCGGTCGAAATGACGGATCCGTCATGCGATCGAAGATTCTTTCAAACGCTCCGACACATCCGCGACTTGAAGCGCGTTGATCATTTCGCCGAGATCGCCGTCCATCACCCGGTCTAAATTATAAAGCGTCAGGCCGATGCGGTGGTCGGTGACGCGGTTTTGTGGGAAATTGTAAGTGCGAATTTTTTCTTCGCGCCCACCCGTGCCGATCTGGCCGCGGCGTTGCGCGCTGTATTTCTCAGTCTCTTCACGTCGCTTTCGCTCGAGCAAACGAGCGCGCATGATCGATAAGGCGCGCTCCTTGTTTTTTATTTGGCTGCGGCCGTCCTGGCAGCGAACAATCGTCCCCGTCGGGATATGGAGGACCTGCACCGCGGAATCGGTCGTGTTCACACCTTGACCACCCGGACCGCCGGCGCGCGAAACTTCTATCCGTAAATCCTCCGGCTTTAGATCGACATCGACTTCTTCGGCCTCCGGCAGCACCGCCACGGTCGCGGTCGATGTATGGATGCGGCCTTGCGCCTCTGTTGCAGGCACGCGCTGCACCCGATGCACCCCGCTTTCGTAACGCAGCTTTCGAAAAACCGATTCGCCGGAAACTTTGAAAATCACTTCCTTCAACCCGCCAAGCTCTGATGGGCTCGATTCGAGGTCCTCGGTGTTTAATCCGGCACCTTCGGCGTAACGGTTATACATGCGGTAAAGATCGGCCGCGAAAATCGCGGCTTCACTTCCGCCTGTGCCCGCTCGAATCTCGACAATGGCGTCGCGCTCCTCACTTTCGTCCGAAGGCAGAAGCGCGACCTTCATCTCGCGCTCCAAATCGACAACACGCTTTTCCAGATCCGGAATTTCATCGTCGGCCATGGCCGCAATTTCGACATCGCGCGACGTCGCCAACTCGCGGTTATCATCGAGTTGCTTCCGCGCCGCTTCCAGTTCATCCCACTTTGTCAGCAGTTGCTTGATGCTCGCGTGCTCGCGCATGACTTCGCTGGCCCGTTTGCGATTTTCAAACAATCCCGGGTCGCCAATCTCGCGCTCGAGCTGTTCGAAGCGTTCTCGTTTACGTTGGATGAGTGGATTGAAGTCCATAAACAAAAACCGCGACCCTGAAAGCTTTCAGGGTCACGGCAAAGGAACGAAGGTCAGCTAAGCTTTCTTTCCGGCGCGGGCGGCCTTGGTGCTGCCGTAGCGACGCGCAAACTTTTCAACCCGGCCGGCCGTATCTATGAATTTTTGTTCGCCAGTGAAAAACGGATGACAAGCAGCGCAGATGCCGATTTTAATATCCTGTCGAGTCGAGCGCGTGTGATAAACGACGCCACAGGCACAAACCATATCGGTCTCGAAATACTCAGGATGAATGTCCGCTTTCATTCTCAAAAAGGAGCGCGCAAGTTAGCCGCGTCGGGGCATTCACGCAAGAGATGAAATCGGATAACGCATTGCTGATTGCGTGGCAGGAGACGTTGGCAACCAAAGGCGAGGCCGCCGCCATTTCCGACACGTCGGGAAAGATCTTGAGCACCTTTTCCGGAATCGAGACGCAAGCGCGGGGTTTCGAACGGCAGATTGACAAGTTTGATCCGGGTAGCGTCCTTGCGCTTCAAATTGGGAACCATCCCGATTGGCCGGCGCTGTTGCTTGCCTGTTTGCGGCGACAGCTTGTCGTTTTACCGCTCGAGCAATCGATTGGTGATACCGAGCGCGATGTTGCGCTGAAGACTTGTTCCGCCAAAGCTTTCATCACGGGCTCTACGGCCACCACAACCCTCTCCCTGAAGAGGAGGTGGTCTCTCCGCCCCGTGGGAAAAGGCGAGGGTGAGGGTGGCAACACTCCCATGCACGCCAGATCCTTCGTTTATGAGATCGCCAATGGACCATCACCGGACTGGGGTGAAAATCCGCCGTCGCTCTTGAAGTTGACTTCCGGCACGACCGCGGCGCCGCGAGCGATTCGGTTTCGCAGCGCGCAACTCCTGGCTGATTGCGATCAGATTTGCGCGACGATGGGAATTTCGGATGCCGATCTTAACTTTGGCGTCATTCCCATTTCGCACTCCTACGGTTTCAGCAATCTGCTCACGCCACTCATCGTGCACGGTGTGCCAATAGTTTTGAGCAGCGACCGATTGCCTCGCGCCGTGCTTCTTGATCTTGCCCAGACGAACGCGACCGTGTTTCCGGGAACGCCGGTTCTCTATCAAGCGCTTGGCGAGATGGAAAATGTTCCGGCGTTACCGAAGCTGCGTCTCTGCATTTCCGCGGGCGCGCCTCTTTCCGGAGCGACTGCGAAGGAGTTTTTCGACCGCTTCGCGCGGCCTATTCACTCGTTTTACGGTTCGTCCGAATGCGGCGGAATTTGTTACGACCGCTACGGGAAAGTCTTTGAAGACGGTTTTGTCGGGGCGCCGATGAAAGATGTCGATCTGACCATGGTCGACCCGAAAATCGAAATGAGCCAGGTTCGCGTGCGCAGTGCCGCAGTCGGCGACGGTTATTACCCCGAGCCGGACGAAGAGAAACTAGGAGGGGGAACTTTCATGCCAGACGATTTGCTCACGCGTTGCGGCGAAACCTTCAAGGTGGTCGGGCGGGTCTCAGACGTGATCAACGTCGCCGGGAAAAAAATCAATCCGGCCCAGATTGAGGCGCAGTTGTTGCGTTTCGCCGGGGTGCGCGAGGCGGTCGCGTTCGGCCGAAAATCTTCACCGCGTAATGAAGAAGTGGCGGCATGCGTGGTGGCTGATGTCGATGTTCGGGAGAAAGATTTGCTCGAATTTTGCCGGCGAAACCTGAGTACCTGGCAGGTGCCAAAGCAGATTTTTATTGTCGATGCGATCCCGTCGAATGAGCGCGGCAAGATCAGTAGGCGCGAACTGGCCCGACGCTTTGCTACATCAGATCGATAATCCAAAAGACCACGGGCTGGTGGATCTTCGGGAGTCGTTCGCAGAGAAAGTCCTTGGCATTTCGCGAGAAGGGGGCATTCGTAAGAGGCAAAATGAGCCACAGCCGAGCTTCGAAAAAAGATAAGGGCCGAATCCTGGTTTTGGAACCAGAGGAGCAATTGTTGTCGTCCATTCTGGGTGCGCTGACGGAAGCGGCCCCAAGCGCACTAGTCGAAGTGGCGCACAGCCTGGAGGAAGCACAACGCCTTGTGCTCGGGGTGAAGCCAGACCTTTTCGTGCTGGATATGGATGCGACCTACGATCTGGGGCAGGAATTTCTCTACGATCTCCGCACAAGTCATCCTAATGCCCGGGCCATTATTTTGACCGGAATTCATCTCCCAACGCATCGCGAACAGGCGGCTGGTTTGGGCGCCATTCATTTCCTCGAAAAGCCGTTTCCCTACACCGATTTTGTGGATCTCGTCCACGCTCTCCTGCGGCCATCGAGCAAGGCGGAGAGCGAAAAGTTTCAAGGCACGCTGCGGGACCTTCACATCGCTGACATCATTCAATTGAAGTGCATGAGCGGCGCGACCTCGGTCCTTGAATTTACCGGACCGAACGGACAAAAGGCCCGCGTGTTTTTTGAGAAAGGTCAGGTGCGGCACGCGACGGCGCCGGGCCACGAAGGTCTGCCCGCTTTCAATGAGATTGTTGGTTGGAAAGGCGGAACGATTTCGGAAGTTTCGGAACCCGTTTCGAGTCCCCGCACAATCGATCTCGACTGGCAGGTGCTGCTGATGGAAGCGGCCCGGAAATTGGACGAGAAAGGCGCGGCAGACGGGTCAAGTCCGCCGTCGCAGCGCGGCACGAGCCGAAAGATTCTGGCAATTGACGATAGTCTGATGTTGCTCAGCTTCGTCCAGGAAGTGTTGATTGACGCCAACTACGATGTCACTACGGCCGCGTCGGGCGGAGAAAGTTTGCGCCTGGTCGCCAAAGATCCACCTGACCTCATCCTGCTCGACTACATGTTGCCGGACATGAAAGGCGACGAGGTTTGCCGAAAACTCCTGCAGAATCCAGCGACCGCCGCCATCCCAGTTGTTTATATGTCGGGATACGGGCCCGACCTACAGCCGGAGATGAGGGCAAATCCGAATGTGATTGGGTTCTTGAATAAACCGTTTACATCGGATTTGCTTATTAAAACCGTGGAGAACCATATGTCGAAATCACCGGAAGAGCCGGAGCCAAGCGAACCCCAGGGTCCGCCGAGTGAGGAGGAGACTGGCGTTGTGCCGGAATCCGTTACGCCGGAATCCGTTGTGCCGGAATCCGTTACGCCGGAATCAGCCCTACCGGAATCTGATGCATCCGAACCTTCAGCCGAACCGGAAGCTGGCTACCACGAAACGATTGAGGAGGAACCGAAACCGGCGCCGGCTGAAGAGATTCCTTGGTGGAGCGCGGCGCCACCGGCGACGGAAGCGCCTTCTACTACCGATTGGTTTGCACCGCAGGGTGTTTCGTCGACCTCCGAGAACGTGCCGGACGAATCGGTCACGGGTGATGCTTATTTCTGCGGCGACACCCGCTTCTTCTCGCTCAACCGGGCGCTGCAGACGATCGCGAAGGAGAAACTTACCGGAACGCTACGTTTGTTTTGGAATAAGGAGCCGGTCGATCTTCTGGCGCAAAATGGGCAGGTCGCGCTGGTAACGACGCCTGACCCTGACCTCTACTGTCCCGAAGCGCCGGTCACGCTGCTCAATGTCGATGCGGAACGGGTTGGAAGCGCGCGCGACCAGCAACGTGAAACGGGCTGCCCGCTTTTTCTCACGCTCGCCCAGGAGAACCTGGTTCTACAGGAGACCGCCGCTCAACTGTTGGAACATCACGGGCAAAAACTTTTCGCCGGGCTTTGGGCTGAGCCAGTCGTCCGCTTCGTGTTCAATCAGGGCGGTCTTCCGCCTTATGCAACCAGCATGTCGGCAGAGATGGAAATGGATCATTGGGCAGTGACCACGTTGCGCCTGATTCAATATCAGGAATTGGGAAATCGCGCCGAGTACGATGGGAGCTCCATTCCGGCCTATACCAAAGACGGTTACGACCGTGTGCAAAATTTGCGCCTGACCGTGGCCGAGGCGCAGTTTGCTTCGCAATTCAACGGGAGCCGTTCTATCCAGCAAATCGCCAAGAATCTCCGGCTCGATCTGAAGGTTGCCCGGTTAACTTTGTTTCGATTTCTCGCGCTCGAAATTGTGGAATGCTGGCCGGCCGGCACAGCCACAAAAGCGGAAGGCAAAGGCGTCTTCCAGCGTTTCGCGCGCTCCATCGGCATCGGCGAATAGACGCTGCGCTGCTGGCGCGTGCCCGCGTTCGATCATGAAGAGGAAAATTCTCGTCGTCGATATCGGTGGCACTCGTGTTAAACTCATGATGCGGGCCGACCGGCATCGGGAGTTTGATTCCGGGCCCAAAATCGGGCCGAAGGAGTTGGTCGCAAAAATCAAAGAGGCGGCGAGAGAATGGACCTTCGCTGCCGTCTCCATCGGTTTCCCGGCCCCGGTGCGCAACGGGAGTATAGTCAAAAACCCAAAGCATCTCGGCAAAGGGTGGGTCGGATTCGATTTTCAGAAAGCCCTAAAAAGACGGGTCCAAGTGATCAACGACGCTGCGATGCAAGCGCTCGGCAGCTACAAGGGCAAACGCATGCTTTTCCTGGGGCTAGGCACAGGCCTCGGCTCCGCTCTTGTTTGGGAAAAGAATTTGTTACCGCTCGAGCTTGGCGATCTGCCCTACCGCGAAGGTGATATCATCGAGAATTTTCTCGGCATTCCAGGGATAAAACGGCTCGGTGAAAAGAATTGGAAGCACGAGGTCATTTTCGCCGTCACCCAACTGAAGAGATCCTTTATTGCCGACTATGTCGTCGTCGGCGGCGGCAACGTCCACCGATTCGCCACATTGCCGGCCGGCATCGAACGCGGCCAAAACAAAAACGCATTTCTCGGCGGCACCCGCCTTTGGGAAACGGAGCCGCGGACCGGCAAACAGAAGTGGCGCGTGCTCTAAGAACCCATGGGTTCTAGACTTTCGTTAGTCCGTGCGCAGCGGCGATCTTCGCCGTCGAATGCAGTTGGCCGTCTGTCAGAATTCGCGCGCGCAAGCCGCCGCGCCCTCTGAGAAATTGTTCCGCGCCTGGCCCCAAGGCGCCGTTCATCCAGTAGCACGGGCGGCATTCCTGTGTCCCGTGAAAGCAAACGCCCTGGACTTCGAAATGGTTATCAATCAAATCATTTAAATCCACGCCTCGAGTCACAACGTTGCGACGAGTGAGCGCGGGTGAGCAATCGTCGATCTCAAGGACCGCGCACAGCTCATCGAAGACTTCGGCGGAGAAAAACGTGATCTGCCCCTTATAATCATCCTTGAAATCGAAGTAACGATCGCTGCGAATCCCGCGACCAGCGACACACTCGATCATCGCGACTTCAATCGTGGGATACGTGTCGGGTTCGCGACCGTGGTGTCCGACAAAATTGTGCCCGGGCGAAATGTAAAGATGACAGATTTCCACCGGGACCAATAATACCATCGCGGCAGAACCGTTTCACATGAAACAAACCGGAATGGGATCGGAGAAGATCATTCGCCGAAAGCGCGATGGCGAACTTGAATATCAACCCGACGATCTCACCGTCGAAGAGCCGCTCGAAATTCGGATCGGCCGAAAAGTTCTGGCCACAACCATGCGCACCCCCGGCCACGACCAAGAACTGGCGACAGGATTTTTGATTTCAGAAGCTATACTGCGCCAGCCTAACGAGCTAGCCAAGCTTTCCAGCCCCGGGGAAAACATCGTCATTGTCGATCTTGCCGCCGGGGTGAAAGTAAAACTAAATTCAGCCCGACGGTTTGGAACGATCTCAAGTAGTTGCGGGATCTGCGGCAAAGCGAGCATTGATGTCATCCGTCAGAATTTCCCTCCGATTCAATCAACAGGAAGCAGGATCGGCCTCACCACGTTGCTCGGGCTGCCGATCCGCTTGCGCGAACAGCAGATGGAATTCGCCCACACCGGCGGAATTCACGCCGCGGGAATTTTTGATTTGCGCGGTAGGCCGTTGATCGTTCGTGAAGATATCGGACGTCATAATGCGGTCGATAAAGCGATCGGGCGCGCTTTTCTCGACCGGCGCCTACCATTGGATCGACATGTTCTCCTGGTCAGTGGCCGCGCTTCCTTCGAAATCCTGCAAAAAGCGCTGGCCGCCGGAATTTCAATCGTCGCCGCGGTCTCGGCCCCTTCTACCTTGGCCGTCAGTTTCGCCCGGGTAAGCAATCAAACCTTAATCGGTTTTCTCCGTCCCCCATCGTTTAATCTGTATTCCCACATTGAACGCGTCGATCTTTCTCGTTCTTAAATGGAGGGACACGCGCTGTCGTGTCCCATTTATTTTAGCGCCGGCGGCGCAGTACCGGGACAAAAACGCCCAACGTCTAACGCTTAACTCTGAACGCTCAATCAGCGCATACCGCGATTCGACGTTGAATGTTGGATGTTGAGCGTTGGGCGTTTGCTTAATTTTGTGAAGTGCCAGGGAGGGGACTCGAACCCCTAAGGATTTCTCCACCAGATCCTAAGTCTGGCGCGTCTGCCAATTTCGCCACCCTGGCTGATGTCTGATTCGGCGCACCTATATACTACCAAATTTTGAGCCTCATGCCTGATCTTCCCTCGTAAAGGCGTCCTCGACCGGTCCAGACTTACACTCGCCAGATCCGGCGCGGACGAGCGCATAAGGATCGCGCCTTTGTGCTATTCACTAATTATGGCGGTCACCAAGAGTCGAGTGACTTCTTCGTACTGGTTCGAATCTCGACTTTTTATTGATTACGAGGGTTCTTCGAGCATCTCGACATTGAACGACTGGAAGCGCGAATCGCCCAACAGTTCATTTCGTCTGCAACAATGGCTGCAACCTCTTCCACACCGTGTCGGCGATGATCTTCTGCCCGGCGGCAGTCGGA
>Ga0307478_10002777_pt1 | contig 13472 bp, 13 predicted proteins | sample atmos_gasesECM4C_2_FD_203713 | JGI IMG/M metagenome (GOLD analysis project Ga0307478, IMG submission 203713) | Hardwood forest soil microbial communities from Morgan-Monroe State Forest, Indiana, United States - atmos_gasesECM4C_05 | ecosystem: Environmental > Terrestrial > Soil > Temperate...
GAGGTGAAAGGGTTCCTTCGACTGCGGTTGTGCTTCGCTTCGCGAAGCACAATCCTCGCTCAGGATGACAACTCTTAATTTTGTATGCCGCTTCGCGAAGCACAATCCTCGCTCAGGATGACAGAGTGAGGGGTGGGTGCCGGGAGCAAGAAATTTCATATAGAATTTGGACGCTATGAATAAGGTGGTGGCGAGCGCGGATGAGGCGGTGCGGGATGTGGGCGATGGGGCGATCGTTATGCTGGGCGGGTTTGGGCTGTGCGGGATCCCAGAGAATCTGATTCGGGCGCTGGTGCGGAAGGGATCGAAGAATCTTACGACCATCAGCAATAACGCGGGAGTGGACGGATATGGGGTAGGGTTGCTGCTGGCGGCGGGACAGATTGGGCGGCATATTGGAACTTATGTAGGCGAGAACAAGCTGCTGGAATCGATGGTGCTGTCGGGGAAAATTCAGTTGGATCTGGTGCCGCAGGGGACGTTCGCCGAAAGGATGAGGGCGGCGGGGGCGGGGATTCCGGCTTTCTTTACTCCGACCGGTGTGGGAACGATGGTTGCGGAAGGGAAAGAGACGCGCGAGTTCGACGGCCGGACTTACGTGATGGAGCAGGCGCTGAAGGCGGACTTCGCATTTGTGAAGGCGTGGAAGGGCGACCGGATGGGGAATCTGGTGTACCGGAAGACGGCGCGGAATTTTAATCCGGTGATGGCGACGGCGGCGAAGGTGACGATTGCGGAAGTTGAGCAGTTGGTGGAACCGGGAGAGTTGGATGGGGATCTGGTGCATACTCCGTCGGTTTATGTGAAGAGGATTTTGTTGGGGGAGACGTATGAGAAGAGGATTGAGAAGAGGACGGTGAGGAAGGGGAGTAGCTAGTACCTGGTAGCTAGTACCAAGCCTTTGTTGATTGGAATGTGGAGTGTTCTGTGGTCGAGCGCGCTTGAGAGAACTCCTTGAGAAGCCGCGTGTGACGTTAAGGTGAAAGGGATCCTTCGACTGCGGTTGTGCTTCGCTTTGCGAAGCACAATCCTCGCTCAGGATGACACGGGAAAAAATAATGAATAAGCCGGGGAAAGATGTGGAGAAGCGGGAGCGGATTGTGGGGAGGATTGCGCGGGAGTTGCGGGACGGGTTTTATGTGAACCTGGGAATTGGGATGCCGACGCTGGTGGCGAATTGTGTTCCGGCGGGGATGGAAGTGGTTTTGCAATCGGAGAATGGGATGCTGGGGATTGGGCCTTATCCGGCGGAGGGTGAGGAAGATTGCGATCTGATTAACGCGGGAAAAGAGACCGTCAGCGAGATGGCGGGGACGTCGTATTTTTCGAGCGCGGATTCTTTTGCCATGATTCGCGGCGCGCATGTGGATTTGAGCGTGCTGGGGGCGATGGAAGTGGATGAGAAGGGGAATCTGGCGAACTGGATGATCCCGGGAAAAATGGTGAAGGGAATGGGCGGGGCGATGGACCTGGTGGCCGGGGCGCGGCGGGTGGTGGTGGCGATGGAACATACGACGCGGGAAGGGGCTCCGAAGATTTTGAAGAAGTGTACGCTGCCGCTGACTGGGGTGGGGGTGGTGGATACGATTGTGACGGAGATGGCTTATATTCGCGTGACGCCGCGAGGGTTGGTGCTGGAGGAAGTGGCTCCGGGGCTGACGGCGGAGGATGTGCAGCGGGCGACGGAGGCGAGGTTGGTGGTGGGGGAGAGGTTGAAGGTGATGGAGAGTTGAGGGAGTTCAATAAAACATCACGAGCATCCGCCGCTCGTAACCTCGGACCGTAGTTCTTTCATGTCGTCTGCTGCCTGACGGCAATAGCCGAACCAGAGCGGTCGAACCTCGGCGCTTGGGCGCAGTTCAAATACCTCGACAATGTAGCTGTGGCCACGGCCTCCTCGCTCATAATGCACCAAACACTTGTCCTTCGACACTCCAGCAAATATCAGGCGTTTCTGAGGCACACTCGCATCCCAAATAACGTCACCGGGATTGAAGGTCGCGCCGCGGTTTGCCAGGACCAAGCGGGAACCTCCTGTTTCCCTAAATGTTTCCAGCACCGCTGGCGGCAGAGCGCTCACGTCACTGATGACGCTGAAATCATCCTTCAGCAGTTGAATTTTCGTTGTCTGTGGCACTGCTGATGGAAATTGGATAGTGGGAGCGTTGCCCAAGGGCCTGTGTTTCCGGACCATTGCGAACACGATTGAAAACAGGAGGCAAACAAGGCCAAGGGCAATCGCCGTCCGTTTGATAAATCGCATGCGCAGATTCTATCGCAGGTTGCCTGATCGCAGCTCGGTCCCGGTCCACTAGATCCGGAACGGGGCGGCTAGCAGGCGGAAGGGGAGCGTAATGGCGAGGAAGATGATTTCGAGGACTCCGTGGACGGCGACGCCGATGATGCGGAATGGGAGCAGGAGCAGCCAGATGAATGGGTAGGAGACCAGCGCCAGGATCGCTAGCGGCCAGCAGAATACGAACAGGATGCACCAGAGGAGGAAAGTTTAGCATGGAGACCTCCTTATATTTCTTCTTACAGTTTATTGTACGGAGGGGGCGGGGGGAAAGTTCCGTTTCGCGTTGGATCTTTCGCCGCTTCGCTGATTTTCAGGATGCTTCGCTGATGGGTCGCCGGTTAAAAAAGTCGCTGGGCATTGATGGGAATGCCTTGCGGAGCCGCACTTCAGGGATGGGTAGAGGGATCCTTCGACTGCGGTTGTGCTTCGCTCCGCGAAGCACAATCCTCGCTCAGGATGACAACTTCTAATTTTGTGTTCGCTTGGCGGAGGGCGATCTTCGCTCGGGAGGACAGGTAGTGCACGCATTCGCGGGCGGGAGCGCCCGCGCCACACAACCACATCACAAGATTATTCGTAGCGGAGGGATTCGGCGGGGAGGGTTCTTCCGGCGGACCAGGAGGGGTAGAGGGTGGCGATGAAGGAGACGCCGATGGCGACGACGGCTACGAGCAGGCCATCCATGAGGCGGGGGGCGAAGGGGACGTAGTCGATGGAGTAGACCTCGGGGGAGAGCGAGATCATGTGGTAGTGGCCGCCGGCATAGGAGATGGCATAGCCGACGAGCAGGCCGAGGGCGGTGCCGATGACGCCGATCAGGACTCCCTGAGCGATGAAGATGTTGCGGACCTGCGCGCGGCGGGTGCCCATCGACATGAGGACGGCGATGTCTTTGGTTTTTTCCATGACCATCATGATCAGGGAAATCAGAATGTTGAGGGCGGCGACGAAGACGATGAGGCCTATGGTGATGAAGGTGACCAGACGCTCGAGACGCAGGGCATGGAAGAGAGCTTTGTTTTGCTCCATCCAATTGGTGGCCATGAAACCTTTGCCGGCGGCGTCTTCGAGTTCGCGGGAGACTTCGGCGGCTTGGTAGATGTCGTCGATTCTGAATTCGATGACTGAGATTAAATCACCCAAGCCGAAGAGACGCTGGGCATCGGCGAGGCGAGTGAAGGCCCACGAGGAGTCGTAATCGAAGAAGCCGGAATTGAAAATTGCGGCGACGCGGAAGCGACTGTATTTTGGGACCATGCCGAAGGGGGTGAGTTCGCCTTGAGGGCTGGTGACCAGGACGACGGAGCCCACAGTCGCGCCGAGGTTGTCGGCCATGTCTTTGCCGAGGATGATTGGGGGCATGGCTGCGACACGGGCGTGGACGGCGGCGAGGGAATCGGGGGAGTCTGAGGTTGAGTTCTGGCTTGTTTCGGGATTGTTCGGCGTCTCTTTTGATGGGGGTTGATCGGATGGTGGAAGAGCTTCATCTTCGTCCAGGGCGGCGGCTGAACCTTCTTTGATGGTGCTGAGGAGGTCGCCGACTTTTCTTTCGTCGGCGGGAATCATGCCTTTGAGGACGGCGCCGCGGGCTCGGGGACCGCGCGAGATCAGCACTTGCTCAAAGATTGCGGGAGCGTCGGCGATTACGTGCGGCTGTTTGGAGAGGCGTTCGAGAAGCGGAGGCCAATCTTTGATGCCATCGTCGGCGACGCGCAGCAGGCTGACGTGGGAGGTGGATCCGATGAGGCGCTCTTGCAGGTCCTGACGAAAGCCGTTGTTGATGGCGAGGGCGACGATGAGGGAGGCGACGCCGGCAGCGACTCCGAGGATGGAGATGCCGGTGATGATGCCGATGAAGGCCTGGCGGCGCTTAGCGCGCAGGTAGCGAGTGGCGATGAAGAGTTCAAAGCGCATGGGAGATTCGGCTTCCGGCTTCCGGGCTTCGGCGTTCAGCCAAGTCGGATTATAGCTTTACCTTTGGTACGAGGGCGGGGACATTGGATTGATAGGCGCGGTATTCTTCACCGAATCTTTTTTCCAGTTCTCGATCCTCCATTTTGACCATGATGGCGCCGGTGATGATTGCGAATGCGGTGAGGGCCCAACAGACGGCAAGGCCGGTGCCGGAGCTCCAGGCGAGCATCTCGCAGAGGTGGGCGAGATAGACGGGATGGCGGAGGCGGGCGCGGATGCCGGTAGTGATCAGGCGCTGCTGGCTGTGGCCGGGGAGAAGCTCGGGCAATCCGCCGAGTTGTTGCAGGGTGAAGTGAGCGTGCGACAGTTTGTAGAGGAGTAGGCCTGCGCCGAATAAAAGTGCGGCGGGAATCCATGGCCAACGCTTTTGATAGAGGGATATGCCGCGCCAGGGAGCGGTAAGGGCGGCGACTGCAATCCACATTGCGGCCCAGAGGGGGAGAAGGATTCTGTATGGGGAGTGGTGGCGGGAGCGCCAATATTCTGCGCGGGGATGGATTAGGAGCCAGAAGGCGGGGATGGTGGAGTAGATGACGCAGGCGAGCCAGGCGAGGGTGGTTAGTCCTCGCATGGTTGATTTTGTGAAGTGCGGGAGGGGCTACGGGTTTCGGCGTAGCCTTTTTCAATTTCCGCGAGCATGATGTCGATGTCTGCGGTTGGGAATTCGTATTGCATTGCGAGGCGGCTGGCTTCAAGTTTTTCAGCGACAGATCGCGTTGGCTTTTGGTGAAACATGTAATGAGTTTAACTGGTTGGTGTCTGGAGGGTGGGGTTAGAAGTCCTTCAGGGGCTAAAGCCCGGTTCCTTATTTTTGTTTCTTGACGGCGCGGCTTAAAGCCGCGCCCTTTCAAAGATTTTATTTCGCCGACGAGATGAGAGGGACACGAAGGCGATCGAGCTTCGCTCGACTGGACAGCCGCGGGCGGCTGTCCCCACATGAATCCAGCCGAAGGGGCAGGTGTCCCCACATAAGCTCGTTCTGTGGCACATTAGAAGATCCATGCCACCGCCTGCCGACGCCAAAGCTGGACGTGTCGCGTTCACGAATCCGGATTTTGTTTTGTTTCAGATTGCGCGCTTTCTGATTGTCGCCGCGGTGGAGATGCAGGCAGTGGCGGTGGGATGGCAGGTTTACGACATCGCCAAGCGGGCGCTCGATCTGGGGCTGGTGGGGCTGGCACAATTTCTTCCGGGGATTTTGTTGTTTCTGGTTTCCGGACATGCTTCAGACCGGTTCGAGCGGCGGAAGGTACTGGGAGCGTGCTATGCGGGATATGCGGTCTGCTCGGGGCTTTTGCTGTTTATCGCGGAGCGTGGATCGCATTCTGTGCGACCCATTTATGTGGTGCTGATTTTGCTGGGAGTGGTGCGGTCGTTCAATGGGACGGCGAGCCGGTCGATTTTGCCGCAACTGGTTCCGGAAGAACATTTCGCGAATGCGGTGGCGTGGAACGCGACGACGTTTCAGGCAGCAACGATTTTGGGTCCATCGCTCGGCGGAATTCTGTATGCGATGTTTCGCGGACCAGCGGCGGTTTACGCGGGGGCGATGCTGACTGCGGTGGGGGCGCTGCTGTCGATGTTCCGCATCAAGACGCGGCCGCAAACGCGGAAGCGGGAGCCGATCTCGGCGAAGACGGTGCCGGCAGGATTGCACTTTATCTGGCGCGAGAAGCTGATTCTGGGAGCGATTTCGTTGGATCTGTTTGCGGTGCTGCTGGGCGGAGCGGTGGCGCTACTTCCGGTGTATGCGCGGGAAATTCTGCACACGGGGCCGTGGGGATTGGGATTGTTGCGGACCGCTCCGGGAGTTGGCGCGGCGGTGATGGCGGTGGCGCTGGCGCATCGTCCATTGCGGGGAAAGGCGGGACCGACGCTGCTGTGGTCGGTGGCCGGGTTCGGGGTGTGCACCATTTTGTTTGGGGTCTCGACGAGTTTGGTGTTGTCGCTGATTTCGCTGATTTTTCTGGGGGCAGCCGACATGATCAGCGTGATTATCCGCGCGACCCTGGTGCAACTGCGCACTCCCGATGAGATGCGGGGGCGGGTGATGGCGGTCGACATGGTTTTCATCGGAACATCGAATGAACTCGGGCAGTTTGAATCGGGACTGACGGCGCAGTGGTTTGGGACGGTGCCCGCAGTGTTGCTAGGGGGAGTGGGGACACTGGTGGTGATCGCGCTGTGGGCGTGGGGGTTCCCGGACCTGCGGCGCGCGGGTGAGATCAGCGCGATGAAGAGTGCAGCGGATGAGGCTGAAGAGGCGGCCGAGAGAATGCACTAGCGCTGAGGAAATGCCAACCCACTAGCGTGGGCGGCTATGATATGGCACTTTCGTGGGACCGTGTACCACGTTCGGCTCATTCATCGCACAAGATTTGGGCGTAAAGTTGCGTGGTCCTGGTTTTGATCGCCTCCCGTCGAACTCTGGGTCTTCGGCCCTTTCAGCTAACGCGCGAGTCCGGCAACGTTAGGGTTCCGAAAAATTAACTGCGCGAAGATTTGCGGCGGATGCCGACACGGAGAATTTGTGAAACAGACAGGGTTGATGATTGCGGTATTGTTGCTATCCGCCACTTCGTTTGCTCAGACCTACTCGAATGCCAATTTGAATGGAACCTACTCGTTTCAGTTCGGCTCGCCTGAGACTTATAGTTGGTCAAAGACGTTTACCTGTCCGACCAACTCATCGGTCACCTACACGGCGAGCACCGCTCTAACCGGCCAAAACGTGGGGTTCGGGACTGCAACGTTTGACGGGAACGGCAACGTAAGCCTCTCGATCACTTCGATCGGGAATGAGAATCAAACTGCAAGCGCGAACACGATGTCGGTAACGTGGAACAGCTCGTGCCAGATTGTCAGCGTGAATGATGGCCACGTAGTCTACCTGGCGGCTTCTACGAAGACGCAGACGGGCATATATTCTATTAAGTCCAATGGTACTGGGACGATGAGCGAGACCGGCTCCTCGCAATCGCAAACTCTGTTGCTGGCAGCGACGACGGGCGGCCTGAGCACAACGGTGCTGGTTGCCAATCCTCAGGTAAATGGAAAGAACATTGGGACGGGGATCGCAGTGCACCAGTAGTCCGGACGACATCAATGCACGGATCTACTTAACCCGGATCAGGGTTTTGGCCGCTCCCATGTTTTCGTAGCGATCGTAAACTCGCACCACGACCACGTGCGCCGAGGTTGCGGAGCCATCTTGCTCCGGTTCGGGTGCAATTTTGAAATCGTAGTTCTCGGTCTTGGCGTCGGAGAGCTGGCCGACCGGCTCGACGTAGTTCCAATCGCCGGCGTCGACGGAATATTCGGCGCGCTTGATGGGAGAAAAACCATCACCGGCGCGGAAGGTGATGTGAATTTTTCCGCCCTCGACGGAGGCTGCAAGATTTTCGATTCGCGGCGGGGTTGTATCCACTTCAAACCGGCGGCTCTCTTTGGACGCTGTTAAAGCATCGCCCGGGGAGTGCGAAGGCGCGTCGGACGCGATCAATTTCACGGTGTAGCCGCCATCGGGCAGCAGACTGGCGTCGAACGAGTACGCTTTGTCGGTGAGATTGTCCTTGAGCAGCAGCCAGCGGGTTTCGCCGTCGCCGCGATAGTAGAGAGAGTAGACGAGCTGGTCGTCATTCTCATCGTGCGCGCTCCACTTCACTCCGATGGAATCGCGATCATGGGAACTCGGAGTGGTCGGTTCGAAATGCGTGCCTGAAGATCCAAGCGAGTCGAATGCCAGGCTGCTGCCCGAGGATTTCGGGAGCGGCTGGTACTTCACGCCGACCTGCACGGTCAAGTCGTCAATTTCAGGGGCAGCATTTTTGGGCAGATAATTGAGCGCCACACTGTCGACGCCGGGGGCGGTCGCGCCTGAGTGCAGCACGGCCTTCCATTGAGCATAGCGTGCGGGCGGAATTTCGGTAGCGCCGGCCTTGGCGGAATCGACCTTTTTCCAGGGGCTCCAGTTGCGGTCGGGATTGTCGACGTTGCCGCTGCGAGCGTAGAGATCGACACTGCCGGCGCCGCGGAAATCGGCGCGGCCCCAGCGCGAGAAAATTTTGGCATCGAATACATCGCTCTGATAGGTGCCCTGGGATTCAGGTTCCGGACCCAGGACAAATATTTTTCCCAGATTGCTGGTTGCGGCATAGAGGCCGCCGCCGGGAGCCTTGGCGAAGGCGGTGACTTGCGACGCGGGGGCCTTCAACAGATCGGAGAAATCATCAAGACCGGTGATGGCAAAGATGTGGCCGCGATTGCCGGTGCCAGCGAGTAGACGGTCTTGGGAGTCGAAGGCGAGGGAATAAACGATGTCCTCGTGCGAACTCCAAACACGCGCGGGTGAACCGTCGGGCGCGATGCGATAGACATCGGAGCCGCTGGCGGCGTTGCCGCCGGGAAATGGAAATGGACCTGCCGCGGAGGGCGCGCTGGGCGCGGTAGAGATAGTCATGCCTGGAACTTGAGGGGCATTGGCGGGCGAGGGCGCGCTGGAGGAAAGCATGAGGGCGGCGGAAGTTGCTGAGGAACTCGATCCGCTATTGCGTTTCTCGCCTACGGCCGCGGCGTAGATGTTGCCGGAGCGGTCGAGCGCGAGGGCGGTGATCTCTTTCTTAGGGGCACTGTAGAGGACAAAGCCTTCGCCGGCGGGAGAGATGCGATAGATCAGACCGCTGCCGTCGGAGCCGGCAATCAGATTGTCCTGGGCATCGAAGGCGAGAACGCGGATGTGGGTTTCATCGCTCTTGAAAAAAACTGAATGGTCGCCTTTGGGCGTGACGCGATAGATTTCGCCGCGATCGCCGGTGGCGACGTAGAGGTTGCCGGACTTGTCGAGGGCGAGGTCCCAGATGTATTTGGTGCCGGGCTCGAAATAGACGGTGGAACTCCAGGAGGGATCGGCGAGAGGCTTGGCGGCGTCTTTGTCTTTGTCCTTATCTTTATCCTTATCTTTGTCTCTGTCATCTCTGTCTTTATCTTTATTTTTATCGGAAGCAGATTGCGATGAGTCGGCTTTTGCGGACTGTGTGCCGGGCTTGTGTTCCAGTTTGTAGACCTTGCCATCGGGAGCCGTGGCGGCGTAGATCGTGCCTCCGGGGGCGGTTTGCAGAGCCTGGACCTGAAGTTCTTTCGGTTCAAAAATGATGGCGGCTTTGCCGTTGGGAGTGATGCGGTATACGCGGGCGGGCGCGCCTGCGGCCACGTAGAGATTGCCGGCGTCATCGGCGGCGATGGCCCAGATATAGGTGGAAGGCGTGGCGTAGAGGCTCTTGAATGTAGGGGCGAGGGTGAGACCTCCCGCGCTGCGGATGGCGATGCCGGTGGCGGTGCCTTTGGTCAATTCGTCAAACTTCGACTGTTCCCAGGTGCGGGTGCCTTCGGCGAAGGCGGTGGGCGCTAGGGCGGAAATGCTCACGTAGGTCAGGAGAAGGCTGGTGTTTAGAAAGAAGGAAAGCTTTTGCGGACTGTGCAAGTTCAGACCTCGAAACGTCGTTGTGGGGAATAGGTTCAGGTTACCACGGGGAACGGATAGCGAGGGACGGAGCTGGGCGCAGCAGGCACCTCAGTAGGCTAAAGCCCTCAGTAAGTGCAGCTCGATTCTCAGCGCTGGAAGCGCTGCGCCGCCCAAAAGCTGAGCTTCGGAGCGGCCGCACGCAGGGCTGATTCTCCGTGTTATCGTAAGATTTCATGGAATCCTCGCGTCAGGATCTGCTGCGTTTGCTCGCACACAAGTCTTTCCGGCTGGGCGAGTTCAAGCTCTCTTCCGGCGGCACCAGCGATTACTACATCGACTGCCGGACCACGACGCTCGATGCCAAGGGTTCGCGGCTGACGGGCGAAGTGTTTTTCGACGAAATCCGGCAGCAGGGGTGGAAGCCGCAAGCGATCGGGGGGCTGACCATGGGAGCCGATCCGATTGTGGTGGCGGTTGCGGTGGTGAGCGGCGAACTGGACGGGTTCCTGGTGCGCAAGGCGGAAAAGCAGCATGGGACGGGGCAGCGCATTGAAGGCTTTCGCCAGAAGGGCGCGCCGGTGGTGATTGTGGACGATGTGTGTACGACGGGAGCTTCGACGGTGCAGGCGATCGAAGCGGCGCGGGAATTTGGATTTGAAATTGTGGGCGTGATGTGCCTGGTGGAACGCGAGGAAGCGAAGGGCCGGCCGAGTGTGGAGAAGGCGGCGGCAGGGGCTAAGTTCATTTCAGTTTTTACGGCAAGCGATGTGCGGGCCGAGCATGTTTTGCAGATGGACGATACCGCCCCTTCGATCTTTGCGGTGACGGCGAAGTGCGAAGTCTGCGGGAGAGCGGCGGTGACGAATGTTCCGGGGAACCGATGCGAGGGGCATCGGGTGTAAATAGAAGACCCGTTCGAGGAGCAAAATATGAGCGGACCATCAATCGGTATTAGATCATTCGTGTCGCAGAGTGTTTCCATCGAGCGCTGGAAGAAATATGGATTGATCATGGGGCTAGCCTTCCTCGTTTGGGCTGCCCTCTACGGTATGGTCGACCTGGCCCCGACGAAACTGACCCGCGCTGGCGCTTTCGCGTTGGTCGTGACCGCAGCCGCATGCTGGAGGGACTGGCGCCGGACGAACTTATGATTCAGACTCTTGAATGGACGGCGCAGGGCGTACGCTTCATCGACCAGACGAAGCTGCCTACGGAAGAGACGTATCTCACTTGCAAGACGCACGAGCAGGTGGCGGACGCGATACGGACGATGGTGGTGCGCGGGGCGCCGGCGATTGGGGTGGCGGCGGCCATGGGGATTGCGCTGGGAGTGAAGTTGTCGAAGGCGGAGAACGTTGGAGATCTCAAGCGCGAGTTCGACGCGATATGCGACAACATGGGTACAACGCGGCCGACGGCGGTGAATTTGTTTTGGGCGATTTCGCGCATGAAGGAGAAGTTCGAAAGATTGCGCGTGCGTCCTGTCGCACAGATTAAAGAGGCGCTGGTGGAAGAGGGCAAGCGCATGCATGCGGAAGACATTGCCGCGAACCAGGCGATGGGACGGCATGGTGCGACGCTGATGCCAAGTGAAGGTGGAGTGCTGACGCACTGTAACGCGGGAGCACTGGCGACGGCAGGGTATGGGACGGCGCTGGGTGTGATTCGGGCGGCGGTGGAAGCGGGGAAGAAGATTCACGTTTATGCGGATGAGACGCGGCCGTTTCTGCAGGGGTCGCGGCTGACGGCGTGGGAGCTGATGAAAGACGGGATTCCGACCACGGTGATTTCCGACAACATGGCTGGGGCGATGATGCGGCAGGGCAAGATTGGGGCGATTGTCGTGGGTGCGGACCGCATCGCGGCCAACGGCGATGTGGCCAATAAAATTGGAACGTATACGGTTGCGGTTCTGGCCAAGGAAAATGGCATTCCTTTTTATGTGGCGGCGCCGATTTCGACGGTCGACATGGCTTGTCCAGACGGAAGCAAGATTCCTATTGAGCAGCGGAATGTGAGGGAAGTCAGTCACATCGCGGGGAAGCAGATGGTGCCGGATGGAGTAATGATCGAGAATCCTGCATTCGACGTGACGCCGGCGAAGTATGTGGCGGCGATTATCACGGAGCGCGGCATTGCGCGGGCGCCCTATGACGAATCCCTGCGTAAGCTGGCTGGGGCTGAGGTGAAAGTTGAAGTATAGGGATTGCCGCGCCGGGTTGGTCTCCTGGGAAATCTCCATTCTGAAATTGTGCATCCAAATTGTGACGCGGGTCACGAAGGCCGATCCGAGGCTGGGCGCACAATTCCTACATGCCGATATGGGAAATCAGGATGAACAGGAGGCAGAACCCCGTATGGTTCGAGTGGGCCATATGGGGGCGGAGTTCTAATGTGAGAAGATGACCGGCTCTACTGTTTTCACCCGTATGGACCTAAGGGCGGGGCAGGATGGACCAAAACGGAGGCGGATTGCATCTAAGTAAACAGCCTGCGGAAGAGCAGGAGCCGCTGCTGCGAGTGCGGGGGCTGAAAAAGGTTTTCCGGTCCGGCGAATCGGACTTAGTGCTCTTTGAGAATTTATCGTTTGAGGTGAAGCGAGGCGAGATGCTCGCCATCGTGGGCGAGTCCGGAGCGGGGAAGAGTACCTTGTTGCACATCCTGAGCGCTCTTGATCACGCTTCCGCGGGTGACGTATACTGCGCGCAATTGAAGCTGAATTCGTTATCGGCGGATGGAGCGGCAAGGTTTCGCAATCGCGATGCCGGGTTTGTGTGGCAGTTTCACTATCTGCTGCCGGAATTTACGGCGGCGGAAAATGTGGGGATGCCGCTGCTGCAGCGGGGGCAGAGTTGGGCGCAAGTGGCGCCGGAGGCTTCACGTTGGCTGCGCGAGGTTGGGTTGGAGCAACGCGGGCATCACCGCTCAGGAGAGCTTTCGGGCGGGGAGCAACAGCGGGTGGCTCTGGCGCGGGCGCTCATCACCGGTCCGAAATTGTTGCTGGCGGATGAGCCAACCGGGGACCTGGACGGACAGACGGCGGAAACGGTTTTCGAATTGATCGCGCGACTACATCGCGAGCACCAGCTCACTTCTCTCATCGCAACCCATAACTTATCGTTTGCGCGGCGCTGCCACCGGGTGCTGCGGTTGGAGCACGGGCGTGTGGAGGAGATCAGGCCGGAGTCGTTGCCAGTATAGAGGCAGTTGAGTTAAAAGATTAGTAAGACGATGTGCAAGGAAACTGAAATACCACAAAGGGGGATTTCAACAGATTCCTTCAGTAACATAACTAAAACGTTTGAGTGCTTGGGTTTGGCCCCGTTTCGCTGCATAATGAGGATCAGGACGGGAACCAGATGCAAGCGAAGAACATTAACGGGCCAGGATTTCAGTAGGGTCGAGCCGGGCTAACGCCTTCTCGGCCGGAAGCACCAGGGGGAAGGGCATTATGTTTGAACGTTATACGGAGAAAGCCAGGCGCGTAATATTTTTTGCGCGCTACGAAGCAAGCCAGTTCGGGTCTCCTTATATAGAAACCGAGCACCTGCTGCTGGGGCTCCTGCGCGAAGATAAAGCCCTGACCAATCGATTCCTGCGCTCGCACGCCTCGGTTGAATCCATCCGCAAGCAGATTGAAGGTCACACCACGATCCGGGAAAAAGTTTCGACTTCCGTGGATCTTCCATTAAGCAATGAGTGCAAGCGCGTACTGGCCTATGCCGCGGAAGAAGCGGA